>Ga0081455_10004790_pt1 | contig 15040 bp, 13 predicted proteins | sample TabmetS3T2R1_FD_70207 | JGI IMG/M metagenome (GOLD analysis project Ga0081455, IMG submission 70207) | Tabebuia heterophylla rhizosphere microbial communities from the University of Puerto Rico - S3T2R1 | ecosystem: Host-associated > Plants > Roots > Rhizosphere ... | reverse complement strand
GCCGAACGCCGCGAGCGCGAACGGCAGGTTCACCGCGACCCACGCGCCGATCGTGGACCAGGCGATGCCGATCGCCCGGTCGGGCGCGCGTTCCCGCAACCGCTGGAAGATCAGCGGCACGGCGAGTAGCCCCGGGAACAGCTTCGCGGCGGCGCCGAGGCCCAGCATCGCGCCCGCGCCCGTGTCGCGCCGGCGGAAGAACAGCAGCACCCCCACGGTGGCCAGCGCCACGGCCAGCAGGTCCCAGTTCATCGTGCCGTAGACGAGCAGCGTCGGTGCGAGGGCGAAATACAAGGCACGTGCGCCGTTCAGCACGTACAGGCACACGGCGGTCGCCACGGCACACCCGAGCAGCATCAACGCGTTCACCGTGGAGAACGCGATGACCCCATCTCCGGAGATCCAGCCGGCCACCCGGATGAACCACATCGTGAGGACGGGGTACTCGTCGCAGTTCTGGCCTGGGACCGGCTGACACGCGTCGAGGAACGGCAGCCGGTTCCCGGGGGCACCGTCACGAGTGAACAGCTGCTCCGTGCCCAGCAACGGCACGATGTCGCTGTAGCACAGGTACCGATACTGCCGATGGTCGCTCCAGTCGCCCGACGCACACGGCGCTTTCAGCGCGATCCCGAGCGCCATCGTCCCGATCACGGACGCGAGGACCACCCCGAGGCTGACCGTCGCCCGCGAGGCGTGTCGGGTCGTCATCCCGCCGCATCGTACTCGGGGCCAGCTGCACACCCGGCTCGGCGGTCCCCTTGGGATCGTGGATGTACGGTCGCGTGGACCATGCGAGCGTCCACTCGTAGAGTGTTCGGTCGTGAGGTACCGCGTCGAGCAGCTCGCGTCCGCCTGTGACGTCTCGGTGGACACGGTCCGCTACTACCAGTCGCGGGGCCTGCTGCCCCCGCCCGAGCGCGAGGGCCGGGTGGGCTGGTACGCACCCGAACACGCCGAGCGGATCGCGCAGATCCGATCGCTCCAACGCAAGGGTCTGACCCTCGCGGCGATCCGACGGGTGGTGACCGGCGAGCTCGGAGCAGCCGACGTCGACCTGGCAGCGGCGGTGGTGGCGGCGCGGGAAGAGGGGGGACGCGACGGCGTCGGCGCCGCCGGATCCGGCGCCGATGGATCGCCGCCCGACGGACCCGCCGGCGCTGAGCCCGAGCTCATGGACCTCGAGACGTTCTCGGCGCGAAGCGGTGTGCCGGCCTCCCTGATCCAGGCCGTGGAACGCGAGGGGATCCGGCTGGGCCGCCCGATCGACGGCGAACCCCGGTACACGGCGTCGGACATCGAGCTCGTACGGACGGCGCTGCGGCTGTTGGAGTTCGGCCTGCCCCTGCCGGACCTCCTCGCGCTCGCCCGAGATGCCGACACCGCGATGCGCGGTCTCGCGGAGCGTGCGGTCGACCTGTTCGACGAGCACGTGCGCAAGCCGATCCGCGATACGGCCGGCGACGACGCGGTCGCCGCGGATCAGATGGTGCAGGCGTTCCACGAGCTGCTGCCCGCGGTGACGACCCTGGTCTCGACGCATTTCCGGCGGGTGTTGTTGGAGACCGCGGAGGAGCACATCGAGGAACCGGCGTGAGCCGGGCGTCGAAGCTGCCGCAGGGCGAGGACAAGCGCCGGGCCGTCCGGCGGTTGTTCGACACGATCGCGCCGCGGTACGACCTCGTGAATCGTGTGATGACGTTCGGCATGGACGTCGGGTGGCGTCGAGCGGCGGTGCGATCGCTGCGGCTTCCCGGTGGTGGGGTGGTCGCGGACCTCGCCTGCGGCACGGGGGACCTGTGCCGGGAGCTGGAGCGCTTCGGGTACCGAGCGATCGGGGTCGACTTCTCGCACGGCATGCTCGTCAGCGCCCGCACCTCCGCGCCGCTCGTCGAGGCGGACATCCTGCAGCTGCCGATCGGCGACGCGACGATCGACGGAGCGACGTGCGGCTTCGCCTTGCGCAACGTGGTCTCGCTGGGGACGTTGTTCGTGGAGCTTGCCCGGGTGGTGCGCCCCGGCGGCCGCATCGCGCTGCTCGACGCGAGCCGCCCCGACAACGCCCTGCTGCGCGCGGGGCACAGCGTCTACTTCAACCGCGCCGTGCCGATGATCGGCGGACTGATCTCGAACCGGGAGGCATACGCGTACCTCCCGAGGTCCATGGCCTACCTCCCTCCGCCGCCGGAGATCGTGGCGATGCTGGTCGAGGTCGGGTTCGCCGACGCACGCCGAGAGCAACTGTCCGGCGGACTGACCCAACTGTTCGCCGGGACACGGGCGTGAACGCCGAGCCAGATCTTGGGTTCGCCGTGCGGGCCAGGCCGCTCCCTCCGGCGTTCGACCTCCTCGCCGCGTGCACCGGCTCGCCGGACGGGCGGCCCTTCCTCTTCGAGCGCGCCGGCCTCGGCGTGGCGGCGACGTCGATGGCCGGCGCGATCGGGCTCGCCTGGGAACCGGTGAGCGAGGCAGCCCTGCGCGCGCTCGGCGCGGACTGTCTGGCACGGTTGCGGGCGACCACCGACGCCGATGCCGCCGGGGGTTTGGTCGCGGTGGGGCAGTGCTCGTTCGGTCCCGCGGGAGAGGCCTGGTTCAAGCTGCCGAGCCTGCTCGTCCGCCGCACGAAGGCCGGCGCGACCTGGCTCGTCGAGATCGCGGCCCGAGACACCGAGCCCGAGCCGTTCGATCCCACCCGTCCGAGCGGCGGCATCGCCCGGGAACCGTTCACCCCCGATCAGCTCGTGGAGCAACCCTCCGCCCGCCGGTACGCGACCGGGGTGGGGGAGGCGGTCCGACGGATCCGGGACGGGGAGCTGAAGAAGGTCGTGCTGGCCCGATCCGTGGAGGTGTCCGCGGCCCACGATCTCGATCCCGTCCGGCTGGCCCATCGGCTCCGTGCGGTCGACCCCGACGCGTTCACGTTCATCGCCCCGCTTCGATGGGGGACGAGCAACGGCCGGAAGGACCGATCCATCCTCGTCGGTGCCTCACCCGAGCTGCTCGTCTCGAAGCGGGGCGCCCTCGTGCGGTCGACCCCACTCGCGGGGTCGGCGCCCCGCGCCGGCGATCCCGAGGAGGACCGGGCCAACGCCGAGGCCCTGTTCGCGTCGGCCAAGAACCGCGAGGAGCACGCGATCGTCGTCGACGCGATCGCAGATTCGCTGGAACCGATGTGCGAGCAGTTGGGCTGGGATCGCGAACCCGTCCTGCTCGAGACGGCGAACGTCTGGCACCTCGCCACCCGGTTCGAGGGGGTGCTCCGTGACCCTCCGCCGAGCGCGGTGGATCTGGTGGCGGTGCTGCACCCCACACCCGCCGTCTGCGGCACCCCTCGGGAACAGGCGCGCGCACTGATCGAGGAGCTCGAGCCGTTCGACCGAGGAGGATATGCGGGGCCGATCGGATGGATGGATGCGGCGGGTGACGGCGACTGGGCGATCGCCCTCAGATGCGCAGAGCTGAGCGGGAAGCAGGCCACCTTGTTCGCGGGGGCGGGCATCGTCGCGGATTCCGACCCCGACGACGAGGTCGATGAGACCGACCGGAAGTTCCGGGCGTTCCTGGATTCGTTGCGCTGGGGGTGAAACCGCTCAGCGACGACGTTCGCGTTCGGCGCGGCAGAGCTTCTCGATCGCCTCGCGCATGGCCTCGTCGTCGGGATGGTCGGCCAGCCAGTAGCGGGCCGCGGACATCGCGGAGGCCATGTCGTTGGGCGAGGAAGCGGTCGCGATCTGGGCGATGAGCTCTGTCCTCTCCATCACCTCCATATGTACGCCGACGAGCGGGCCGATGCCTCGGAACCGGCCACTCTTCAACATGCTTGCAACATCACCGGGCCGGATCGACGGCCCGTGTCGGTCACCTGGGCGACGCGAGGACGGCCGGATCGAGCACGAGCGTGAGCGGATCGTCGCCACGGACGAAGCCAGCCCGCTCGTAGAACGGATACGAGCGGTCGCTCGGCCACGTGACGATCAGCGAGAACCCCTCCGCACGCGAGGCCTCGATCACCTCACTGAGCATCCGCGAGCCGAGGCCGCCGTCGCGGTGGGCCGGTTCGATGTACACGTTCGTGAGGTAGCCGAGCGGTGCCGCCTCGCCCCGATCGGGCTGGGGGATCCGCGGCACGCGGAAGCGCCACATCGCTCCCACCACGGTGCCCGACCCGTCCTCGGCGACCCAGACGTGCCAGTCGGGATCGGCCATCGCCTCACGCGCGAAGCGCCGGAATCGATCCCGATACTCCGCGGCCGATCCCGCGGTGGCGGCCACATCCTCCGTGTAGAGCTGCCACCGCAGGCGGGCGAGCGCCTCCACGTCTCCGGGCACGGCGGACCGGATCAGGACGTCACCCATCGGTCGAGCTGTGGCTCGCGCCGTACTCGCCGGCACCCAAGAAGTGGATCGACACGTACGGCTCGTCACCCACCACCCAGCTGTCGTGGCCGGCGGGGATCTCGAACAGATCGCCGGGCTCCATCACGATCTGGGTCCCGTCGTCCATGGCCGCCACCGCCCGTCCCGAGACCACGTACCCGAGGTGCTCCACCTGGCAGCTACTGGAGCCCACCGAGGGTCCCACGTGTTCGGACCACTTCCATCCGGGCTCGTATCGGGCGCGGCCGAGCGTCATGCCGCCGATGGTGACGATCTCGAACGTTCCCAGCTCGAACTCGCGCACCTCGTCCGGGCGATCGAACCGGGCGAACCGGAGCTCCATGCGAACCCTCCTCCGCCGATCTCCTCAGCCTACGAGCGCTCCGGCCCACCGAAGGACGCGCGTCTCACCCCACGGCAGCCGCCACGGCGGCGCGAAGCTCACCACGGAGTTCGGAACCACGCTCTGCGTCCACCGCGACCTCGACCAACTGGATGCCGCCGCGGTCGCGGGCCCCGTCGAGCGCCGACCTGAGCTCACCCGCGCGTTCGACCCGGGACCAACCGCATCGGGCGGCGGCGCAGAGCGCCTCGAGATCGATGTCGTGCGGCGTGGTGAAGAGCTCCCGGCGTTCGCGCAGGTCACGCTGGGGAAGCAGCGAGAACACCTCGCCCCCGCCGTTCCGGACCACCGCCAGGACGAGGTCGGGGACGGTTCGGCCCGCCGCCCACAGCAAGGCACCGGCGTCGTACAGGAGCGAGAGATCGCCGAGCAGCGCGACCGTCGGGCCCTCGGTCGCGACCCCCAACGCGGTCGACACGAGCCCGTCGATCCCGCTCGCTCCGCGGTTCGCGAGGACGCGGAGCTCGTCTCGTCGCTCCATCGTGAGATCGAGGTCCCGGATCGGGGTCGAGTTGCCGACGAACAGGGTGCTTCCCGCGGGCGTCCACCGGGCCACGTCGCGAGCGATCCGAGGTTCGAAGGGCTCCTCGATCGAGTCGAGGTACGCGTCCAGGGCGGTGCGGGCTCGCTCGTCGGCCGATCGCCACCCGGCGAACCACTCGGATCCGGGACGCGAGGGTAGACCGCCGAGATCACGGAGCGCGCCCGCGAGTTCATCGGGGTCGGCGTGGACCCGAGCAGCGGCCGTGCCTTCGGGATCCGGTTCCAGATGGCGCTCGTCGATCACGACGAGCTGGGATCCCGCCGCGACGAACGCCTGGGTCGCGCGCGAGGTTGGTGCGGCGCCGATCTGCACGATCACGTCTGGCGGATGGGCAGACAAGAACCCGGGGTCCCCGATCAATGCCTGCCCGGCGGTCAGGGCATCCTGGCCGCGGAGGCCCGATGTCGGTTCGGCGACGATCGGCCACCCCGCGTCGGAGGCGATCCCTGCGAAAGCTGAGGCCGCGCTCGAGGCCCCTCCGGCGACGAGGACACCATGGTCGGATGCCTCGAGGATCCGGACGATGCTCGCGACGTCCTTCGACGGAGGGGACTCCACGAAGGAACCGGCGGGGGCCTCCACGGCGAGCCGCGGCCGGCCCCTGCCATCGGACGCACCGGCTTCCGTCTCGCTCGGCACGAGCGGTTCGTCGAACGGAAGGTTCACGTGGACCGGCCCCGGCGGCGCCGTGGTCGCAGCGGACACCGCGAGTAGCCCCGTCCGCTGCCACTCCACGTTCACGTCGTTCGCCGGCAGCGGTGTCTCGAACTCCGCTCGCACGTAGTCGCCGAACAGCCCGGGCTGCACGATCGTCTGGTTCGCACCCGTCCTCCGCAGCCGCGGCGGACGGTCGGCGGTCAGGAGGACGAGCGGCACGCGCGCTTGCGACGCCTCCACGACGGCTGGGAGCAGTTCGGCCGCGGCGGTGCCGCTCGTGCACGCCACAGCCACCGGGGCCCCCGTCGCCTTCGCGATCCCGAGCGCCACGAACGCGCTCGATCGTTCGTCGAGGTGAACGTGCACCTCGATGTCCGGATGGCGCCACAACGCGAGTGCGATCGGGGTGGACCGCGAACCCGGCGACACGCACGCGTGGCGGACGCCGCCGCGCGAAAGCTCATCCGCGAGCACCTCGCAGCACGCGAGCGCGATGTCGCCCAGGCCCATCGGTCACGCACCCACGGATCAGCCGCCGATGGCCCGTTGGACCACCGGCGCGACCGGCTGGGCGCCCGCGAGCACGAGTCCGAGCGCGGTGAGCAGGCCGCACGCCGCGTGCGTGGCCGCCGTTCCCGTGAGCACGGGGATCAGGTCTCGACCCGTGGCCGAGCCCACCGCCTCCATCGGACGGATCGCCAGGACCCACGCGAGCAGACCGAGCAACGCCCACTGCGTGAGCCCGGCTCCTTCGAACGCGATGTCCACGACCACGCCGAGCGCGATCGTGGCGAACCCCGCCACCACGCACGCCCGGTAGAGCTGCCGGGTTCGCCGGTCGCCGATCCGAACCGGGAGCGTCCGTTTCCCCGAAGCCCCGTCCGTCCCGATGTCGCGAAGGTTGTTCGCGACGAGGATCGCGACGGCCAGGAACCCCATCACCGCGCCGCACCACCACGCCGCGGCCGGAACGCGTTCGACCATGACGAAGGCGGTTCCGCAGGTGGCCATCAACCCGAAGAACACGAACACCATCGCCTCACCGAGCCCGAGCCCCGCGTACGGTCGCGGCCCTCCGCTGTAGAGCAGCGCCGCCGCCAGCGCCAACGCGCCGACGAACAGGATCAGCACGGGCGCCGTCGCGAGCGCTAGCGCCAGGCCCGAGACGGCCGCGACCCCGAGCGAGATCAGCGCGGCGACCAGCACCGCGCGAGGCGTCGCGGCCCCGCTCTGGGTGAGCCGCGGCGGCCCGACACGCTCGCGCGTATCCACGCCGCGCACGCCGTCGAAGTAGTCGTTCGCGTAGTTCACGCCGACCTGCAGCCCCGCGGCGACGAGCACCGCCGCGACGAACCGCCACCAGACCACCTCGCCCGCGGCCGCGGTCCCGAGCACCACGGGTACGAGCCCGGCCCCCAGCGTGCGAGGGCGCGCGCCGCGCCACCACACGGCGATCGCATGGTTCGATCGGGTCGTCGCGGTCACGGCCGCCGGGGGAACCGGGAGAAATCGGGCGCGCGTTTGTCCTGGAACGCGTTGCGACCCTCTTGCGCCTCGTCGCTCATGTAGTACAGGAGCGTGGCGTCGCCCGCGAGCTGCTGCACCCCTGCGAGTCCGTCCGTGCCGGCGTTCGAGCTCGCCTTCAGCAGGCGCAACGCGAGTGGTGACATCTCGAGGATCTCCCGGCACCAGCCCACGGTCTCGACCTCGAGCTCCTCGAGGGACACCACGGCGTTCACGAGTCCCCAGCGGAGTGCCGTGTCCGCGTCGTACTGCCGGCACAGGAACCAGATCTCCTTAGCGCGCTTCTCCCCGACCTGTCGGGCGAGCAGGTTGATGCCGTACCCGCCGTCGAACGATCCGACGCGCGGGCCCGTTTGGCCGAAGCGGGCGTTGTCGGCCGCGATCGTGAGGTCGCAGCAGATGTGCAGCACGTGGCCGCCGCCGATCGCGTATCCCGCGACCATCGCGACGACGGGCTTGGGCAGCCGGCGGATCCGGATCTGGAGGTCGAGCACGTTCAGACGGCCGACCCCGAGCTCGTCGACGTACCCGTCGTCGCCCCGAACCTTCTGATCGCCGCCGCTGCAGAACGCGAGCGGTCCCTGACCGGTCAGGATCACCACGCCGATGTCCGGGTCGTCCCGGGCCGCGTCGAACGCGGTGATGAGCTCCGCGGTGGTCCGGGGACGGAACGCGTTGCGGACCTCGGGTCGGTCGATCGTGATCTTCGCCATGCCCTCGGCGGTCTCGTAGCGCACGTCGGTGAACGCCGTGGCGGGATGCCCGTCCTCGGGTGGTCGCCACCCCAGGGTGGGAGCGATCACCCGGTCTGCGTCGGTCACAGCGATGTCGGGGATGGCTTCGTCCATGTGAGCATCCACTCCGAGAGCGTTGACTCGTACGGTTCGTGCCTAGCCTATCGGACCTGCGTTCACACGCGGTCCGGATATGACTGCGGGTCGTGAGGGGTACGGCGGAGCGATTCACTCGTGGTCTTGGCCTCGTGCTAGCGTCGCAAGATGTCCCGACCGCGATCGATCGCGCGGCGGTCATGCACGCTGGTCGTGCTTTTGATGGTCTGCGGGCTCGCCCCGCTCTCCACCGGACGCGCGCTCGCGTCGACGCAGGCCGGCACCGGGACCCGCCTGAAGGTCATGACCTTCAACATCGAGTACGGCGGCACCGTGATCGACTTCGATTCGATCGTCCGGGCGGTCAAGAGATCCGATGCCGACGTGGTCGGGCTGAACGAGGCGTACTCCCACACCCGCCGACTCGCCCACGATTCGGGCTACCGCTATTGGAACACGCGTCTCGATCTGATCTCGCGGTATCCGCTGCTGGACCCGCCCCAGTCCGAGGGACGGTTCCTCTATGTGCAGATCGCGCCCGGCGAGGTCGTGGCCGTGGCGAACGTCCATCTCCCCAGCACGAATTACGGGCCCCGCCGGATCCTGGACGGATGGCACAAGAAGAAGGTGCTCCGCTTCGAACGAACCACCCGGCTCCCCGCGATCCGTCCCGTCGTCCACACGCTGATGCCCGAGGTGGCTGCCGGCATCACGTCGTTCGTCATCGGAGACTTCAACGCCCCGTCGCACGAGGATTGGACCCGGGCGACGGTCGGGGAGCGTCCCCAGCTCAAGTGGCCGGTGCGGTGGCCCGTCAGCGAGTTCCTCGACGAGCACGACTTCGTCGACACGTACCGGGCGACGCACCCCGATCCGGTGGCGCGTCCGGGGATCACCTGGCCGGCGAAGCGCCCGCGGTCACCCGACAGCTGGAACCCGCGGCGAGACGCGCCGAAGGATCGCATCGATCAGGTCTGGATCGCCGGGGGTGCCCCGACGGCCCTCCCGCTCCTCCACAGCGAGATCGTCGGCGAGCGCGGAGCGCCGGGAGTGGCGATCACCGTGGATCCGTGGGGGTCGGATCACCGGGCGGTGGTCTCGACCGTCGAGGTGGTGGGTGCCGCGCCACCGGTGTTCGTCACGGCGGATCCTCGTTTGGACGATATCGGGCACCGGGTGGTGGCCACCTACCACGCGCCGGGCGGGGCGGGCGAGCGCATCGTGGTCGTGCCCACGGGCGGCGATCCTTCGGCCGACGAGATCGACTCGAAGCCGACGCCCGCCGGCGAAGAGACCGATGGGGACGTCTTCTTCCCGACGTCGTCGTGGACGGCGGGCGGATACGACGTGGTGCTGGTCGACGGTTCGTCGAACGAACTCTCGCGCTACGGCCTCTGGGTCCGCGATCCGGGTGCTCCGCCAGTGCTCGACACGGATCGGTGGGCCTACGGGGTCGGCGATCCGATCACGGTCACGTGGGAAGGCGCACCGGGGAACCGGTTCGACTGGCTCGGGGTGTACAACCGGGACGCGGACCCGTGGATCGCCTACTACAAGGACTATCTGTACACGAATGCGACCGTCACGGGGTCCGCCACGTTCGACGATGCCGCCCACGGCCGGTGGCCGCTGCCGCCGGGCCGCTACACGATCTACTACCTGCTGAACGACAACTACCGGCAGGTGGCCGGCACGAACTTCGTCATCCGCGACTGATCGCGGCGCCGTAGCCTGCGGGCATGGACGACGCGTACGGGGTGACACCCGGCGAGTTGCTCGCGGTCGAGATGCCGCTCGGCCCGTCCTGGATCGAGGTGGTCCACCGATGCTGGAGCTCGGGGGTGCCTCTGCTGCCGCTCGACCCGCGCTGGGGCCCGAAGGAGCGCGCCGAGTTGCTCGACCTGGCACGGCCGGCAGCGGTGCTCCACGCGCTCGGGGACACGACCGTGTTCGCCGGGGCCGAACCGGTGTCGCCGCAGACCGCGCTCATGATCGCGACGTCGGGCACCGGCGGCGCACCGAGGCTCGTCGAGCTCTCGCGGGCTGCGATCGAGGCTGCCGCCCGTGGCTCCTCCCAGGCGCTGGGGACCCAGGACGAGCCCTGGGTGGCGTGTCTGCCTCCGTCCCACGTGGGCGGTCTCCTGGTGTTGCTCCGTGCCGAGCTGGGCGACGCTCCGCTCGTCGTGCTCGATGGGTTCGACGTCGAGAGCGTCGCGGCGGTCGGTCGAGGTGTCGTGGCGGTCGTGCCGACGATGGTGGCGCGGCTCGTCGCCGCAACCGTCGACCTCGCCGGGTTCACCTTCCTCGTGGGCGGAGGTGCGCTCGACCGCGAGCTCTCGGCCGCGGCCACGGCTCGCGGCGCGCGGGTCGTGACGACGTACGGCCTCACCGAATCCTGCGGTGGCGTGGTCTACGACCGGGTGCCGTTCGACGGCACGGAGGTTCGGGTCGATCCCGACGGGGCGATCCTGCTGCGAGGGCCGACGCTGATGGAGGGGTACCGGCGTGACCCGGGGGCCACCGGCGCTGCGTTCACCTCCGACGGGTGGCTGTGGACCGGCGACCTCGGCGAGATCGACGAACATGGGCTCCGCGTGTTCGGCCGGCGCGGCGAGGTGATCCGCACGGGGGGAGAGCAGGTGTGGCCGCAGGAGGTCGAGCGTCGCCTCGCCGAACACCCGAAGGTGCGTGACGTCGTCGTGCGTGGCGAGGCCCATCCGGAGTGGGGGGCGCAGGTCGTCGCGGCGGTCGTGCCTTCCGCGATCGACGACCCTCCGACACTCGAGGAGCTCCGCGACTGGGCGCGGGATCAGCTCGCACCGTTCAAGGCGCCTCGACGACTGGAGCTGATCGTCGAGGTGCCGCGGACCAGCAGTGGGAAGGTCCTTCGGCCGCGCGGCTGATCGTGACGACGGCGCTCAGTGCCCGCCGCAGGCACACGCGCCGCCGCACGCGCATCCGCCGCCGGAGGGTCCCGCCGACGGCTGCGCCCCCGTGCCGCCGGTCGCGAACAGCGAGAACCGGCGCCGGAAGCGATCGCTGCCGCAGGCGGGACACGACAGCGCCGTGTCGACGGTCGCCGTCATCGAGCGGCGCTCTTCGAACGGCCGCTCGCACGTGAGGCAGATGTACTCGTACGTCGCCACGAGGGCAGGATACCTCTGGGGGACCGACACGCTTCCACCCCCGCTGGCGTCGTCCTTTGCGTCATCCCCAGGGGATGCCGTACGGTTGGCCCGTGCTGGCCCCCCGACAGCCGACCGAGACTCGTGTCACGAGGCGTGTGTTGGCGCGTGCCCGCTCGGTGGTCGCTGTCCTCGCCGTGCTCGCGGCCGTGGTGTTCCCCACCGGGCCGGTCGCCGCCTCGAACGACGTGTCCCACACCCTCGTCGTGAACCCGAACCCGACGAACGGGATCACCCCCGACGTCCTCGACGGTGAGGTCGATTCGATGGACCAGGTGGGGAGCCTGATGGTGGTCGGCGGGACGTTCACCCAGGTGCAGCTGAACGGCGGCCCGGTCCTGAACCGTCGCTACCTGTTCGCGTTCAACATGAGCACGGGGGCGGTGAGCACGACGTTCGTCCCGCAACTCGACGCCGCGGTGGAGACGGTCGAATCGGCGGGCGACGGACAGAACGTGTTCGTCGGGGGAACCTTCACCACGGTCAACGGCGCGAGCCAGCCCCTCATCGCGAAGCTGAACGTGAGCACGGGGCAACCGACCAACGGCTTCGCCGTGACCGTGAACGCCGGCAAGCGGGTGAGGGACATGGGGCTCACCGGCAACCGCCTGTTCTTCGGGGGGCAGTTCAGCCGGGTCAACGGGACGACGCGGTCGCGCCTCGCGGCCGTGAACGCGTCGACCGGGGCGCTCGATCCGGGGGTGAACTTCACGTTCGCCGGCACGCACAACGGCGGAGGGAACCACGTCCGGCGGTTCGACATCTCCCCCAACGGGCAGTTCCTCGTCGCGATCGGCAACTTCCTGACCGTGAACGGGTCGTCCCGAGACCAGATCGTGAAGCTCGACATCGGCGCGAGCCCGGCAACGGTCGACAGCTGGTCGACCGATGCCTTCGTTCCGCAGTGCTCCTCGTCGTTCGACACGTACATGCGTGACGTGGACATCTCGCCGGACGGGTCGTACTTCGTCGTCGTGACGACCGGCGCGTTCCGGGGCGGCCCGGGGGCGGGCGTGTACTGCGACTCGATCACCCGGTGGGAGTCGAACCGGTTGGGATCGGGGCAGCAGCCCACGTGGCGCGACTACACCGGAGGCGACACGTCGACGGCCGTGCTGTCGACGGGCGCGGCCGTCTACGTCGGCGGGCACTTCCGCTGGATGAACAACCCGTTCGCGGGCGATGCCCAGGGGCCGGGCGCCGTCCCGCGGTCGGGTATCGCTGCGCTCGATCCGCTGAACGGTCTCCCCCTGGACTGGAACCCAGGCCGGACCCGGGGCGTGGGGGTATTCAAGTTCCTCGCGACCGCGACGAGCCTGTACTTCGGTAGCGACACCTGCTGCGTGGCGGGCGAGACGCATGAGCGGCTCGCCATCTTCCCGCTCTCGGGCGGGACCAGCGTCCCGGCGCCGACGTCGATCACGCTGCCGAGCAACCTGTTCCAGCTGCCCACCGCGGGCGGCGCGGGAGGCCAGCACCTCACGCGGCGGTCCTTCGACGGGTCGACGTTCGGGGCACCGACCGACATCGCCACGCCGGGCACGGACTGGTCGACGGCCCGTGGCGCCTTCTACACGAACGGCTTCATCTACTCGGGGCAGAGCAACGGCACGTTCGTCCGGCGGACGTTCGATGGCACGACCGTCGGCGCGGCCCAGACCGTGAACCTGAACGGGCTCTCGTCGTCGATGTTCCCCGCGTCGAACATCACCGGGATGTTCCTGGACGGTGGGTTCCTCTATTACACCGTCGCGGGTGACTCGCGCCTGTTCTACCGCTACTTCACCCATCAATCGGCGGTGGTGGGAGCCGAGACGTTCGTCGCGGGCAGCGGCGGGGTGAACTGGTCAGGCGTGCAGGGTCTGGCGCTCGCGAGCGGCAAGATCTACTTCGTCCGAACGAACGGGAATCTCGCCCGGATCGACTTCGCGAACGGGTCGCCCGTGTCCGGCACCGAAACGCTCGTGAACAGCTCGATCGATTGGCGCTCTCGAGGATTGTTCTTCCGGACCTAGTGAGGGAGTGATGGGACGAGCACGGCAGGCAATCGTGATGGTGGTGTCCGCGTTGGTGGCGCTGGCGGTTCCCATCCTTCCGGTCGCAGCATCCAACAACGTCTCGCACAAGCGACTGGTGAACCAGAACCCGTTGGACGGGACACCCGACGTGCTCGACGGGGAGGTCGACTCGATGGATCGGGTCGGCGACACGATGGTCGTCGGCGGCACGTTCACGCAGGTGCAGGCCGGCGGCGGGCCGATCCTGGGCCGTGACTTCATCTTCGCGTTCGACGTGAAAACGGGCGCGATCAGCACCACGTTCGTCCCCGAGCTCGACGGGAGCGTGGAGTCGATCGAATCGGCGGGGGACGGGCACAACGTGTTCGTCGGCGGGTTCTTTACCACGGTGAACGGCCACGCGCAGCGGCTGGTGACGAAGCTGAACGTGGAGACGGGACATCGCGTCTCCGCGTTCTCGGCGACGGTGGATGAGGGGCCCCGCGTCCTCGACATGGCACTCGTGGGGAAGCGCCTGTTCCTCGGCGGAGCGTTCAGCAAGGTGAACGGGGTGGCGCGCTCGAAGCTCGCGGCGGTCGATGCGAACACCGGCGACCTCGTTCCCGGAGTGCGGTTCACGTTCGCTGGCACGCAGCACGGTGGTGCCGTCAAGGTTCACCGGTTCGACGTCTCACCCGACGGGCGATCGCTCGTCGCCGTGGGCAACTTCCTGACCATCGACGGACAGTCGCGCGACCAGATCGCGAAGTTCAACATCAGGGCCACCCCGGCGACCCTCAGCTCGTGGTCGACGAAGGCCTTCGTCCCGCAATGTAACCCGTCGTTCGACACCTACATGCGCGACGTGGACATCGCGCCCAGCGGGAAGTACTTCGTCGTGGTGACCACCGGCGCCTGGGAGGGTGGTCCCGACGCCGGCGTGTACTGCGACTCGATCACCCGTTGGGAGATGAATCGCAGCGGCGGCAACCAGAAGCCGACGTGGCGCGAGTACACGGGAGGGGATACCTCGACGACCGCGCTGTCTACCGGCGAAGCCGTGTACGTCGGCGGGCACTTCCGCTGGCTGAACAACCCGTTCGCCGGCGACGTGGCGGGACCGGGGGCCGTCACGCGCGAGGGGATCGCGGCCCTCGACCCGTCGAACGGGCTCCCGCTGGGCTGGGACCCCGGCAGGGACCCCCGCGGTGAGGGGGTCTGGAAGCTCATCGCGTTCCAGTCCAGTCTCTGGTTCGGCAGCGACACGTGCTGTGTCGCCGGTGAGACGCATCAACGCATCGCCGGCTTCCCGATCGCCGGTGGCAAGAACGTGGCCCCGCCCACGAAGGTCACGTTGCCGAGTGACCTGTATCGCCTCCCACGGACCTCCGGCGCGGCGGGGCATCGCCTGGTCAAGAGGCGCATCACCACCACGAAGGTCGGATCGGCGTCCAAGGTGAACACCCCCGGCGTCGATTGGTCCACGGCGCGCGGGAGCTTCTTCACGAACGGCCGGATCTACA
>Ga0081455_10004789_pt1 | contig 15041 bp, 13 predicted proteins | sample TabmetS3T2R1_FD_70207 | JGI IMG/M metagenome (GOLD analysis project Ga0081455, IMG submission 70207) | Tabebuia heterophylla rhizosphere microbial communities from the University of Puerto Rico - S3T2R1 | ecosystem: Host-associated > Plants > Roots > Rhizosphere ... | reverse complement strand
ATGTCGTGGGCATCGTAGGCGATGTCGTCGGCGAAGGCTGCGACCTGCGCCTCAAGTGAGGCGTAGCTCCATAGCTCCAGATCGAATTTCTGGTTGAACTCGGCAATGCCGATGGGAATCCCGCCTTCGCCTGCAACTCCGTCCCGCGCGGTGAGCGGGCCGTTGTGCTTGACGATGCCTTCCAGCGATTCCCAGGTCAGGTTCAACCCGTCGAAATCGGGGTAGCGGTGCTCCAGCGAAGTCACCACCCGCAGCGCCTGTGCGTTATGGTCGAAGCCGCCATGGGCCGCGAGGCATTTGTCGAGCGCCCGCTCGCCGGCATGGCCAAACGGGGGATGGCCGAGGTCATGGGCCAGCGCCAGTGTTTCGGTGAGGTCTTCATCGAGGCCGAGTTGGCGGGCGAGCGCGCGGGCGATCTGCGCCACTTCCAGCGAATGGGTCAGCCGGGTGCGGTAATGATCGCCCTCATGAAACACGAAAACTTGTGTCTTGTGCTTCAGCCGGCGGAACGCAGTGGAATGGATCACCCGGTCGCAATCGCGCCGGAACGGGCTCCGGGTCCGGCTCGGCGGCTCCGCGAACAGCCGGCCGCGGCTGGAATCGGGGTCGCAGCCATAAGGCGCGCGGGGGGCAGCCATTCCGACCGACACGATTTTTTAGTCCTTATCCATTTGATTCCGCGAGATTACGCACTTAACTATGTCTGAGGCGCCATACCAAATGAATTGGGTATGACGCCGCTGGAGACCATGCCATGACCACTGCCATCACCGTCAGCGAGCGGGCCGCTCGCCGCATCGGCGAAATCCTCAAGGGCGAAGGCGACGGCGCCATGCTGCGCATCTCCGTCGAGGGCGGCGGCTGCTCCGGCTTCCAGTACAAGTTCGACGTCGACCATGCCAAGGCCGAGGACGATCTGGTGATCGCACGTGAAGGCGCGGTGGTGCTGGTCGATCCGGCCTCGGTGCCGTTCCTCGCGGGCTCCGAAGTCGATTTCGTCGACGATCTGATCGGCGCCTCATTCCGCGTCGTCAATCCGAACGCCACGGCGTCGTGCGGCTGCGGGACCAGTTTTTCGATCTGAGGCGAAGGCGACGGCCGCCCAATCAAGGTCATCTTAGCCGCGCATGCGGCTGCTATCCGGCACGCCGCGGCAAATGCCGCCGCCAGCGTGGCGCCTAGTCGTCTCGGGGCGCGTTCTCTTGACCTGCTACGTCAAGCCGCTCGGCAATGGTGACGAGTTGAGGCAACGTCTGAACCTTCATTTTTATCATGATCATTTGCCGATGAGCCTTGATCGTTCGGTCGGTGCAGCCAAGTTCGCGCGCAGCATGCTTGTTTGTCTTACCCCTCACGACCAGTTCAAAGACCTGCCGCTGGCGCGGCGTCAGGGTCGATAGCCGGGCCCGCAGCGCTTCCAGTTCGCCGTTTAGCGCGCGCTCTGCATCGTGCCGCGCGATCGCCTTTTCAATTGCGCTCAGGAGTTCACCCGCACTGACAGGCTTGATCAAGAAGTTATCTGCCCCCGCCTTGATCGTCTTCACCGTGGTGCTGATGTCCTGGTAGCCCGTCAGAAAGATGATCGGCAATGCTGAGCCGAGTTCCGTCAAACGGCTCTGCAGCTCAGGCCCGCTCAAGCCGGGCAGTCGGACATCCAGAAGAATGCAACCTCTCGCATTTTCGTCTGGCCGCTGATCCAGTAATTGCTGAGCCGATGGATAAGTGATGACTCCGTAGCCGGCGATTTCCAGCAGGCGCTGGATGGCTGTTCGAAACGACGCGTCGTCATCCACGACATGGACGATGCCGGGCAATATGTTCTCCAGGGACGAAAAGTAGCCGCTCTGCTTGCTTTTCTTGCTTGTTGTTGCAGCGCCTTCTCGCCCGGCCATTGCCAGTCGCGTCGCTCTTGGAGGGCAACTATCGATTTGGGGTTGGAAGGGCAAATTAAATTCGACACATCTTGCCGCACCGAAAGCCGAGGTGTGTCCTTTTCATTGCAAATGCCTCGCAAGTGCGGGCCGAGGTGCGGAACTGCATCAGGCGCACGTTCTTCAGCATTAAATTTGCTTATGGAGATTGCGTTACCGCTGCGCCAATGGGACGCCAGCGCGGCCGTAAGGAGCCTGTGCGCTCGCCGCTCCTCGGTCTCTAACAAATGATGTGGTGCCGATGACCGCGTGAAAGCGAAGTCCGTAGGGCGGGCAAAGCAGCGCTAGCGACGTGCCCATCATCCATTACCAATCGTGCTGTTCGATGGCGGGCCCGCTTTGCTTTGCCCACCCTACGAACTTACGAACTGCGCCACTTCGAATGCGAACTCACGCTCACGCCTCCCGCGCGTAGCGCGACAGATCGGCTTTCAGCATTTCCAGAACGTCATCCCTGACCGGATCGCGGGTGCCGCGGGTGAAGGCGGCCGCGAGCGGCAGCTTGTTCATGTCGGAGGCGGCAAGGCGGATGAAGCGAACGCCACGGGTTGCCATGCGCGATGTCCAGCGCGGGACGATGGCAACGCCAAGGCCTGTGGAGACCAGGTTGACGATGGTCTGCTTCTCGTCGGCAATTTGCGCAACGCACGCCTCGCGCCCGGCTTCGGCGAACAGTTTCATGGTGAGGTCATGGCTGTGCGGGCGCGACCGGCGTTCGGGTACGATCAGCGGCTCGTCTTCGAGATCGGCGATGGTCAGGCGCTTGCGCTGTGACAGCGGATGACGCTCGGCGACCGCGACGACGGCGGTCTCGTGCAGCAGGAAGAGAAACTCCAGCCGCTTGTCGGGCCTATCAGGCGGACGCACGAAGGCGAGATCGAGCCGGCCGGACAACAGGCGCGGCAGCAGGCGCACGGTCTTGTCCTCGACCAGTTGCACGCTGACGTCGGGGCGGCGCTTCCGGAAATCGTGCAGGAGCGGCGGCAACAATCCCGCGGCGGCGCTATCGATCGCGCCGACACGAATGATCGCGGCCCGCTTGCGGCCGCGCGTGCGGAATTTTCCGGCGAGCGTATCGGCCTGTGCCAATAGCGCCCTCGCCTCCTTCAGCAGCACCGCGCCGTCCTCCGTCAGCGCGACGCTGCGCGTCGTGCGCGTCATCAGCCGCGTGCCGAGGTCGTCTTCGAGCAGGCGGATAAAACGACCGAGCGCCGACGGCAGCATGTCGAGCCGCTGCGCGGCGCGGCCAAAATGCAATTCCTCGGCCGCGGCCACGAAGCAACGCAAATGATGCAGATCCATCGGTCCTCCCGGAGGGATTATATCAATTTTTTGTATAAATGGGAGGTAGTTGTCCATCAACGGCGGCGGCCGCAGGATGCCCTGAGCGTAGGCCCCGCTGGTGCCCTGTCATTGCGAGGAGCGCCGCGACGAAGCAATCCATCTCACGGCAAGCGGCACGATGGATTGCTTCGCTGCGCTCGCAATGACGGTCTACGAGCCGAGCCTGTTCCCAAGGAGATTTCGATGCGTGAATATTCAATCGCGGCCATCCCTGCCGATGGCATCGGGCCAGAAGTGATCGCCGCCGGCGTGCAGGCACTCGAAGCCCTCCAGAAGCGGCTCGGCGACGTGAAATTCAATGTCGAGACCTTCGATTGGGGTTCCGACTACTACCGCAAGCACGGCGTGATGATGCCGACCGACGCGCTCACCACCCTGAAAAAATTCGACGCGATCTATTTCGGCGCGGTCGGCGCGCCCGATGTTCCCGATCACATCACGCTGTGGGGCCTGCGCCTGCCGATCTGCCAGGGCTTTGATCAATACGCCAATGTGCGGCCGACCCGGATCCTGCCCGGCATCACCTCGCCGCTGCGCCATGCCGGCCCCGGCGATCTCGACTGGGTGATCGTGCGCGAAAATTCCGAAGGCGAATATGCCGGCTGCGGCGGCCGCGTGCATCGCGGCCTGCCGGAGGAAGTCGGCACCGAAGTCGCCGTGTTCACCCGCGTCGGCGTCCAGCGCATCATGCGCTACGCGTTCCGCCTGGCACAGTCGCGCCCGCGAAAACTGCTCACCGTCGTCACCAAGTCGAACGCGCAGCGGCATGGCATGGTGATGTGGGACGAGATCGCCGACGAAGTCTCGAAAGAATTTCCTGACGTCACCTGGGACAAGATGCTGGTCGATGCGATGACGGTCAGGATGACGCTGAAACCGCAGAGCCTCGATACCATCGTCGCCACCAACCTCCACGCCGACATCCTGTCCGATCTCGCCGGCGCGCTGGCCGGCAGCCTCGGTGTGGCGCCGACCGCGAACATCGATCCCGAGCGGCGCTTCCCTTCGATGTTCGAGCCGATCCATGGCTCGGCGTTCGACATCACCGGCAAGGGAATCGCCAATCCGGTGGCGAGCTTCTGGACGGCGTCGCAGATGCTCGATCATCTCGGCGAGTCCGAGGCGTCGGCGCGGCTGATGCGTGCCGTGGAGAAGGTCACGGGCGACGGCATCACCACGCCCGATGTCGGCGGCACCGCGACGACAAAGGATGTCACCCAGGCCGTCGTGGACGCCATTCATAGCTCCAACGTGTGACGGCCTGTCACCGGCGTGGCGGACCGCGCGAGGCAAAAATGCCCGCGCAACAAATCAGAACAAGAATTTTGGGAGGTGCAGATGCAAATGAGAAAGACGGCCGCTATCGCGCTTGCGTTCGCCATGGCCAGTTCTGCAAGCCAGGCGCAGAACTACCCGAGCCGACCAATCACGCTGCTGGTCCCCTTCGCCGCCGGCGGCGCCACCGACACGGTGGCGCGGGTGACCGCGCAGTCGATGTCGAAACTGCTCGGACAGACGATTGTCGTCGAGAACGCCACAGGCGCCGGCGGCACCATCGCGGCGACGCGGGCTTCGCGTGCGGAGCCGGACGGCTACACGATCCTGATCCACCACATCGGCATCTCTACGGCGGCGACGCTCTATCGCAAGCTCGCCTACGACACCAAGACGGCGTTCGCGCCTGTTGGACTCGTCACCAATGCGCCGATGACGATCATCGGCCGTCCCGACCTGCCGCCGAATACGCTCGCCGAGCTCGTCACCTACATCAAGGCCAATGGCGACAAGATGACGTTCGGCAATGCGGGCTTGGGGGCCGCCTCGCATCTTTGCGGCCTGCTGTTCATGAATGCGGTCGGCAAGGAAATCCTCACTGTGCCATACAAGGGCAATGCTCCGGTCATGAACGATCTGATCGCCAAGCAGATCGACCTCTCCTGCGACCAGACCACCAACACCACGGGCCCGATCGCCTCGAAGCTGGTCAAGGCCTATGCCATCACCACGAAGACCCGGCTCGCGTCGATGCCCGATCTTCTTGCTGCCGACGAGTCCGGCCTGAAGGGCTTCGAGCTCGGTGCCTGGCACGGCATCTATGCGCCCAAGGGCACACCTGACGACATCATCCAGAAACTCGCAAAGACGCTGCAGGAGGCGCTGCGCGATCCCGATCTGGTGAAGCGGTTCAACGACATCAACACCGAGCCGGTGCCGCAGAACGAAGCGACGCCCGAAGCCCTGAAGGCAAAACTGATCAGCGAGGTCGATCGCTGGGCGCCGATCATCAAGGCAGCGGGGCAGTTCGCGGATTGAGTAAACCGCTGATTGGAGTGCGCGCGGCCTTGAAACTTGTGGCGGTGATAATCGGGCAACCGCACTGCCGCAAGCATCCGCCAAAATAATTTTCGGTAGGTCCACTTTCGGACAGACGCGCGGTCTCGGCCGCCAATATCTTCAGGCCTCATCATTATCATTTTCGACCGAGGGCAGGCTGATGAAGAATTCGTCAGACGAGGTCATGACGCCCCTCAAGCAACATGCCGTCGATGCACTGCGGCGCGCCCGAAAATTACCTGTGGGCCCGCATCGCAACGACCTGAGGCAACTTGCCATGGGGCTGCGCCGCCTCGACCGCGAGGGGATCGGAAAAAATTTCCATCATCGGGAATCCGGTATGCAAGGGATTGCCGAGACGCGGTATCCGGGCTGACGTTGCACTGCCTGAAAAACTCAACGTTCGCCGGTTGCGCAGCGTGAGTTCATGCGCATGGGCAAAGCCGCGCCTCACGGCACTGGGGTGGCGGAGGCGCGTCTGCGCGTAAGGCCTCTTACGTACCAGGCGTTCTGATGACCAATTTTATATTCAAGAGGTTGACGCCCTTGAACGGGTTCGGCGCGCTTTCGATGGTGCCCGTACCCGTGGCGTTCGCATAGGCGCCCGTGCCCGAGAGGATCGTATATTCGCCGTTTGACTTGCCGTCTTTGACCGAGCCGGTGTAACGCGCCGTGATCGAGCCCTCCTCGAACGTGTAGGTGCTGTAGCCGAAGAAGGAGCCGGTACCTTTGAGCGTGTCTGAGGAATTGACGAACTCTTTCACCCCCATACGGCCATCCTTGAAGACGGCGACGCCGAACAGTTTGCCGGACGCGACCGTCTGTCCCTCGATGTTTGCGACCTCTGTTATTTTGAAGTCGATCGGCTTGGTGACGAGCTTGAATTCGAGTACCTGCTCTCCGGCCGAAGCGGGCGATGCCGTAATGGCGAGAGCCACGCCGGAAAGGAAAACGGCGAGAGACTTGCGCATGTGCTCCTCCTGCGTTTGCTGATGTGGAATGCTTGCCGTGCCTCGCCAGCGGCTTCCCGGGATTGTCCAGCATGCAGGCTCGGACACAACTATAGGTCTTAGCGAGGGAAGAAAGGTTCAGCGCTCGGTCTCTCGTGCTCAGAAACCGGAACATGATGCCGTCAATGGCCTGGGAAGCCTTTCGGTACCTCTCACGCTCCGCCATTTTCGCGATGAAACCCGCCTTCCAGCGTGGGAACCGCCGCGCCGGTTTCCCACCGAAAGTCGCTGCACGTCACGTCATTTCTGAGTTTCGCTTCGACGACTTTTCGGCTGTAGCTCGCGGGTTTGCGGATTGAGACCTCCGCTCACCGCTCCCCGCCGAACAGCGTGCGCGCATTGCCATGGGCAATCTGCGCCGCCATCTTTGGCGGCAGCTGCGCGAGCCAGGCGCGATACCCGGCCATGATCTGGCCGTAGCTGTCCCAACGTTCGCTGATCCAGGTGTCGGAGCCGAGCAGGAAGCGATCCGGAAACCGCTCGAACAGCGTGCGCCATTCGGCGGTCAGCTTGCCGCCGCCGTCGGTGATCCCGCCGCGATAGGACAGTTCGCCCCACAGCTTCGGATATTTCGTCAGCATCTCCGCGACGCGGTCGGTCGACAGGCCAAAGCCGGTGTGGGCCCAGATGATGCGGGCGCGCGGATTGTGGCGCATCAGGATTTCGACGGCCACGTCGTCGGCATGGGCATGCAGATAGAGGTCGTGCTCGACCGCGAAATCGACCGTCTTCTTCACCCACTCGGTATCGGCAGCCTTGCCCGAGATGTGGAATTCACCGATGCCACGGTAATAGCCGCGTTTGAATTCGTCCTGCACGAGGTCGAAGATGAAGGGATCGCCGAACCAGGTCTGGATGTCGGCGCGCACCCGGTACGGCCGGATGAAGGGGACGATCTGCAGGCCCTGCGGCTTCGCATCCATCAAAGCATGCGTGCCGGTGTTGGGGCGGCTGGTGGCGAGGATGCCGGTGACGCGGTGCTTTCTGAACAGCGCCAGCACCTCGTCGATGCCAAAATGGGGCTTTGGCTCCCAATTGTAGTGCAGATGGGCGTCGAAGATCTCGATCGGCTCGTCAGCCCTCGCCTGCCCGACTGTCCCAGCCATCCACACGAGCGCCACGACGATCGGGGCGCATCGCAAGGCGGATCGCGCCACCTGCCCGATGGCGATCATTCGGCGGCGATCACGTGCGGCCGCTCCTCGCCCGGCTCTTCCAGCTGCGGCTCGAGCTTGCGCCGCAGGCGGCGGTCGATGCGGTCGAGATAGATGTAGATCACCGGCGTGATGTACAGCGTCAGGAGCTGCGACAGGCAGAGGCCGCCGACGACCGCAATGCCGAGCGGCTGACGCAGTTCGGCGCCGGCGCCGGCCCCGAGCGCGATCGGCAGCGTGCCGAAGATCGCGGCAAACGTCGTCATCATGATCGGGCGGAAGCGCAGCAGCGCCGCCTCGCGGATCGCATGCTCCGCGCTCAAGCCGACGCGACGGCGCTCCAGCGCGAAGTCGACCATCATGATGGCGTTCTTCTTGACGATGCCGACCAGCATGACGATGCCGATCATGGCAATGACCGACATCTCCATCCCGAACAGCATCAACGTCAGGATCGCGCCGATGCCCGCCGACGGCAGGCCCGAGATGATTGTGATCGGGTGGATGAAGCTCTCGTAGAGGATGCCGAGGATGACGAAGGCGGCGAACACCGCGGCGAGGATCAGGACGCCCTGCCCGCGCAGCGAATCCTGGAACACCTGCGCGGTGCCGGAGAAGCCGGTCGCAATCGTCGCCGGCAGGTTCGATGCCTGCTCGAGCTCGGTGATCTTGTCGACCGCATAGCCCAGCGAATAGCCGGGCGCGAGGTTGAAGGAGATCGTTACCGCCGGCTGCTGGGCCTGGTGATTGATCTGCAGCGGACCCACGGTCGGAACCAGCTTCGCCACCGCCGACAGCGGGATGGTCTGGTTATTCTGCGTCTTCATGTAGAGCTTGGAGAGATCGGACGGATCGACCCGGAACTGCGGCTGGACTTCCAGGATGATCTGGTAGTCGTTCGACGGCATGTAGATGGTGCCGACCTGGCGCGAACCATAGGCGTTGTAGAGCTGGTTGCGGACCTGATCGACGGTGACGCCGTAGACCGCCGCCTTCTCGCGGTCGATGTCGACCGTCATCTGCGGATTCTTGATGTAGAGGTCGGTGGTGACGTCGAGCAGGCCGGGCAGCTTCTCGATCTTGTCGCGCATCTCGGGCGCCAGGCGGTAGAGCGACTCGGTGTCCCCGCTCTGCATCACGTACTGATACTGGCTCTTGGAGATCCGCCCGCCGATATTGAGGTTCTGGATCGGCTGGAAGAACGCCTGCATGCCCGGGATCTGGCGGGCCTTGCCGCGCAGTCGTCCGATGATCGAGTTGAGGTTGTCGCGTTCCTTTTTCGGCTTCAGCGCGATGAACAGCCGGCCGTAATTCGCCGTCGTGTTGGGGCCGCCGGCGCCGACCGTGGAGTTGATGTATTCGATCGCAGGATCGGATTTCAGCACGTCGACCAGCGCCTGCTGCCGCTCTTTCATCGCCTCGAACGAGGTATCGGTGGCGGCTTCGGTCACGCCGATCAAAAAGCCGGTGTCCTCCTGCGGGAAGAAGCCCTTCGGCACGATCATGTAGAGATAGACGGTGCCGCCCAGCGTCGCCAGCGTCACCAGCAGCATCAGGAATTTGCGCGCCAGCACCCAGTCGAGCGTCCACTCGTAGGCGCGCAGCCAGGATTCGAACATCCTCTCGAAGACGCGGAGCACGATATTCGGTCGCTTGGTCGCGTCGTGGGCCCGCAGCACACGCGCGCACAGCATCGGCGTCAGCGTCAGCGAGACGAAGCCGGACACGATGATCGCGACCGAGACGGTGACGGCGAATTCGCGGAACACCCGGCCGACGATGCCGCCCATCAACAGCACCGGGATGAACACCGCGATCAGCGAGAACGTAATCGAGATGATGGTAAAGCCGATCTCGCGGGCGCCCTTCAGCGCCGCCTCGAACGGCCGCATGCCGTGCTCGATATGGCGAACGATGTTTTCCAGCATGACGATGGCATCGTCGACCACGAAGCCGACGGAAAGCGTCAACGCCAGCAGCGTCATGTTATTGATGGAATAATCGAGCGCGTACATCACCGCGCAGGTGCCGAACAGCGAGATCGGCACCGCCAGCGCCGGAATGAAGGTCGCGGACGCCGAGCGCAGGAACAGGAAGATCACCAGGATGACCAGCCCGATCGCGATCAGCAGCGTTTCCTCGACGTCGGCCACCGCCTGACGGATGGAAATGGACCGGTCCATCAGGACGTTGATCGACACCGATGGCGGGATCTGCGCTCGCAACGCCGGGAACTTGGCCAGAATGGAATCGACCACCGCCACCGTATTGGCGTCGGGCTGCTTCTGGATGCCGAGCACGATGGCGCGCTCGTCGTTCAACCAGCTTGCGATCCGCTCGTTCTCGACGCTGTCGTAGATCCGCGCCACCTCGTCCAATTTGACCGGGGAGCCGTTGCGCCAGGCCACCACGATCTGGCGATAGTCCATCGCCTTGTCCATCTGGCCCGAGGCCTGCAGCGCGACGTCCTGTTTCGGCCCGTTCAGCGTGCCGACCGGGGTCGAGGAATTGGCACGGGACACCGCCGTTCTGATGTCCTCGAGCGACAGTCCGCGCGCCGCGGCGGCCTCCGGATCGGCCTGGACGCGAATGGCGAATTTCTGTGCGCCGTAGGCGCTGACCTGGGCGACGCCCGGTAGCTGCGAGAGCGTCTGGCCGATGGTGATGTCGCCGTATTCGTGGACCGCCGACAACGGCAGCGTCGACGAGTTGAGCACGACGAACAGAACGGGGAAGTCGGCCGGGTTCACTTTGCGGAAGCTCGGCGGGATGATCATCTCGACCGGCAACCGACGCTGCGCGATCGTCAACGCGGTCTGCACGTCGAGCGCCGCGGCGTCGATGTTGCGGTTGAGATCGAACTGGATGGTGATGGTGCTGATACCCTGCGACGAGTTCGACGACATCGACGAGATGCCGGCGACCGTCGAGAGCTGGCGCTCGATGACGCCGGCCACGGATGCCGCCATGGTATCCGCACTCGCGCCCGGCAACGTCGCGGTCACCGCAATGGTCGGGAAATCGACCCGCGGCAGCGCCGAGACCGGCAGCAGGCGGAAACCGAAAATGCCGAACGCAATGATCGACGCCGTGATCAGCGTCGTCATGACCGGGCGTCGGATGCAGAGTTCGGACAGGGTCATCGGCTATGCCCCGGCCTTCTTGGCCCGCTGCTGGACCAGCGTTCCGTCTGACAACAGCAATTGCCCGTCGACCACGACATCCTCGCCGCCGCTAAGGCCTTCCGAGATCACCGACATGCCCTGGGCGGTGCGGTCGACCTTGACCGGCTGGACCTTGGCAACACCGTCCTTGATCATGAAAACGAAATTGCCGCTCTGGCTGCGCTGCACGGCGACCGTCGGCACCACGATCGAATTCTCGGATCGGATGATCAGCTTGGTCGCGACCAGCGTCCCCGGCCACAGCGCCTCCTTCTCGTTGGCCATGATGCCGCGCACGGTGACCATGCCGGTGGTCTGGTCGACGGTGTTCTCGACCATCGCGACCTTGCCGCTTTCGGAATGCTCAGAACCCGGGATGGTCGCGGTGACGCCGGAGACGCCCTTGCCCATCGCTTCGCGCAGATCAACCAGCACGCGCTGCGGCACCGTGAAGGTCACGTAGACCGGCGCCATCTGGTTGATGACCGCCAGCGGGGTGGTGTCGGCCGGGCGGACGAAATTGCCCACCTTCACATTGGCGGCGCCGATGCGCCCGGAGAACGGCGCGCGGATCGTGGTGTAGCTCTTCTGGACCTTCAGATTATCGAGCGCGGCCTGGTCGGCCTTGATGGTGCCGGTCAGGATGTCGGACTGGGTCCTGGCGTTGTCGACGTTGACCTGCGTGGTGGCGCCCTTGCCGACGAGGTCGTTGAAGCGGCGCAGATCGCGCTGCGCGCCCTCGAGCTGCGCCTGGTCCTTGGCGAGCACGCCCTCGGCCTGCTCGATCTGCGCGTCGATCTGGCGGCTGTCCAGCGTGAACAGCAGATCGCCTTCGTTAACCTTGGCGCCGTCCTCGAAATGGACCGCGACGATGGTAGTCTCCAGCCGCGACTTCAGCGCGACGCTGGAGATCGGCGTCACCATGCCGATGGCGTCGACATCGACCGGCATGGATTTACGCTCGGCCTTGGCGAGCTCGACGGAAACCTGCCGCGGCCGCTGCGGGCCCTGGGCGTTGCTGCTGCCGCCCATCCACGAGGAGCGGGTGATAAAGCCGGCTGCCGTGGCAATGGCGATAGCGCCGACAAGAAGGATTACGGAACGCTTTTTCATATTTTTTCACGCCCGCCAGTCCCCAAAAAGAAAGGACGGGAAGGTCTTCTCCTAGCCCCTTGACGGCGATCTTCGCGCCTTATTTCTAAACGGTTATCACAGCCTCGCTGCACATGGTATGCCACTGCCAGAAAATGTGTAGTTACAATCCCGAGCCATTTCATGCGCGTTGCAACCTGGAACGTTAATTCGATCCGCCAGCGGCTCGAACATCTCCTGACCTGGCTCAGGGAATGCTCGCCCGACATCGTCTGCCTGCAGGAAATCAAATGCGTGGACGATGCGTTCCCGCGGCTGGAGATCGAGGCGCTCGGCTACAACGTCGTCACCCACGGCCAGAAGACCTTCAACGGTGTCGCGCTACTGTCAAAACTGCCGTTCGACGAGACCAAATCCGGCCTGGCCGGCGACGACGAGGACGCCCACGCCAGATTTCTCGAAGGCGTGGTGACGCTCAAGACCGGGGTCATGCGGATCGCCTGCCTTTATCTGCCCAACGGAAACCCGCCGGAAACCGACAAATACCCCTACAAACTCAAATGGATGTCGCGGCTTCTTGAGTATTCGAAGGAGCGGCTTAAGGCGGAAGAACCGCTGGTGCTCGCAGGCGACTTTAACGTCATTCCGGCGGCAGCCGACGTCTATAACCCCGCCGCCTGGGGCAACGACGCCCTATTCCGCCCGCAAACCCGCGAAGCCTTCCAGTCCCTGCTCGGCCTTGGCCTCACCGATGCGCTGCGCACGGTGACCGACGAGCCGGGCCTCTACACCTTCTGGGACTATCAGGCGGGCGCCTGGCAGAAGAACTGGGGCCTGCGAATCGATCATCTGCTGCTGTCGCCGCAGGCAAGCGACCGGCTGACCAATGTCGGCATCGACAGCTATGTGCGCGCCTGGGAGAAGCCGTCCGACCACGTCCCGGTCTGGGCGGATTTCGATCTGGAGACGGCTTGAGCGCGTCAGGCGCAGCGAAGCCGGAAATTCGGGATGCCGCGCCCGAAGATGCCGCTGCCGCCTGCCACGTCCTCAGGGAATCGATCTCGCAATTATGCGTTGCCGATCACGGCAATGATCCGGTGATCTTGAACGCCTGGCTCGCCAACAAGACGCCGGAAATCGTGGCGGGATGGACAAGCCAGGAGGGAAACTCGCTCCTGCTCGCGGTCGAGCGCGATGCCGTCCTGGCTGTCGGGGCCGTAACCGACGCCGGCGAGATCAGGCTGAACTATGTCGCACCCAATGCGCGGTTTCGCGGTGTCAGCCGTGCCTTGCTGAGGGCGCTCGAAGCCAGAGCCGCCGACCGCGGCAATCGCCGCTGCACGCTCACCAGCACCGAGACCGCGCATCGCTTCTATCAATCGGCGGGGTATATCGATGACGGCGCGCCGACCGGAAAGTTCGGCACGGCTGGCGGCTATCCGATGTCGAAGGAAATTGTCGCGAAGTCGTAGCAATCGTAGGGTGGGCAAAGGCGCTATTGCGCCGTGCCCACCATTTCTCGGATATCGTTGGCTTGAATGGTGGGCACGCTACGCTTTGCCCACCCTACAATCTACAATCGCCCGTCAGTCGCGCTTGCCCTGCACCCAGTGCTCGAGCATCTGCAGCGCCGTGGCGCGGTCGTCGTCGGAGGCCTTGGCGAACGCGCGGTTGTAGCTTTCGCGGATCCAGGACTCGTCGGGGGCCGCGTTGTCGCGCGCCAGCGTCAGCCACATCAGGCCGCGGGCGGCCTGCCGCGGCAGCCGGTCGCCGTTGAACAGCATCTGGCCGAGCATGGCCTGCGCCTGATGCTGGCCCTTCTGGGCAGCAAGGCCGAGCCACCGCGCGCCGTAGCGGAAGTCATCCCGCGAGGCGTCCGGGGTCTTCAGATAAAGCCGCGCCAGATCGTATTGCGCGTCGGCATTGCCGAAATAGGACGCGGCATAGGAGAACATCTCCCGGGCGCGATCAGAGTCCGGCTTGATCTTCGAGTTCGGGATGCCGTTGAGGTAGTAGCGTCCCAGCGCCACGAAGGCGTTGGCGACGATCGTGGCCTGCGGCGCCGACGGGCTGTCCTCGGCATGCGCGTTGGCGATACGGCTGAAATATTCGAAGGCGCGCAGATCGTCCTGCACGACGCCATCGCCATCGGCATACATCCGGCCGAGCTTCCACTGCGCCACGGGATGGCCGCCCTCAGCGGCGTATTGCAGCGAGTTCAGGGAGGGTGCTGCGACCGCCGTCGCCGTCGGCGCGGCGGGCTGAGCCTTCTTCAGAGCCTGGGCCGTGACAGCCTGCGCGGCAGCCGGCTGGTTCATCATGGGCAGCGTGGCGTCCGGCTTCACCGGCGCGCCATCAAATGCGAATCCGGGAGCGGCCACTGGTGTGGCCCCCAGCATCAACGCAAGAATGATACGCCTAGATGTCCGCATAACACTGTTTCTCGTGCGCACCGCCAGGATGGGTCACAGCCCCGTCCACCGCCGGCCCAACCTGTTGGGCATATTTCCACAGCGCACCCGACGTATGGTTAGTCTGTCGAGGTGCCCATTTGGTTTTACGTTCTGCGAGTTCGGCGTCGGTCAACTTTACGTTAAGGGTGCCGACCTCGGCGTCGATCTCGATAATGTCACCATCCTGCAACAGGGCGATCGGGCCGCCGACGGCTGCCTCCGGCCCGACATGGCCGATGCAGAAGCCGCGGGTGGCGCCGGAGAACCGGCCGTCGGTGATCAGGGCGACCTTGCCGCCCATCCCCTGCCCGGTCAGCGCCGCCGTGGTCGAGAGCATCTCCCGCATACCGGGACCGCCGCGCGGCCCCTCGTAGCGGATCACGATGACCTCGCCTTCCTTGTAGGTTCGCTTCTGGACCGAATCGAAGGCGTCCTCTTCCCGATCGAAGCAGCGGGCAGGACCGGTAAATTTCAACTTCGACATGCCCGCGACCTTCACGATCGCACCCTCCGGAGCGAGATTACCCTTCAGCCCGACAACGCCTCCCGTGACGGTGAT
>Ga0081455_10004788_pt1 | contig 15041 bp, 10 predicted proteins | sample TabmetS3T2R1_FD_70207 | JGI IMG/M metagenome (GOLD analysis project Ga0081455, IMG submission 70207) | Tabebuia heterophylla rhizosphere microbial communities from the University of Puerto Rico - S3T2R1 | ecosystem: Host-associated > Plants > Roots > Rhizosphere ... | reverse complement strand
AAGTCGGCTTCAGATGCCACCGAGAAGGCAGTCGACTTGGTCCCATTCAGACCCTGGCTGGCGCCTGTTTCACTGACCGTTGGAAGTGTCGCAGTTCCAGTCTTTGACAAAACCTGAGACGAATCAAATTCTGTAACCGTCGGCAATGAAGCAGTTTTAACTCCGCCAATCGGCTGTGAAGTTCCAGTCTCGGTGAGAGTTGCTAGCGAACCGTAAGTCGTTTTGACAAAAGCGACTGGCGAATCGACTTCGGTATCAACCGGCAACGCTCGCAACTTTAAACCAGTCAGGGCCTGTGTAGCATCTCCCTCCGATGCTACCAGGAGGCTGGCAGTCTTAGTCCCATTTAGGCCCTGACTGGAGCTTGTTTCTGTGACCGTTGGCAGTGTCGCGCTCTTGGAACCTGTGATACCCTGTGCAGCATTGACACCAGTTAACGGTGTCAATGCTGCACTCTTCGCACCAGTCAATGGTTGTGCAGCATCAGCCTCACTAATGACCGGCAGTGGAATAATCTTAAGGATTACTGGTGCTGAATCAACTTCAGTAACCGTTGGCAGGCGTCCACTCGAAGGGACTTCTCCCATCGGCAAGACCGTGACACCTGCAGTTTGACAATAATCGACAATGGTGCGGAAGGTTGACTGGTTAACATCATTGCCTGTAGCGCCAGAAGTCTTAATGTCATGGAAAAGAAGGATCAGCCACTCATCGTTATTCTTCGCATTGTCAATTAAGGCAGTAATCGTAGCAGCACTATCAGCCGCAGACATAGCTCTGGTATACATTCTCATGCGGTCCCCTGGTGGAACCGTCTCAAGATGTGTACCCTTTGTCGTTCTCGCTCGACTGACTAGTGGAGCTAGATCTTTATGAGTTGAGACATTAAACAAGCCTTGTGGATAAGCAAAAATCCTTGGATTCGTAATCCCCTTGCCAGTCAAAAATGACTTGTTGGCTGCGATATTCGCTTCAAGTTGAGCCGTCGTCAGTGCTGTCAGCCCACCGCCTGCATTGTGATCTGCAGCTGTATGCGAGTGAAGTCCTACCTCCCAATTGTAGGTATTCTGTAGCGCAGTCAACTGCGCTGAAGTCATATAGATGCCTGTATCGATTACGTCATCGATAATAAACGAAGTACCGCGGAAGCCTTTACCCTGCATGTAGGAAGCTGCTTCAGTATTATGCGAAGCAAAACCATCATCGAAAGTAAATGAGACGACTCCATTCGGGTAGCGAGCATTGACATCAGGTACTGCTGAAAGTCCACCCCACCAGACGTTCAACGTACCAGTCTGGTCAAAAATCTGAAGGTTAAGATCTGTCAACGCTGCACGGTTCGGAGTGCCAACAACTGTTGCATAAGACCACGGGAAGCTAATGACCATCCATTCGCCGGAAAAGTAATAAGGCACTGTGGCATCGTCTGGACTAAACTTCCATTTATAAGCACTAGAGAGCGCGCCACCAGAACCGAGCCAAAGCTGTCCATCCAAGAACCGAGCATTGTTGTCAACTTTGATCCAAAGACGTGGGCACTTACCAGTCCAGTCGACAGCTGTTCCATTGAGCTTTCGAACAAAGGTGTTTGCTCCAGTGCCGTTTGTCGTAATCTTAATGGAGCGGTCACCAAGCACCCAATCAGCTGTATGGTTCAAGTCGAATGTTGATCCAGTGCCTCCGGTTGTAGTAAAGGGATGCCCTGCCGTCCCAGCAAAGATCATCACTTCACCGGGGAATTGAGTCTTAAAAATCTCTCGTGGCAAATCAGTTTCAGTAACCGTCGGAAGGGTTGAAACTGGAACTACAGTAAACGGTCTTGCTGTACCAAGTTCCGTTACTGTTACCAAAGATGCAAATCTCGTTGATACTAGTGCTTGTGCAACTTGAGGACCAGAAATAACCGGAAGCGTTCCAGACTTGCCACTACTAGTGAAAGCCTGTGCAGTCTCGGTTCTAGTAATGGTTGGAAAAACACCAAGAGTCGTCTTAACGATAACCTGCGCTGCATCCGTCTCAATAATAAACGGAAGCGTCTTTGTTGATGCTAACGCTTGCGAAGTCTGAGGACCAGAAATAACCGGAAGCGTTCCAGACTTGCCACTACTAGTGAAAGCCTGTGCAGTACTTGCTGGAGACGTGATCGTCGGCAGCGCACCAGTAGTCGTTTTAGTAAGAGGCTGAATCTGATCAGATTCTGTAACTGTCGGCAATGTTGCAGACTTTGCTCCTGTAAATGCTTGAGCCGTCTGTGCAGGAGAAGTAATCGTTGGAAGTGTTCCAGTAGTTCCTCCTGCACCAACCGTCAGCGATGGAAGAGCCGTATAAGCTGCAATCGCAGTGGCACCGCTATACACAAGCCGAAAGTCAACTGTATCGCCGTTTGAGAGGAGGGGCGAGGCTCCCGAAATCAACTTAACACAGAACTCATGCTCAGTATGACTGCTTGCAGAGAAGGCGACCGATGCAACTGCAGCATCCACTTCATCAAACGAACCAGCAACGAACGTGCCTGTACCTGCTGTCAGCAGGTCAGAAGTTGCCGCACCATCAGTCACAAAAGACGAAGTAGCAGGCTCAACAGCCGCAGTTGCTTCAACTGCAAGCCACGAGCCTCCATTCCGCCTGTACTGAAGTGCAAGAGTCTCTGACGAAGCACCAGTGCCGGTGTTCTGGACCTCGAACCGAACTCGGAAGTTTACGCTGTGCGCTTGAGTCCAGTTGGTGTTCTGAGCCGCCTTGGGAGTCGCCGAGCCCATCGCAGCATCGTCGGTGTAGCCTCGGAAGGCTACCTGGTCCAAGATTGCCAGTGCTGGCTTCAGACAGGCTACGCAATAGCTCTGGTCTCCGGTGTCGCCAGTCGCGTTGTAGGCCGTCACCCCCGTAGCGGTCTTAACCTTGCCCTGCATAACGACGCCGACGTTGGACGCACCACCGCCGGATGTAGTGCGGACGTAGTTGGTCGCTGACCAGGAGCCGTCGGTCGTGTCGGTGTCGCCGGTCAGGATGTTAGACGACTCGAATGCAGCACAGCCGAGCACCAGGTCACCGGTCTGTGTCTGCACACTAAAGGTGAGCCCGTTGTTGCCGCTGGTATATGACGCCTTTTCATAAGCGGATCGGGCAGTCAGTGAGACCTCACCGGTCCATTCCGACATGACTACAACCCGGCGCGCGACCGTACCGGACCAGGTCACGATGGGGGAGAAACCTGTCGTCCAGGTGACCGTGGTGATGATTCCCCATATCTCACAGACGACACCACCAGCAGCGCTTGAGGTAGACGAGTCCGCCTGGGCAAGCTGCACCCAGCTATTGGTTTCCCCCGACATCTTGGTGATGCTGTTGACGACCGGGGTGGTAGAACTCAGGTTGTCAGCGGCGGTGGCGATGACCAGCAGATTCCCAGCCGGAACATTGGCGGTGCTGACCGTGGGAGCAATAGTCGTGCCCGATGTTGCCCCTGCCTGCGTCCCGTGGGCGCGAACATAGCTGATCGTCACGGACTACCTCCAGACACAGCCCTCCCCCAAGGGGCTGAATTTAGGTAGCTCGGAAGATATCCGCAATGTTGATAGTGAAGTTGTTACCGTCTGGCGTCCAAGCAAGATCGTGCTTAGTGAGCGGAATCAAGTTCGCATCAGTACCAGTACCAGTATCACCGTCGTAACAGACTACCCAAGATGAAATCGCATTTGAAGCTGCTACTGCTGTGTAAGTCACATCTGCAGCATCGACGTTCCACCTGTCGTTCGTATTATCCACAGCAGACGTCACTGAAGCGAGAGTCTTCCGACCGGCAGTCGTCTGCTCATTGGTCGTCCCTGCCACGACTGCAGCAAAGTCAGCCTTATCCATCAAGACAGCATCGGTCTCAAGACCAGACGTCTCCAGTGGGATAAGAATGAGTGCATCGCTCGTCGCCGGAAGGCTTGCGTAATATCCAACCCAGCCTTTGGCAATGTTGAAAACGAAGTTACCCATCAGGAACTCTCCTACTCAGTTGTCACAATCCAGTCTTACTCAAATCCCTCGTTTATGCCAGCATCAGGCCCTATTCCGGCAACAGCAACGACTGTCCAATAAAGATCGAATAAGGTGAATGCAAGCCATTTACGCGGGCAAGTTCCTCCCACGTAAAGTCATTGTCGTACTTGAATGCGATCTTACCCAAGGTGTCACCTGCAACGACAATGTACGTACCTTCGGCTGGCGGAAACATGTCAGGAAGATAGGCCTTATACATACCTGACGTATAAGTAGACCAAGGACTCCAACCAAACTCACGAAAGATTGCCACAGCACTGTCACAATTAAATGCAACTTTGACTAGCTGCTCTTCGTCACGAAGTCTACCCGTACCTTTATCGATACGAAGAGAACGAATCTGAAAGCCGCCATATGAATACCCCCAAGTCTTATTCGCGAGTTCCTGATCACCGATCAATCCAAAGTCACTCAATGGCGGATCAGAAAACGTTGGAGCTTCACACAGCGCAATGGCTGAACCAATCCTGGCTTGCCGATTCGACAGTCCTCGCTTCGTCAATCGAATGCGAATCTCATCCTGATTGAGTCTCATCTTCTCCTTCTATCTTACGATGATTATTCGCACTACTGCGACCTGCAACGAAACCAATAATACCAGTAACAAGAGAACTAACAATGGTTGCGACTCGAGTGGCTGCAGTAGTGATATCTGCTTCAGGTCGCCATAAAAACGCAATCAGCATAGCAATAACTGAACCAATAAGAACGATGCCTACTACTCCTGTCAAAAAGATGACAATTAAATCAGCAGTAGGCCGATCTTTAAGTCGCTCGACCACATCACTACTCTTTGATTACTCGATAATTATCACCAAAGAGCTTGTTTGCCTGGCTATTTGACATATTCTCACCTACACCGTCAGGCCAGCCGTTATGACGCTGCCACCACTTGACTGCCTTCACTACAGCATCGCCATAAGCGCCTCCGGTTCCCGGCTTGAAACTCTCAGGAATATCAGAATTCTCCAGTCGGAAACGAAGTCGTCGCACTGAATCGGAATCAGTGACGCCTTCATGCAATTTGGAGACGTAGATATCACCATGACTGCGGAAGTCTCGATTGGGGTCGCCTTTTCTCAGATAAGGAATCTCGACGCCATTAAGATCTTCAGTCCAACCGAGGTAATGCTTGTTCCAGTTGATATCGTGCCAGCGATCACTGACTGTCGCAACATGTCCGGAACTCTTAGTGTCAGTGGACCGGAACAGATCTTTGGTAATCGCAAGTGCGATGTGACCAAATTCACTCGTATTCCAGAACACTGGAGCACCACGAGGCGGGTTTCGATCTCCCGGATGCTTGTGCCTAGCTACTCGCCAAGCATCATTAGCGTCAGGCTGTTGAGCTGGAATCTCCAACCAACCCCTGACCACCATCAGACAAGTGTTTGGAATGTTGCTAGTCTGTCGTCGAGCATTGGCAATCGTTTCGTTTGCTGTCGTGCAGACCATCACTTCTCCGGATCTTCGTCAAGGTCAAGTGGCTGAGGATCGCCACCAGGATCTTGTGGACTCTCGTCAGGCGGCGGTGGTCCAGCTTCAGGATCAGGCTTTTCGTCTGGCTGTTCTGTCATAAGTGGTCCTTTCTAGACCGAAGGAACAGTAGAGGCAGATTCTGGCTTGCCGATCTTCTTCGCAACGAGTCCCTTGAGCGCCGCAGCAGCTGAAGCGAGCGGAACAGCCCACCATGCCTGCGGGTCAACAATGTCAGGATCAGCGATCTCAATGACCACAAGGCCAAGTGCAGCCTCAGCCGCAGTGAAGACGATTCTCTCCACAAGGTCCTTAACGTACAGTGAGGTTGGACTTGTCATAATGACTCCTTTACGAGTGCCCCGGTGCGATATTAGATATCACGCTCCGTTCTGTCCAGCATTGACTCCAAGCAATGTACCTATCAAACCTACCTTGTGAAGACAGTTTAAGCAGACAGCATTGCCGAAATGAGAATGACTGCTTGGATTAACTTGAATTGCATGAATGTGAGTAAGATTTGCTCCACACAATGCGCACATTATTCCTCCTAGAGCTTCATTAACCAGTTGACGCCAATCCAACCCAGCTTTCCAGTTGAACCTGCTCCACTTCCAGTCACTCCAGTGTGATCGTGGCTACCTTCAAAATCAGTCTGTCCACCGTGAGCGTGCGAACCCCCCTGTGTGCCATTAACCGTCTGAACAATCCGTTTTGAACCAGTCTCATTATAAACTGCGTTACCGATTCCACTGTGATCTGTCGAATTAATACCGTGCTGGTGATTGCCACCAAAAACTGCGTGCTCGTGAAAAGGACCTCGATTCGCAAGAGTTGCACCATCGTCAGCAAGCAACGCCACATCACCTGAACCAGCTCCAAATGGCGCTCGATCTCGACAATCTGGTAAAGTCCACATGTTGCCAGCTATCGGATTCGGACTTCCTATCGCTACCCATGCCACATCAAAAGGCGCATTACGAGTAACGTCCGTCCCATCTAACTTAACGAAGTTTCCAGGTAATACTGCACCGCCGCCTGCAACACTTCGAAATGTATAGCGAAGATCACCAGGCTGAGGCATAACTAACGCCAGCAATTCCTCAAGTCCCGATGAAGTAATTACCTTTGGATCAAGTAACGTGGTGTCCGCCATTAAGATATCACCATCAGTAATATCTCGAATATAGAAGTCACCCGACTGTCCACCGACTCGAACAATGTCACCTGGAGCCAATCCGTCAGGATCATCCATCGTCTTGCGCCTGGGTTGCTTATACTTCGAATATCGAGCTTCAACCGTTGTCGTGTCGCCAGCGAATTGAACCTCAGCCGTCAGTGTGCCAGGGTCGAAATCAACAACAACAGCTTCACGATCCATCGGCCGATTACTGTTGATACGCTTATCAACAATCTGATGAATAACGTCACGCATCTTCAAGGCAGTATCGAAGGCGCCAAATTGCTTTGCCACTAGACAGCCTCCTCCTCGAACAAGATTGGATCCTCAGTATCCTCAACGTATGTCACTCGTTTACCAGTGGCATCCATTGGACCCAGGCCCATCGGAAGATTAATCGTATCCATCAGATATCGAGTCGGCTCTGATTCGTCACGCTGCGGATCGAGGAATTTGATAATCTCGCCTGCCTCGAGCCACGGATACATATAGGATTGCCAGCTAATCTCATACGTTTCTAGAGCGTGAATCTTGAGCAACCTCCAAGCCAATTGACGACACTGCTGATTACTGTGCATCATGGCCGATTCACGGAAGAATGCCCTGTCACCAATTCGACCGATTCTGGTTGGAGACGAAGGTTCAGTATTTCTTGCCTGACCGTGATAAGGCGGCGCATCTTTCTCGGCAGACCTTGTACCAGTTACAATAATGTGATTGAAGAGCCTGGAATCGTTTGTACTCCTATTCCAAGTGACAAGGTTTCCCTGTTTGCCAGTCTTAAATGTCCAGGCAATAGGACTTGTCGTCGGGTCCAGGAAAGACCTCATTACCAAGGTTCCCATGTGATCGAAGAACAACTCGTAATTCAGTACATCACAAGTATCCTTCATAATCCGCCAACGCTCAGTGCCTCGCTCTATGTCGAGTCTGTTCTCCAACTTATCAGAGACGTTAGGAATCCGCATCTTGGAGATGCCGCAGTTAGCAGCGATTGCTGACACCAAAGTCTTAAGCTTCGTACCAGCTGCAAAGCTTGCACTAGCCTCCAGCTTGCTCTTCATGCACTTTGCAGTGTAGTCCCTTCCAGCAATCTGAATCAAATTCGGCCAGTTCGCCTCCGAGATTGACTCAATAACAAACTCACCAACTTGATACTCCCACTCCTTATAAGGCTTGAAATCTCGCATCCAGATCATGACGTTTGCGAGTAAAATCTTGCCCTGAGTACCGACTTGATTCGGCTGCCAGTGGAACCAGCGACCCCCCGAATCGCTCTCTGTAATAATGGCCGTATAATGTGTCGTCGCCCCGTCGAGGTAGGTTGCAACCGCCCGCGCTGGGCCAGCCAGGGCCGTTATGGCGAGCCCCGTAGCCGATCCGTACGATTCAGAGACCCACCCCCCAGCCGCAGGAGTGTCAAAGGTCATCGGCGTAATCCCCCATGCTCTCGAACCAGACGCAAGGGTCGTCAAGATGAAGGGAAATTCAGTAGCAGTGCTACCGAATCCGAAAGTCAGTACCTTCTTACCGTGTGCGAAAGCTGCATTAAGCAAAGCTGACTTCGTTGTTACTCCGGTCTTTCGATAAGATGCAACAATGTCGTAATTCGCTACATCTCCGTAGACTGTCGCATTGAGTCTCACCTTAACGTTGGTGTAACCCAATTGCCAGAGGATGTCTCGAAGTTCATAAGCAAGGTCTGTTGCACTCTCTTCAACAATAACAATGGAAGGTGGAGTGTACTTCGCAGAGTACCTTACTCCACGATAGGCCTTAACGACCTTATCGTACCAGAGACCACTGTCAGGGTCGGGGCGAAGTAGATTATCCGAATTATCAAGGGTGAGGTCCATTGCTCGACGCTCGTCCCTTGTGTAATCGATGGAGATACTACCGTCCACAAGTCGTTCGATTCCTTCATCATCAGGCAACCAAACCGTTTCTCCATCTTGTTTATAAAACTCAACGCGACGAGTGACGTCAGTCTGACCTGCCTCAATCGCATCGATAACTTCCTGAGTAGGATAGCCACGAAGAATGCTATCAGGGTCAGGTGGAACCGCGATCTCTCTACCAGGAAAGATCACGCCAAAAGGATCACCAGGTGCAACTGTCATGTCACACCAATCTCCTTATACGGAATGGTGGCTGTAGCGTATTCAGAAGTTCCCACTCCAGCCAACCGACCGATTTGGAGATTGCCAACAGACACCCAATACGTGTCACCAAAAGGAGTGCGCATAAAAACGTCACGCACTTCTTCTTTGAAAAGCTCTAGACGACGTTTCTTCTGGCGAGCAGTAGTGCCGCCGTCGTCACGTAGCTCTACAGTAAGTGACCCGTTGAGTCCAAGATGCGTGCCACGGTCAACATGCCTGCCACGACCAACGACAACAAAATCTGACTCTTCCCACTCATCAGTATAATCATCCGCCGTTACGATTCGAAGTCTAAATGCACCTGCCGTGCTCGTCTCTGGAGTCGGGTCGATTAGCCAGTACCCGTCACTGACTGGATAGGAAACGACTTGGGTTCCAGAAGATTCGAGCAGAGCCTCAAACCTATCAGCAACCTGAGTCACCATATAGGTCACTTTATGACCAGCCGGAGCGAAATAATCCCTGAATTCGTAAGCTCCCACCACATCGAATTCTTCGAACAGCTTAACGAAGACGCCTTGCTCAACGACTGCACCAGTACCATCCAGCTCGTCATCCTTACGGTAGATATTCCAAGACCTGAAGTCAACATCGATATCACTGTTATCCCAAGTCACTTGGACATAGCCAGCATTCTCTTGATTATAAGGAACAATGTTAACTGTCACTGGAGTTGGATTAGCAGGCGGCGTATAAGAAACCGTGAAAGACAGCGATGCTGACGGTTCGAGGTTAATCGAATCTCGAACCCGCACAGTGACGGTGTAAGTATGCGTATTCAGAAGATACTGCTGCGGTGGTACATAGACAACAGAATAGCTTCCAGACTGGATTGAAGTAATCCAGGGAGACTGGAAAATCAGATTCGTGCCTTCTGAAAAGATGACGCGATACTGCTTCAAGGTTCGACCGGCTTGTACAACTCCATTGAAAGCAACTTGAGGCATCGGGGTCGTGACTGTACCACCTGACGTTGGTGCCGTAAAGACGATAGTTGGAGCCACCACGTTCGTATAAGATGCAAAAGCTGGAACAGGCCCTTGAGTGTCATCCTCATCCCAAAGCACCACGTACCAATTCAGCGGAACTTCTTGGTATCCAGAATGATTCGCTGTATACGAAGTCGCAGTTGAAGTTACCTTACCGCTGTCATGAATGATTGCACCAGTGTCGTCTCGCATCACCACAACCTGGAATGCAGTCTGTGAGTCCAGGTCAAAGGGGTCAGAGAAATCCCACTGATAAGTTACATCGCCTGTGGTGTAGATGCGATTGATTCCGTCAGGTCGCATATTCGTAGCAACTGGCGGGTGAGCAATAACAAAGGTAGCTGCGACTGTCGAACCTGAAGTATGTCCAAACTCGTCGACATGATAACCTTTGATCCACCAGTTACCACCTGACAACGTATACAACGTCGGCAGCGTATCCTTGATCGTTTGATACGAGCCGGTGACGTTAGTATTCTTCACCTCGATGTACTTAGAATCAGACTGAGTGTAGTCCTTAAGATTCACCGTAAACGAAGCATCATTAGCAATCTGCCAACGCGCCTTGATTCGAGACTGAGGCCACTTCAAATCCAGGTCCGCCAACAGAGAAATTGCAGGTGTCGAAGAAGTAATCGTTGCTCCACCAGACGGAGTCACAGAAAATGGAACACGAGGCACCTTCGCATAGTGATGCCACAATTCCCACTTCGTAGTACTGACCTGCAAGCCGTACACAATGTCATGATCTTTACGGTTGTAATTTCGCCCTGATCCACCCATCACGTACTTCGTATTATAAGAATCAGAGTTGTTGTTGTACTTAAACAGACCCGAGAAATCAAAAGTACTCGAGGTACGATTCACTCGACAGACGCCGTTGGTAATCTGATTATAAGATGCAGTACCGTCGTTAATGCCTGTCACATAATTGGCAACATCTGACCCGAAAGTCATTGCCATAGAATCCCCACCTGCAAGAATGCTTGTAGGAACACTAAACGTGGCAGCAGCTATTACCTGAGAATAGCTTGATGCATTCCAGCTTCCCATGTAAGCAAAGAACTTCGGTTTCTTGCCTGTCTTTGCCCGATAAGTCATGATACCCAAAAAGAACTCGTTAGTACCAGACCTGAACAAGAATGACTTTCGCGGTCGGTTCGACCAAGACATGCCGCTAGTCTGAAATTCGTCCTGCATGAAGCTGTTGCGCAACGTCATCCCTGTCAGGGCACCTGTGGACTCGTTAAGTACCCAAGTATGAAGCTTAACCCCAAAATCAGTAGAATCACCAGCGTTACCAACAGCAACGACAATAGGCCTCGAAGTAGCCGACCCACCGTCGAGTGACGCGATGGTAATATCATGAGTATTCGTCTTCAGATTGTTAGCAGTCATCTGGCTGTTTGTTGCTGACTGCACCCAGGTACTATCTGAAGTTCGTCGAGTATAAACTCGGTAACCGTAATAATCCCCGTTAGTGTTACCTTTATATGCTCCAATAAACGAAGGTACGTCAGCGTTTCCAATGGTCAAGTCCCCATCTACCCAAGAACCACTGGTAGTCCAGGAGACTGAACCGACAATTGTCTCCTCAGCACTTACCGCCCAAGTACCCGTTGTAACCTTGCGATATCTCCAGCTCTGCGTACACTTATAGACCACGCCGATGCTGTTATCACTGAACAATTCTGCCATAACCATGTGCGGACTGTCCAGAGCTACACCTGGAGTAATGGTCGCACGAAGTGTCCACGCAGAACGATCAGTCGATTCGTAAACGTATACCTTTCCTGCATCATTTCGATCGCCATAACCAGAAGATGCACTCGAGGAGTTACCATCACCGACGACTGCGATCATTCGACCATCTGAAGTAGCCAGTGCATTACGCCGCATATCCAAAGGATACTTCGTACCAGCTCCAACAGTGACCCAGCCTCGGTTAGCAATCTTCGTCGACATAATTAACTCGCTAGCGCCTCGAGGTTCTTAATGAACCGCTCTGCATCTTGTGGATCGGAGATGTTCGGGAACTCAAGGTTACCATTAATGTTAACCACTCTACCGCTTCTACCCCTATCGCCTCGACCAACTGGCGTAATGTCAACACGCTCAGGCCTGTCGCCAACACCAATGAGAGTCGGCCTGGTAAACAGTCCACCCTTCAGGCCTGCACCGTACCAGTGCGGTGATTGCCGCTGCCAGAAGTTCCAAGCACGAATCGGATTGTTGTATCTCTGATAAATATACTTCAAACCCAAAACAGTCTGTTGTTCTGGATCAGAAGTCTTAGTACCACCAACTGTCGCCCAAGTACTAGGTAGGAACTGGAACAGACCGTATGCACCAGAATCTTCATTCAGTGCTGTCGGGCTACCTCCAGACTCATGCATCACAAGCTGACTAAGAGCTCGCCACTGGCGACCTTCTGCCCAATTCGGGAAGATATGACTGGTCGTGTCTCGAACAATGCCCATCGCAGGAGTGCCAGGCTGCCATTGTGGAAGAACATTCGATGCAAAGTTCTTCATCTTATCAGCAAGCCAACCAGCAACCGCCTTAACTCCCTGAATAGCCAATTGACTTAGCTTGCCATGACCAGTTAAGTCATCCAGATTTACCTTATCCATCAACCAGTCAAATGGCTTGCTTAGTGCATCCTTCACCCAACCTGCAACACCAGTCAGCCAGTCAAGGACTCCACCACCACTGCCTGGAACACTAGTAATTCTCAACTCACCGAATCGTGCAAGTTTCTTCTGCAGGTTCGGCAAGAGGTCAGGTCGTGGTCCATAGTCCCTGCCACCGAGTCCATCTCCACCACTGAGGAAGTCAGCAAGTTGCGAATTACCTGGAGCGGAGTAGAACGAAACGCCGTGAACGTGCGCTCCGACACCTGCACTGTGAGCACCTGGAATATTACGCGCCCAGGCAGCGATGCCAACTCGACGCTGTGCCCATTGCGCCAACCAGCTACCCGGTGACGTGTCAGCCACACCTGGACCAGTGTGCGAAGTTCCTGAATACGAAGAAGCAGCCTGCCATGAACCCTGCAAAACAGTCTGATAAGCGTGCATCAAACGGCTGGCCAGTTTCAGCTGCGCCTTATGGATAGCGGTGATCGGCTCGCCATCTTTGTATACGCGCCGCATAGGATCGACAGTGCCACCAGCAGCAAAGCCTTCCTGAGCGCGACCCATCATTCGCCGCACACCTGCAGTACCCTGAGTACGAGCGACTCGGTTCATCTCGTTGACAGTGCCAGTACCAACAGCACGAGTCCACTCTGGCCGCATGATAGCTTCGCCGCCACCGACTCGCACATTGTAGATATCTCGGCCAGGCGTATAACCAGGCATGACGCGGCCTTGAGCGGCTGCCCATTGTGGAATGTTTATCTCGTTAATATGAACATCAAGGTGAAGAGCTCCAGTAACCCTGTTAAAACCGCCGATCAGGGTATTAATAAAGCCTAGAACCTTTCCAATAATGTTGCCAAAGACGTCTCTGATCCTGTCCCCGATGTTAGAAATTGCTTCTCGAAGATTTCCCCATCCTGTTCTGATCTTATCAATGATATCCGAGATCTTGCCCCAAATCTTATCCCAAATATCTCGAGTCTTGCCCCAGACCTTGTCCCAGATATCTCTGACTTTTTCCCAGACCCACTGGAAAGCAGGACCAAACTTTTCGCGGAACCAACTTACAATGTCACCAAGTTTATCGATTGTGTCTTCTTTGAAATTCTTAATCCTGGTATAGGCTTTGCCAAGATTATCGATAATCTTGTCTTTGATCCACTTGAAAACAGGTCCAAGTTTATCCTCAATCCAATCCTTGATAACCTTGAAACCTCGAACAACATCATTCTTGAAATCAGTAACATGATCCCAAGCCTTTTCGAGGTTGTCAACAATCTTATCCTTGAGCCATTTGAAGACAGGTCCTAGTTTATCCTCAATCCAATCCTTAACAACCTTAAAACCTCGGATAACGTCATCCTTGAAGTCAGTAATCTTATCCCAGGCTTTACCAAGATTATCAACAATCTTTTCTTTGAGCCAATTAAAGACTGGTCCAAACTTATCCTTAATAAAGTCCTTAACCTCGTTAAACAACTTCTCAGCGAGATGCCACCACCACTTAAGAGCTCCCCAAATCTTGTCCCAAACTGCCTTAAATGGACTAATCATCCACTGGAAGAAATCAATAATTGCATGAACAAGATCTGGAATAATACTGCCACCGACAAGCTTATCCCAAAGCCACTGGAAGAAATCAACGATGCCAGTAACAAGACCTTCAACTAGTCCAATAACCGTCTCAACGACACCCTTGACAAGTGACCAGATCATCCTAAAGGTGCCGTGAAAGACTTCCCAAATCCCCTTCAGAATTCCCTTAACATCTTCGCCTATCTTGCCAAATCGATCCGCGGCACCCTTCCAGTCACCTGTAATCAAATCAAAGAAGAGACCAATTACATCGAAGATCAGATTAAAAGCATTAATCGAAATTCGAAGAAAACCACGGATCGTTTCAAAAAATCCAGCCAAGATTCCAATCAAAGTATCAACAACAGGCATAATCGTGTCATTGATAACTGACCACAAGACTTTACCGAGGAAAGCAACACCAATAAGAATCAATGCAAGAATTGGCTTAATGACCGACCAGGCATTCTTAAATGCTCGACCCAATGGCTTCAGTAATTCACCGAATTTCGCAAGCTCCGGACCAAGCCTTCCCCAAATCTCCAAAATGATGTGAACAATATTTCTGATGGTCTGTCTAATCTCAGGACCAAAGAGCTCCCATGCACCTACAACAATCTTTTGAACGTCCCCCATAAACTTTCTAAGCCACTCAACGACTCCTGAGAAACCCTCTTTCTGTCCCTTGCTAAATGAAACACCAGCAAATGCTGCACTAAAGAAATTGCCAACCGCAGAAGCGACATTACCAGCCTTGTCACCAAGCCAATTAAAGAAATCAGAAGCCTTTTCCTTCCAACCCTTGAAAGGATTAATGTCTTCAAATGCCTTAGACGTCTGATTGGCTAGACGCTCGGTAAACTTCTCAATCGAAGGAACCTGTGATTCCCAATTCTTACGCAGCTCCATTCCCTTGCCGCCAACGTCAGGAAAATCTCCCTTAGCGGCAGCTCGGAAAGCCTTAACAGCC
>Ga0081455_10004787_pt1 | contig 15042 bp, 13 predicted proteins | sample TabmetS3T2R1_FD_70207 | JGI IMG/M metagenome (GOLD analysis project Ga0081455, IMG submission 70207) | Tabebuia heterophylla rhizosphere microbial communities from the University of Puerto Rico - S3T2R1 | ecosystem: Host-associated > Plants > Roots > Rhizosphere ... | reverse complement strand
AAGCCGACGCCTTCGCCCCGGCGCTCCGCCGCCTGCAGACCTTCTTCACCGCGAGCGGCCCGCTGATCGACGCGCAGATCACGCCGTTCGCGCGCCGGGTGGCGCCTCCCCTGCGCACCGTCCGCGCGACGGCCAAGCCGTTCGCCAAGACGGTGCAGAGCTTCCGCGACACGCTCAAGCCGCTCAACTACGGCTTCAACGAGCTCGCCTTCGACCCGCCGGGCTCCACCCAGTCGTACCTCTTCTACCTGCCCTGGCTGAACCACGACCTGAATGCCGGCTACCTGCTCCAGGACGCCGCCGGGCCGCTGCGCCGCGGCATCGTGCAGCTCACCTGCCATACCGCCGGCCTCGCCAACGGCTTCGCCAACGGGCGTCCCTTCCTGAGGACGCTGCTGCAGCTCGCCAACATCCCGTCGACCTCGGAGATCTGCTGATGGCCAAGAGGGGTCCAAGCGCCGGCCAGATCGCAGTCATCTCGGGCTTCGCGCTCTCCTGCATCGCCATCCTGATCTATCTCTGGGTCAGCTTCGGCGGCTCGGTGCCACTGCGGCCGACGGGCTACGAGATCAAGGTTCCCTTCACCGAGGCGACGCAGCTCGCCCAGCAGTCGGACGTCCGCATCTCCGGCGTCTCGGTGGGGAAGGTCAGCCGGATCGGGCTGTCGCCCGACAAGCGGCACGCGCTGGCGACCCTCGAGATCGACCCCACGTACGCGCCGCTCCCCGCGGACACCCGCGCCGTCCTGCGGGCGAAGACGCTCCTGGGCGAGGCGTACATCGAGCTGAGCGCCGGTGACGAGAGCGGTCCGAAGCTCGCCGAGGGCTCCACTCTGCCGGTCGCGCAGGTCGCGCCGACCGTGAAGCTCGACGAGATCCTGCGCACCTTCGACGAGCCCACCCGGGCGGCCTTCCAGACGTGGATGCAGAACGCGGCGGTCGCGGTCGACGGGCGAGGCGAGGACCTCGGCAACGCGATCGCCGAGATCGAGCCGACCTTCAGCGCCTTCGACCGGGTCTTCCGCGTGCTCGATACCCAGCAGCAGGCCGTCACCCAGCTGTTCGCGAACGGTGCCGTCACGTTCGACGCGTTCCAGGGCCGTCGTCGTGACCTGGCCGGGCTGATCGAGGATGCCGACCGCGTCTTCGCCGTCACCGGGCAGCGGAACGCCGAGCTCGAGGCCGCCTTCCGCGCCTTCCCGACCTTCCTCGACGAGTCGAGGGCGACAGTCGAGCGACTGCGGACCTTCTCCGACGTCACCGACCCCCTGGTGCGCCAGCTGCTACCGGTCTCCAGGCAGCTTTCGCCGACCCTCGTGCAGCTGCGCAGGCTGAGTCCCGGCTTCCGGAGCTTCTTCACCGGCCTCGGCCCCACGGTCAATCGGAGCCCGAAGGGACTCGGCGCCTTCCGCGGCGTGCTGGATCGAGACTTCCCGCCGCTCCTTCAGAACCTCGATCCGTTCCTGCGCCAGCTGATCCCGGTGGTGAAGACGATCGGCACCTACAAGCGGGAGGTGACCTCGGTGTTCGCCAACGCCTCGGCGGCGACCAACGGGATCCTGCCGGGCGCTCCGGGACAGCAGCCGCACTACCTGCGCACACTCGCGGCGCTGAGCCCGGAGTCGGTGGCGGCCTATCCGAGCCGGCTGAGGACCAACCGCAACAACGCCTACATGGAGCCGGGAGGCTACGCGCGGCTGCCCAACCTCCTCAACTTCCAGACCGCGCAGTGCACCGGCGGGGCCCAGGCGCTGCTCGATCCGAACTCCCCGAACGATCCCCTCTTCAACGCGCGCACCGGCGGCGACGTCGCTGACGCGCAGACCTTCTTCGATCACCTCAAGCTCTACGCGTTCGGCGACACCCTGAACTCCAATTCGACCCCGGCCCCTGGCTGCGGCCAGCAGGCGCAGCTGCCGCCCATCGGGGCGCCGGGCCTGGCGACGCTCTACCAGCACGTCCTGGAGCAGCCGTGATCACCGCTTGACAAGACTCCGGCCGGCCCGGGTGCGGGCGGCTCGGCGCAGTCCGCCCCGGCCGGCGGAGGTCCCTCGGGACTAGAAAGAGAGAGGGCGGCCTCGTGGCCGCCCTCTCGTCAGGAGCTCCGAGTGCCGGCTACTTCTTGCCCTGGCACTTCGCCGAGAACGTGGTGTGGTTGTGCGTCCCGTCCTCGTATTGGAAATCGCCCTCGAGCGTGATCGTGCCCTTGGCGCATTTCGCGTTCGCGTAGCTCTGGCGCTTGCCCTTGACCTTGAACTTCTTGCCGATGGTGGTGTCGAAGTGGACCAGCGTCCCGTACCCGCCGGCGATCGGCGGGACCTGGAACGTGACGGTCTGATTGCCTCCGCCCACCTTCCGGAGCACTCCCGGCACGATGAACGTGGTCGGGGCGGGGATCGTCGTGTAGGCGTGGATGATGATCTGCGGCCTACCGCCCCTCGGCGCTCCGTTGAAGAGCGTCACGGGGGCCGGCGCGTCGATGGGTGCCTGGGCCGGGAAGGTCACCTTCGCGTTCGCGAACCCGGTCCCGATGATCGACTGCTTGCAGGCCTTGCGCGCCACCGGCGGCGTCGTGTTCTCGATCTTCGACGGGTTGCAGGTGGGCAGGCCCTTGAAGTTGACCCTGACCTGGTTGTCGAAGATCGCCGTCACCGTGAGCAGCTTCGGAGGCGGATTGGCGTCACCCGAGGTGACGTCCAGGTTGATCTTCGCGGTCACCGGCGCGAAGCCGTGCTTGGGCAGCTTGGTCGGGGTGACGCGGCCGCTGAACGTCTGGGTCGGTGGAACTCCGATCGCCACGCCCGCGACGACGAGGGCGGCAATCGAGCCCAGGACGAGGGCGAGAACGGCGCGCCGCTTGCGCTTGCTCTTCATTCCTGTCTCCTCTCTGTCATTACGAAGCCCCTGCGCGGCGGCGCTCTCTCCAGCGCACCGCCCACCCGGCGGGGGAGGCGGGGGCGATCTATAAAACGCTAGTTTTCCAAAAAAGTAGCGCTGATGCCGGCTGCCCGGCGCGAACTCAGCCGGATGCCTTGCAGGGACGGAAGACCGAGCCGCTCATCGTGGTGCCGTCCCCGAAGGTGAACTGCCCGCTCGCCTGCAGGCGCCCGTCGCTGCAGTGGGCCGAGGCGTAGCTGACCCGCTTCCCCTTCACCTTCCAGATCTTGTGGATCTTGAAGTCGAAGTGGGTCAGCGAGCCATAGCCGCCCGCGATCGGCGGGATGTTGCTGACGACCCGGTAGCGGTATCGCCCCTTGGTCTTGGTGATCGCAGAGGGAATCACGAAGGTGGTCGGCGCCGGGATGGTCAGGTAGGCGTGGATGACCACCGACGGATTGCCGCCCATCTTCGGTCCGTTGAAGATGGTGAGCGGCGAGCTGGCCGGGAGCGGCGCCTGGTCAGGGAAGGCGATCAGGGCGGACGCGGTCCCGGTGCCGACGATCGACTTCTTGCAGTTCTTCCGGGCCACCGGTGCGGTCGTGTTCTCGAGCTTGGAGGGCGAGCACACCGGGAGACCCTTGGTCTGCAGGACACCGTTGCGGTCGAAGTTCAGGATGAGCTGCTGCAGGGGCGGCGGGACGGTGCCGTCCGCCGTTGAGATGTCCGCCTGGGCCCGCAGCGTGATCGGCGCCGGCTTCTTCTTGGGCAGCTTGCTGGGTGAGAAGCCGCCATCCACGTCGACGATCAGGTTGCCCGCCTGGACGCGCTCGCCGAGCGCCACGCCGGCTGCCGCCAGCGCGATGCTCAGACCGAGCACAGCCACCTTGGTCCCGCGCCGTGCCTTCCACATGGCGCGGACGCTAGCAGCGCCCGAGCCATTTGTAAACGTGAGATTTTGCGAGCGAGGCGGCCGGGCTCAGGCCCGGGCCATCAACTCGCCGCGCGCACGCTCGCGCTCCTCGGCGGCCCGTTCCGGGCCGAGGAACGGCTGTGTGATCCAGTAGACGATCTCGGGGACCCGCGCCGGAAGCTGGGAGGTGGCGCCGTGCAGGATCTCGGAGTAGAGGAGCTCGTAGATGCCCCCCACGATCGCGGTCGAGGTGAGCCCCGGGAGCTCCAGGGAGGACTCGGACCTGCCCGCGTCGATGAACCCGGTGAACTGCCGGATCGCCGCGTCCCGACGGGCCAGCGCGCGCGGCCCCGCGGCCAGGACCTCGATCACCGCGAATCGCGCGGCGGGCTGATCCGCCGTCAACTCTGCGACCAGGGCCGTGACGCCGGCTCTGATCCGCTCCGACCACGCCTGCCCGGCCGCGCTCTCGAAGGCCTGCTCCGTGACCGTATAGAGCCTCGCCGAAACCTCGTCGTAGGCGGCCAGGAAGCAATCCTCCTTGTCGCCGAAGAGCTCGTAGAAGGTCTTCCGCGAGAGGCCCGCGCGCTCGATCACGTCGACCACGCGCGTCTCCGAGTAGCCGCGATCCGCAACGGCCTCCACCATCGCCCTCAGGGCGCGCTCACGCTGGGATTGCGCCACCGCCTCCCGGCTCAGCCGGTGCCTGCCGCGAGGCAGCTGCTCGGCTCGCTCTGTCTGACCACTGGCCATCGCAACAAAGTTAGTGGAGCTGCCAGCGGCGTGATGCACCTTCCCGTCGCCACAACCCCCCGCAGCGACCCTACCGCGTTCACTCGGACGGCAAACACCGCGGTCTACGACCGACGGTGCCTATCCGCCTGCCGCGCCTCGGGCCTTCTCGCGCTCGGCCTCGGCCTGCTCGTCACCGAGGAAGGGGTGCACGACCCAGTAGAGGATGTCGGGAAGGCGGCCCGGCAGGCTCGCGGTCGCCCCGTGCAGGATCTCCGAGTAGAGCAGCTCGTAGATGCCGCCGACCAGGGCGAGGGAGGTCATCGCCGGCAGCTCGACGGAGGTCTCGGAGCGCCCGCGCTCGATGTAGCCGGTGAACTGCCTCATCACCGCGTCCCGTCGAGCCAGCGCCTTCGGGCCGGCGGCGAGCACCTCCACGATGCAGAACTTGGCCGCTGTCGGACGCTCGGCGATGATCCCCAGGAAGTTGGTCAGGCCGACTCGGATGCGATCGGCCCAGGCCTGATCGGGCACCGACTCGTAACCGTCGTTGGTGACCTTGATGAGCGCTCCGGCCGCCACGTCGAAGGCGGCGAGGAAGCAGTCCTCCTTGTCGTCGAAGAGCTCGTAGAACGTCTTCCGCGACACCCCGGCGCGCTTGATCACGTCCACCACGCGCGTCTCCGGGTAGCCGAGCTCCGCGACGACGTCGACGGTGGCGGCGAGTATGCGCGTCCGCTGTTGGGTCGCCACCTCCTCGCGGGAGAGGCCATGGCGGCCGCGAGGCAGCCGCTCGAGCTCGCTGACTACCGGTGGAGTCGAGGCCATTGGGGACAGCTTAGTGAGAGTCTCCCGATTTGGAAACACCGGGTATTACGTAGGTATTACGTGCGATCGGTGCCCTGGGATTGCAGCATCGCGATCGCTCGCTGCCGCTCGGCCTCGGCGGCATCGGTGCCCAGGAAGGGCTGGGTGAGCCAGTAGATGATCTCGGGAAGCCGCTGTGGCAGCTGCGGGCCCGCCCCCTTGAGGAGCTCCGAGTAGATCAGCTCGTTGATCCCGCCGGCGATCGACAGGGCCGTGATGCCCGGCAGGTCCCGGTCGCTCTCCGCGCGGCCCGCGTCGATGATCCCCGTGAATTGCCGGATCGCGGCGTCTCGGCGCGCCAGTGCGCGCGGGCCCGCCGCCAGCACGTCGACGATGCAGAACTTCGCGACATCGGGATGCTCGGCCATGCTCGCGAGGAAGGTCGCGAGCGCCAGGCGGATCCGCTCCGCCCACGGCTCGCCGCTGGCGGATTCATAGGCCTGCTCGGTGCTGCGATAGAGGCTGCCGAGGGCCATGTCATAGGCCGCCAGGAAGCAATCCTCGCGGTCGTCGAAGAATTCATAGAACGTCTTCCGCGATACGCCGGCTCGCTTGATCACGTCCACCACGCGCGTCTCCGGGTAGCCGAGCTCGGCCACCACTTCGACCATCGCGCGCAGAATGCGCTCCCGCTGCGAGGTCGCCACGGCCTGCCGGGAGAGGCCGTGCCTTCCTCTCGGTAAACGCTCAATTTTGTTGTTGTCAGGGCCTCCTGGACCCATCTGGGCAAGACTAGTCGTTTGCTGGGCTTTCGCGAAGCCCCGGCACCGTTTTCCCGACATTTGGGGGGTAGTGGAAAACACGGATGATCCTGAAAAACGCTGGCCTGGTCGCAGTACGCGCCTGGTCCCCGATCTTGCCTGGACCGCCTTCTGCTGATACAAAACCGCCAGGAGAGGAAAGGAAGTCCGAAGGTGGGAGTGGTTCGGGCGAGGCGGGACGCCACGCCGAGTCGCACAAGGCAAGAATCTGTATACGCGGACGGCCAGGACGAAGGCTGGCCGCCTGCCCAGCTGCGCCTGCTCGAGATGACCAGCGCCGGGCTCTGCCTGGTCGACCCCGAGGGGATCACCCGCTGGGTGAATGAGGCGGCAGGCGAGTTGATGGGGATCACGCCATCCGACCTGGTGGGCGAGCACGTCTCCCACTTCATCGCCGGAGTGGACCTCACCCTCGCCGGGGATCAGGTCGCCGACTTCAAGGTGACCCGGCCGGACGGCATTGCCGTCTGGCTCACGGTGAAGGCGCGTCAGCTGTTCGACGAGCGCGGCGGATCGGCCGGCACGCTGCTCACGCTGCACGACATCGACGAGCGCAAGCGTCGCGAGGCGGATCTGCGCATGCGGCTGGCCACCAAGGACGCCCTCGTCGACCTGGCCGAGCTCTCGCTGGATGCGCCCGATCTACAGGCGATCTTCGCCGAGTCCGTTCGAACGGTCGCCGAGCAGCTCGATGCGATCCTCGTGACCGTCAGCTGGATCGACCTGGAGCGCCGTGAGCTGTGGGTGCTGGCCGCCGACGGCCATTACGACGACAGCTGGCTGGAGGAGATGCGCGGAGGCAACGCCATTCCGCTCGCCGAGCAATCGCTGGTGATCTCAGCGCTCGAGCGGTCCTCACCGGTCGTCGTCGAGGACTTCCGGAAGCACTGGTTCCATGACGAGCGGCTTGCCGACCACGGTGTGCGCTCGGGAGCCTTCGTCCCGCTCGGCGACGGGGAGCTGGTCCTCACCTCGCTCAGCCGGCGGCCGGGGGCCAGCGGCGCCTCCGCGGTGCCGCTGATCCGGTCGGTGGCGCGAATGATCGCCAGCTACAGGTCGCTGATCGGGGAGGCCCACCGCCAGCCCTGTCCGGCGCCACACGCCGGCGTCCTGCGGCGGCCGCCGAATGTGGACCACGTCGCAGCTCGGCGGGGGCGGCAGATCCCTCGCAGGCCCCTATAGCGGCGCCTCCGCGGCCTGCCCGGGACCCTAGCCTCGGCCGCGACAGGTCCGGAAGATCGAGCCCGTCAGGGAGCTGCCGTCGACGAAGCTCACCGTGCCTCGGGCCTGGAGTCGCCCGTCGGCGCAGCGCGCCGCGACGTAGGTCTGCCGCTTGCCCTTGATCTTGTAGGTGCGGTGGATCTTGATGTTGAAGTGCGTGATCACCCCGTATCCGCCTGCGATCACCGGGGCGATCAGCGAGGTGCGGAACCCATAGCGCCCTCCGTGGATCCTGGTGATGTCCACGGGGACGACGAAGGTGGTCGGCGCCGGGACGAACGCGTACGCGTGCAGCAACGCGACCGGATGCCCGCCCCGCGGGGTTCCGTTGAAGATCAGCACCTTCGAGCTCGCCGGGAACGGGGCCTGGTCCGGGAAGGCCACCTGGCCGGAGGCGAAGCCAACGCCAACCAGGGAGGACCTGCACGCTTGCATCGCCCCCGGCGTGGTCGTGTTCTCGATCTTCGCCGCCGAGCAGCGTGGCAGCCCGCCCGTGTCCAGCCGGCCGTTGCGATCCCAGTCGATCTGGATCTGATGCGGGGCCGGCGGCAAGGTGCCGTCGGCGGTCGAGACGTCACCCCCTGCCTTCAGGGTGATCGGGGCGAAGCCGTGCTTGGGCAGGGTCTTGGGCGAGAAGCCGCCGTTGACGTCGACGATGATGTTGCCGAGCTGGATCCGCTCCCCGAAGGCGACCGTCGCCAGCAGCGCAAGGCCCGCCGCCAGGGTCGCCCCGATTACGAGCGCTCTCCTCACACCGCCAGCTTAACGTAAGTAAAACTGCGCGTTTCTAAACTGCCTGCGTCCGCCGCACGGCGGTCCTGCGAGGAGAGGAGAGAAATCGAGATGAGGCGGGTCCGCGGCGCTCAATCGAGCCGGCCGCCGCTCGCGATCAGACGGCCCCGCAGCGTCCTCGTGACGGCCGTTCTCGTCGCCCTCCTGCTCGGCACCCTGGGCCTGGGTGTCGAGGACCGCCTGCAGCCGACCTCGCTGAGCATTCCGGGCACCGAGTCCCAGCGCGCGGCCGACCTGCTCCAGGAGCACTTCGGCGACTCGGCACCCTTCGCCATCCTCCTCCGGGGCCCGTCCGGCGAGCTCGACCTGCAGGGCCCCGAGCTGATCGCCTTTCTCCGGCAGGACCCGAAGGTGACCACCGTCTCCCCCTGGGATCGCGGAACGGGCCTGACGGAGCTTCGGCCGAAGCCGAATCAGGCGCTGATCCTCGTCGACTTCCACGTCCCGGTCGACGAGGCGGTCACCGACACGGTGCCCCACCTCAACGCTGCGCTCGAGCAACGGATCCACCCGCCCGTGCACGCCACCCAGTCCGGCTTCGCGAGCATCTCGCGGGCGATCCAGGACGAGTCGATCGATGCGACCCAACGCGGCGAGCTCATCGCGATCCCGATCCTGCTGATCGTCCTGATGCTGGTCTTCCGCTCGCCGATCGCCGCGGCCATCCCGCTCGTCTTCGGCGCCGTCACCGTGCTCAGCTCGCGCGGCCTCCTCACCCTGCTCACCCAAGTCGTCGACATCGACGGCTTCGCGCTGGCCGTCAGCTCGATGATGGGACTCGCGCTCGGGGTCGATTACGCGCTCCTGATGGTCTCCCGCTTCCGAGAGGAGCTCGCCTCCGGGGCCGACCCGCCCACCGCGGCGCTCGCCACCCGCCGCACGGCCGGCCGGACGACCGTGTTCGCGGGCTCGACCCTCCTGATCGCGATGCTCGTCTCCGTCTTCCTGCTGCCGGGCTCACTGCTGGTCTCGCTGGCCGGCACCGTCGTCATCGTCACCCTCTGCGCCGTGATCGGGTCGTGGCTCGTGGGCCCCGCGCTGCTCACCCTGGTCGGCGCGCACATCGACCGCTGGCGAATCACGACCGCCGGACCGGCACGCCCGAGCTGGCTGCTCGCCGTCGAGGCCGCCATCAACAGGCCGAAGCTGGTCGGAGGCGTGATCGCGGCCGGGCTCCTGGCTCTTGCCGCGCCGGCCCTGGCGCTCAACACCGGACCGCCCAGCACCGAGCAGCTCCCTCGCTCCGATCCCGCCCGCGAGGACGCGGAGACGATCTCCCGGGTGATGGGCCCGGGGTGGAGCTCGCCCTTCATCCTGGTCGCCGTCGCGAAGGACGGCACGATGACGGAGCCCAAGCGCCTGGTCGCGCTGCGCCGGTGGCAGGGGCGCATCGCGGACCAGCCGGGGGTCGTGGCCGTCATCGGGCCCGGAGCGATCGAGAAGCGGACCGCGCCGCTGCGTGATTTCGGCCGCAGCCTGCTCGCTCAGGGCGGAAGCTCCCGCTTCGACAGGCTCTTCGACGACCTCGAAAGGGCGCGGGGCGGGATCGATCGCCTCCGCCTCGGCCTCTCCGAGGCGGCTCGCGGCTCCGACCAGCTCGCCGGCGGCGCCGATCAGGCTCGTGCCGGCTCGGCACAGATCGCGGTCGGGCTCGAACTGGCGGCGGCCGCGGGATCGCAGGCGAGCGGCGCGCTGGAGAGCTTCGCCGCCGGGACGCGGCGCCTGGCGGACGCCCAGCAGAAGGCCCTGCTGGGGACGCTCGCCCTCAAGTTCGGCGCCTCCGACCTCGGCACAAACCTGCGCACCAACCCGCTGCCGCGCTCCCACCGGCTCGACGACAGCCTCACCCAGGAGTTCAACGACCTGCCCAAGCTCCAGAACCCCGCAAACGACGCCCAGCAGCAGCTCGAGGACGCCTACGACGCGCTGCAGGGAATGGGGGTGGGGCAGACCGATCCGAACTACCCCGCCGCTCTCGACGCCGTGCGCCAGGCTCTCGCCGCGATCAGCGGCAAGGACCCCGCGACGTCAGCACCGTACGCACCGGGATACGACGGCCTTCCGCAGGGCCTCAGCACCCTCGGGTCGGCGCTGCGCCAGAACGCGATCGATGCGGACGAGGTCGCCCACTGGATGGACACGATCGAGTTCGGGCTCAAGCGCCTGCGGAACACCTCCATCCGCCTGTACGACGGAATGAGCCGGATCAAGGCGGCGACCAAGGAGCTCGCGGGTGGCGCGGCGCAGCTCTCCGACCGAGCCGCCGGCCTCGGTCCTCAGCTCGGTCGCCTCGATTCAGGCGCCGGGACGCTTGCCGGGGGATTGACGACCCTGAGTGGCGGCCTGAATGAGCTCGAGCGCAACCTGTTGAGCGGTGACTCGAGAACTCGGCCGCTCACCGAAGGGCTCGGCCGCGCCAACGCGGAGCTGACGACCAACCGGCGGAGGATCCGGCGCCAGTCACCCGGGCTGTTCGACTCCGGCTACTTCGTCCTCTCCGCGCTCGACGGAGCGCGACGGGTGCAGCGGCAGCAGGCGGAGGAGACGATCGACCTCGAGCGCGGCGGCCAGGCAGCGCTGCTGGTCACGATCCCGAGGTACGGGTTCAACACGCCGGGCTCGACCGCCCTGGACCACAGGCTCGAGGGGGTCGCCGCCGGCCTGGCCCACGACACCGGCACGAGGACCGCCGTGGCCGGGGGTGCCGCCCAGCTCACCGATTACGACGAGTCCACCGCCACACGGATCCCGCTCGTGATCGCGGTGATCTCATTGGTCACCTTCCTGGCGCTCATCTTCATCCTCAGGGCGCTGCCACTGGCCGCGATCGCCGTCGCGCTCAATCTGGTCACGGTGGCCGCGGCCTTCGGCGTCCTCGTCATCCTCGGCGAGCTTCCTGAGGGAATCCCGTTCGGCGGCCACGACTTCGTCGATGCGGTCGGTGCCGCCGCGATCTTCGGCGTCTGCTTCGGCCTCTCGATCGACTACGCGGTCTTCCTCCTGATGCGCATGCGGGAGAGGTGGGACCGCGGGGACGGGTCCCGCGCAGCTCATGAGGCCGCGATCGCCTTCGGCCTCGAGCGCACCGCCGGGGTGATCACCGGCGCGGCGGCAATCATGGCGGCCGTCTTCATGGCCTACGCGATCGCGCCGATCGCAACCGTCGGGCAGTTCGGGATCGGCCTCACCGTCGCCGTCCTGCTCGACGCGACCGTCATCCGCCTCATCCTGCTCCCTATCCTGATGCGCCTGATCGGCCCTCGCGTCTGGTGGCTGCCCGCCTGGCTGCGGCCCGCGGGTGCCCGCGCAACCTGATATATAAAATCATCTGTACATGAACCGAAGAGCCCTCCATCTGCTCGCCGGCGCCCTCGTGGCCGGCGCCCTCGTCCTCGGCGGCTGCGGGGGCGGCGACGACAATTCAGGCACGACCGCCGCCAGCGCGGGCACGACCGAGACCAGCGGCGCGGGCGCGTCGCAGCCCCAGTCCGGCGCGCAGCAGGGGGCTGAGAGCGCCACCGGGAGCGAGTCGAACAACTCCTTCACGCTGGGCTCCCCCGCCGACGTCCCCCGGAGCGAGGGGGGCGACAACTCGATCCAGGACTACGGGTTGGAGGCGAGCACGGCCGACCGCGCCGCCGCCGGCCGGGCCCTCGCCGCCTACTACGACGCCCTGGCGAAGGGGGACACCGAGCAGGCCTGCGCACTGCTCGCGAGCGCGACTCGCGAGGGCGTCCAGCGGACCCTGGAGCAGCTCAGCGCGCAGGGGAACAGCAAGACACCGACGAGCTGCCCCGAGATCCTCAGGCTCACCACGAACGCCGGCTCGCGTCGCTCACCCGAGCAGCGTCTCTCCGAGCTGCTCAGCCTCCGGCAGCAGGACGACCGCGCATTCCTGATCTACAAAGCCGGAGACGGGAAGGTCTATTCGATAGCGATGGCCGACGAGGATGGAGACTGGAAGGTGGGCGGCGTAACCGCCTCACCGCTCGGGGCCTAGCTCAGGCTGCGGCCGCGGCCTGCATCTCGGCGGCGGCGTCCTCCGGGCCGAGGTAGGGGACCAGGATGGCGAAGAGGAGCTCCGGCATCCGCGCGGGCAGCTGATCGGCCCTTCCGGCGCTCACCTCGTCCACGAGGATCACCTCGGCGCCGCCGAGCGCCATCAGCTCGACGTGTGGCGGCGGCTCCTCGTCCTCGCTCAGGTAGTCGCGGCCTCCCCTGAGCTTGGAGGCGATGCGCTCGAGGGCGGCCCGATAGCGGGCGTGAGCCTCCGGGCTGATCGGTGGGACCTCCACCAGCGCCATCCTCGCGACGGCGGGATACTCCGCGATCGCCCCGAGCAGAGCCTCGAGCCCGTGCCGGACGCCCTCCGACCAGGAGGTCGCCGCTCCGAGCTCGTACGAGATGGCGACTCGATCGAGGATGCGCTCGATCACCCAGTCGTACGCCGCGAGCGTGCAGTCCTCCTTGCCGGCGAAGAACCCATCGAAGGTCTCCGAGGAAACCCCAGCGGTCTTGATCACCTCGGAGACCGTGGTCTCCCGATATCCCCGCACGCCGACGGAGCCGACCATCGAGCGCAGGATCCGCTCACGCGGGCTGATCCCGATGTCGCTCTCCTCTTTCGGTGTGATCGCCACTCGGACTCCCACCTCCCCGTCAGAGGTGCGCCCTCCCGAATGGGGTGAGCTCGATCCGGGGCGGATTCGCGGCCGCCTCGTCGGCCATCGCCTGGGCCTGCTCACGGCCCAGGAAGGAGACGAGCGCCGCATAGGTGGCTTCCGGGAGGATCGCGGGCAGCTGCTCCGTTCGCCCGGCGAGGATCTCGTTGCGGATCAGCATCTCGATCGCCCCGACCGCGGCCCGGGCGGCGCTGCGCGGGCTCTCCAGGTTCGGGTCCGCCTCCACGCGGACCTGGTCGAGCAGGGAGAGCAGCAGCGTGACGCCCGAGGTGTAGGCCTGTTGCGTGGCGGGGGTCAGGAAGCGACCGTCGAGAAAGATCAGGTGGGCGGCCGCAGGTCTCTGCGCCATCAGGGCGAGCACGGAGGCGATCGCGTCGCGGATCACGTAGCGGATCGCCTTGTCCGGGGAGTACTGCCCGGTGACGATCGTGACCACCTCGCCGAGCAGGGTCTCGGCCGACGCCGCGAGGCAGTCCTCCTTGTCGCGGAAGAGCTCGTAGAAGGTGGCGGTCGAGACCCCCGCGCGCGAGCAGATCTCCTCGACGGTCGCCTGCGGGTACCCGGTGGCCGCGACGACCTCCGCCATGCCGTTCATCAGGCGGTCTCGCTGGCTCTGGATGACCAGGTCAGCCGGGAGATCGTGCCGGCCCGAAGGTAGTCGCGTCGTCGTTTCCCGGTCCGTGTCCATCCGTGTTTCTGATTCTGCCATGCCCTGAGCGAATCGCCAGGGTTCGCTCAGGCGGGCTGCCCCGCGGCTGCGTGCATCGCAGCCGCCGCCTCCTCGGGGCCGATGAAGGGGACGAGCACGGCGAAGACGATCTCCGGCAGCATCGCGGGCATCTCCGTGACCCGTCCGCCGACGACCTCGTCGAAGATGATCACCTCGGCGCCCCCGACGGCCATCAATTCGATTCCGGGAGGCAGTCCGGCGGACCGCTCGGCGTATTCCCGTCCCTCTTCGAGGAAGGGTAGGAACCGATCCACGGCGTCGCGGTAGCGCTGATGGCCCTGCGGGCCGGCGGCCGGGACCTCCACGACCGCCATCTGCGCCACGTCGGGCTCCGCGGCCAATGCCCTGAGCAGGGCGTCGAGCGCATCCCTCATCCGCTCCGGCCAGTCGAGCTCGGAGTGGAAGGCATGGGAGACATAGTCGACCAGCTCGTCGATCACCCACTCGTAGGCCGCGAACAGGCACTCGTCCTTGTTCGCGAATTCCTCGTAGAAGGTGGTCCGCGAGACCCCCGCTCGCGCCACGACATCTGCCACGGTTACGCCGTCGTAGCTCTTCTCGGCGATCACCCTGACCATCGACCAGAGCAGACGGTCGCGTTGAGACAGTCCCTCGACGTTCCTCGGCAGCCCCGGATCCCGCACTTTGGTCCCGCTCTCCATCCTCAACCTCCCAGCGTCCTTGTGGTCGGTCCGCCTCTCGAACTTGGCGTACTGCGGTGTTTATCATAAACGGGCGCGTACAACCCGGCGATCGGGCGCGGCTGAGCGAGCGGCTAGCGTGCGGAGTGTGATCCGGAGCCTCGTCGCGGTCGGCGCAGTGGTCCTCGTCGCGGCCTCCGTTTCGGGCGCCACCGAGCAACCGCCCGAGCCGATAGAGACCGCCCTGCCGGGACCGCACTTCGGCGTCGCCGTCACCGGGCCCTTCTCGGCGAAGAGCGTCGAGCGGCGGATCCGCCCGCTCGGGTCCGCTGCCCCGCCCTGGGCCAAGCGCCTCTACCGGCGCTCGGTCCGTGTGCTCATCGTCCTCACCGACCCCCACAGCGGCGCCATGATCGCCGGCGAGCGGGATGGCTGGGATTACGTCTGGCCCCGCGACGCGGCGGCCGGAGCGGTCGCGCTCGAGGCCGCTGGGCTCCGACCCGAGGCGCGCCGAGTCGTCGCGTTCCTGTCCGAGATCGACACCGAGAGAGCCGCGCGCTTCCATCCCGACGGCTCACCCGTCCCCGGCCGTCCGGCGGCCGGTGACGGCCCGGGCTGGGTCGCGGCGGCCGAACGGGCCGTGCAGGGTGGCTCGCACCGCCCGCTTGCGTGGCGCGACCGCCAGGACTACGGCGAGAACGTCACCGGCGACCTGCTCGGCAACGCGATCGCGGCAGAGGCTCCGGCGGCGGAGATCAAGGATCGGTTCCTCTCAACGCGGGGGCTCGTTCGCGATCAGGGCAGCGGCGAGCTGGACTCCTCAGCGG
>Ga0081455_10004786_pt1 | contig 15043 bp, 12 predicted proteins | sample TabmetS3T2R1_FD_70207 | JGI IMG/M metagenome (GOLD analysis project Ga0081455, IMG submission 70207) | Tabebuia heterophylla rhizosphere microbial communities from the University of Puerto Rico - S3T2R1 | ecosystem: Host-associated > Plants > Roots > Rhizosphere ... | reverse complement strand
GTAACCCTCAACCGCCATGCCTTTAAATTGCATGTCTTTCATTTTCCCATCTGCACCGGGCATCTGCAGTTTGCCGGTCACATCCATCGTGGCGTAGCGACCATCCATGGCGCTCTTTCGTGTGGCGGTGCCTTTGGATTCCTGTGGCTTAGCATTCGGATCGGGGCTCATCCACATTTTGATGGTGTAGTTCCAGCTGCCGTTCATGTCCGAGAGCAGCTTGTGGTTTTCATTCAGTTTCGACATCTCCATCATCTGTTTCATCATCTCCTGAGGATCAGGCTGACCGGTTGCACCTGTCGATTGGGTGGCCGACCGCACCGACGCAGCCGCCGGAGACGTGGCGGGAGTTTGTGCGAATGAGGAAGTCGCGATCGCTGTTGCAAAAAGAATTGTGATTAATGACGTAAAGGTTTTCATGGCAGCATGTTGCCAGTTATCGGTGTCGAGTGGCAAGTGTGATCAGATTTATTTGGTAACAGATTTGAAATTTTTCGTGGCGCTCCAACATTCCGGGAGATCGTTGCGACCAGGACTACGTGGCGGAAAGAGCCGTTGTTCCCAAAGCGTTGCGCCGCGAAACAAATAAACACGGCGGTCGCTTGTAGAGATTCGCACGGGAAGTGCATCGGCGTAAGATTCCGGCTATGAAACGAGAGAATCCGACGATTGAAATTTGTCCCGGAATCACGCGCCGGACGGTCGCACACGGCAAAACGATGTATCAGATGCTGGCCACACTCGTCGCGGGGAGTCGAATGCCGGCACACTCGCATCCACAGGAGCAGATCGTTCACATCCTTGAAGGCAAAATGCGGCTGATCGTTGATGGCGTGCCTCATGAGCTTTCAACCGGGGATTCTTTTTACCTAGCGAGCAATGTTCCGCATGGCGTGGAAACGATTTCCGCGACGCGCGTACTCGATACCTTCAGCCCGCCGCGTGACGAGTACCTGGCAATCGACCAAAAAGTGCTCCACGGAGCGTTATAGCCAGTGGCTCAGGTTAGCAGGCCTGCGACCGGCAACGTAAGGTTTCGCCTGCACGTCCAGCAAAGGACCGGCCAGAGAGGCCGCCGCGAGCGCGCCAAGAACCTCGCTCGTGATGTGCTTCCAAATAAATCCGGGTGACCACGGGGCGCTGCACCGCCTCATGTGTTAGAACCAAGGCATGTTAACAATTTGCGATAGCCCGACATTTTCGCAGTGATTTTGTACTAGTTACAAGCAAGGATTATTGCCGTGAAGCGGTTGGCGCGTACCGAGAAGGATGCCGCGAAGTCGAAGTACGAGACGACGTTCGGCAATCACGAGCTGCTCTTTGTTTCCGGAGGCATCCAGGGATTCATAGACGCGTGTGGCTGATAAGAGCTGCGACCTCCGCCAGCGTCACCCATCGCTCGCCAGTCTCTGGCAAGCGCCACATCCACAGTCGGCGGCCACATAACGATGCATCTCGGGTAGTTCTGCGGTCATGTTTCTGACGTTTTCTTTGTAAACGGAGCAGAGACTTGGCGGGTCATACGCACCCCTCTTTCCGTGAGGTAAATTGACTTCGCTCTCCCGGAGTCTTTGCAGAACGGTTTTATGAATGAGTTCGCCTGATCGAATCCGGCGCGGCTTGCCGCGTCCTATTTCCAAGCGAGCTTGCCATTCACCCGTTTCATAGTTTTTTCGGCGCCGGATGGTGGGAAAGTACTCGGCTGCTCTCCAAAACCCCGAAATCGATTCGTGCTGCTCTTCCTTCCAGATTTGTCCGCTTAACCGATCTCCAAAGATCGCAGCCTTCCGCGTTTGATCGACAGACAACCCGACGTTCTCCGCTTCTCGAAGCATCCAATCGAGCGTGATGGGCCAAAGCTTGTCATCGGCGATTTCGTGTCCGCCGCCTATATCACAGTGGCTCCCGGCAAACCAGCATTCGATTACTTTCTGCAGCCCGGTTTGTGCATCAGTGCCGAGCGCGTGGGTTGTACTAGGTTGGGGGGCTAGCCGGTTTTGCCGAAAGAAAACGCGCCGTTCATCTATTGCAATGGCGTGACGCGCGAACCGCACGCTTGGATTGAAAGCGGTGTGTCGAAAACTTTTCGGATCCCAAATCCATCCGACCGAGGAAACGGTGTCCCAGAGACCGAGAAAATGAGCCTTAAATTGCCGCTCGCCGTCAGTCGCCCCATCAATGGCTCGGGCGAACGTGCGCCGAAATTCGACGTACGTTTTTTCGAGTTCCGGCATCTGATCCCGGTTTTCGCGATCGGACAATGCTCGGAAATATCGGATTACATAAGGCAATAGGTTATGCGCGCCCCGGGGTAGCAGGCCGAACGTATGAAGGAGCCCGGCCAGCACCCGCGCTGTGTAGGCCCCGCGACTGAATCCGAAGATAAATACCTGATCGCTGGGCGCCCATTGTTGCATGAGGTAGGCGTAACCTTCTAGCACGTCCGCGGTGAGGCCGGTCCCGAAAGCAAGTCCGGTTGTCTTCGACCACCATTTGGCGAGACGCGAGACGCGATTTGGCTGCGGTAACGTTCCAACGCCCGGATCATAATAGATCATTTGCTCGGCGGGATTGCGACATAAACACTGCAAAAGCCGCACCACGTTGGTGTTCTTACGGCCGAATTGATTACTTGTTCCGTCGCAACAAAGAACAAGATTTCGTCCACGCCTTGGCGGCACGGAAGAATCTGTCGTGAGCATGAATCAAGCAGAGTCTTTCGGGGGAACAATCAGATCCGCAAAAATCCAGAGGACGCCCCTAAAATCCAAGCTCATCGAGCAAGTCGATGACATGGGGTTTGTTCTTTTCAACAAATTGGATCTTTTTGCCGAAATCTTTGTTGGCGGTAAGGAAGCTGCCGAGACTATGTTTCTTGTCCGACCAAGTTTCCCGGACCTTCATGTTCGGCTTCTTTTTCTTTTTGGCCAGTTCCTTGTCGCGCTGCTTGTTCCATTCCGCTTTGCGTCCGGTATCGATCTCGGCGACGGGATAGGTCAAGTGGATGGCGAAGTCATCGTTTCCTCGAGCGTCTAAGAGCATCTCCAATGTCGCGCGTTCCGGGTTTCCATGTTCGCCATTACCGGAGAAGACATAATGATCGGCTTTGATACGTTCGAAAAAAATCGTCTCCATGTTCCGGTCGCTGCCATGATGTGGCACCTTGAGTATATCGACGTGCATGTTGACATTCTTCGGCAACAGGCCAACGAGCTTCAGTCCTTCCATGATTTTGTCGCCACGCGCATCGCCAGTAAGGAGGATTCTTTTATTGTTGGCTTCAGCCAAAACCACAATACTGGAAAGATTGGCAACCGATTTATCGACAAACGCCGCGAGAGAAGCAGGTGCTTTCTTTTCGTGCTCGGATTTCTTGAGAAAAGCGTCGTGGTCTTTTTGAAGATTGAGCAACTCCTGTTTCATCGGCCCGACAACGGTCATTTTCAGACCTTTCCCCATGTCAAGGGCCTTGGTTTCCGCGTCAGCTTTCACCAGTTTGCCGTCGAAAGCTTTGTTGATCGGAAGGTTTAGTCTCCTGGCGTCGTCGCGAAGATGAATTCCCTGTCCCACACTGGCAAGAACCTGCGCAGCGGCCGCGTCGAAGCCCTCGGAATCGAGTTCACCGCTGAGACCGGCTGCTCCGTAAGCCGCGGTCACGGATGCGAGCAACTCCTTCGGAGTGTTGCCGATAATATCGTCAAAACTATTGTGCCAGAGTTGGCGGATCTTCAGAGGTAGCGGTTGTCCGGCGTCCGCCGCGATGACTAATTCGCCCGTTAACTCGAGGATGCCATTGATATGATCGTCGTCGATATGACTGAGCATCATCAGATCAACCGGCAGCGGCTGGTCGTCTTCGATGTTCCGTGCTTCGCGAATGCGAGCAAGGCGCGGTTTCAGCTGTGGCTTCCAGACTTGGGACGGTCCGCCGTCGGTCAGGATAAGCCCAGGTTCATCTGGAGTTCCAAAATGAAGGATCGAACAATCGCCCTTGCGAGCGCGGCGGACATCGAAGCTCAGGACCATAACGGTGTTTCCTAGACTTTTTGGAACGCTCGCAAGACATCCAGCATTCCATTTCCCTGAAAGCTGTGCTCCCGCCCGAGGTCGGTCGCGGTCTCGCAAAGGATGCGCTTAATTTCACGGGGTTGCCCGATTAGCTCGGAATAACGAGCGATCAACATGGCTGCAGCACCGCTTACGTGTGGCGCAGCCATGCTGGTGCCGTCCAATTCTCCCCATTCACCGCCCGGCGTGCACGAACGAATTCGCTCTCCAGGCGCGACGATGTCAGGCTTGATGCGCCCATCTCCGGTCGGCCCGCGACTCGAGAAAAAGCTCACGCCGTAGGTATGAGGCCGGTAGCGATGCGTCGCGCCGACAGTTATTACGCCGTCGGCGTTACCCGGGTCGGTAATGCTAAAGGCGGCATAACTTTCGAAATCGCCCTCGTGCGTTTCGAAACTCTGATAGCCGCGATTACCGGCGGCAGTTACGACAACTACACCATTATTAACCAGTCGCTCGCACTCATTGCAGATCGGCGTTCTGCCACAGGCGAAGTTTCGCACATCGTGTTTGATTGACAGGCTGAGATTGGCCCCGTGCACGGCGATGTGGCCACCGCGTTCATTTAAGTAACGAATGAATTGCAAGGCAGCGATGATCGCAAATTCAGTATCAGCGACGGTGTTGCCCAGGACGCGAAAATCCAGGAGCTTGATGTCCGGGCACATTCCATCGGCTTCGCCATTAGTGCCGCTGGCGCCGATGATCCCCGCTACATGCGTCCCGTGAGATCCGGTCGGCTTCGATGCGGGATCGATCTCGATGAAATCCTTAACCAGTTCCCAATGAATCGGTCGGTCATTGCCAGCATCATCAGCTAGCTGCTGCAAGTTCTTGATCGCTTGCGTTTCGTTCAGTTTACAGTCCGCCAGCAATTCCCTGAGGCGCTCCGAACCAGCTTCGATATTCGCATTATCGAGATTTACGATTTCGCGAATATTCCGAAAATCGTAGGCCTTGATGATTCGCGACTGCGCGGTCTTTTTGCCTTTTGCTGGAGGCGACTGAAAAGCGGGATGACCACCGTCGATCCCCGAGTCAAGCACGGCCCATCGAATGTTTTCACAATTAATCTTAAAGAGAGTCCGAGCGGCATCGCCTTTGACTGCGGGTACAGACATTTGAAGTGCCGGCATTGCTTTTCGGTTTAAGGATATTTGCCAAATAGTTCCTTGGTCTTTGGCTGGGATTTTTGCATCCTCGATGGCGAATAAGAGTTTTTGCAGCCGTGCCGCGATATCCGCGGCAGGAAGGTCAGCCAACCGTTGCAAGCCTGTTGCGTCGGATGAAGAGGAATCTGCTTGCCAAAGGATTATTCCGGCAAGCGCTATGTATCGGTCCTGAGAGGACATATCGAATTGCTTCTCTAATTTTTCCCTATCTTTCCCTTCTTTTGCCCCCGCCCACTTTCGCACCAGCCTGAGACAGTCGAGAAGCCGCTCCTCAGCGGCCGATTTCAAGAGAGTCTTTTGCACATCGCGGTCTTTCCACCAGAAGGTCCGCGGACACACGATTGTTAGAAGCTCCTCAAATGACAGGCTCGCAGCGACTAAACCGTGAAGATAGGCAACCGATATATTATTCAGGAACGCAGCCAACGCCGGTTCCGGCATTTTCTGTGACTCTGCTCGCTTACGCAGGGCATTTGTTAGAGCCACCGCAACCGGGCCGGCGGCCTGATCCTCGTACGGGGTTATCAGAAGATCCATGCGTTTTTCAGGGTCTCGTGCGAAAGCCAGCCAGACGTCGCCCAACACGGGAGAGTCTTGCAATTGGCGGCGATCACCGGTCGGGCCGAGAAGAATCAGATCAACGAGCTCTCTCGCAAACGTTGCCGAGTCTGACGCTAGGGAACGAAGTGGCATCTTTTAGGAGGCTGAGAAATACCTTCTCATACGCCTACCGACACAAATGATATCCGAACCAGGAGCGACACCGCAATCCCATATCAGAAAAATATTCGGCTTTCTCAGATCGTGATTTACGGTCTCGACAAGCGAACGCATTTGATCCGTTAGGTTCGGATCGCGCAACAATCTTTGCAGAGAACGCGATTTGACTCGCGAACGTCAGCCTTTCGGCTCTTCCGCTACCCTAAGCACAATCTTACCGCGCGTATGATGAGTCGCTGCTTGTTGCTGCGCCTTTACCGCATCAGTCAGCGGCAGAACCTCCGTCAGGATTGGTTTGATTTTTCCTGCATCGATTAGTTGCGCGATCTCAGTGAGATCGTCGGCATCGGGATGAACGGAAATCCCTGCACCGTGGATTCCATGTTTCTGAAGCTCGGCCGGATCGGGGCGCGCGACCAGCGACATGACGATGCCGCCTTTTTTCACGACACGATAAGAACGCGCCAGTGTGTCTTTGCCCACTGGATCGAGTACGGCGTCCACATCTTTCGCGACATCTTCAAACTTGGTTTTTGTGTAATCCACTGCGACGTCCGCGCCCAACTGCTTGAGAAGATCCTGGTTTGCTGTCGAAGCGGTCGCGATGACCCGCGCACCGTGCGCTTTGGCGATCTGCACCGCAAAACTACCAACGCCACCAGAGCCGCCGTGGATGAGGATTGTTTGTCCGGGCTCGAGTTTCGCGACATCCACTAACGCCTGCCACGCAGTCAACGCCCCCATCGGGACCGCGGCGGCTTCGACAAAGTTGAGCGACTTTGGTTTCGGACCGACTTCCCATTCTTTAACCGTGACATAATCCGCCCAGCCGCCGCCGAACGTCGGGTAGCCGTAAACCGCGTCACCTACTTTGAGCCTTGTCACGCTTGAACCCGTTTTTTCCACGACTCCAGCGATGTCGTAACCGGGGATCAGCGGCAGATGCGTGCCGAATTCCTTTGCATACTTCCCGCTGAGCGTGAGCGGATCGGCTGGATTGACACTGCTGGCGATCACACGCACGAGCGCTTCGTCGTCGTTCGGTTCCGGTCGCTGAACCTGTTCAACCTTCAGCACGTCGGGCGCGCCGTATTCGTGGGCTACCACGGCTCGCATCTTTGGGTTTTCGTCAGCGCGCGTTGTGCAGATAGAAAGTCCGAGAGCGGTTAAGCTCAAGAACCGGAGAGTTGATCGAGCAAATTGCATGATGTCACGTTCGCGCGCGATCAGCTTCAGTGCGAACTGGAATCCGATGTCGCGTTGCCACTGTGGCGAGCGTTACTTACTTGCGGACATCGATGAAGATTTCCCAACGCTTGATACTTTCCAGTTTGAGAATGCCGCGCTCGAACCAGGGATCGTCCTTCAGTTTTTCTGTGACTTCGTTTTCATCTTGCGCGTTGACGACCAAGACCGCGCCTTGCGGCAACCCGTCTCGATCGAGTAACGGGCCGCCCATCAGAATGAATCCATCGTCGACCAATTGATCGATAAAAGCGGCGTGCTCATCCCAAAATGGCTGCTCGCGCGTGCCTTTCGATCGATCGCGATTATGACCAACCGAAGACACTACAACGAACGTATTTTTCATTTCAGGATACTATCTGATTTATTGTCCACACCTTACCGCAGATTTGCGCAAATGTTGTAGGGCGTTTGTGCCAACGCCTGGCATCTCGCAGAGTGGAGCGGCGGGGACGCCCGCGACACGGACGGGAAGCCCAAGGGCGAGCCTCGCGGGGGCGAGCGAGTCAAACGCCCCACAATTCCTGATTTCCCCGCTCCTCAGAAGTGAATTGCAGACGCGCAGAGTCGGGGAACAGTACCGACGAATGAGCGCAAATGCTGCAGATCAAAATTCGGGTCTGAGGAGAATCATTTTGGTGCTTCTCGGTGTAGGCGTAGTTTCCATGCTGTCGCTGATCGTCGCCGGTGCGACGAGCTTGATCTCGTTAGCCGACAGGATTCACCCGCTCGCCGGAACGGTTGTGTTCTGGGGCATCTGCCTGGCAGCCGGATTTTTTGCGCTCTATTGCGTAATCGCTTACGCGCACTTGCCACCGGCACTCCTACCGCCTAACGAGACGTCCGGGCCAAAACACGACGCTTATTTGCAGACGTTGCGCTCGCGGCTGGCAAATAATCCGCGAACTCGCGAGCTACCGCTGAGCACAATCGCCGAGGTTGAGGCCGCCATCGCGCACCTATCGAAGGAAGCGGACCTGGTGGTGCGCAGAACGGCGAGCACTGTCTTCCTAAGCACTGCGTTGATGCAAAATGGCCGGCTCGATGGGCTCATCGTGCTGTTCACACAAATTCAAATGGTGGGCCGCATAGCACGCATTTACGTGCAGCGGCCTTCGCCCCGCGAGCTGGTGCGGTTGTATGCAAACGTTGGCGGTACAGCATTCGTCGCCAGCGGACTCGAATCGCTTGACCTCGGAGAAATGGTTGCGCCGCTTGCGGTGTCGGTGGTGCCGGCGCTCAAGAGTGGAATTCCAGGTTTGAGCGGAATTTCAGCGCTGCTGGTAAAATGCGTTTCAAACGGCGCGGCGAACGCGTTTCTCACATTGCGCGTGGGCGAAGTCGCGCGGCGCTACTGTGAATTGACTTCGCGCCATTCACCGGAAGCGATCCGAAGATCTGCTACCGCCGCGGCCGTCCAACATCTCGGGCGAATCGTTCGTGAAAACGGTGCGCTCGTTGTGAGGAAGATTTGGGCCAGTACCGGACGCGCGCTCATAGACAGCGGGGTCTCGAAAGCCGAAGACATCGCTGGCGCCACACGTGATCTTTTTGGCAAAATTTCGCCCTGGCGGATGAAAGAGGAAGAACCGGTTGTTCGCCAGTGATTCGTCGTACCGGAATGACGTTGCTTCCTCGATCAGTTGTGCTTCCAATCGCCTTGATTTGCATCGGCGCGACGTTGTCACGCACGGAATCGAGTGCGGGATCCCCGCGCATGGTGGAGGTGGCCGACGGCGTTTTATTGCGGGTGACTGAAGCGGGGAAGGTTGGCAATGGATCTGTGCTAGTCTTCATCCCCGGCTGGAGCACTGGCGCGGAAGTTTGGCGACAACAAATCGATCACTTTGCTCCGACCAATCGTGTCATTACGTTCGATCCTCGCTCGCAAGGCGAATCGACAAAGGCGACAAGTGGGAACACACCGGAGACACGCGCGCAAGACTTGCACGCTTTGCTGGAGCGGCTCGGCGTACGGCGACCTGTTCTAATTGGATGGTCGCAAGGCGTCCAGGACGTCGCCGCTTATGTCGAGCGGTATGGCACGAAAGATCTCGCGGGAATTGTGCTAGTGGATGCGGCGATTTCCGATGGCGCCGACGGCATGGCTGTGCGTCCCGAAGAGACGTCCACGCAATTCAAGATGTTCGCGGTTTACCAGGCGCATCAAAACGAATACTTGCACGGCATGATGGGAGCAATCATCAGCAAACCGCAAAGCAACGATGCCATCGAACGGCTGGTTAACACCGGCATGAAAACGCCGCCTGACGTTGGTGTCGCCATGCTCGTCGCCGATATGTTCGGCACGAATCGAACGCCGGCTCTCAAGAAGATCGATTGTCCAACGCTGATTATCGCCTCGGCGAAATCGGATGAGCTGGCGAGGCAGCAGGCTGCTGCAAATCAGATTCCACACGCACGTTTTGAAAAAGTTGAAGATTCGGCACACGCAGTGTTTCTCGACCAGCCGGATCGGTTCAACGAGTTGGTGACGAGTTTTGCGGCTAAGCTGGCGACAAAGCAAAATTAGTTGCCGCTGTATTCGAAAATTGGCCGGTTACGCCGAGTCCGCCGATCATTTTGCGTCGCGTGATTCCACCTTGCTCACCCATAGATTCCCCTTTCTGCTGGCGGGACCTGCGCGGTTTTCTAGATAGATATCGCTGCTGGCGTGCCGCTCGGCCTTCGCCACCCTGCAATATGCAACGGCACCATGCCTCACGGGGTCACCGAGGGCACGCTGGACTGCATTTCATTGGAAATGGCGGCTCGGAATATCGCCTAGCGATCGGATTTCGAATCGATCGGATTGTTGGAAGCGTGCAAATGGAGGATGCGCCATTGCCCGTTCGTGTTGATGAGCACGAGCGTTCGGCGCCCAATCCGCTCGGAATTTCTGAGTTGAAATGACACGACGGCAGTCTGGCCGGACATCATCTGAATTTTAAGATTCTCGGGCGTGAGATGGTGAAACGGTGGACCCGACTTCGCTGTGCTGCGGATCGATGAAAAAACGCGTTCGAATCGTTGCTGGATTGCCTGCTTGCCGTCGACTCGTTCCGGTGGTTCCGGCATCGGAAAAAACACCGTCGCATTGTCAGCGAAACAGGCAACGAACTGTTGCATATCAAGGTTTTCGAAAGCGCGCAAAAATGTTCGAGTAAAAGTTTCAATTGCTGCGCGATCACTGGATTCGTTAGGCTCGGTCGCACACGCGAGTTGAGACACCGCTACGAGAAGCGCTATCGCTGGAACGACGAGGCTTTTGCTATTCATCGGTTTTGTGGCCAAGCTGCCGAAAGAACACAAGTAATCGGTACTAAGATGGAATGGCAGCTTTGAATCAGGCCGCTTGAACCGCGCATTCCTGACATCTTTTTAAATCGAGTTTGCCCGAAGCAAGGACGGGGATTGCTTCGATGCGCTGGACGTGTTTCGGAATCCACAAATTCGGGACGCCTGCTTCCTGCAATTTTTTGCGCAGATCGGCAACGTCGATATCTACAGCGCTAAGCAGCACGAGTGCTTCGCCTTTCGCTTCGTCCTGCACGCCAACGATGGCAATGGGGCGTTCGTCTCTTCCGGATAGTTCCAGTAACTCGACGATTTTCTGTTCGATCGCTTCGTGGGGCACCATTTCACCGCCGATCTTTGAAAATCGCGAAAGGCGGCCTTCGATGTAGAGGAACCCATCTTCGTCGAAGCGGCCGACGTCGCCGGTCTTCAACCACCCGTCCCGCAGAATTTCGGCGGTTCGTTTCGGGTCGTTCAAATAGCCTTCGAAAATGTTGACGCCGCGCAGCCAAAGCATCCCGCTGTCGTACAGCGAAAGTTTCTGATCATTTTCCGGTTCACGGACTTCGGCAGCGATACCCGGTGCCAATCTGCCAACTGATCCCGAACGGCTTGACGGTTGGATGTGGTCGCCGGGGTTGGGTGGCTCGGGATCGGGCAAATTGACGCTCACTACGGGCGCAGTCTCGGTAAGCCCGTAACCTTCATAGACTTTTTTGTGGAAGCGTTCCTCAAAGTGACTCGCAAGTTCGAGCGGCAATTTTTCGGCGCCGGTGATGATGAGACGCAGAGTCTTAAGCTGTTCCGACTCGGCTTTGCGCAGATAAAGGCGCAGAAATGTGGGTGTCAGCAGAAGGAACGTCAGCTTATATCGCTCGATCAGCGCGGCGCATTTGGCCGCATCTAATGGATTCGGGTACGTGACAATGCGCACACCTTCGATGAGCGGATACCAAAGCGTGACCGTCGACCCAAACGTGTGGAAGAATGGCAGCGACGCGAGAATCGCGTCAGTTTTGTTCGCATCGAGCAGTTCTTGGAATTGCGCGACATTTCCCACGACGTTGCGGTGACTCATCACCGCGCCTTTGGGTTCGCCAGTCGTTCCGCTTGTAAAAAGCAACACTGCTTCGGCGTGCCCGCCCTTTTTCGGGATGTTCAGTAACCGCAAAAGCAAACGCGCGGGTAAGATCATCGATATGAGCCACCACAAAATGATTTGGCGTTTCATAGGCGGGAGCAGCTCATCGAGTTTCAAAACGCGTTCCGGCCATGGAAAATCTTTCACGCGTTCGATGAATGGCGTCGCTGAGATTGCGACTCGCAGGTTGGCCCGCCTGCAGCAGGATTCATTTGCTGCGCGTCCAATTGTGAAATTTAGATCCACCGGAACTTTGTTCGCCAGCATCACGGCCAAATTGGCAACCATTGATCCTTTGCTTGCGGGCAAAACGATAGCGATTCGCTCATCAGGAAATTCTTTTCGGAAATAACGGCTGAATGCAGCCGCCGCGCCGAGCAATTTTCCGCGGCTGAGCTCCGTGTGATCGATTCCGTCAACGACTGCTGTCGCGAACGGCCTTCGCTTTAAACCGCGCACGCAGTCTTCGGCAAGATGTCGATCCAATGACGGCCGGCGGCTGAAACAGAATTCGCCCAGCTTGAGCAACTCCTCGCGCACGGTAGCGACGTCCGCTGCTTTTGCCTCAAGCGATTTTCCAAAGGCGACCGTAACCGGGTACCGGATTCGCTTCGGGAATTTCCTGAAAAATTTCCCGCCCTGGAATGAAAAGATCGATCCCCAGAGTTGATCGAGCCAGACGGGAACGACCTGGGCCTTCGCGTGCCGCGCAATGACTTCATAACCGCGCTGCAAACGCAACAGCGTCCCCCTTCGTTCCAATTCGCCTTCCGGGAATACACAGACGATTTCGCCTTCGGCGATTTTTTCCGCAGCGGCGCGAACTGCAGCATGCGACTGGCGCTTGCTGATCGGGATGCAACCAATCGTGCGCAGGATAGGATGCAAGATCCCCTTGTGATAATATTCCTGGTCGATGACGTAGCGGATTGGACGTGGGCAGGCGAGCTGCAGGATGAGGGCGTCCACCCAGCTGATATGATTGGGCACGAGAAGAAAGCCGCCGGCAGGCAAGTTTTCCAGACCCAGCGGAGTGACCCGATAAAAGCAGCGCACCAGCGGCCGGCCAAAGAAATACAGCAAGCGTTCGGCAGTGGATTGGGGCCGCATGGTTTATGATTTACAATCGGCGTGCAGCAAACTGCAATCCGCAATTGTCGATGCAACAATCGGGCCAAAAAGCGGTAAGCGGCGCACAAAGCGCACTCCTTTTGCTCCTGGCCATTAATCTTTTCAATTACATCGACCGGCAAGTTCTTGCGGCACTCGAACCTGATATTCGCGCGACATTTTTTGCGCCTGATGATGTAAACCGGATGACGAAAACCGGTTTTCTCGGTGTCGCATTTTTCGTCACTTACATGTTCAGCGCACCCGTTCTGGGCTTTTTGGCAGATCGGATTTCGCGTTGGGTCATCGTTGGCATTGCCGTCATTTTGTGGAGCCTTGCTACCGGTGCCTCAGGTCTAGCCGCGACGTTCGGAATATTGTTCGCTACTCGGATCTTTGTTGGAATTGGCGAAGGCGGTTATGGGCCGGCGGCGCCGACGCTTCTGTCCGATCTTTTCCCGATCGAAACGCGGGGTCGCATTATGGCGATTTTTTGCGCAGCGATTCCCGTTGGCAGCGCGCTCGGCTATGTGATTGGGGGTTTGATCGGCGCTCATCTGGGCTGGCGCTGGGCATTTTATCTAGTTGCCCCGCCGGGTTTGCTACTAGGTCTGCTGTGCTTCTGGCAACGCGATCCGCGCGTTGCTGCGGATCATCTGGCACAGAAATCACCGCGCCGCAGCGTACGCGATTATTTGAACCTGTTCCGCACACGTTCTTATCTCATCAACTGCATCGCGATGACGTTGATGACTTTTGTAACCGGCGGTCTGGGCTTCTGGGTGCCGGCATATTTGCGCTATCGCCATCAAACTCCCGAGGTAGGGATGACGATCTTTGGCTTGATCCTTGTCGTCGCAGGGCTGGTTTCAACGCTTCTGGGAGGCGTCATAGCCGACAAATTACGTTCACGTCTTCCCGGTTCGTACTTCTGGGTCTCGGGAATTGGGATGTTGATTGCGTGTCCTATTTTCATTGTGGCCCTTTACATTCCTTTTCCAGCAGCGTGGATCGCAATGTTTATGGCGATCTTTTTTCTGTTTCTAAACACAGGTCCTTCGAACACCGCGCTGGCCAACGTATCGCTGCCCGCGGTACGTGCGACAGCATTCGCCCTAAACATTTTCGTTATCCACGCGTTCGGTGACGTGCAGGCATTCTGGCTCCTGGGATACATCGGTGGTCACACGAACATGCATGTGGCATTTCTATTTGTGTCCGCAATTATTCTCCTGTCCGGAGTGGCGTGGCTTATCGGTGTCAAATATCTTCCGGCGGACACTGCTGCGGTAGAAACAGCCGGAACGACCTGAATGCCCGTTCAGTTTTTGTGAGTGGCTTTATGTCCATCTTTCGCTGTTTACCGATCGCCTTGCTAATTTGGCTGACAAGCAACGCTCGCGCAGGTGGCATTCCCGACGATTGCACACAACTCATGCTGGGAATCGCGCCGACGTGGAATTCGACGCGCGGCGAGCTGCGATTGTTCGAGCGACCCCGCGGCGGCGACTGGAAGATGGTGGCCGGACCATTTCCCGTGTTGTTCGGCAAGAATGGACTGGCGTGGGGAACGGGAATCTCAGGTCAAAACGAGCCAGGGCTTCGGAAGAAAGAGCGCGATGGACGAGCACCGGCCGGGATTTTCGAGATCGGACAGGTCTTCGGATACGAGGCGCACCTGCCGGCGGGCGGCGATTATCCGTATCATCAAGTCACTGAGGCAGACATTTGGAGCGATGATTCGCGTTCGCCGAATTACAATCGTCACATCGTAATTGATCCGAAAAATCCGCCGGACAATTACACTCACGAAAAAATGCGCTCGGGCGATTTTGCCTATCACTGGCTGGTCGAAATCCGACACAATTCCGATCCGCCTGTGCCCGGAGCAGGTAGCGCCATCTTTTTTCACATCCGGCGCGGCGTCAACAGGCCTACGACCGGTTGCACGACCATGGCGCAAGACAACCTTGTGAAAGTAATCACGTGGTTGCGAGCGAAGCGACATCCGTGCTATGCCCTGCTGCCCACGGGGGAGTACGAAAACAAATGGCGCGCCTGGAACCTGCCATCGCCAGACGAGTTGCCCAGCGCCGTTTCATTAGCTCGTTGAAATCTGGCGATGGCTTGTTAGCTTGTCGTTAGTCAATTATGCCACGACGAAAACGTCCCAATCCACAATCGGAAGAAAACATCCGCCGTATCGACACAAAACCGCGAGCAAAGAAGCAGACACATGGTTTTCAGGTCCACTTCCTCCGCGGCGATCGTGTAGTGACGAGGATGTTCA
>Ga0081455_10004785_pt1 | contig 15043 bp, 17 predicted proteins | sample TabmetS3T2R1_FD_70207 | JGI IMG/M metagenome (GOLD analysis project Ga0081455, IMG submission 70207) | Tabebuia heterophylla rhizosphere microbial communities from the University of Puerto Rico - S3T2R1 | ecosystem: Host-associated > Plants > Roots > Rhizosphere ... | reverse complement strand
CGTGACCTCATGTGTGCAGCTGGAACTATTGCTGCCGGTGTTTCTGCCGGTCGTGCTTCTGCCGATAGATTTTCTTCGAAGCCTTGTCTTGAGCGGCGTGAATGCGGGCCCGTTCCTTCTTCGTCATCACTCCATCGGACTTGGCTTTGTTCTCCATGTTATCGATGTGGTGCTGCTGCTTTTCCAGCCTATTTGTTTCATGCTGCGTGAGCTGACCGCTTGCGATTCCCTGGTCGATGCGCTGCTCCTGATTCGCTTGCCGTTGATCGATCCCAGGCGTCTCAGTCTGTCCATAGGCCGTCCCGGCCGCCAAGAGCACAGCGCCGATCACAAGAACAGTGTGTTTCATTGTCTTCCTCCTGTTTGGTGAAGTCATTGATGAGCCAATTTCTTTTCTAGCAAGCTTCCAGCGCGGCGTCCAGAAAAGCTCCAATCGATGATGGTCTGCCATCACTCATCCTCACATCGGCAGAGACGGTCATATTTGGACAGGTTTCTGCCGTTTTTTTTCCATGAAACCCCGGATGCTGCGCGATGGCAGAGCATGGGGTCTGCAACCTACTGAATTTTCTCACTGAGACTCCCGTGGCATGCGGCACATGCCTTGCTGAACCGTCAGGGAGCGGATTTGAAGCCATGTCGTCTTAAGGAGGTTCCCCATGAAGAACAGACTACAGAACACCATGATCGCGATCGTCGCAACGATCGCCGCCACAGCCCTTGCCGCAGTGCCGGCGATGGCGAAGGATTCGAAGAAAGCACCACCGTCTCACAAATCTGCCGCTGCAGCAGCCGCCTCAATGGGGCACGTGCCCACGGTCCAGGAAGCCCCCAAACGAGGCCAGCATGATGAGAAGCCCGGTCCAGCCTGGAGGACCGTCGGCGGCACCGTGAAAGACATCAAGGAGAATGCCTATACCGTGGAAGACTTCGAGGGAAATCAGGTGAAACTCTACGTCGGACAGGGAACGAAGCATCTCAAGCAGAAGAAGGTTGGAGACACCGTTCGCGCCGAAATTACGCGGGGCGGCTTCGCGAATTCGATCCAGTAACCCCCCTTGAATCCGCGCACCCACCCAGGGCGCGGAGGTGTCCACGAAGAGGCCGGCGTCGAATAGCCGGCCTCTTCTGTTTTCGTCTCCTAGCTCACTCATCGCACGTCACGTACAAATGTGATGTCGCCGTAAAAAGCGATCGCTCGTTCTTTCGTGTTGTCGGTATCCGTCATAATCGCGACCCCGTTGATCATCGGTGGATCTTCACCGAATGCTTGCTTGTAATCCTGATACACGTTGCGGGACTCTTCGACCCAGACACCAACCCTCGCCGCCCCACTTTCGATGACAATCATCTTCGCGAAATCGGTATAGGCATTGTCGACCAGGGTTCCGACCGGCGTTTTCGTGTCCCAAATGTAGTTGAGCGCGGCGATCGGAATATCCCCAAATAGGACTTGTCCGGCTTTGTATTTGAGCTTCCTTCCGAAGCTGACTTTCTTCGGATCATATTCGAAGGTGATGTAGAGTCTGGCGGGGTAGTCATCGCCGCTCTTCCGCGTCACATCGCTGCGGCTTAATAGATTTTCGACTTTCCAGCGCCAGCGGACGACGGGGAATACCGACGGGTCGATTTTGACTTCCTTCGTCAGGCCGGAAGCAGCCGCTTCGCTCGTGGCTTTGACCACCACGCTCGTGCCATCGGCGACCAACTCATAGATGGTAGGCTTGGGGACTTTCTTGAAGGTCAGCGGTTTCCACCCGTCGGGCAGGACATTGCCTGGATGGTTGCTGGAAAATGTCCCGATCTCCAAAACGGTAGGAGGATCGTCGGTCGATGCTGTGGCCACGAAGACCCATCCTAGGATGAGGAATCCCAGGGTCCAACGCAGGCCGCTCACAGACTTCATCTTCTATCCGCGCCTCAACCAGGCGAAGAGCCGAACCAGTTTGTTCTTCGTGGCAGGGGTGAAGTGTGCCTTCCTCCAAAGGTTCACCACTTTTTTGTTGACCTCCGCCTGGGTCGGATAGGGATGGATGGTCCCGGCGATCGTCTTCGCCCCTTTGCCGGCTTTCATCACGACGGAAAACTCGTTAATGAGGTCTCCGGCATGGGCGGCCACGATCGTCGCACCAAGAATCTTGTCGGTCCCCTTGCGGAGATGAATGCGTGCGAACCCCTCTTCTTGGCCGTCCAAGATCGCACGGTCAACTTCGTCCAGCTTAAAGGTGTAGGTCTCGACCTCGATGCCTTTGGCTGTGGCATCCTTTTCGTACATGCCGACGTGAGCGATTTCCGGATCTGTGTAGGTGCACCAGGGGATGATCAGTGAATCTGTGCTCGCATAGCCAAGGCCAAACGGATGGGGGAACAGAGCATTCTGAACGACGATTTGAGCCATGGCGTCGGCAGCATGGGTGAACTTGAACCGGCAACAAATATCCCCTGCGGCAAAAATTTTGGGGTGACTGGTTTGCAAGCGACTGTTCACCTTCACTCCCTTCATGTCGAATTCCACGCCGGCCTTTTCCAGTCCCAGCCCTTCGACATTCGGCGTCCTACCGACGGCGACAAGTATTTCATCCACCGTGACGTCATACGATCGGCCATGTGAAGTGCCGGTCAGCCGTTTGCCCTCTGCTGTCTTGGATATCTGAAGCTCCTGTCCACAGCACAGCAGCGTGACGCCGTCCTTCACGATCTGCTGTTCAACGATTTGAGCGGCATTGCGATCTTCATTGGGCAGGATGCCGTGCATCGCTTCAATCAGATAGACCTGGCTCCCGAACCGCGCAAAGGCCTGCGACATTTCGCACCCGATGGGACCAGCACCGATCACCCCTATCCTCCGAGGCAAGGTGCTCAGGGAGAACACTGTTTCGTTGGTCAGGTAGCCCGCTTCTTTGAGGCCAGGGATGGATGGCGCTGATGCACGTGCGCCAGTGCAAATCGCCGCCCTGGCAAATGAAAGCACCCTATTGCCCGCCGGGCCTTCAACCTGGATCGTCTCCGAGCCGGTGAACCGACCATGGCCCAGAAACACGTCTACCCCCAGCTTGGCATACCGGTGAGCGGAATCGTTATGGCTGATCCGCATCCGCAATTTTCGCATGCGGGACATGACTGCGCCGAAATCGTATGTGACATCGGAGGGGATGCTGATCCCGAAGTCGGCCGCATGTTTAAGCTCCGCCCAGGCACGCGCGGCACGGATGATGCCTTTCGAAGGTACGCAGCCTACGTTCAGGCAATCCCCGCCCATCAGATGCTTTTCGACCAGCGCCACTTTAGCCCCAAGGCTGGCACTGACAATGGCCGTGATGAGTCCAGCGGTTCCAGCGCCTAACACGACGATGTTGTAGCGTTCAGCAGGGTCAGGATTCATCCAGTTCGATGGATGAACATTTTCAGCTAACGTGCGGTCGTACTCATCATCGGGCAACAGTCCGAACTCCTCAAACATCAGGGCTCCATATAGCGGTCAGCGATAGGCTCATGCGGATTGGGCACTTAGCTTTTTGTAGATGATTGGCGCAAGAGCAAGGGCCCCCAGCAAGACAAAGGCGCCGAGGACAGGAGGAGAGGCAATCTCTTTGAGCGAATTGATCGTGCCCAGTTGACGCCCTGCGTAGGCAAAGACAAACGAACCTGGGATGATGCCCAGCGCCGTTGCGGCGATGTACGTGCCGACATTCATTCGGGTCAATCCGGAAACCAGATTCACCACGAAGAACGGGAAGAGCGGAATCAGTCGGAGTGTCATCAGATAGCTGAAGGCATTCTTGGCGAACCCCTGCTGGAGCGGCTCCAACCACTTACCGAATTTCTGTTCGACCCAATCTCTCAGCACATACCGCGCGGCCAGGAATGCGAGTGTGGCTCCCGTCGTCGCTCCAATATTGACGAACAGGGTGGCAGCCAGAGCACCAAACAGGAATCCACCGGCAATGGTCAGGATGACGGCGCCGGGCAAGGACAAGCCAGTCACAGCAATATACAGCACAATGAAGAGCACCACCGCAGCCGAATAGTTGGCTTCGGTGAATGCGAGGAGATGATCGCGGTTGGCCTTGAGCGCCTCGAGGGAAAGAAACCGTCCCAGGTCAAAGTAGAAAAACAGACTGATGCCGCAGGCGACCACCGCGACAATGGCAACCTTTCCAATGTGCGTCCCGCCGGCCGGCCGGACTGCTGGCATGTCATGTGCCATGGCCCGCGTATCATGGGGAAGCTCTTCCCGAGTGTCAACGCCATTGCGGTGAGATGCTGCTTGAATGGGATGGATGAATGGATGATAGCCGGCACATCGTACCAGCCGTCACCATTGGCGAGAGCGCGGTTGGTTGAAACTCAGTTACTGCAACGTCCGGGTGTGGAGGTCACGATCCATATCGATGCGGCTGAACGCACGTTCAACCGGGTCAATCATACCGTCTTGATTGCGGTCCAACTCTTGGAAATGATCGTGGGTCAGTTCCGGTGTTTGCGGACTGGGTACGCTGGCCGAGTCGGCGCGAGGGCGCGGATCGTATCGTTGCGAATCTTCGAGAATCCCGTAGTGGATCAAGTCCGTCCTCGGTTGGATGACGGCTTTGGGAACGACTTTCTTATGGGCTTTGATTGCACGATGTTTCTTCGATGGCGTCCCCTTGGGCGCCAACACGGCTGACCTAGAAGGAGTCATTGATCTTCGCTGCACGACCTGACGGGCAGGGCCTTCAATCGCTTTGGGTGCTGATACCGCCTTCATCCTGTCTGGCATTGGACTGTCCCCTTTCGTGGTGACAGCAGATGAGGCTTGGTCCTTCGTTGTCCTCTGGCCTCCGAACGCCTGCTTGACCATGCGCTCAGTGAAAATCAACAGACAAAGGCACGCAATAATTGTCAGTGTTGATCGCCCCGTAAGCATGAGGTTCCTAAAGAACGGTTGCTATCAAGTTTAGCAGATCCAGGTGCGCTCGTTTTCGCTGATTTCCCGTGGTCTTAGGAATTCGGCTGAGGTGAAAGCGCTAAACCCTCGATCTTCAGCGAGAGATACCCAAGAGACCAGGGTTTGGGACTTCAATAACACAGGGTTTCGTCTTGGTATAAGGCAGGAATCGCTTGAGGCGTAAAATCGGCTCTTCAAAAAGAAACCAGCTCCCTGTAGTCAGGCTTATGAGGATGACCAGCCATAAAAGAGCGTGAGCATATAATCCAACGGCCCATTGTTGTAAAGCTGCCACGGCTAGACCGCCGGCCAGAACGTGCCATAGGTAGAGTCCGTAGCAGCGCCTGCCTAAAAACGTGAGAATCCGGGACGTCAACGCCATTTTTATGACGCCGTGAGTGTCAAGGCTCGCCATGAGAAGAATGCCAAAACTGAGAGCCAACCCAGAATAGCCAAACACACTAAAGAACCATGGCCTCGTTTGGGGCATATTTGGACTGAATGGGACCACCAGCGTGAGAATGATCACCGCCAAGGCGGGAGCGGCAAGTCTCTTGGAGGCTTCCAACATGTGGTCACGATGTTCTCGAGAATGATAGAGGACGGCGACTGCAGCACCAGCGGCGAGAGCATCGAAGCGACAGAAGGTCAGCACATACGTGGCAGGGTAATCAGCGACTGCAAAGGTGACTGCTCTCATCAATGGGCTGAGAACGATACATCCAATACTCCACCTCAACAGCGTCTTTGCGTCACACAGGCGACTCAGCAGTGGCCATATGAGGTAGAACTGCTCTTCAATGGCCAGGCTCCATAAAATCATTACGGCCAAAGGCTGCCAACCATAGAGCGCAATGTGAATATTGCCAAGATAGAACGCATACCATGGCCATGCATCGAAACTTGCCAATGTCTTCAACGGATCGCCAAATCGGGCCAGAACCAACAGAGCGACAAGATACAGCACGGCGAGTGGGAAAATCCTTAACGCGCGCCTTTGCCAGAACACCAGTAAGGAGCCGTCCCTCTCTCTTACACCAAGCAGGATGCACGTGATGAGGAATCCGCTGACGACGAAAAAGAGATCCACGCCCATCCAACCGCCGAGGCTCATCCGTCCGAACAGGCCGAGAAACGACCAAGGAGACTCCTGGCCGGAAAATTGAGGGAGCTCTCGGAAGAGAAATGGACCGTGGTTCCAAAGAACCAGGAGAATGGCGATGCCACGCAGACCATCCACCTCCGGCAGATGGCGAAGGAGGGTTCCTGAAGCCGCTTCTACTGACCGGTTTGGCACCATTGTTCAAGCTCCCACGAAAAGACGAGGAATTCGTCTCCTCCCTCCCGGCGATATTCGTCTCGACGGATACCCTCTCGATGGTCCTGTCGCAGGCGCTCGCATGCTTTTTGCTGCGCCCGTTGAATCTGCGGTTGCAGCTTCGCTTGATCATCGAGTGATCGCCCAGCCAGGCGTTCCTGCATACGCTTAAGTGCGACGTAATGGTCGTAGAGCTTTGGTTCCTCCTCAGGGGCCGGAGCGGTGTCGACTTCCGCTGCATACGAGACGACCGGAAACAGCAAGCACCCACAGAGAATCCAGGATTTCATGGTTTGTCCCTCAGGCAAGTCGTAAGCCTCGATGAGCTGGGATTGATTCGATTAAGGAGAAGTTCGTCCGCACGGAAGTAATCGCTTCGCCGCGTTGTTCGATGGCTCCTTCTGAAATCGGACCTAACCAGTTGTCTGCCCGCTCCAAATACGATATTTTGTACGGGTCAATGCCCATGATCCGGCAGCAAGTCGCATCTACCGATGGCAGATTGCGGCCCATCACCAGTACGCCCGCTTTTTTTGGATCGCCCAGGATCGGTCCGTCGCCCTCCATGCCGACGATGCCATCGACAATCGCAAAGTGCGGTTTAAGTGTTGCGTTGATGTCCAGAATGGAGTTTTCAACTCCGGCATGGTGCAGCACATTCTTAGGCCAACCGTAATAGATGCCAGGCATGACCCCAAACAGATTTTTCATGGACAACGTTGCACCGGCAATGTGATGGGTCTTCATCTTTGCCACCGAGACGATCCAATCCATCTCTTTGAACACATCAGGAAAGGTGAGCGTTCTGAGCGACGACTGACGACCGGCATTTAGGAGCTGATAGCCGGCCATGTAATTGAGATCGTGGAACCGAATTTTATCTTCCGTGAGCACCTCCGCCAGCCCGGACTCTTCATACACTGCCAGCGAATCTCGCCGGTGACCCGGACCTTCGGCCACCGCAACAACCGCCGCCCCCAACCCTAAAAACGCTTCAATCGCCCCGCGAAGCACCAACGGATGGGTATTGATATGCGGTGCGCCCGATGCGGTCTCAACCAGATTCGGTTTCAGTAGAATGCGCTTATCTCTCAGTTCTTCTGGAGCGATACCCAATTCACGAATGCCGAGTTTGATCGATTCGGCAATGTTCAGTTGGTAGTGGTCGACCTTGGTCACAAATGTTCGTGACTGTTGCGGCGTACGGAAATAGCGTCTGGGCACGGCCAGGAGCCCCGCTCCAACCGCAGCACCGACTGCTCCCGCAAGAAGGAGTTGCCGCCGCGTCATGCCGGAACTGGATGTCGTGCCTTGATGTGCAACCATAGTGCCTATTGGACGACAGGACCCGACTGATGGGCATCGGGAACGAACCATAGTTGTCTGCCGCGCTCCGGTTCGGCCGCTAGGCCTCCTAAGACAAGAAGGCAGAACGATGAGGTATCGTATTCACCATAACGCGATTGATTGGCCAGGCAACGTTCAACCAGCATGAGGCCGTTCGTCGGCGACTGACCCCACGCGGCGAGACCAAGCAAGCCCCATCCAAGAGAAACCGGCGTACGCATTGAGTTAATCTCTCCCTGAAGATAGTCGAGGCTTCGAGCGACCATCCCCGCATCCACATGCCCGGCAAGGCCGGTCAGCGCGGTGCCCGTACTTTCTGGCATGGGGCGAAGCTCCCTGCCAAAGACGAATGTATTCCCGTAGTTCCATCCACCGTGCGGCAACTGGCGGTCTTCGATCATCCGGAGCGCCTCTTGGACACGCTCGTGCCGGCCATACCCTGCGGCGGTCAACGCCATGACGCCGAGCACCGTCGGCTCAACCCAGGAATGTGTATTGGCGACCCACGGCCATCCTTTAAGACCGGGGTCATGGCCCGCCACTTCACTGAATCGTGAACTGTAATGAACGCCCGTGGTGTCAAGAAGGAACTTCACGGCCCGCTTCTGCGCATCCATGCAGGCCGAAGAATCTTGCCACGCGAGAACGGTAAGAGCAGTGGGCCAAAAGGTGTCGGGATTGTCTCTGCTGACCCAAATCCGACCGTCGTCACCCTGTTCGGACCTCAAACGGGCCCGACAACGATCGATGAGAGCGGGGGATTCATTGAGTGCGCTGAGAGTGATAATCGCCCACGCCGTCGCATCGATCCGAAACTTTCCCTGCGGCCGATCGGCGACCCCTCCGTCACTCAACACACGGTGTGACAGTTCTTCCTTTGCGATCCGCCTGAGCGCAGACGATAACAAGGCGTCATACCTCAGTGGGCGCCCATCGCCGGCAACAAAATTCTTGCCATCCGGATCGCCGCCGGACCAACGGTGACGACAATGAGACTTGGAAAAATGAAGAAAATGAGTGGCAGAAGCAGTTTAACGGGCAGCTTTGCAGCCAGTTCTTCCGCTTTGAGTCTGCGGGTCGTCCGCATCGAATCCGCATAGACACGGAGCGCCTGACCGATGCTCGTCCCGAAACGATCCGTTTGCACAAGCATGGCGACCAAATTTCCCAACTCTTCCAGATCAGTTCTGCGAGCAAGGTTTTTCAACGCCTCTTGACGCGAAACTCCGGTCCTCAATTCGACAGACAGCACATTCAACTCATCGCCCAGCGCCGGATGGGTTCGGTCGACTTCTTGTGACACGCGATTGATGGCTTGGTCCAATCCGAGTCCGGCCTCGACACACACCACCATCAAATCCAACGCATCGGGTATGGCTCGTTGCAGTTCATCCTTGCGGGAGGCGATAGCCCTTCGCAGCCAGAGTACGGGAAGATAATAGCCAACGGCAGCTGCCATGACATAATACATGGTCAGACTTGAGACGCTAGGAAAACCCATCACCTTTGCCGGCACCAACGTGAAAAGAAACACGAGCAGCACTGCAAGCATCAACTTGGCGCCGAGAAACAACAGGGGGGCTTTCTTGGACCGGTAACCGGCATTGATCAAGAGCAGACGGGTGGACCGGACATCTTCTGCAGACGGTTGGTTGAGCCGTCCCAACCATTCCAGTAAACGAACAAGCTCCTCACGGAGCTGATCAAAGATGCCTACAGAGGTCGTTTCCTCATCGACACCAGCGCTCGAACCTTCCACCCGACGACGCCAGGTCTGCACCTGTTCTCTGGAATTCAGGTACAGGAAGGCGGCCGAACTTGCCAAGAGAACCACAGTGAACGTTGCCACGGCCACAAGTAACGGGGTATCCACGTGAACCTCCTCAGACCCTAATATCAACCATACGTTTCATGACGGCCGCGCCAGTGATCATCAAAATGCCCGTCGCCGTCGCCATATTTTGCCCAAATGGATCTGTAAACAACAGGCCGATATATTCAGGGTTCACCTTGAACAGTGCCCCGGCGACGAACAGAGGAAGGATGAACAAGACGATGGCGGAGAACCGCCCTTCTGCCGAGAGCGCCTTCACCTTCATCTGTAACTCAAAGCGTTTCCGGATGAGCGTCGCCAATGAATCAATAATCTCGGCCAGGTTACCTCCCGTTTCTCGTTGCACCAGCACCGAAGTGACAAAAAACTTCAGATCCACGCTATTCAATCGATCGGTCATATTCTGCAGCGCTTGTGGGAGAGACACTCCCATCGATACTTCTTCGAACACTCTTCTGAACTCGAGACCGAGGGGATCCGCGCTTTCATCCGCAACCAGCTTCAAGCCGACCGAAAATGCGTGGCCGGCTTTCAAGGCTCTCGACATCAACTCAAGCGCCTCCGGCAATTGACGTTCCAGCGTTGCCATCCGCTTGCGCTTCTGCCAATAGAGAAATCCGGGAGGGAGAGCCCCGAGACCCGCCGCCAAGGCTGCCGTTAGCAAAAGCGGAACATGCATCGTGAAACCGACAGACAGTCCGCTTACGGCCAGGAGCGGCATCGCCAACACAAACACGCCTAGCGGAACGCGACAATCCGCCTGGCGATGAAGCACCCGAAGAGGCTCGAACCGATGCACCGTCGTCAAGAGATCGTTCAACCAAGGGATATCGCTGAGCGACTCCTTTCTGACGATGTCTAGTTGAGCCGCCATCTCAGGCGCCGTCGCCCACTTCTGAATTCGCTGGACGGCGCGATCGGTGCCTCGAGGCACGATCAGACGGTGCAACAAGATACACCCCTGCATGAATAATAGGATCGTGCCGAAAATCCCGAGCGCAATGAGTCCGGTCAGCATTCGTACACCTTTTGTGGATCAAACAGAGTCACCGGAAGAGTGACGCCTTTGGCCGCCAGTCGTTCGGCAAACTTCGGACGCACGCCCGTCGCGAAAAAGCGACCTTTGACCTTGCGATCTTCATCCAAACCTGTTTGCTGGAATGTGAAGAGCTCCTGCAAGGTGATCGTGTCTCCTTCCATCCCGGTGACTTCCTGGAAACTGATCATTTTCCTCGTTCCATCCGACAATCGGGAGATCTGAACGATGACATCCAACGCGGATGACACGTAATGGCGCATGGCCTTCGTCGCCAAATTCAGCCCGGCCATCGACACCAGGGTTTCGATTCTCGTCAAGGCATCTCTGCATGAATTGGCGTGGACTGTCGTCAGTGATCCGTCATGACCCGTGTTCATCGCCTGTAACATATCCAAGCTTTCGGCACCGCGTACCTCGCCGAGAATGATGCGGTCGGGGCGCATACGGAGGGCATTCTTGACGAGCTCGCGTTGCGCGATCTCGCCCTTGCCTTCAATATTGGCCGGCCGGGTCTCCAGCCGAACGACGTGGTCTTGACGCAGCTGCAATTCGGCCGCATCTTCGATCGTGACAATCCGTTCGTCGTTCGGAATGAACCCCGAGAGGACGTTCAACATGGTGGTTTTTCCGGTACCGGTTCCGCCGGAAATCAATACGTTCAACCTCGCCTGGACGATCGCCTTCAACAGTTCCCCGATCTCCGGCGTCAACGACCGCTTTTCAACCAAGTGATGCAATTGAAGCGGATCTCTGCTGAATTTTCTGATCGAAAGAGAGGGCCCATCGATCGCCAGAGGCGGGATGATCGCGTTGACACGAGACCCGTCCGCAAGCCTGGCGTCCACCATGGGCACGGACTCATCGATGCGCCGGCCGACTCGAGACACGATCTTCTCGATAATTTTTTTCAGGTGCGCATCATCCTTGAACCGGACCGGGGTCAACTCCAGCTTTCCCGACCGCTCGACATAGACCTGCTTATGGCCGTTTACGAGAATGTCGTTGATGCTCGAATCCGCAAGCAACGGCTCCAAAGGTCCTAACCCGAGGACTTCATGAACCACGCCTTGAGTAATCTGGGCCCGTTCCCTTTGATTGAGGGGAATCGTTTCCTCCTGCAGCAGCTGCTCGATCAACCTGCTCAATTGGTTCGTCACGACATCTTGCGACATCGTGGCGATGACGTTCATGTCGAGCACCTCAATCACGCGCTGATGCAGCCGCTCCTTTAATTCTTGATATTGAGAGCCCAGCTCGGATTCTTGTGACCGTTTCATTGTGAGCATAATGTTGGCCCGTCCTCCCTTTGGCACATTGTCGTGCTGACGTATTCAGTCGCCCAGAATGAGCGACCGCCCTTCACCTAGATCACAGACGGTTTGCCCTTCGCTTCAAAGCCCAAACTCGGCAGATATCGGCCGAAGAATGACGTGTTGCCGGCTTTGCTTTTGGGTCCTGTCCGGGTGCCGGTGCCATTTTCAGCGATAAGCTGACCGATTTCTCTCAAATACCATTGTCCGATGCTTGTCTTCGGTGCCATGGTGGTCACGGGTCTTCCATGATTGAGCGCCTCACTGGCCGTACGGTAATCGTCGGGGATGCGTCCTGCCGCCGGCATTTCCAGCATTTTCTCGGTTTCCGTCAACAGTTCTTTCTGGTCATTCGTGTAGCGGTTCACGATGAGTTGGATGCTAGCGGTCGGATAACGTGCAGCGGTGAGTGCGTCGAGCAATCGCTTGGTGCGACGGATCGTCGGCAAGGACAGTGTCGTGACAAGGATGATTTGGTCCGAGCAATCCAGGGCTTCCCTCACTGCCGGTTCCAACACATGGCCGCAATCGACAACCACATGTCGATGCATGGAACGCAGCAGACCGATCACACGCATCGTGCTTCCTGCCCTAAGATCCACCTCCTGGCAACCCTCATAGCCGGACGCCAAGAAATGCATACCCGACGAATGTTTGACAAGACTGCTCCGGACGATGGTCTCATCGAGTCGGGAAATATCTTTGGAGAGATGGTGAACACCTTGTGATGGATGAAGGTCTAGAAACAATCCAAGATCTCCTCCGTGCATGTCGAGATCCACTAATGCCACCGATTCACGGTGCCGCGCCTGTTGGACGGCACTGGCCAGGTTCGTAGCGACAGTGCTTGTCCCCACACCACCTCTCGCGCCGATGACAGCGATCACCCTCCCCGCCTGATCTTCAGTTTCGGCCGTTCTGCCTTTGAATCGCTCCTCGAAACGGGCCAGGGCCGGTTCAACATCCTGACGAGTCAAGGGTTGAGGAAGAAACTCCTTGACGCCGACTCGAAATGCCTCCAAGAGCAGTTGGGGATCCGTCCGAGAAGCCGTCAAAAATATTTCGAGATTCGGTGAGGTACCCAGCAGTTCACGAATGTGACCGAATGTTTGTTGGGGTCGTGATTCATCCAACCCCAGTAGAAGCATGTCGGCTACGCCGGTGCCCTGTCCTTTGGTGACAAGGTAGTCGCGCCGGCTGGATACCACTTCTTCGAAGGTCTGCCGCGCTGCGTCGTTCCGACAGTCAATCGACACTGTAATCAATCGACCCATGGGAGCGCATCTCCTCTGTTGTAAGTACTATTCGACGAGACCAGGGATCGTGGACAAAACCGGCCCATAGGGTGGGCCACCGCCGACTGTGTTGCCTTCGAAGATGTTGCAGAGGATTGTCGCCGAGATCAGGAAGTTGGGAGCACCTTGCACATTCGTGATGCGGGCTTCGGCGTAACCGACGATCGGAATCGGGCCGTTGGGCGGGGAACAACTCGGAGAATCGTATACGGGTACAAACACGTCCCAATTACCATTACTGTCTTTCTTGGCATTGAAGAGGTTGATCAAGTTGGGGAATGAACTCGCCACGTTGCCGTTGATGAAATTCAGCGAATCTCCAGGCGCCGTGGCAGGGGTGGTATAGCTGCCGTTGATCAATCCGTTGATGACGGTATTTCGCAAGGTATTGGCGTTTGGCGGGCTGAGGTCAAAGGTGTGCCAGGCGGAACAGGCCATGGGCGTCCCGTCATTGGGATAGAACTTGATCGCATCACCGCAGCCAAATTGAGTGAAATAGAAGGTAGAGATCCCGAACGGCACATCCAACTGGCCGGGCGCTGTCTGTCCGACGGCACTCATATCGGCCGTAGCCACGGCTCTCACATCAACACTCGACATGCCAACGATATTCGCAAGAAACGTGCTGATGGCCCCGTTCGTAGAGCCGTCTCTCCTCGAAAGAACTCGGACCGCTTTTGGTTGGTTGACGGTAGGCGTGTGAACTCTGCTGTAAGGGTCCCAGGTGCCGATGGCCACATCGGCGGGATCAATCGTGATCGGCACACCGGCCGCGGAGTTCGCACTGGCCGTCGCCTGTACGGCTGCGATGACGGTTGCTGCATCACCGCTGGTCAGCACATAGCTTTGCTGTGCCGCTACGGTCATGCCTTCGTAAACCAGACCCAAGGCACGGGTACCGGCCAAAGCCGCAGCGTCAGAGACATTCTGAAGCTCGTTTCTGGCAACGAGCGCGTGCCCGATGTCGATCGCGGCGGCGCCCATGGCCAGCAGTACGACGAGGAACAGCGCCGTCATCACGGCTGCCACCCCACGTGAGTTCTTTACCGGGACGATCATCTGCTCGAGCATGTGTTTATTCATGACGCATCACCACAGATATTGGAATAATGAGTGGATTGGGAATGCCAACGAGGACAGGAATGACTGGGACAAGAAAATTGTAAGCGTAGGTCCCACTGACGGTCAGAGTATTGGGATTAGTCAGACCTGCACCGGTGGGTGTCAAGTTGACATCGGCCGGATTCACTCCGGTCCCCGTCAAATAGGTATCTACAATCGTCGAGATTTCTCCGGCCGTACGCTTGGGCGGGCCTTGGACAATTCCGGCTCTTGCGCCTTCACGCGCCGCATTCGTCACAATTTCCCGACCGTACATCATCATGCCGAATTCGATGATCCCGAAGAGGATGATTAAGAGCAGCGGCAACAGTAATGCAAATTCTGCCGCGACCGCGCCACGCTCATTCAGCTTTTTCATGATGAATCTCTCTTCCGTTCTACTTGGTTTTTACACCACTCGAGACGATCGACCGGTCGAAATCCGATTCCGGCTTCTCAAAGTTTTTTCGATAGGCCTCACTCGCAGTCGCACTGACTCTGCCGTCCTGGCCTTCGACGAGATCCAGTTTCTCACCAGCGGCCGGATCGAGGACCTGTTTGACTCGCATCTCTTGATAAGCCACTCCCCAATTAGGACTGATCGTCGCGCGGGAACAGGCTCCCAGCAACAGTCCGACGGATACGATGGCGACACCCACGTTCATGATGTTCATTGCGATCTCCTTCCCCATCCTTGTCAGTTGTGATGCCGGGCCCTTATGGAACGATATGTCCGACTTGACCTTCCATCGCGCGGCCTCGTGTAACGCGATTGGAAAGGACTTCCGCAGCGGGGGATATGCGTCCCGCTTTGCCTCCGAACCCACCCTTTTCGGCATAGCCCATCAAATAGAATTCGAAGTCATTCGGCT
>Ga0081455_10004784_pt1 | contig 15044 bp, 16 predicted proteins | sample TabmetS3T2R1_FD_70207 | JGI IMG/M metagenome (GOLD analysis project Ga0081455, IMG submission 70207) | Tabebuia heterophylla rhizosphere microbial communities from the University of Puerto Rico - S3T2R1 | ecosystem: Host-associated > Plants > Roots > Rhizosphere ... | reverse complement strand
GCCCGGCTCCCCTTCGAGCATGTTCATGCTGACCTGGCGGCCAGGGTGCGGGCGGGGTGGCCCGACGTCGACGCCTTCGTCCTGTGCTGCGCCATCGGGATCGCCGTCCGCGTCGTCGGGCCACTCCTGGCTGACAAGGCCACCGATCCTGCGGTCGTGTGCGTCGACGAGGTTGGCCGCTTCGCGATTGCCCTGTGCGGGGGCCACGCCGGCGGCGCCAACGCATTGGCCCGAGAGGTGGCCGGCGTGCTCGACGCCACTTCTGTCGTCACCACAGCCACCGACGCTGCGGGGCTTCCGGGGCTCGACACCCTCCCCGGGTTCGTGGTCAACGGTGACGTCGCAGGGGTGACCCGCGCCTGGCTCGACCACGGCCCGCCGGCGATCGAACGCACCCTGGACTGGCCCATCCCATTCGAGCCGGGGCAGGGACCCCACCGCGTTTTGGTCACCGATCACGTGGTGACGCCCTCGCCGGCCCAGGTCGTCCTCCATCCGCCCTCCCTGGTCGTCGGCGTCGGTGCGTCGAGCTGCGCTCCCGCCGATGCCGCCACCGGTCTGCTCGACCGTGCACTGGCCGCGGCCGGGCTGGCCACTGAGTCGGTGGGGGAGGTCGCGACCATCGACCGCAGGGCTGGCGACCCGGTCATCACCGCGCTGCGCCGTCCTGTCCGAGCCTTCGATGCCGCCACTCTCGCCAGCATCGATGTACCCCACCCAAGTGCGGTTGTGGCCGCCGAGGTGGGGACGCCGAGCGTCGCCGAGGCCGCTGCCCTTGCCGCCGCCGGGCCCGCCGCCGAACTGGTCATCACCAAGCAGAAGGGCGTAACGGCCACCGTGGCTGTCGCCCGTCGCCGGCGGCCACCGGGCCGCCTCGCGATCGTGGGCCTCGGCCCCGGCCACCCCCGCCACCGGACTCCGGCGGCCACCGCCGCCGTGCGCGGGGCCGACGTGGTGATCGGCTACGCGCCCTACATCGAGCAGTGCGCCGACTTGACGAACCCAGCCCAGCTCGTCGTTCGCAGCCCGATCGGGGCCGAGGCCGATCGCTGTGCAGAGGCACTGGACCGGTCCGCAGCCGGCGCCCAGGTCGCCCTCGTGTGCTCGGGTGATGCTGGCGTGTACGCCATGTCCGGCCTCGCCCACCAGCTCGCACTCCGCCACGGCGCGCCACCCATCGAGGTCCTCCCCGGTGTCACCGCCGCCTCGGCGGCAGCTGCGCTCCTCGGCGCGCCGCTGGCCCACGATCACGCCATCGTGAGCCTGTCCGACCTGCTCACGCCGTGGTCGGTCATCGAGGGCCGGCTGCGCGCCGTCGCCGCCGGCGACTTGGCGGTCGCCCTCTACAACCCCCGCTCCACTCGCCGCACCTGGCAGCTCGACGCCGCGCGTTCGATTCTGCTCGAAGCGCGGCGGCCCGGCACCCCGGTTGGCGTCGTCACCGATGCGAGCCGCCCGGGCGAGCGCGTGAGGCTCACCACTCTGGCCGAGCTCGACCCGGAGGACGTGGACATGCTCTCCATCGTCGTCGTCGGCAGCTCCACCACCGCGGTCGTCGACGGCCACATGGTCACCCCTCGGGGTTACCCGACATGAGCGACGCCCACATGATCGAGGCTGAGAGCTTCCGCATTCTTCACGAGCGGGTCGACCTATCGGTCTGGCCCCACGGCGCCCGTGACGTCGTCGCCCGGATGATCCACGCCACTGCCGACACCGGCTACGCCACGTCGGCCCGCATCGGTGAGCGGGCCGTCGACGCCGCCCTCCGTGGGCTGGCATGCGGCGCACCCGTCGTCGTAGACACCGCCATGGTGGCCGCGGGTACCCCCCGCCTGCAGACGACCTGCCTGCTCGATGAGGTCCCAGTTGCGCCACGTGGGTCGACGCGCGCCGCCGCCGCCATCGCATTGGCTGCCCAGCTCTACCCGGAAGGGGCGATCTGGGCGATCGGCAACGCCCCGAGCGCGCTGGTCGAGCTCCTCGCCCGGCATCGGCGGGGTGAGGTCGACCCCGCCGTCGTCATCGGGCTCCCGGTGGGCTTCGTCGGGGCGGCCGAGTCCAAGGCGGAGCTGTGGGGGGGTGCGCTCCGCATGATCACCATCACCAACGACGGCGAGCGCGGCGGTAGCCCGGTCGCAGCCGCCGCCCTCAACGCCCTCCATCGACTCCACCGAGGAGACCCGTGCTGACACCACGCCACACCGGCATCCCGCTCCGTGCCCGCTGCGAGCCCGAAGCGGAGCCCAGCGGTGATGCACCGGTAGAAGGGCTCCTGCTCGTGGCCCACGGCTCCCAATGCCCGGCGGCCGTCGCCGAGTCCCGGGCACTCGGCGCGGAGGTCGCCAGGGCGGCGCCGGACCTGGCCGTCGCGCTCGGGTTCCTCGAGCTGGCCGACCCGCCGGCGGGTGCGATGCTCGACCGGCTGGTCGACCAGGGCTGCACACGGATCAGCGTGCAGCCCCTCATGCTCCTCGCCGCCGGCCACGGCAAGAGCGACGTCCCCGCCATCGTCCTCGACGGGCGTGACCGGCACCCCGGTGTCGACTTCAGCTTCGGGGCCCCGCTCGGCGTCGTCCCCGAGCTTCTCGCTGTCGCGCATGCCAACCTCAAGGAGGCGGGCGCCGATGGGCTCCCGCTGCTCGTCATCGCCCGCGGGACTTCGGACCCCGACGCCAACGCAGAAGCCTGCAGGGCCGCCCGCTTGCTGGCGGAATGGTCCGGGGCTTCTGCCGTCGACGTCGGTTTCACCGGAGTCACGTGGCCGTCGGTCCCCGACGCCCTCGAGCGGGCTGCTCGACAGGGCGACGACCGCCTCGGGGTGTTCTTCTGGTTCCTCGCCACCGGCAAGCTCGTCGAGCGGGCCCGCGACCAGATCGCCAGCTTCCGGACTCGGACCGGGATCGACGTCGTCGACGCCGGCTACTTCGGTCCCGACCCCGCGCTCGTGCCCGTCATCGCGCAGCGTCACCACGAGGCGCTCGACGGCGTGCACCGCACCAATTGCGACACCTGCACCTACCGGGCGGCCTGGCCCGGCCGGGAGGAGCGAGTCGGGCAGCCGCGGGGCGTGGGGCACTCCCACCTCGCCGCCCAGCACCGGCACGGCCATCCGCAGGCTCACGCCCGCTGATTCCACGTTGGCGTTACGGATGGTGACCGGGGTCGGCATGACAAGGGGCGGTGACCCGTCGTTCTTCAGGCCTTCGTCAGGGCCTGCGTTGCCGCCCGGTCGACCGGCGGGGAGCGGTGACCCCAAGGACCCCGCGGGCTCCTTCCACGTCCCCCGACTCGACGAGCAGGAGCGCCTCGTCCAGGTGAAGGTCACGGTGCCGGCGCTCTCCCTCCGGCCGTGGGAGCGTCGCCACCATCGCCGCGACCTCGCCGACTGCCGGCGTCACCACCGTGGCGATCCGGTCCCGCAGCCAGCGCGCCAGCCGGGGACTGGTCCCGGTCGTTGCCACACCCACCGTGACCGGTCCCTCATGGAGCACGGCGGCGAACGCGACACCGCCGCCATCTGCCCGGTCTGCCCGGACCACGACCGCCCTCGTCTCCCGCCCGGCGCGTGCCACTGCCTCGTTCACCCGTTCGTCGTCGGTAGCGGCTACCACGAGCGCTGCCCCCACCACGTCGTCGGCGCGGAACGCCCGGTTCACCACCGTGACCCCATCGCCCCATCCGTCGGGGGCCGCTGCCGGGTCGATGACCACCACCTCGGCCCCGGCCGCCCGCAGCCGTGCGACCTTCTCCCTCCCGGCGCGTCCACCCCCGACGACCACAACCGAGCGGCCGGCCACGTCGACGTGAAGCATGAGGCCCATAGGCCGCGCACCGTACGCCGGCGACCGCCAGCGGGCAGAGTTCTGCGGCCGCAAGCCCGATGGTGACCAGCCACGTACTCCGGCGCCAGAACCGCGTTAAGCCACCGACCCCGTGGCCGGAGGGGGCACCGACCACTGGGTCGACTATCTGGAGCTGCCGGCGCAGTGGGCGCAGAGGCCGCCAAGTGCGAGATGGCCAGCTTCGAGGGCGAAGCCGTAGTCGCGGGCGACTCGGTGTGCGACGGGTTGGATGAGGGCCATCGGCACGTCCAGGACTGCGCCGCAGCCGCGGCAGGCGAGATGGCCGTGGTAGTCGCCAGCCAGGTGGTAGACGGTCGGCCCGTGGCCGACGTGTAGATGCACGACCATGCCGGCGGCGCTGAGCCGATCGAGTGCTCGATAGACGGTCGACGTGTGGACTGCGGGATGTCGTTCCTGAACGGCATCGGCGATGTCCGCAGCGGTCAGGTGGTCGTCGGTTTCATCCAGCGTCTCGACGACCGCTCGCAGTGCGGTGGTGACCCGGCCGCCACGGGCCCGCATGTGCTGCATGACCGCGCCGATCCGCTGTTCGTTCACGCAGCCGATGGTACCCACGACAATAGTCATCCGGGGGTTGTTGCGGCTCCGAAGTAACTGCGACCGTAGTGCGATAATGTCAGCGCTCAGCGGCGTGGGACGAGGGGAGGAGGGTTGGTGCACATTCCCGACGGATTCATCGACGCACCGACGTCAGCTGCCGCGGGCGCTGTCGCGGTGGCGGGCCTCGCCGTTTGCGTGCGACGTTCGGCCGACGCCATGGAGGACAAGCAGGCACCGATGGCCGGTCTGGTCGCCGCGTTCATCTTTGCGGTGCAGATGCTCAACTTCCCCGTCGCCGGGGGGACCAGCGGCCATCTGCTGGGAGGAGCGTTGGCTGCCGTGCTGGTTGGACCATGGCTGGGGGCGTTATGCCTCTCCACGGTGTTGGTGGTCCAGGCGCTGCTGTTCGCCGACGGCGGGTTGTCCGCGCTGGGCCTGAACATCGTGAACATGGCACTGGTTGGGACCTTCGTCGCCTATGGGGTCTTTCTGCTGTTTCGACGGTTCCTGCCAGCGACCCAAGGTGGCGTCGTCGCGGCGTCGGCGGGCGCGGCGCTGATCTCGGTCGTGTTCGCCTCGTTGGCCTTCACACTGGAGTATGCGATCGGTGGGACCGGTGGAGCGTCACTGAGCCGCGTCGCGGGAGCGATGGTCGGCGTCCACCTCCTCATCGGCATTGGCGAAGCCATCATCACCGCACTGACCGTGAGCGCAGTTCTCGCCGTACGTCCCGATCTCGTCTACGGGGCGGCCGGCCTGGCCAGACGCCCCGCGACCCCCGCTGGGGGCCAGGCTGACACCGCACCTGCGATGGGAGGCTGAGATGTCCAAGATGAAGCTGGCGATTTTCATCGCCCTGGGCTTGGCGGTCGCTCTGGTGCTCGCCTTCTTCGTCAGCCCGCAGGCGAGCAGCAAGCCGGATGGACTGAACAAGGTGGCCATCGACGAGGGTTTCGCCGAGGAGGAGAGGGCCCACAGTCTTGAGGACGGCCCCCTGTCGGGCTACGGCGTCGAAGGTGTGGACGACGATCGGCTGAGCACCGGACTTGCCGGTGTGATCGGCGTCACGGTCACCTTCGCCATAGCGGGGGGTGCGTTCCTCCTGCTGCGCACGGCTCGGCAGCGTCGCGGCGGCGCGGCGAACCCCGGACCAACCTGATGTGAGCGGCGGCCACGGCCATGCCCATGGCCTACACATCCCGGGTGACACGATCGTCCACCGCCTCCAGGCTCAGACCAAGGTGGCCGCGACCCTCGGCTTCGTCTTCGCCGTGGTCGCCACCAACCGCACGGCGTTCTGGGCCTTCGCCATCGACGCTGCACTCATCGCGGCCGTCGCTCGCCTTGGCGCGGTCCCACTGTCCCTGCTGGCTCGCCGGTTGGTCATCGAGGCGCCATTCGTTGCCTTCGCACTGTTCCTTCCTCTGGTCGGCGAAGCCCCCCATACGGACGTCCTGGGCTTGTCGCTGTCCGTGCCCGGCCTGTGGGCGGCCTGGAACATCCTGATCAAAGGCACACTCGGCGTCGCGGCCACGATCGTGCTGGCGTCCACGACCTCGATACCCGAGCTGCTGGTCGGGCTCGATCGGCTGCACGTCCCCAGGGTCTTCACCGCCATCGCCGGGTTCATGGTCCGCTACGCCGAAGTGATCACAGGCGAAGCCCGTCGGATGCGGATCGCTCGCCTGTCCCGAGGCCACGACCCCCGCTGGATCTGGCAGGCCCGTGCCGTCGCCTCCTCCGCCGGCACACTCTTCATCCGCGCCTACGAACGTGGCGAGCGGATCCACGTCGCCATGCTGTCGCGCGGATTCACTGGCGAGCTCCCCCCGGCGACCGGCGAGTATGCCGGAATCCGCGAGTGGGCGGGCGTGTCGATCCTGCCGGCCCTCGCAGCCGCTCTCGCCGTCATGTCATGGCTCCCGACGTGACCGCGCCGGCGCTCGAGGTCCGGGGCCTGGCCTACTCATACCCGGATGGGCACCAAGCACTCCGCAACATCGACATCCGCGTCGAGCCCCGGGAACGGGTCGCGCTCCTCGGGCCGAACGGCGCCGGCAAGACCACGCTGATCCTCCACCTCAACGGCATCCTCCAACCCAGCACGGGCGACGTCCATGTCGGTGGTCTCCCTGTGACCAAGCAGCACCTCAGGGAGATCCGCCGGCGGGTCGGCATCGTGTTCCAGGACCCCGACGACCAGCTGTTCATGCCCACGGTCAACGACGACGTCGCGTTCGGGCCCGCCAACCTCGGCCTGCGTGACAGCGCGCTCGACCGGCGGGTGGGCGACGCCCTCCACGCCGTCGGCATGGCCGACGCCGCCGGCCGGCCACCGCACCACCTCAGCTTCGGGCAACGGCGCCGGGTCGCCGTCGCCACCGTCTTGGCCATGGACCCCCAGATCCTCGTGCTCGACGAGCCCACCTCCAACCTCGACCCCGCGGCACGACGCGACCTCGCCGACATCCTCGCGGCGCTCCCAGTGACCGCCATCATCGCGACCCACGACCTGCCCTACGCCCTCGAGCTCTGCCCCCGGGCCCTGATCCTGAACGACGGCGTGATCGTCGCCGACGGCCCCACCAGGGACATCCTCGCCGACGCTCCGCTCATGGCCGCCAACCGCCTCGAACTCCCATACGGCTTCGATCCAAGTCGAACGTGACCGGGATCCGGTGTGCCTGGTCCCCTTGTGACCGACGGCGCCAGCGCCCCGCCTCCGTCGATCTCTCCATCCGGTTCCCGGCGCCGGCATGTGCTCGGCGAGGCAATGGGTTCCATCACGTCGAGGGCGAGGTCATGGGTTCCGCATCCGGAACCCATGACCTCGAACTACCGCCCGCGGAATCCATTGCCTCGGGAGCGTTTGTCGCCGCGCAGTCAGCCGCGGCGACGCCGGTCAGTGCAGCCAGCACTCGCCCGCTGCACGATCGATCCGGGGTGGCTGAGATGAGGTGGCCCGTGTAGCGTCCGCGTCACGCGATGCGGTGACTGGGGAGGTCGACATGGGCACGACTTGTCGCATCCTTGCTTCACTGGTCGTCGCCTGCGCCGTGGCCATCGTGGGGACGCCGAGCGCGGCGCAATCCGCGAGGACGCTGACCGTCACCCCCGACACCAACCTGGTCGACGGCGACGTCGTGGCGCTCCACGGCACGGGCTTCACGCCATCGGCCGGCGTGTTCTTCTGTCAGGGCGTCGACGACGGAACACCTGGTCTCGAGGACTGCGGTGTGTCGTTCGAGTCGGCGCCAACGGACGCCTCGGGGGAGTTCGACGCGACCTACACGGTACGGCGCTTCATCACACCGCCGAGCGTCGGGGCCGTGATCGACTGCGCCGAACCGTCGGCGCCTTGCGTCATCGGTGTCTCTGACTCCGTGACCCCGAGCGCCGACACCGTCGCATTTGCTCCGATCGGGTTCGCGCCGCAGCCCCCGCGGACGTTTACGGTCACGCCCGACATCGACCTGGTCGATGGCGACGTCGTCGCGCTCCATGGAAGCGGCTTCACGCCGGGGGACACGGTCACCTTCTGCCAGGCTGTCGAGGCGGGGCAGCCTGGTCCAGAGGACTGCGGGGCGCCGACACAGTCGGCTCAGACGGACGCGGCCGGCGAATTCGACGCGACCTACACGGCGCAGCGCTTCATCTCGAGGATGGCGCCGGTGATGACGGATTGCGCCGCGCCGCCGGCGAGTTGCGCATTCAACTTCTTCTCGTTCAGCGGCTTCGCACGCGACCGGGTTCCCATCACGTTCGCTCCGCAACCGACTGTTCCCCCGTTCTCCGGCACGGTGACCGACCCCCAAGGCGCGCCCGTGGCCGGAGTCGACGTCTGGGCGTACACCCCGACTGACACCTGGGTCGGCTCGCTGCAGACCGTGACCGACGCCCAGGGGTCGTACGCGTTCGCCCAGGTCCAACCGGGCGTCGAGTACCGCATCCTCTTCCGCAACCCTGCCGGGTCAGGCCTGTCGTCCGAGTGGTTCGATGGTCAACCCAACCGGCAGATCGCCACCCGCATGACTCTGTCAGCCGCGGAATTCGTCCAGGCGGATGCGCAGCTCGACCAGGCGGGTGGGATATCGGGTTCGGTCACCGATGCGAACGGCAACCCGGTGTCGGGCGTGCAGGTCTTGGTGTTCTGTCCGGGCGACACATGGGTTGGTTCCTACGGATCGTCAACGGCGTCCGATGGCACCTACGCGATCGGTGGTCTCCGCCCGGCGGATTGCCGTGTCGTCTTCGTTCCTCCCGCCGGCTCCGGCCTGGCGTCAGAGTGGTTCGATGACGCACCCAACCGCAGCCTGGCAACCGACATCACCATCTCGCCCGCCCAAACCGTCGCCGGCATCGACGCGCAACTTGACGAGACCGGTGCGATCTCGGGTTCTGTCACCGACGCGAACGGCAACCCGGTGTCGGGCGTCGAAGTGTGGGCATTCGATCCGGGCGACGGCTTCTTTGGTTTCGACGGAACGTCCACGGCGTCCGATGGCGCCTACACGATCGGCAACCTCCGCGCCGCGAACTACCGCGTCGTCTTCCGTCCCCCCACCGCTTCCGGTCTGGCGTCGGAGTGGTTCGATGACGCATCCAACCGCAGCCTGGCGTCCGACATCTCGGTTTCGCCCGGTCAAACCGCCGGCGGCATCGACGCGCAACTCGCCAACAGACCCTGACACGTCACGCGCTCCATCAGCCGTAGGCGCTGGGGTTCAGTCGATGATCACCCACGCCACCCAGACGGCGATCATCGACAGTGCGGCGGCGAACTGGACGAGGGCGGCGACGCCGAACCCGGTGATCGTGGCCCGCGTCGCCCGATAGGCGGCGGCGCTGTCGCCGGTGCGCAGGCGCTCACCCACGTAGATGCCGAGCGCGCCACCGATCGGGAGCCCGACGACCGGCACCACGAAGAGCCCGACCACTGCGCCGGTGATTCCCAGCCACACGGTCTCCCTCGACGCTCCGGCGCCCGCGGCCCGGCGCTTGGGCACGACGTAACCGGCGACCGTCCCCGCCACCGCCAGGCAGGTCATCAGTGCGAAGGCGGCTGCACCCACGGTCCCGAAGCCCTGGACGAGCCCGTAGGCGAGCCCAGCGCCCCAGACGAGCGAGATCCCGGGCACCAGCGGGACCACCGTGCCCACGGTCCCGACGGCCATCACGAGCGCGAGCAGGGGAACGAGGCCGGTCACGGCGCCGGAACCTCTCCTGCCCGCGGTGCGTGACGGTCAGGGCGGTAGGTCGAGCCGCCTAAGCGCGATCCGCATCGGGCGCGCCCGTTTGATCTCACCCCATCGGGTTGAAGACGCGATCGATCACTAGTCGTACGGTCGATCGGGTCCATTACCTTGGAACCGACAGACTCGGGTCCGGCGGGAACACGAAAGAGAGGGACGCTCAATGTCACAGTCGTCATACGACCAACCGACCCGCTACGACCAGCCGACCGGCTACGACCAACCGACCAGTTACGACCAGCGGACTGGCTGGACCGGGTGGATCACCTTTGCGGCGGTCATGATGATCCTTGCCGGCAGCCTCAACCTGCTCTACGGCATCATCGCCGCGGTCAACGACGAATGGGTTGTCTTCACCAACCGCGCCAACGTCTATCTCGACATCTCGGAATGGGGCTGGGTTCACATCATCGTGGGCGCCGTCGTGCTGATCAGCGGTCTCGGACTGTTCAGCGGGAACATCCTCGCTCGGACGATTGCCGTCGTCGTCGCCAGCATCAGCCTGTTGGTGAACTTCTTCTTCATCCCGGTCTACCCGCTCTGGGCAATCACGGTGATCGTCATCGACCTCCTTGTGATCTGGGCAGTCACGGCACACGGCCGCGAGATGCGGGAGGCCTAGGGCGGGGACCCACATCGAGACAAGGTGCGGCGTCCCACGTATGAGCGGAGCCTGGGCCGAACCATCCCCCCACGAAGGTGATGGTTCGGCCCGGGCGTTCCGGCGTGGTTGGGACTGAATGTGGTAGCGGCGTCATCCGGCGCCTATTGCGCTCCCGCTGCGTCGACGACCCGACGTGTCGCTGGTGAACGCGGTATCGGAGGTTTGCTACGGCGGATCGTTCGCGTGGGGCGCATTTGCGGCGTCGTCGCTCCCAGTAAACGCAATCAATCGCTTCCCGTCCCTGGTGAGGTCGGGCCCGAGACGAGACACGGCCCGGGGTGGGCCTACAGGATCCGCACGGGGACGGTGCGTGGGCCGCGTACCTGGCCCGCCGACCAGGTGACCTCGGTCGGGTCGGCGAGCTCGAAGTCCGGATAGCGCTTCATCCACTCCTCGAGGGCGACGCGCAGCTCCATGCGTGCCAGGTTGGAGCCGATGCACCGGTGGATGCCGAGGCCGAAGGCCGAGTGCCGGTTCTCCGCCCGGTCGATCAGGACCTGGTCGGCGTCGGGAAACTGCTCCGGGTCCCGGTTCGCGGCCGGGAACGGCAGGAGCAACCAGTCGCCCTCCTTCATCTGGCGACCGTGGAAGTCGAAGTCCGTCGCCACCAGCCGCGCCATGGTCACCGGCGCGTACGCGCGCAGGAACTCCTCGACCGCGGTGCCCATCAGTTCCGGATCGGCGGCCAGGCGCCGGCGGTCGGCGGGACTCTGGGCGAGGTGCCAGAGCGACGCGCCGATGGCGGACCACGTCGTGTCGATGCCCGCGATCATCAGCAGCACCATCGTGCCCCGGACGTGGTCGGGATCGAGCTTGTTGCCGTCGAGCTCGGCCTCGAGCAGGAACGTGGTGAGGTCGTCCTGGGGGTCGGCCAGGTGCTCGGCGATGCGGGCGTCGATGTAGGCGTCGAGCTCGCCCTCGTCGACGATGGCTTGGCGCTCCTCGGCGGACTGGTCGACGTCCTCCAGCACCATGCGGATGAAGCGGCGGAACAGGTCGGCGTCCTCCTGAGGGAAGCCGAGCATCCTGACGATCACCCGCAGCGGGATGTGCTGGGCGAAGTCGACGGCCGCGTCGAACTGCCGCTCTCCGGCGGTTGCGTCCAGGAGCTCGACGCACAGCTCACGGGTGAACGGTTCCAGCGCCTCGATGGGCTTGGGTGCGAACGCGGGGAGCAAGAGCCGGCGGGCCAGGGCGTGGAACGGCGGGTCGGAGGTGATCGGTGGTGCCAGGCCGATGGGCGCCGGCAGATCGTCCGGGCCGGGCCGGACCTCGCTCACGACGACCGATCGGGACGTGAAGTGCTCGGTGTCGTAGGCGACCGCCGCGACGTCATCGTGCCGCACCGGCAGCCACGTGCCGCCGTAGCGGTCGCTGTGGGCCACCGGACAGCGGGTGCGGAGCTCGTCCCAGATCGGGTAGGGATCGGCGACCCACTCGGGGTCGGTGTGATCGAAGTCGGTGGCCCAGTCGGACACGCGTGGGCGTTGGGTTGCCATCAGCTCACTCCGATAGCGAGATCGCGTACTCGGGACAGTTGGCCACCGCGCTGCGAGCCTTGTCCTCGAGGCCCTCGGGCACGACGCCGTCGTTCAGCTCGAACGCGTTGCCGAGATCGTCGACATCGAACAGCTCGGGGGCCAGCGCATAGCAGCGGTTGTGGCCCTGGCACTTCTCGGGATCGACATGCACCCGCACTCGGCAGCTCCCTCGGTTCCACCACGTTAGGTCGACGGGCGCCGAATGCACACGCACCCCTGCTCACATGGAGCGCTCCGTTGCCGCCGGCGCGCCTACGCTCCGGAGGGCTGCTCAAGGAGGGCGACCTGATGGCCATCGACGAACTCCGGTCGCTGTTCCTCTTCGACGGGCTGAGCGATGAGCAGCTCCGAGAGCTGGACGACGCCAGCACGGTGGTTTCGTTCCAGCAAGGCGACGTGCTCTTCCGCGAGGGCGAGCCGTCCGCCGCCTGGTGGGTTCTGCTCGACGGCCGGGTCGAGCTCCTCCGCCGGTCGGGTCACGACGTGTCGGTCATCGCCACGATGGACCAGCCGGGGCTGTGGGCCGGCGGCTTCATGGCGTGGACCGAATCCGTCGGCTACCTCGCCACGGGCCACGCCACGGACCCGGGCCGCATGCTGCGGGTTCCCGCGGCGGCGCTCGGGGACTTCGTCAGGGCCTGGTTCCCCTTCAGCCTCCACCTGATCCAGGGCTTCTTCCAGACGGTGCGCATGGTCGACGCGCTCTCGCGTCAGCGTGAATCGCTCATCGCGCTCGGAACGCTCGCCGCCGGCCTTGCGCACGAGCTCAACAATCCGGCGTCGGCCGCGACCCGCGCGGTCGACGAGCTCGAGGCGACGTGCGATCGACTGCTTGCCTCCCTGGTGGACCTCGCCGAAGGGTCGATGTCGGCGGAACAGTTCGTGGCGCTCGATGCGCTGCGCCGGGGGATCGAATCCCCGCCTCCGGGCGCCGACCCGTTGGAGGTCTCCGACCGGGAGGACGCCCTCGCCGACTGGCTCGACGCCCACGACGTCCCCCGCTCGTGGGAGATGGCGCCCGCCCTGGCCTCGGCGGGAGTCGACGTGGCGTGGTGCGAGCAGGTCGCGCAGCTGCTCGACGGCGATGCCCTTCCCGCCGGCCTGGAGTGGGCCGTGAGCGCGTTGTCGACGACGGCGCTGGTGTCCGAGATCAAGGAGGCGACGGGCCGGGTGTCCGATCTCGTGGCGACGGTGAAGTCGTACTCGCAGCTCGATCGGGCATCGCTCCAGGACATCGACGTCACCGAAGGGATCGACAGCACGCTGGTGGTGCTCGGCGAGAAGCTTCGCAACGGCATCACGGTCGTGCGTGACTACGCGGCCGACATGCCGCGCATCGAGGCGATTCCGGGCGAGCTCAACCAGGTCTGGACGAACCTGATCGACAACGCCATCGATGCCATGGAGGGCAAGGGCACGCTCCGGATATCGGCTCGCCCCGACGATGACCATGTCATCGTGGAGGTGGGCGACACCGGGTCCGGCATGACTCCGGAGGTGCGGGACCGGGCGTTCGAGCCATTCTTCACCACGAAGGAGGTGGGCAAGGGAACCGGGCTCGGCCTCGACATCTCGCGCCGCATCGTCGTGGACCGCCATCACGGCGAGATCCTGATCGCCTCGCAACCGGGCCAGACGGTGATGACGGTCAGGCTGCCGAGGAGTCGCCCGTGACGCGCCCGGTGCCGATGTGCAGGCCTCTCGAGAATGGGCGCGGATAGGCACGCCGTCTCGGCGAACCGTTGTCGGCGTTGCCGGGGAGGCCGAGCTGTGCGGCTGGGCTCACGCTGCAAATTCCGTACTGTTCGGTGCCCCCGTGCGGGCCTATCCGCTCGGCCTCTCAGCCGCCGGCGGGCGCCTGGAAGAGGCCTGTGACGTTGCCGTCTGCGTCCTTGACGGTGGCGATCAGCGCCCCGCCGCCGACGTCCTGGATCTGTTGGTCGGCCTCGGCGCCGTCGTTGAGGAGCGCATCGAGGCTCTCGTTGATGTCCTCGACGTGCCAATAGGCGATGGGCCCGGTCATGCCTTTGCTGTGGCCGTTGGGATCGAGGCCGACGTCGTGGCCGCCGACGTTGAAGGCGGCGTAGTAGGCCTCGTCGATGTAGGGCTCCGCGCCGAAGAGCCGGCCGTAGAGCTGCTTGGCAGCGGCGAGGTCCTTGACCGGATACGTGATCGTCTTCATGCCTGACGCCATTGGAGGCTCCTCGGGGTCGGGTTCGTGTTACGTCGATCCCGTTCGGATCGTCAGTGGCATGACGGATCGCGACGGAAGAAGGTAACGGTGCCCGAACAGGATTGGTTGCTGGACCGATTCGAGGCCAACCGCCCGCATCTGCGTGGGGTGGCCTACCGGATGCTGGGGTCTCGGGCGGAGGCCGACGACGCCGTCCAGGAGGCGTGGCTGCGGCTCAGCCGGGCCGACGCCAATGAGATCGAGAACCTGGGCGGCTGGCTCACGACCGTTGTCGCCCGGGTCTCGCTGGACATGCTGCGGTCGCGGGCGTCCCGGCGCGAGGACGGCGCCGGCGCCGACGTGGCCGACCGCAGCGGCGGCGCCGGGACGGGCGGCGACCCCGCGGACGAGGCGCTGCTGGTCGACTCGGTCGGCTCAGCGCTCCTCGTTGTCCTCGACACGCTGCGCCCGGCCGAGCGGCTCGCATTCGTGCTGCACGACGTCTTCGCCGTGCCCTTCGACGAGATCGGTCCCATCATCGGCCGCTCCCCGACCGCGGCGAAGCAGCTAGCCAGCCGGGCTCGCCACAAGGTCCGGGGCACGGAACAGGCGCCCGACGCCGACCCCGCCCGCCAGCGAGCGGTCGTCGACGCGTTCCTGGCGGCCTCGCGCGCCGGCGACTTCGACGCACTGGTGGCGCTGCTCGATCCCGACGTCGTGCTCGAGGCCGACGCCGTGGCCGTCAGGATGGGTGCGCCGGAGGAGGTCCGGGGCGCCGCGGCCGTCGCCGGAACGTTCTCCGGCCGGGCTGAAGCGGCGCAGCCGGCGCTCATCGACGGCGTCGTCGGCGTCGTGTGGGCCGTCAAGGGGCGGCCCAAGGTGGCGTGGGACCTCACGATCATCGACGGGAGGATCGTGCACATCGACATGCTCGCCGCCGGCGACAGCCTCGACATGCTCGACCTGGCCGTTCTCGACGACTGAACGCCGAGCGGGCAGGTCGGCTCC
>Ga0081455_10004783_pt1 | contig 15046 bp, 16 predicted proteins | sample TabmetS3T2R1_FD_70207 | JGI IMG/M metagenome (GOLD analysis project Ga0081455, IMG submission 70207) | Tabebuia heterophylla rhizosphere microbial communities from the University of Puerto Rico - S3T2R1 | ecosystem: Host-associated > Plants > Roots > Rhizosphere ... | reverse complement strand
ATAGTTCACACCACACTCTTTGGCTCTACCCCTGAATTATCCAGTAACAGGTCTTTCACAATGAGACCCACCTATACAGTAACGGTATTTAATTATGAAAGTTAGCTGGGTAGCTGACCCTCGTAGTCCGTTCTTGACCGAGTGAGAACTTCATTTTTATGTTTTTTTTTTGAATTTCAATAAGATTTCCTCCGCTTAATGGATAACCATTTGCTACCAATGGAGAATTGCTTCTCATCTTAAATTCAGGTGATTGGATTTGCACCAATGGAAACCATAAACTTTCTACACAATAGAGGGATTGATTTGCTACTTCCAGCTGAATGAGGGCCACACAGCCGTAAACCCTGCTGGAAGTGCTTTCTCCCTTGGGAGCCTGGTCTTTCGTTCGCTATTCGAATTCTGGACCAGTAGAAATGTACGAAAGGTGGTCTTGTCCTTTTCTTTCCAACTAGTAGCTAGTAGCTTCGTCGTTGATCTCTTCTCTTCCCGGCCGGCTGTGACTCGTATGTCCAGACAACGACTATCGATTCCTAACGAACCCATAGATTCTTCTACCATTCGACCAGATCCTCTAGATTGTATTCCAATTTTCCGGCCTCGAGCAACTTTACTAAACTATATTATTAGTCTAATATAAAGCGCTAGCGCCCAACCTATACAAGGGGCTGCTTGCTGCCTCTATTTGGTCGTGCTGCTATGATGTAAGGTGCAGTCGTCCCGAGGCAGCAGGATGTATGGTATAGGGCCCCCTATTTTCTCTCCCAACAAGTCTTTTATGGATTTCGAGTCGGGAATAGAGCTGTGGCTTATTCGGCGCTATATCACAATTCATTCATTCTCGGGCATAGCTGTTCACGAAAGGTGGCATGGGGCATCTGTCGGCGGCGGGAGTCTTACATCCGAGCGAGAGGTCAGACCAATCCCATTCATCCTGGTCTGATCCGAACGGATTTTGTTGAATGAATTGATCCATTGTTGTATACCCTACTTCTTAGTGAATTTTTTCCTACTTGGACCCGCCGTACTTCCCTCCTGAGATATAGTGGAAACATTTTGTTATGGTGGCGAGTGGGGAATGAAAAGACCAATGCAGCAGAGAATGACCGCATGAATCGGAATCCACTTATTAAGACAGACGACCGAGAAAGAAAGGCTCCGCGTTCTCCAAGTGGTTGATCTTAGCTTAGCGTGCTAGCCGCTGCTTCATTTCGTATAGTGATAACGCTTTCTCTTATAGGGGTCTATTTTCTCTGACTTGACTCAGCTTGACCTACTTGACTCAGCGGTTAGAGTATCGCTTTCATACGGCGAGAGTCATTGGTTCAAATCCAATAGTAGGTAAAACTGACCGAAACCCCTGCTTTTGCCAGCATGACAGCAAGCACGGACTGGCAGCAAGGAGTCATGATCAAAGCATCGGTTGCTTCCACTTGTGGCCTTCTTCGACTGCCTTGACACCAACATATCAAGGAATCCCACCTCTTCCACAAGTAGGTGGAGACCAGGAGGGTCGGAAACCCCAACGGGAAACTTTTCACCGCGCCACACGATTCTTTCGCGAAGCGCTCTCTCAGACGTTTCCACTCCTGCCCCCGCAAGCAAAGAGGTTTCAAGATACCAGGCGACCAAGTGAAAGTGAACAGCTCCAAGCAAATCTTCTAGAGAACCTTCCCCTTTCTTCTCTCTTCTTTCCCTTATCTCCCCGGTCCTCAACCGAATTTTCTCCATTTTGCTCAGTTCCTCCAGCGGTGGCTGGGCAGTGATCTTTGTGGTAGCGGGGGTAGAATTCGGAAGGCTGGCCGGGGTTGTGTCCTTCCGAGCGGACGATGGCGGGCAGGGTGTCATAGAAAGATGTTTAGGGGTAGTGGCTGTAAGTTCGAAGGCTTTTGTGTTATTCGAGTGAGGAGGTGAATAAGATGTGAATAAGCAGAAAAGGAAAGAATTAGGCTTTGAACTTACGTTCTCTGGATGGAAGGGGTGACCGGGATAAGTGATATGCGAAAAGCGCTATGCTTTACACGTTCGCTTCCAGGACGTCACGCCCGTGCGTCTCCTGACTGTAATGGTTGGGCTTGGCTCTGCTCGCCGGTTGTGCTGCGTGAGCCTCCAAGCAAGCGAAAGTCTTCGGGGCACCGCCGTTGTCACGGAGCATGGGGAGGACGCACGACGCACCAGGAAAAGCTTCGGATGTCTCTAGTTGAAGCTGGGCGTAGAAAAACAAGTACAAGTAAATAAAGGCAAAAGACCTAGAAAACCGAACACCCCGAAAAAAAAGGAGAATTTGATCAAAGAAAGTATGTGCAGTATGTGATCGGAGGAAGGAATAGAAATACTCCTAGTAATCTTCAACAACAAGGACAAACACAAGGTACAGAGACAGAGAGAGAGGCGCGACAGCCGCAAGGCACTTTTGCTTTGATTTGATTGTTTCGGGAGATGGGCTTGCGTATTAGTTGGGTTTGCTTCTACCGAGGCAATGTTCAGGAAATTAGGTTTCTCTAAAAGAGCAACCGGCTGAGCACGAGGTCCCACATTGTCTCCATCAGCGGCTAGGATCAAGTCTTTGACTCTTCTTCTAGTTTACCACTGCTTTAGACTATTCCTACTATTCATAGTTCTCAATCTTACTTTTCTCGTCCAAGTCTTATATAGTATTGTCTTAAATAGTAACTAAAGAAAGAATAAAGTAAAGCTTTCCCAGAATGGCTTTGACTTGTAGCAGCAAGATAGGCTGGCTTTGTTCCTGAGGCACATACCTAAAAGAGCGCCAGCCACATAGCACAAGCTGGGGTATCTTACCCGACTTCGATTTCATAAGGAAATGCCTACAACTAAGTATATAAGACCAGGCAATCAAATTGGACAGTTTTTTTATACCTATGTCCGTCAAAGCCCTATTTTTGCCTACTATATGGAATAAGATATCCGGTACACCTTTTGTAGCTCTTTCTATCTAACATACTCCCTTTCTCACGAAGCAAAAACAGATTCTTTGGTTGCAGTGGCACTTCCAGACACCGGATTCCCATACACAAGGGATAGGGATGAGCCAGACCTTAAAGATAGGCATACGTCGGCGTAGAAAGAAGAGATCCATGTTCTACAGAGATAGTCGGGCCTAGCTAATCCACTCACTCAGAAGAAGAAAGAGCACCCGAACCAAGATCTGTTGAAGGAAATCGCGACTATTTGAGGTCTGCCAAAGGTGCTGAAAAGCGCAGCACTTCCCTTGTAATAAAACGGGGCTTCTATTTCATTCAATTTGACCCTTTTGTGGACACACCCTGTGGGTTGGAACCTCTTGCTTTTATGCTAAGGCAGAGGCTTTCTCAATGGCTTGCGTGGATTCGCATGCTTCGGATGCTGGGCTTGGAGCTATATCCCCAGGTCTCAGTCTAGACGCTCTAACCGATGGCAGGAATTCTATCCTTTGTGATCCTTCCTATGCGATTCACTAGAGAAGCTGCTCTTAGTTAGAGTAGGCTCCTATCCATCAATTGTTATGGCAGTCCAGTCAACCTTGAGCAGTATCCGTAACTGGGGCTATCAGAGGTCCCCCTACTCAAGTTCTACAAGGTCTAAGGTTCGGAGATACGGGAATGAAAGAAAACTAAGGAAAACTCACCTCTTCCGTAAAGAAAGGCAGGTAGCAAAGGTGTCCGTGGATTCTTCGGCTAGGTGTCCATCCACCCGCATTATCCGTTGAAATACCATCCGAGGAGAGTGCACTACCAACAGCAGCAGGCAGGGAGGTTTTGAACCCCGTATGTGAAAGGTGGACAAATCAAACCAAAGAAGAGCTTGAGGGCCAGGCTGAACATGTGGACAGTTCATGACAACCCCTCCTACCTCTGAAGGCAGTCGAGGGAAGCGGGTTATGGGATGGGCGGCTAAGGACCGGGGAGCAGAAAAGGGTCAAACATCGACAGGGAGAAAGACGCAGGGTCTTTCCTACCGATTGGCAATGATATCTCTTTCTTCTGCCATTGCGAGACATTACAGCGCAACCATATGTTGATGGGCTTCCTCTCCTATTACTGGAAAAGAAACTTCCTCTAGGACTTATGGCTACCACTTGTGACAGAAGTTTTTAAGCAGGGATTTTAATACTTTTTCAGACTAACGGAAAGAAGCGCAGCTGAAGGTAGGATCGAGGAGCTAACGATCAGACTTTGTGGTACAAGCCGAGTAATCAGACACCTAGTAATTGACCTTCGTCAGATACTAGTTCTCTCTGTCATTGTGGAGTAGAGGCTAGTTCGGGCAGGCTGCTCTCTTATGTCATTCAACCAAGCAAGAGAAAGGGCGGGTCGAGAAAAAGTAGATAGGAATACGGTCCACTGTCCTGTAACTGAGGGGAAGGAGTTGTCCTCAGATCCCCTTTAGCTACTCCGTCAAATAGCTCAACTGATGCCCACCCCGGGGCTGTTCGCAATGGCGCTATCGGGATTCACGCTTCGAGAGATCGATAGTGCAATTAAGCTCTAAGAAATCCTTTCAAGATCTCGCCGGGAAGCGAAGCGGACCTAACCTCGGTCTTCGACATAACTGAAACCTCCTGCTTTTGCTTGTCGGAGGCCGTAACGTAAATCGCTTTCTTGAGCTTGCATACCAAGTTAGGATTCCTAGGAGAAGAGAAGCCTGGAGTTGGAGGAGGCTGAATAGAAATTCTTGCAGATCCCCCTTCCCTTATGTTGTTGAAAGGCATTCTTCACGTCAAATTGAAATAAGGCCACCTTTTGATTGCAGCCAAGGCAAGAATGCCACGAATGGTGTTTAGCAACCTGGAGCAAATGTTTTCCCTATCTCTAAAAGGGTTCGACTCAATATTCTTGAAGGAATCCTTTAGCTACTAATCTAGCTTTCTATCTCTCTACCGAGCCATCTGCTTTATGCTTGATCTTGTAAATCCACTTGCAGCCAATGGCTTCTTTCCCTGCAGGCAATGAGACTAAGTCTTATTCTTTTTTTCCTGGGCATTGATTTCTTCCTGTATAGCATCTCTCCAGCAAGAATGATTGGAGGCAGGTCATTCCTGATTCAGGTTCATGAGAAGATTGAACTGACATGAGGTAAGCTCGATCTTTTGGGGAAAACGATATAGTTGATAAGATCAAAATCCTTCAACAGGATAAGAAACTTGAGAGGATCGACGAACCTGAGAGAGGGATCCAGAATCTGAGGAGGCGACTGGAAGGGAAGCAACTGGGCTAGGCTGCTGATCTTCTGGAGTAGCCTGACCCTGGGAAAGAGACTGTAATCGCCGCCGAGAAGAAAGATGCTGTGCCGGGTGACTGGAATCCTCTGAGGTCAGCTGAACAGGCTGACAATCGGCAGAAAATGCTGAGCAAAGCTGCTGGCCTGAAGAGTGAGGCATGTCCCCCCCAACTTCCCCAGATGGACAGTGAAAATACCTAAACATGGGGGCAAGATAGTGTATGAGACACTTGAGAACGTTACCGATGAGAATATTGAGAGATTACCCCTTCTTCCGGGCGAGTGGGTATGAACCTCCACTCATAAATACTTTCTATATTAATCCCATGGCTATCTCATTTCTTGTTACTCCCTCGCAGTTCCACAGGTCGGTAATGGAAGAGGCGGTACGCCTGATCGCGGAAACCAAGAACAAATGCTACGAACTCGGGTCTAAGTTGGGGGAGTTCAATAGGGTCAAGTTTTCGGGCTAGGAAGAAGACTACCAAGGCAGCTGATACTCCCAGCGCAGCTACCATAGAAAAGAAAGCCAAGTGGGTGCCGTTGAGGTCCCTCTTGGAGGGGAAATCCGATTCATGACGAAAATCACGGTAAAATGAAACTCCTGAACCTAGGGTGGGAAAGATGCCAATTCCTCTCTTAAAGCATCAAAAGACGATTACCAGTGGTCTCAGCTAACTCACTACTTTCCTCTGTCTCTCAATCCTCTGATGGGCATGTCCTTGAGACTAGTGAAATCAAATCATTCGACTGAGAGTTCCGATCCATGTACTGTGCCTCTGAACTAGGACTCCTTACTTGACTTCAGAATGAGATGAGGGATATAAGACAGAATTCCTAGCATTAAAATAAAGGGTCATCCCTTTCACTAAAAGAAGAGAGTAGGGGCTCTAGAATCGTGTTTTGATTGAGCGGAGGTATAGCAAAAAAAAGAAGTAAAGACTTGTTCATACAAGTACCACTACGAAGCTAAATCTTTCCAATAGTGTTGGACAAATAAAATCGGACTTTCATAAAGACTTTTGAGCGTAGTAGCAAACTCAGCCAAAGGTAGAGTCTTCGTTCGGGAATACTCGGAATGTAACCTTCCGAGTCTCAGTCCAGTCGTTGATGCAGCTGCGGCCCTTTTTCATTTCCATTTTGATTCTTATTTTCTATTTGATTCTATTTTTCGTTTACGAAAGAGCAGAACTTTACTTCTTTTATTAGAAATCATCATCTCAAAAGCCATTGCCTGACATCCCTTTGCGTCTTCAATGAAATCAGCCAGTAGGGTAGTCCAGTAAGACGAATACCAGTGAATTAGCCATCTCATCATATTAATCCCTGCTTGATGCGCGCCACATCTTCTTGTACTTTGGCCATGATTACCCCCCAGCCTTTGCTTCCCCCTATTTCTAGGGGGCCCGAGGCAAGGGCGAGTGCGAAGAAAATGAGAAAAAAGCGAACCACCGGAACTACTTCAATAACGGAACTGCCTGAACCGGCGTATGGAGGAGTCCTAATTTGAGAATCCAATCTTTTACTTCGTAAGGAGGTCTTCGAAACGAAAGTTTTGGTCGTAGTATTCTTTAATAAAAAGGAGGCGTGTGGAAAGGAGCGAGAAATATGATTTATGTAGTTCTTTTTTCATCTCAATTGCTTTGTTCTTCTTTTCCCCCTCCCACGGGCGCTGACTACTTTCTATTTTAGAAGAATAGGAATCCTCTTTCTTAGCAGGCGCATCACCTGAGCCCTTTAATGAAAGACCAAAGCAAAGAAAAGTAAAGACAAAAAGTAGGGAGCGAAACCCAGGCTAACTAAGTCATATCTCTTTCACTTCCTGTGGTGAGGGTCTGGGTCAAGGGGACCGGGGACTCACTTCCATTGCGTGACGGCGCGTGAGCTTGTAAGCCGCAGGTTTTATTGAAAGAATTCCCGTATCTATTGTACTGCTTTGATTTTCCTCTTCAATGTCTTCAGCCGGAGCTGCTTCACCTTCCTTCGCTTCTGCGTCTTACGAGTGGTCTTTCTTTAAGTAGCCCTTTTTACTTAAAGTCGTTATACCACCTCAAGGATCCCTTTCTTTTCCAATTCAAGAAGTCATCTTTATGAAACGAGAATGCTAGTTCCGACTCCTGCTCCGGTATGGCTTGCTGTTCTTTGCTAGCACAAGAGCCAAACAAGCAATAAGAGCTGCGGCTAAGTCGCTGGGTATTGGGTTAGGCTAAACCTCTTCTTCAAGCCGTTTATCCTAAAGCAAAGGGGGTTCTGTTAAACAGAATCCAACCACACTTGAATGGAAGACAGGAGATAAAAGCCTTTTCGGCTATAGAACAAGCACTCTTTGGGGTTTACCACGCTTGGACCGGATGTTACAGGGTTAGCAAAGGAAAGTCCTTACTTTGACTTAGACTTATCCGAATCAAGTCAAGGCGATGAAGCAGGCTCAAGGCCAAGGGAAATTTCTTTAGGAAAGCAACTCCCATCGAGTTAGCTGTTGGAGTAAAGGCATGCCTTAAGGTAGCGAGTGACTTTAAGGTGAAATGGTTCAATAGTCGATTAGATAAAGGCTGTTGCTACTTCCCCCTCACTCTGCTTGGTTAGTCTATCTGTCGTGCTGTCGCTCTGTTCTCAGTAGGAGAAGACTCGAAATCAGATACGTTCGTTCGGTCATTTAGCACGAACTTCACTGCCCTAGCGGGAGAGGCCCTCACCTTCGTTAACATCCTTAGCCCCAAGATCACTATTCGACAAAGAATAGATATCCCATATCCTCCTGTGCAATGGGGAGAAGAACTTGCCTTTGACTCATGGTCCTATCGAACTATCCCAAACCACCTCTACCTTACGTACGAGACTCCCCCTTCCTCATTTGAAAGGGAATGGCTAGCATAAATGAAAGGATTGGTTACGGTTCTCAATCCGTCGATTGACTCTGCCAAGCAATTGCTTATTTATATAAAATAAGGTATATTATGATGCTCCGGTAATCCAGTCTTTCTATATGGTTAGGTTCGTTTTATGGGCCCCTGATCATCCTAGACCAAGGGAGAACTAATAGACTAGTCCCAAAAAGATGGTGGGGAAAGTGGGTTCTCTCTTCCCTGTGCTGTCAAAAGAAGAGAGTCCACGGACTCTTCATCAAGAGTGATTTGGACATGTGGCCTTGGTTTAGATGCCTATGCGATGAGAACTAGGGCTGAAGATCAAGAGGGCATTGCCAAAAACGAAATGTGAATTGCGCGGAGAGGCCTAAGGGTAAGGAACAGAGTCCATGCTAGCTCAGCAAAGAGCGCTTTCTGTAAAATAAAGCCAAGCCCCTTTCCGCCTTCCATCCCGTCTATGATAGACCCGAAACTGCAAGCCAAAAAGCGATTTCCTGCCACGATTTCTAGACCATATGTATGGAACCTTGCCAAAAGCGTCATGGCCCAATCATGTATAGGCCGTAGCAAGGCTTGAGGGAAAGAGATCAGTTTGATCACATCCTCGTATACATAAATTTGATCAGATTAGGCTAGAGTCAGCCAAAAACCAATAGCAATCGCGCACCTAAACTAAACAAAAACATAGAAAGACTTGGTCTTCTCCTAGTGGGGCAAATCCCTTTTTCAAGGAGGTAGGTAGGTAGAATAGGCTCACTCAGCCTGGGAACCATTTCAGTCAGATTTCTTTTTGAGGAAGGGAACTCTGAGTGAGAGGGTGGGGCAAAGCACTATGTAGACTGAATCCGAACAGTCTCTCTGCTTCTCTCTGTAAGAGAAGCAATTCATTGACTCTAAGAGAAGAGGGGACCCTAATTAGGAGTATACCCTTTCCATAAAGACCAACCCAATCATGATAAAATTTCACACTCGACATTCCGCTTGTGATTGCTCTTAGAGAAGTAGAGGCGGCAAGGGCTGGAAGAGAATAATCCCCAGAGAGAGAGAGGCTGGACGGTGAGGCAGATAAAGAGAGATAAAAAGCAGCATAAGCAAGGTTTCGAGTAGAATATTCAAAGCTTTTGAGTAAGTAAGATGGATAGATTTGGAAGCAAGTGAAAGAACTAGTTGCATAAATATAGATATAGAGAAAGTCCTTTCTCTTCAAAGGGAGGGTGATATAAGGGTTTTGAGATCGGTTCTTACGTCGTTCAGGTTACCGACTTTTAATAAAAGCCATTCAGGGCCCACGCTTCTCGATGCCAATCTCGCCCTTCCCTTGACAAGCAAGTCAATAAAGACCTGGCTTCTTGAAGGAGTAAGAGAAGGATCTTCAACTTGGGGGACCGGCTTCTAGTTCTAGGGCCCATTTCTGACCACTTTTGGCTAAGCTCTCTTGGGCCTTAGTTCATCGATCTACAACTTTGCTTACTTAATAAGTACGCTCTAAGTCTGAGCCTTACCCTTTAAATGAAAGAAGAATCTTTCAGCGGTCACAGCGGCCCTCATAGCCCCGCACAATGCTGTGGGTCGTATCTTGAGGCTTGAGGGCACATTGGGCCTTACCGATGCTACCTTGAAAAAGTCCTAGATGCACAAAACAAAAGAAGGATAATAGATCACTAGGGAGTTGAACTACTAGTACCCACGGTTGCCTAAACCGCCCTAAATAGAAAAATAACTCACTCACGAGGGATTGGAAACATCAGATTAAAGACGCAAACTGACAACAGCTTGTTCCCCGGCTAAAGATTGTTCTAAGACGAAGACTAGGAAGGGTGATTCTTTCCACCAGACTATCCTGTTGATTGTCAGCTGAAAGCAGTTCGAAGATATATCCCGAAGGGCGTATCGGCGTATCAAGATTAAAGTGCTAAGCCAAGTTTCCGCCTATAAAGAAAGAGCATCTTACTACGGGTCAACCCGTGTTGAGTCCACTGGCCTATAGTACCTTGGATGAAACTTGAAATAGTGTTCTTTCAATCCCCAATCCCGCCTTCCCCTTCCTTTTTTGGATCTTTCGTCATTCTCCCCCGGGGCTGAAACATTAGGTTAAGGAAAATATGAGGCGACTCCATTTCCATTAAAGAGAGCATTAAGGATACATCGAGTCTCTTGGATTTCACGCATCTATACCCGGACTGAGCATATCCAAGAAAGACACAAGTGGTTGCCTTGGGGACAATTTTTCTATTAACTGCGCAGGAATATGAACAAAACACGTGCATCCAAACACTCGAAAATGCCTATAGTACTGCCCCAGTAAGAAGTTCGTGAGGCTGGATGGAATGAAGCTTCTTCCCTCTCTCTTCCCCCAAAAAAAGGAGAGAGATGTCCCGTCCCTTCTTTATGCACATCTACATAGCCAGACACAAAGGTGTACAATCCGGTCAAAATCTGCGGTTCTTTAAGTTCATTCATTGTAGGCTCTCTTACTTGTTCTAGTGGCTGGCAAAGGCCAACCGAGAGGGGAGAACGAATGGCTTAGGAATCGACCGGTTCCGAGCAGACTCGTGGAGCTGCAGCTTGGATTATCGTAGAATAAGAGGGGCCGTCTTAGGAAATGACTTAGTTTAACTGAAAAGACAGATGCCGCCGCTGCGAGGCGAGGGAGCAACTTGTCTGGTTTTTCGGTGCACTCATTCACCTTACGAGAATGAAATGAGGCCCCAGCTTGACTCGAAACCAAGACTCCTTACAACTCGCACCAATAGCGGCACTGAGCGGCCGGAGATTGATGGAAAAGGCAGCCCTTAGCCCCTCTCCCCCCCTAGCCGCCTACCTACTCGTGTTCGTAGCTCGATCGGAGGTCAAGACTGTGGTCCGGCGGAAAAACAGAAGTCATCCGTATGTTGTGATACGTGAATTGCTCAGTAGTGCTTCGCCACTACCGTAGCTGGCGGAAATAGCTTAATGGTAGAGCATAGCCTTGCCAAGGCTGAGGTTGAGGGTTCAAGTCCCTCCTTCCGCTCCTGGCTTCGTCGTTTAGTGGTAACGCGTGGAGTACATAAGCCCCTTTAGAGATAGGGGGGAGCAGCAAGGCAGCCCCTTGTATAGGGTTCAAAATCTATCTTACTAATAAGAAGAAAGGGGCAAGCCAAAACCTACTCCTAACAAGTTGCTGGCTTTTCATCAGCCGTTGCGCGCTAGCGCGCTTCACTTTTTCAACAGGCTTCTTCAAATATCCCATAAATAAAGTAGGGGCTAACACTAGCTAGCTAGCGCGCTAGCGTTTTCCCTTACTAGTCAAGGGGCTGCTAGTTGTAGCGCGCAGTGTACTAGTGAATAGGAAAAGCGAATTGAGATTACTAATGACGGATGGAGGTTGAGGGTAGACTGATCTACTCCCACTCTTCACCTCTTGGCTCACCTGGGATACGTACACCCTCGCCCTTGTCTCCTTCGCCGGAGACTGAAAATGATGGGAATCCTATCGATAAAGAAGAGGCATAAGCATCGCCTCTCGATCCAATCCGTCTTCCCTGGCCTCCCCAACACACTCTTGATACGAAAGAAACCTCCCGCCATAGAGAAGAGATCTAAATCTAAAGTCTGGGTCCCCTCGATCACCCTCCCTTGAACCTGAACTGGTCGAGAGAGATGAACCCGCACCACATTTGAGTTCCTTCGAATCGAAACCCCCAACTAGAGATGAAATTCCAGAACCTAAACAACTCAGTTGAGAGCTCCGTGACTGGAAAAAGGGAAGGTCCACCAATGATTGATAGGCCATTCCCCCCTATCCGTCTCTTGATCCCTCATTCCACTAATCCGTTGTTACTGATTCGGCATAGACTCCCCATTTCTTTGTCTTATCTTATTAGCGCAGGTGTTCGTCAACGATGAAAGTCGCTGAACTTAAGACTCGAGTTGAGAAAGAGGGCTAGGCCCCGGGAGGGCTTTCAGGGACTGGGGAAGACGGGTGGATTATAGAGCTAGAGGCAAATCGACCTTCCCTCTCATCTCAGGGTGAGGCAAGGAATTGTTTCAAATGTTCCTTGTTCAATATCTCGGCTGCAACAGAAGTTGGACTAGTTGCTCCCCCGACCCGGAGTGGATTCTAGGGGAAGAGCAGAGCCTCACCTTGCAGTAGGAAAGTGTTCGTTCTTGGGACGGGTTCAAACTGGACTGAAGGGAGGAGGAATTGTTTACTCCGATCTTCCTGGGGATTCATCACTGGCTAGGGCTTTCGAATCAAAGCATGGGCATCTGCTATGTTGAGGGAGTAGTAGATCGTCGATTGAAGAGCCAGGTCAGTAAACTTCTATTGATTATTGATTCGACTCTAGGGACTCCTAGCAGCAAACTTGTATAAAGGGGCCCCCATAGATATGCAGGAGATGCCAGCCGGATCGACCAACAAATGATAGGCCAGAGAGATGGGTTCATTCGACTAATTAGTGATCCCTGGGCCTACCTAACACAGATGTCCCTGAAATAGGGGATTGGTGGATCGGAAAGCTCGGGCAGGAGTAGGACATTCCATACCCATACAAAGATTTCTGATCTGCTAGCTGGTGGTCCTCTCAAATCCCATTTTTTCATCGACAGGTAGGGTGAATTCTAAGGTTCCTTATTCCGGTTGTAAAGCGGAAGAAGAGGGAGAATGGGCACAGCCCCACCAGCAGCCCGCGTTTCCGACCCGAAAGGAATTGAAAATGAAAGAAGAATCTGTGTGCACTATCTATGGAGTGGAGTGACTATCCAACATCTCCTCTTCCCTATCTCTCCCTTTTTTGCCTTCGGCTATTACCGGCTGGCAACGCTTGGCCCAAGATTGGATTTCTTTGAAAACAACCAAGGTGGCCTTCATTCAATCAAATCTTTTATGCCTAATTACTCTTTTTGGAAAGGAAGGAATGCAGGGAATAACTCTTTCCTTTCCACTGGTTCTTGAAAGCTATCAATCCCCGCTTCCCCCATATTTATTCTCCCTCTCGCATCGGTTCTGCATCAGATGATGAGCCCATGCGAAAACTTTCTCTTTTATTGGTGCCCGATAGGTATTGAGTCGAAAGCCTACCAACGCATAAAGGTTCCGATTCGAGCGAGAGCTCAAACGGGGGAGGCGAGAAGATCTTGATCGAAAGCTCCACTGTTCTGAATAGTGAGAAAGACTTTTCAAAATTCGATCAAATCGATCGAGAATCTCATCATCTCTTAGGTGGGCCAACCGACCGAGTTGGGCTGGGCGTCCATGTCACAGAACCTTTCTCTAGCCAAGAATCCCATTATTGATCGAATCGGGGCGGATCCAATTCATTGGCAAATGAAAAATCTATCGTATTAACACTCAGAAAAAAAACCTAGAAAAGAGGAAGAGTCACTAAGACAAGAGCTAGGTAAGCAAGAAGGAGAGGCTAGAAAAGGCGAGGCAAGGGGCTCTCCATCTCTAGGAAGATTGTGTCCAGGATCTGGTAATCTAAGCCTTGCTTCTTCTGGTCGGCTCGTATTAGCCTGTGCTTTATTACAGGTAGTCATTCCCCCGTTCCTTTAGTCTTTTCAAGGGTACTTGAATCAACATTAAACTATTCTATATTATGTCTTTCTTTCTGAAGGGCTTGCGGTTCATTACACCAATTTCAGTGAACTATTGAAGCTATCGAGAGAGTACCAAATGCTGACGGTGACGAAGGTTACCGACTTTCGGTGGACGCGGAGCCAACGAGTTCAGTCGAAGAGCATAACGAGTATAAGGTTACAGAAGCCTTCGCCAACTTTGATAGGCATAGCATTGCAAGCAAATAGAGCAGAGAGCTTACCCTTTCTTTCTATTAGAGTGGCGAGCTTGTTGTAGTCGGTCCTAATAAAGGGAGAACCTTGCTGCTTACTTGCTATATCCCCGCGTCCTTGCACGGCTCCTTCTTCGAGCCCTGCTTCTCCCTTCCCCCTCTCCCCGTTCTACCGTCCAAAAAAGGCCGTATGGAGTATAGCCAAGTGGTAAGGCATCGGTTTTTGGTACCGGCATGCAAAGGTTCGAATCCTTTTACTCCAGATTATGAACACCCGATCGGATCTGTCAAGAACGAGCTGACGACTACAGGGGAAGCGGCTGACTGCCTGAGCCCAGCTTGTAGCAAGCCTTTTGACTTGAGCCTCCTTTGCTAAGAGAAGAGAGAGAAGGGAAAGACAGACGGCAGAAAGAAATCCTTCCAACCCGCGGAATTGAACACAAGACTGACTTCGGCCAGGTTCTTCCATCAGGCCGACGATTTTGATTTCTTTTTTCTATGGAAAAGCGTGCCCTATCGCTTCAAGACCCCGACCTACCCGGGCAGGCAGATAAACCCGGGAGGAATGCATGGTTCCCTGGCGCTTCATGGGACACGTTCGCAGTCCCCCTCTCTCTAATCTAACCCTACCTCCTTTCCCAGGCCTGCCGGCACAATAAGAGAAAGAGTGTTCTAAAGGACCAACGGAAAGAAAGGAAAGTAGAATCCCGTGCTTAAGAACGGAAGACAGAACTGAAACTTTGAATCTTCTACGATCGTTGAATGGCCAAATATCCCTTCCCTTTCTCTGTTTTGGAGACTTTAACGAGATCACTAGCATCTCTGAGAAGTTGGGAGGAGCAAGCGGAGACGAGAGAGAAGTTTAGGAAGGTCATTGACGATTGCAACTTCAGGGACTTGGGGTATCATGGCATACCTTTGACTTGGTGTAAGAGAAGGGAGGATATGAAATCGAAATGGCTGTAAAATAGATATTTACGAGCTTTAGGGATGAAAAAAATCACTTTACAATCGCAGGGGATTCCCAATGAGGAATAAGGAATCCAAGTTCGAAAGACTACTTGCTTCCATTTTTTTATCCTCCCGGGCGAATACAACTCCAATTGAAACTGGCCGGGACCCCAACTTGGTTATGCCTGGATCAATGGCTGGCCTTACACTAGCTAGAACAGCTATAGAAGGGAAGAT
>Ga0081455_10004782_pt1 | contig 15047 bp, 18 predicted proteins | sample TabmetS3T2R1_FD_70207 | JGI IMG/M metagenome (GOLD analysis project Ga0081455, IMG submission 70207) | Tabebuia heterophylla rhizosphere microbial communities from the University of Puerto Rico - S3T2R1 | ecosystem: Host-associated > Plants > Roots > Rhizosphere ... | reverse complement strand
GATTTTGGTCGCGGTCCATTACCTCGGAAAGCTGCTGAAGCTGATCATGGTCGGCAAAGCCCGTGACGTCCTCACGAAGGCGGTCGGCCGCAACGCCTACCTCGCCATGGCCTCAGGCATGGGGGTTACTGTCCTTACCCAGTCCTCGACAATCACCAATTCGGTTCTGGTCCCCTTCGCCGGAGCGGGCATTCTGACCCCGGCGCAGGTTTACCCGGTCACCGCCGGGGCCAACCTCGGCACGACATTCACGACGCTCTTCGCGGCGTTCGCGGTCGTCGGACAGGATGCGAGGATCGGCCTGCAGGCAGCGTTCGTGCATCTGATCTACAACGTCTTCGCGATCCTGGTGATCTACGTGAACCCGATCCTGCGCCCGGTGCCCCTGTTCTGCGCCGAAACCCTCGCCCGCATCGCGGTCGAGCGCAAGTGGGTCGTCGCCGCCTACCTCATCACCGTCTTCATCGCCCTGCCCGCCCTGGTAATCATCCTGGTAGGCGTGCTCTAACGACCGGTCCGACTGCCCGACGGTAGCCACCTCACCGGCGCGGCTTCACCAGGAGTAGCACGCTGATCGGCGACAGGCAGTAGGGCCGTCCGCGGACCGATTGGCAGCGAGGCTGTATACGTACCCGGATCGGCGACCAGCGTCACTCGCCTGACCTGGCCGTAACGCAGCAGAGCATGGGATTGTCAGACACGGCCTAAGCCTGATCGCTCGCGCTCTCGCTGCGCCAGCGGGTGCCGAATTCATCATCGTGAAGTCGCCGGAGCCGGTGGGCGAGATGGTCGAGGCGGTCGGCCGATCGTTGCATCTCGTGGAAGTCGTGGGGCTTAGCGTGGTGGTCGTGACACGGGATCCGGTCCGGTACTGGTCGGCCAACCAGGACAGTGCCCGGTGGTTGGCGTTCACGCATCGCCCGGGCGACATCGTGATCAGCACCCGCTCCAAGCATGGCACGACGTGGATGCAGATGATCTGCGCCTTGCTGGTGTTGCAGAGCGCGAAGCTGCCGGCGCCGCTGGCCGAGCTGTCGCCGTGGCTGGACTGGCGGGCGCTCCCGTTGGAGAAGGTGCTGCTCCAGCTGCGGGCGCAACGGCATCGGCGGTTCATCAAGACGCACACCCCGCTGGACGGGCTGCCACTCGACCAGCGGGCGCGCTACATCGTCGTCGCACGACACCCGTTGGATGCCGCCGTCTCGATGTACCACCAGAACGAGAACCTGAGCCGCCAACCGGCACGGCAGCCGACTGCGCCCACCCGGCCTCGTCCACCGCTGCGGACCTGGCTGCTGGCCTGGATCGAAAGCGACGCTGATCCGCGGCAACAGCCGGACTCCCTTCCCGGCGTGCTGCATCACCTGACCGACGCGTGGCGGCGGCGCGGCGCGGACCCGGTACGGCTGGTGCACTACGACGATTTGCGCGCCGACCTGGAGGGCCAGATGCGCGCCCTGGCCGAGTGGCTCGACATCCGCATTGCCGAGCACGTCTGGGCGGAACTGGTGGCGGCCGCCGGATTCAGCTCCATGCAGGCCCGTGCGGATCTACTCGTTCCGTCCAGCAGCATGCTGAACGACAACGCCGCCTTCTTTCGCCGCGGCCGGTCGGGCGCAGCAGCCGAGTTGCTCTTCGACGCTGAACTGCGTCACTACCGCACCCGCGTCGAACAGCACGTTCCGCCCGACCTGGTCAACTGGCTGCACCGTGAGCGATGAACTCGGACGACGTCAGCGTCCGGGCGTCAGATCGCGAACCAGCTTGTCGAGCGCCTCTTCGCTGGTCATCGACGCCACGATGTAGCTGCTCGCCGAGCCCGCGTGGACTGTCCACGCGCCTGACTCCCAACGATATGGATCGACCGGGTCGGCCGGCTCAATGCGTACGTCGAGGTCCGGGTCGATGCGGTCGACCGCGGCGCGCGCCAAGGCCGCGACATCACTATCGGAGATGCTCACCCCCACATTGCACCAAATCGCGGGCGTCTTCTCGACTGGCAACGCCCCAACGCCTGCGACGCTTCACCAACCAGGGCGATTGCGGCGCGGCGCGCCGTGCCGGTCGGAGTTCGCTGGTTCACTGCGCTGGTGAGCACTCCGGCCACGTCTGCGTCACCCGCAATCGGGTCACGGGGGTGGCGCCTGCTGCTGCTCATGCTGGTTGTCGGCGTGATCGCCATGGTGTTCACCGGCGTGTTTGCCGGATGGGGCTACGCGCCGTCGGTTGGGTGGAGTGCGGCAGCCTTGACGTTCTGCGTCGTGACCTGGCTGAACACGCGCAGCCGCGACGCCGAGCAGACTGCAGCGATGGCGACGCGCGACGATCCGTCGCCCACCGCTACGGATCTGCTGTTACTGCTGGCGAATCTGGCCAGCCTGCTCGCCGTCGCGTACCTGCTCGTGCAGGCCAATTCGACGCACGGCGTGCGGCAGGCGCTGCAAGCGTCATTAGCGGTGCTCAGCGTGGCGGTCTCGTGGGCACTCGTGCACAGCCTCTACATGCTGCGATACGCAGTGCTCTATTACTCGGGCACCGTCGGAGGCATTGACTTCAACCAAGAGGAATTGCCGAGGTTCTCAGACTTCGCGTACCTGGCATTCACGATCGGCATGACGTACCAGGTCTCGGATACGAACCTCGAGAGCAGTCAAGTCCGAGCAGCGGCGTTCCGGCACGGCTTGCTGTCGTTCGTCTTCGGCTCCATGATCCTGGCGACGATGGTCAACTTGGTAGCCGGCCTTTCGCCGTAGGCATCAGCGTGATGAAGAAGATCGGCAACACCGCGGCGAGGTCGCATGGGCTCATCCATGAAGCCCCGAGCGGGCGCGGCGCTATGCGGCCGAAGGTTTCAGCCCGGGAGATCCTCGGGACGTTTCGCAGCGCGCTCGCCGCGCAGCAGCCCGGTCGACTGGCCGACCTCGATGAGGTAGCCGTCCGGGTCGCGCATGTAGCAGCGGATCTCTGCTCCGCGGTCGATCGGTGGCGTGACGAACTCGGCCCCCTTCGACCGCCACTCCTCGTAGCAGGACTGGATGTCGGCAACGCGCAGGTTGAGAAAGATGGAGGTGGTGTCGCCGGGCTGGTAGTCGACCACCGAGATACCCGGCTTGTCGGGGGTGGGCGGGCCGCCGGGGTTCATGATGATCCAAGAGTTGGACAGCCTGACGATGCACGGGTTCTCGTCCACGACAACGGTGCCGCCCAGGACGCGCGTGTAGAAGTCCCGCGACCGCGCCACTTTTCGGACGGTGATGAACAGTGTCACCAGGATGCCCTCCGCCGGCGCAGGGACGTTGGCGAAGTCGATGCCGGGCGCGGGTTCGGTCATTGTTGCCCCCTGGTCGAGACCGCGCTCATTGTCTCGTCCTGGGCGCTGACGTGGCTAGTGCATCGTCACCGCGTGCGTGGCCGAGGTGGCATGCAGCCCGGCCACGACGATGGCCTGGATGCGCTCGGTTGCCGTGGTGAGTGTCCCCGTCGCCTGGTTGGGCGTGGCTTGTTGCGTCTGCGGGCGGGCCGCGGCCGGCGATGCCGCTGGGGTGAGCGCGCCGAGCAGCTGGCCGTACAGCGCCTGGATGGAGTCGATCTGCCGCGGCGCCAACTGCCGTTCCGATGCGGCGATGACGACGATCTGTACCGCGGCGGCCTTGACACTGCAGTGGTCGCAACCTGTGGTGAAGGCGAGTGCTCGGTTGGCCGCGGTGAGCGTGCGGGCCGATCTGGCCACGACGATCTGCAGTGACAATGCCCAGCCGCTGCAGCCCTCGCAGGCGGATGCCCACGCGGTGGCGACGTTGTCGGCCACCACGGTGTGCGGTCGCACCGCGTAAACGACGTGCGCGGTGAACGCGTGCGAGCTGCATCCGTTGCAGTTCAGCGACGCCGTGGCGACGGTGTCGATCTTCGCGCTGTGCCCGTGCGCGGCCTCGAAGCGCGTCGCGTTGTCATCGACGTTCGTCGTCGGCGTGACCGGGATGGCGAGCGCGGCCACCATGAAGTCTTGCCGGGGCGGCGAGTCGGCGCTGGTCGAACCGGCCACGATCAGGGACGCGGCGGCGGTCACGGCGCAGGCCACAGCGACGCGGATGAGTCGGGTACGGGTCATGGCGATACCGGCCTTTCGTCGAGGACACGGAGGGGTTTCTCCGCGGAGAAGTGGTCGGCCACCGCGGCGGCGACTTCGGTCAACGCGTCGCGGGTGTGCTGGTTCAGCGCGGAGAGCGCAGTCTGCCCGCCGGCTTCGAGGGTGCGGTCCCACGGCACCGTGATCACGTTGGCGCACCGTTGCGCGAAGTGATCCTCGATGCGCTGCAGCGGCACCTCGCCATTGCGGCGTACGCCGTTGACGACCACCACTGCTCGGGCGACGAGCTCGCCGTATCCGTGTTGGCCGAGCCAGTCGAGGGTGAGCGCGGCGGCGCGTGCGCCGTCGAGTGCGGGGCGCAGCACCAGGACGAGCTGGTCGGCCTCGGCCAGCAGACCCTGATTCGCGCTGTCGAGAATGCCGGTGCCCGTGTCGAGCAGGATGAGGTTGTAGTAGTGGTCAAGCAGTTCGATGACCCGGTGGTAGGCCTGGCGATCGAGCGCCAGGCTGATGCGCGGGTCGTCGTCGGAGGCCAGCACTTCGAGCCGGGACTCGGGTGCCTGCGCGGTGTAGGAACGCAGATCTGAGTAGCTGGAGATCAGATCCATCTCGTCGAGGACGTCGGTAATCGTGCGCGGACACGGCCGCGACACCCGGCGGGCGAGGTTGCCCGCGTCGGGATTCGCGTCGACGGCCATGACGCGGTCGCCGCGCAGCGTGGCGTAGGTGCTGCCGATGGCCAGAGTGATCGTGGTCTTGCCGACGCCGCCCTTGCGGCTCATCACGACGATCCGGCGCGAGCCCTGGATCGGTGCCGTGACCCTGGCCAGCACAGCGGCACGCCTCCGCTCCTCGGCAGTCGGGCCGGGGTTCACCGCGCCCGACGTCGCGGAGTACACGAGCCGCCGCCAGCCGCCCTCGGGTGCCGGTCCGCGATCCGGACCGAGAATCGCCTCGTCGGTGAAGGCGGCCGCGGTCAGCTCGGCCGGATCCGGTGCCGGCATGGTGGCCTCCTTGGTCGCAGCGCGGGAACGTCGCGCCGCTCGTGCGGAACGGGCGCGGCGCAGCGGCGGCAGCGCGGACACGATCAGATGGCAGAGCAACGCGGTTAGACCGAGCATCGGCACGGCGAGCAGCACGATCGACAGGATCGACAGCACGCTCGATGCGATGTCGTGGGCGTGCCACGCCGCACCCAGCTGCGCCGCCTGATCGCGGATACCGTTGATGGCGCCTCGCACCAGTCCAGGCAGGCTGTAGATCAGCCAGCCGACGGCGAAGGCGAGCATCGGAACGACGACGAGCACCCAGCTGACCACCAGGCGCCGCGCGGCCGGTCGCAGCTCCGTCACGCGGGGATCCTCGGGCTGCCCGGGAAGCAGGCTGGCCAGCACCGGCCGCACGCGAGCGAACAGATCCGGCACGCCGGCGAGATCGGCCAGCACGAAGTAGCCGTCGAAGCGGACGGCCGGGATGAGCTGCTGGAGCATCTCGATGTGCATGAGCAGCACGGCCAGCAGGAACACGCTCTGGTCGGTGGACAGGAACAGGCTGCCGAGCACGAGCAGGCACCAGACGTTCAGGTAGAGCCCGCCGAGGTCGGTGCGGAGACGACCCGGGCGGTCCAGGCGGTACGAGTCGGTGACGTTGGTGAAGAACGCAGGAAAGACCAGGTAGACGCCCAGCCCCACGACACCCGGTTGCGCGCCGCCGTACGCGCAGGCGGCCGCGTGGCCCAGTTCGTGCACGAACGCACCCAGCACGAAGATGCCGAAGAGCGCGAGCAAGTAGACGGGGGTTGCGAAGGTCTGCTCCAACGCCCGGGTCAAGCTGGCGGTGCGGATCAGGACGACGTCCAGCACGATCGCCGCGAGGATCGCGGCTATGACCAGCTTCGTACGGAACAGCGGCGCCATTACCCGCGCACACGCCTGCACCGCGCGGGCCGGTAGCAGCGTGCGGCGAAACCGCAGCGCCAGCACGGGATTCGCCCGCGGCGGGCTGGCCGGACGCGTGTCGGCCGCGAGATCCTCGACCAGCCCCATCGGGGCCAGCTTGTGGGTGATCAGATGGCGCAGCCCGTCAACGGTCAGCTCGCGACCGCAGGCCCAGCTGACCGCAGCGGCAACCTGCGCGTCGTCCCGCTCCGTCGACAGCTCGCGAACCACCAGGTGCAGCAGCTGCGACACCTGCAGCACCTGGCCGTCTCCGCGCCGCAGCAGGTACGTCGGCTCACGCAGCCCCGAGCCCTGCACCTGACCGAGCTCGCGGATGCCGCCCGCGCGACACCAACGCGTGTCGGCCGCGCTTTCTGCGAGCTCCGACTCCGCCGTCATGCTCCCCTCCCCGCACGGTCAGCGGGCGGGCCCGTCCCACGACGAGCCCGCCCGCAGCCGGCCCTTGGTCATCAGGGCGTCAGTGCATCAGTACGGCCAGCTGCTGGCCGGCGGTGGCGTAGGCAGCGCTGTGGATCGACGCGGCGTTGATGGCCAGCGCGATATTCACACCGATCACGTTGATGACGGTGACCGACCAAAGCGTCTCCCGTTGCGGAAGCAGCTCGACCACCTGTGCGTCGAGTTCGTCGTCGCACAGGACCGGGTACCGATCCATACCGGTTCACCTCCCTGCGAGGCATGCGGGCCGGCCCTTCACGGAACGCGGCCCGCATGCACGGCTCAGTTGCGGCCTTACCCCACGCTGATGCTCTGGACTGCCAGTGCTTCGGCGTCGGAGAAGCGGCTCGCGACGTTGAACGCCAGCGCCGAGTTCGACGCCCAGATGCGCGCGCCCCTGCTGTGGACGTACAGGGTCTCCCGTGCGGGCAACAACTCCACCCGCTCGTCGTCCAGCTCAGTTCGGGTCAGCTCCTTGCGCATGTCAATCACCCCCTCCCCGATCCCAGGACGAGTTGACCCGGCCAGTACGCCACGCATGGCGTGACCGATCCGTGACCACAGCGCTACCGGGCGATCGCGACGTGGCGCGTAAATGCAGGTGGTCGCGCACACTGCGAGACTGGGTCGGCAACGACACCGATGGACGGGGAGATTGGCAGGACCGGAAACATGTCCGAAATGGCGGCCACCGAGCATTCTGACGTGCTCGTCATCAAGGTCTGGCGGGAACCAGATTCTGAGCACCCGATCCGGGCGCGGTTGACGTACGGGCCCGTGACGGACGAGGCGCCGACCACGGTCGTAACGACCGATCCGGGCGAGGTACTCGATACCATGCGCCACTGGCTGACGGACGTTTCTACTGTTGACTAGGTAGTTGACGACGTTGTTCACTCAGCGCACCGTGAGTGGCTGATTTGAGTCACCGGCGTCAGGGAGGGGGCGCCAATGACAGGACATGCCGTGGTCGAGGCACCGTTCAGCGAACCGCAGTGGAACCTGGAGCTTTTCGGTGCCTGGCGCCTGTGGCGCAACGGCACGGCCTACGAGATGCGCAGTCGCGAACAGCGACTCGTCGCCGTCCTGGCCTTGCAGGGTCGTCGCCGCCGCAGCTACCTGGCCGGCCTCCTGTGGCCGGACAGCACCGAGGCCCGCGCCAGCGCCAGCCTTCGCGCGGCGATCTGCCGCACCGACCAGACCGCACCTGGCCTGCTGCTGCACGACCATCACGAGGTCGCGCTCGGTCCCACTTTGCGCGTCGACGTGCGCGACTTCAGCGAATACGTGTGGCAGCTGTGCACCACGCACAAATCCTCCCCGGCGACGGATGAGGACCCGCGCGACTTCCTGCGACTGCTCCGACACGGCGACCTACTGCCCGGCTGGTACGACGACTGGGTCATCTACGAACGAGCCCGGTTGCAACAGTTACAAGTCCAGGCCCTGGAGGTCGCCGCCGAGCGGATGCTCACGCGCGGCCAACTCACCGCGGCATTCATCGCCGCGACCGCGGCCGTCACCATCGAGCCCCTTCGCGAAAGCGCGCAGCGCACGCTGATCCGCATCCACCTGCACAACGGCAACTATCACGCGGCATTGCGCGACTACCGCGAGTTTCGCCAACGGCTACGGCGCGAACTCGGCATCGTCCCTTCCGCGCAGATGCTCGCCCTCGTGCGGGCCGTCCGTCGGGACGCCGCTCCGGCGGCCGTGGGCATCCCCACGAACCACCGCATCGTGCCAAAGCCCGCGGCCGTACGAGCGACCGGCGCGCAACCGGCTTCGCGCTCAACCGGCAACTCCCCGATGCCCGCCGTCGGCGATCGGCCACTCCGACCCTGATCGGGCGGCCGGCTCAACTAATGCGACGAGCACGTGGTGCTGGCGGTCGGTATAGCCATCGCACCCGGCCGCCGGCGGCGTCGCCCACAGTCCAGCCCGAAAATCATCGCTGCCCACGCCCGTCGCGGCCGACAATGTAGTCGCACCTTTCGTGAGAGCTCCGAGGAGACCCTGATGTTCGAGGCATTCGCCGAGCTGTCGACGCCTCTTGTGGCCGACGCCTGCGTGCGGCTGAGCGTGCCACTGCGCGCCGGCCCACCCGGCCTGGTCTCGGTGGTGCCCGGTCGTCGCATCGCGGGGCGCGCATTGCCGGCCCGTCACTACGGCAGCGTGGACGTCTTCCTCGAGGCGTTCGGACGGGCCGAGCCAGGAGACGTGCTGGTCATCGACAACGGTGGGCGCCCGGACGAGGCGTGCATCGGCGACCTCGTCGCCCTGGAGGCACAGGCGGCTGGCGTAATCGGTCTGGTCGTGTGGGGTCTGCACCGCGACACCCCCGAACTCGTCGAGATCGGACTGCCCGTGTTCAGCTACGGCAGCTACCCGCCCGGACCGGTCCGGCTCGACGAGCGCGGGCCGGACGCGCTCGACACCGCTCGGTTCGGGCCACATGTGGTTACGGCCGACGACATCGTCTTCGGCGACGACGACGGTGTGCTGTTCGTCGCCGCGGACCAGGCCGAGGCGATCCTCACGACCGCTCATCAGATCTGGCAAACCGAACGCAAGCAGGCCCGTCGCATCCAGGCCGGAGAAACGCTGCGCCAGCAGACGACCTTCGACGAGTACCTCACGCGGCGCGCGGCCGACCCGGCGTACACGTTCCGCAAGCATCTGCGCCGCATCGCCGGCGCCATCGAGGAATAGCCGCCAGCCTGAGCACGCTACGCCGACCGGCTCAACGACGTGATCGACAATCTGGTGCTGAACGGACGCAAGATCGCGGCGTCGGCGGCCCCGATCGGGAAGCCGAGTACGACCGACCGCCCCGAGACATACACGAATCTGTAAGAGCTTGCCGGCGTGATTCACCCCGCTGAGGATCAGGCCCGGATTCGTAGGGCTTGATCGTCGCGAGGTGCCTCGATGAGAAGACTGACATTGTTCGCCGCCGGAGTGCTGATCGCGGCCGGGGTGGTCGCACCCGTGGCCGTCGGCGCGCCGGCTGAGGCAGCGTCGATCAGTTGGGGAGCATGCGACGTCCCCGCTCTCGCGGATGCCGGCGCCCAGTGCGCCCTGGTGCCCGTACCCCTGGACTACGCGCATCCGGACGGCGCGAAGATCAAGCTGGCGATATCGCGGATCAAGCACACGGTGCCCGACTCGCAGGCGCAGGGCGTCATGCTCATCAACGCGGGCGGGCCCGGGGTGGCCGGGCTGGCGAACGCGCTCTCCACGTTCGGGCAGCTCGTGCCCAACGGCGCCGGCGGCTATTACGACTGGATCGGCTTCGACCCCCGGGGCGTCGGCGAGTCGCAGCCGGCGCTGTCCTGCAATCCGAACTACTTCGGCTTCAACCGGCCCACCTACATCCCGGTGCAGCAGTCGACCGTGCAGACCTGGCTGGGCCGCGCGAAGGGCTATGCGGACGCCTGTGCCGCGAACAACGGCCCGATCCTGCAGCACATGACCACGATCGACGCCGCGAAGGACATGGACAGCATCCGGGCCGCGCTCGGCGTCGCCCAGATCAACTACTACGGCTACTCGTACGGGACGTATCTCGGGCAGGTCTACAGCACGCTGTTCCCGACGCACGTGCGCCGCATGGTGCTCGACAGCAACGTCGACCCGCGCAACGTCTTCTACCAGGCCAACCTGAACCAGGACCTCGGCTTCGACCGCACTCTCGGGATCTGGTTCGGCTGGCTGGCGCAGTACGACAGCGTCTACCACCTCGGCAAGACGGCGAAGGCGGTCGAAGCGCTGTTCTACCGCACCGAGGCGCAGCTGACGCTGCATCCGGCCGACGGCAAGATCGGCGGTGACGAGTGGGTCGACATCTTCTTGCAGACCGGCTACAAGCAGTTCAACTGGCCGCTGCTGGCTGACGCGTTCGCGGGCTACCTCAACAACGGCGACGTGGCCACTCTCGAGACGCTGTTCCTGCTCATCGACGGCTTCGGCAACGACAACTCCTACGCGGTGTATCTCGCCGTGCAGTGCACCGACGTGCAGTGGCCGCAGCAGTGGAGCACCTGGGCGCGCGACAACTGGGCGACCTTCGCCCGGGCGCCGTTCGAGACGTGGGGCAACGCCTGGGGCAACTCCCCGTGCCTGTTCTGGCCGGCCCCCGCGCACCGTCCGGTAACCGTCGACGGCCAACGGGTGAGCAGCGCGCTGCTGATCGACCAGACCCTCGACGCTCCCACCCCATTCGAGGGCAGCCTCGAGGTCCGCAGGCTGTTCCCGAACTCGAGCCTGATCGCGCTGCCCGGCGGCACCACGCACGGCAGCTCGCTCGAAGGCGACGCCTGCCTCGACGACCAGGTCGCCGCCTACCTCGCCGACGGCACCCGGCCGGCGCGCAAGCCGGGCAACGGTCCGGACACGACCTGCGCGCCGCTGCCCCAGCCCGTGCCGGACACGGCGGCCGCGGCTCCGTCGGCGAGGGCATTGCTGGCGCGATAACGCGGAGATACTGTGCCGGAATGGTGGTTCCGGCAAGCTTCGCCCGGCCGCCCGGGTGAGCATCTACGGGCGGCACCGGACCCACCTGCGGGTCGGCGATCCCGGTGCCCTGAACGTGACGCTGGTCAAGGCGCCGCACCTGTCGCTCGTCCTGATGCTGACCGCCTGCTTCGGACCCTCGCCCGTCGGGCGGACGGCCCGGGCGGCGCGAGCGTCGGTGCGGCCGTCCGGGCGGTTCGCGCTGAGCACCGTCCTCGCGTCGGCGCACGGGTTATACCCGGACGTCGTGTCGACGCCCATCCCGCCGACGGCTGACGTGTCCGTCGAGGAGCAGGTGCAGCGACTGCGCGACCTGCCCGACGACGCGGTGCTCGACGACCTGACGAACGCCTTCGGGCCGGATCTGCCGAGGGCCTGGCGGGCGCCCGCCGACCGGCCCCGTCGCTGGCTGGACTCCTACGCCGAGGCCACCCTGGACGCGTGGTCGGCCGTCTCGCCGAGGTGGCAGCACGCGCAGCCGCTGCTCGACCTGGAGGCCCGCCGGGTCGGCGCCGCCGTCGTGCGGGGCGGCACCGACGTGCTGCTGAACACGCTGCATCCGCGGATCCGGTACGAGTGCGGCGAGATCTGGGTGCCGGCCATCCGCGAGGCGACGGTCGCGCTCGACGGGCGGCGGCTCGTGCTGGTGCCGACCATCGCCGGTCCGATGGGTCGGCTGGTCGGCTTCGACCTGCCGGACGTCGTCTACCTCGCCTACCCGGTACCCGGTCAGGCCGGCCTCGGCGAGAACGGCAACCCGCCGGCCGAGCAGCGCGGCGATGCGCTCGGTCAGGTGCTGGGCCGGATGCGCGCCGACGTGCTGCAGGCGGCCGATCGTCCGATCAGCATGGGCAAGCTCGCCGCCGCAGTGGGGTGCAGCCCGCGCATGACGAGCTACCACGCCGGCCAGCTCGAAGCCGCCGGCCTCGTCGTGCGGGAGCGGCGCGGACAGTCGGTCTGGGTCAGCCGCACCGTGCGCGGTCACGAGCTGGTGGAGCTGCTCAGCACGTAGGCGGCCGCGCTAGATGACGCCGAGCCCGGCCAGGCCTTCAAGCAGGAACCAGGTGCCGAAGACGAGACTGAACGTGATGATGACCGCGCCCTTGTGACGTTCCAGCCAGCTCTCGCACGCCTTGAGAATCCGAGCCGAACGGGCCGGCTCGACAACAGTCATCCCGATCAGCACGAGCGGGATCGCCGCCGCGAGCACCACGTAGCCGAAATAGGTGAGCACTCCGGCCCGGGTGCTGATCCCCGAATCGCGCACTGCCCCCACCACGCCGAGGCTGAAGATCCAGAACTTCGCGCTGATGAGAACCAGGCCCACCCCGAGCAGGAACGCCCGCGGCGCGGACATCGAGTGCGCTCTTTCCAGCCACTTCGGCGGCGGCGCGTCGGGATCTTCGTCGGCCAGCGCCTGCTGCACCGCCGTCGCGAACAGCAGAACGGCGAGGACGACGAGGATGCCGGACTCCACCGGTCCCCCGCCGTCCTCGCTGGGATGACCTTGACCGATCGCGTCACCGGGTAGCACCAGCGCGATCAGCAGACCTTGCAGGAGGCGCAGCAAAGACATTCCGGCGACGAACGCCGAGCCGACCAGCACGGGCGCGACCGGGCGTTGCAGCAGCAGCAGCGCGATCAGCGTCTGCATCGGCGCCAGCGCGCTGCCGATGACCAACGGCAGCATCGTCACCCACAGACCGCCCACTGATGACGCCCCTCATATGAGGTTGGTGAACAGCGCCGCGGTGGCCGCCGCTATCGCCAGCACGCAGCAGGCGCTGAGCGTTCGCATCAGCCGGGACGTGGGCGCGAGCAGGTGACGACCCGGCTGGGCCTGGCGTACCAGACCGGTCAGTTGCAGGGCGACGGCGGCCGCCAGTGCGACGGTGCTGCCGACGAGATCGGCGAGGTCGTGCCGGCTGATGCCGGCCTTCAACAGCACGCCGGCGAGCACGAGTGCCGCGAGGCCCGACCGTGACCAGGCGAGCGTCGTCCGCTCGGACTGCAGGCCGGGCGGTTCGGTTGGCGGCATCAGTCGACCATCGCAATCACGACGACCGCAACGCCCACGATCGTGAGGACCAGCCCGACGGCTGGCAGCAGCCACGACCGTGGGAGCGGCTGGCCGAGGCGCATGGCGCGCTGGTTGGCGTGCCAGCGCGGGTAGGCCGCGACGCTGATGACGAGGGCGAGCACGGCCAGCAGCGCGCCGAGCTGTCGGCGCAGTCCGTGCAGGTGGAGCTCGGGCACCAACTGCGCGACAGCCACGGCCGCCGCCATGAGGGCGAGCGCGGTACGGATCCAGGCGAGGAACGTGCGCTCGTTCGCCAAGGAGAAGCGGTAGTCGGGCTCGTCGCCGACGTCGTCCAAGGCGCGCTTGCCGCCGAACGACTTGCCGAACGGCTTCATCCTTATCGAGGGTGAACGTTCGCCTGCGGGTCGGAGGTCAGGAGCTGAGCACCTTCGCCTTCGCGGACTCGAACTCGCTGTCGCTCAGGACACCGTCGGCGTGCAGCTGGCCGAGCCGAGCCAGCTCGTCGGCCGAGCTGTGCCCGTCCGCTGCCGCGCTACGCACGTACTTGCGGAACTCGGCGTCCTGCGCCTGTGCGTCCTGCTCGGCCCGCTCGCGCATCTTGTGACCGCGGGCGATGAGGTACACGAGAACACCGAGGTACGGCAGGACGATGATGAAAATCGTCCAGAGCGCCTTGCCCCATCCGGACAGATCGCGGCTGCGGAAGACGTCGGCGAATACGACGATCAGCAGCCAGATCCAGATGAAGAACAGGGTGAACCACAGCATGGACAGGAACACCTGCCCGGTTCCGAACTCCTCCGCCTGCGACATGACTCCACCCTTCGTGGGTTCTTGATTCGGCTACCCGCTCAGCGGCGCCGGCTCACCCGACGCGCGGTCCGGCGAGAAGTGCGGCGAGCAACTCTGCGGCTTCCAAACATTTCGTCCTCCTCGACGATCGATTACGTGGGCTGGGCCGTCTTCGTCTCCAGCTCGTGCAACTGCTGCGCCTCGTCGGCCTCGTGCATACCGATCGCGACCAGGTCGAGCGGACTGATGAACCCGTCGCTGATCCGGAACCCACCCGCGCGCAGCACGGCGTCGCGAAGCGGAACGGCCCAGTGGTGCTCGATCATCAGCAACGCCGCGGCCGAGTCCGGCGGGATGTCCTCGAGCACGTCCCACACCTCCTGCTCGGGGAGCAACGTTGCACCTTCCTCCGCCGCCTCCGCGCCGGCGAGCGCGCCGGCCTCGGCACCCTCCTCGCCCGCGAAGCCGAGCCCGATCAGCGCGCCGATCTTGCTGCCCAGCTCGACGGCTTCGGCCTCGGTGAGATTGCTCAGGTGTTCGGCCTCGAGTTCGCCGTCAGCGTCCTTGTACACGGCCAGCGCGTCGATGACCCGGACCGTGTCGGTCTTACGCAGGTCCTCGAGAGCGTTGATTACCTCGCCGTGGAAATCAGGGTGGTTGAATCCGAGCACGATGAGCTGTACCGGTCCGATTGACATGACCCGTCCTCTTCCCCTCTAGCGGAACGCACCGTGCTGCCGAGTGGCCTGCCGGACCTCTCGCCAGCCGGCGGCCGGTCACTTCTAGTCGACCAGCGGACGGCGCCATATTCATCACCCCGCGAGGATGACGTCGGCGGCGGCGCCGTGTCCGCCGAGCTCAGCTCGGAAGAATGTTGATGACTCGGGACACGACGACCACGAGGACTCCGACGGACACGAGTGATTGCAGCATCATGAGCGCTTTGGCCCGGCTGGTCAGCGGCATCGTGTCGGTCGGGCTGAAGGCGACGATGTTGGTGTAGGCGACGTAGAGGTAGTCCGGGAACCGCGGTCGCCAGGTCGGGGCGGCCAGTCCGGACGTGGCGGTCTGGGGGAACTGGAAGTCGGGGTAGCGGGCCAAATCGCCGGCCCGTCCGGCCGGGCCGTCGAGATCGAGCTGCCAGTAGAGCACCGCGAAGGTGACGACGTTCGCGGCGAGCACCAGGGCGCCGGAGACCAGAAACCGACCGGCGGTA
>Ga0081455_10004781_pt1 | contig 15048 bp, 14 predicted proteins | sample TabmetS3T2R1_FD_70207 | JGI IMG/M metagenome (GOLD analysis project Ga0081455, IMG submission 70207) | Tabebuia heterophylla rhizosphere microbial communities from the University of Puerto Rico - S3T2R1 | ecosystem: Host-associated > Plants > Roots > Rhizosphere ... | reverse complement strand
GAGAAATATTCAGGCGCGCCGAATGACTGGCCGACCTTGGCGAGCGGCGGCGCAAAGGTGGCGATCAGCATGGTTGCGACGCAGCCGGCGAAGAACGAGGCGAGCGCCGCCACCGCCAGCGCAGCACCGGCCCGCCCTTGCCGCGCCATCTGATGCCCGTCGATGCAGGTGACCACCGACGATGTCTCGCCCGGCAGGTTCACCAGAATGGCCGTGGTCGACCCGCCGTATTGCGCGCCGTAGAAGATGCCGGCGAGCATGATCAAGCCGGACGTCGGTTCGAGATGAAAGGTCAGCGGCAGCAGCATCGCGATGGTCGCGATCGGCCCGATCCCGGGGAGAACGCCGATCAGGGTTCCGACCAGCGCGCCGCCGAGCGCGAACAACAGATTCACCGGCGTCAGGGCTACGCCGAATCCGACCGCGAAATTGTGGAGCAGCTCCATCTACCACTCCGGCCAGACCGGGATGGTCAACCCCAGCCCGAGAATGAAGATGCCCCAGGAGAGCATGATGAGCACCAGCGCCGCCGCGAAGACCTCTATGGGTCGCAGTCCGCGCGCCGCCACCGCACCCACGCCGATCAGCAGCAGGATCGAAATGATGAGCCCGAGCCGCTCGATGCTGAGCCCGAAGATCACCAGGCTCGCGGTGACGAAAATGACCGGCCGCAACGCCGAGATATCACTCGACGACAGCGGCCGCGCGTCTTGCACCTCGCGCAGCCCCTGCACGAGGACGACGGCGCCGAGGCCGAAGAGGAGCCAGCACAACAGCCGCGGCACGTAGCCGGTGCCCATGCGCAACGCGGTGCCGATCGGATAATCGCGCGACAGCCAGAGCCCGAGCAATGCCACGCTGATGAATAGCAGCCCCGCCAGCACGTCCCTGCGCGCAAGCATGCGCCAGAACGGATGGGGCAAGTCGTTCTGTTCTCCGCCGACACTCAACCGCCGCTCCCATGGTCACTCAGCGCAGCGCCGTGGCCCGGAGGGTGGGCATTGCGCGACTGGGTTCTATCATCCGCAGCCGCCGCCCCGGCGCAATGCCCACGCGTGGCATCGCGTGGGCAAAATCGCAGGCGATACCTGTGCGAGTCGTCCGCACTCACAATCGATTTTGCCCACCCTACCTATTCGCCGGAATTACGGGGAGCAGCAAATAAGACTCCCTGTCCCCACCGGCGTAGATCGTATTCGTTCCGCTGTTGTAGTCGGCGTGGTAGTGCATGTAACCGGTGCTGCCGATGCCGTCGCGCGGCTGGATGTCGAGGCGGATGCGGTGGCCGCGGCGGAACACCATCGAGGTCGGCCAGATCTCGACCTCGACCCGAACGATCTCGCCGGGCTCGAGATAAAGCCGCCGCTGGTGTCGATGGTACGGCCGGTATGGCAGCGATAGCTGCGGATCCAATTCGCGATGTGAGACGCGCAGCCATCCCTTCGCCACCGCTACCGGTGTTCCTTGCTGGCCCGTCTCCAGCACGTCGTTGCCATCGGCGTCGATGTTGCGGATGGTGAGGAAAAGATCCATGTCCTCGGTCGAGCTCGCGACCCACAGCACAGCGGCGATCGGGCCGGTGACCTCGACGTCCTGCGCCAACGGCGCGGTTTCGAGCGCGACGCCCATGTCGGCGGGAATGGCGCCGCCCATCACCTGTGAGGACGCTGCCGACGTCGATCCCATCGACCCCAGGCTGGCGGCGGGATAACTCCGCGAGCTTGAGGCCGGCGGATTGGCATCGACAAGCCGCCCGGATCTCGTGCCCGGCGCCGGCTGCGACAAATCGAGATAGAATTTGGTCCAGCGCGTGCGCGCGAGCGGCCATTCGCGCTCGAAGCGCCACTCCACCTCGTCGCGTCCCTTGCGGATGCCGAGCTTCACCGGCGGCTCTTCCATGACGCCGTTGTCGATGCCTTTGAGCCAGTAGTCGAAAAAGCGCAGCTGATCGCGCCGCCCCTCCTCCGAGTAGAACGGATGCACGTGCGTGCCGGCGTGGATGCGAAGCTTCTTGTGCGGGGTAGCCGCACGCATGAATGCCTCGGTGTTGCCGCGCAGATGCAATCCCATGCCGGTCCAATTGCCGACGCTGAACATCGGTATGGTGATCTTGTCCCATTGCGCCTGAGCACCGCGGAAGGCGCCGCTGTCGAGACTATTGCCGAGCCAGAAATAAAGCGTGTCGGTATGCCACCTATTCGGATGGTGGCGGGACGCGCGACCCACGACGTGATGCATGAGATGCGCCACGTACCAATTGGGCATGAACAGGCTGAGCAATCCGCCGTGGAACAGCGCGTCGCGGTAGAGATCGGCGAAACCTTCCCAGGGGATGATCGCCTTCAACGAAGGCGGCCGATGGTTGGCGACGAACCACTGGTTGATGGCGAAATAGGATATGCCCGAGAGGCCAACCTTGCCGGAGCACCAAGGCTGCGCCGCCACCCACTCGATTGCGTCGTAGAAATCGATCGATTCCACGAGCGACCACGGTTCGCATTGGCCGGGAGATTTGCCGCTGCCGCGCCCGTCGACGCGCACCGCGGCATAGCCCCTGGGCACCCACCAGTGCGGGTTGACCGTTTCCCAGTTCATCAGCGGGTTCGGTTCTTCCTCCAGATTGCTCGGCGGAATCCAGAGCTTGTCCTTCTGGTAAGGACCCAAATTCACGATGGCGGGAAATGCGCCGGCGTCTTCCGGCCGAAACACATCGGCTTTGAGGCGCGCGCCGTCACGCATCGGCACGTCGACGTCTTTTTCGACGACAATGCCATAGGCCGGCGCTCGCGGCGCCGGCTCTCTGGCCAAGCTCTTCATGTCGGTTTGCGCTAGCGCACGTCAGCCGTTAGTCGGTCAGATCGATCTTGACCTCGGCCACCGTCTTTCGCCACGCGGCAAGTTCGCTCGCAAGCCACGTTTGCGCCTCCTCCAATGATGCGTTGGGCTTGACGCTGACGAGCTGCTTCTTGAACGCTTCCTGCAAGTGCGGAGCATGGGAGGCCTCGACGATCGCATTGAAGACGGTCGTGAGAACCTCTTTCGGCGTCTGTGCCGGCGCCAGCATGCTCTGCCAATGCAGCGTGCCGACGCCGGGATAACCGGCCTCGGCGAGAGTCGGCACATCGGGATATTCCGCCAGCCGCGTCTCCGCGAGCACCGCGATCGGCCGCAGCTTGCCGGCCTTGATCATGGATGCCGTGCTGGCGGCGTTGAGAAACGCGACCTGCGCGTCGCCGACGACGAGATCGTTGATCATGCCGGCGGCGCCGGTTTTGTTGGGAATATGCAGCATCTCGACACCGGCCCGCCTCGAAAAGACTTCCATGTCGAAATGCGGGAAACTACCGACGCCTGCGCTGGTATAGCGGACCTTGCTCGGATTCTTCTTCGCGTAGGCGATCAACTCCGCCACCGTTTTGGGCTCGAAGTTGTGCGTGGTGGTGATGAGGAAGGATGGATAGATCGCCAATCGGGAAACCGACGCCACGTCCTTCTCGTAATTGATCGAAAGCTTCTTCGAGAACAGCACCGGCGTAATGGCATTGGTCGAGACATTGCCCACCATCAGCGTGTAGCCATCGGGTTTGGAACGGGCCATCTCCTCGATAGCGAGAATGCCGAACGCACCCGGCTTGCTCTCGACCACGAATTGCTGGCCGAGGCTTTGGCGCATCTGCTCCCCGAATAACCGCGAGGTGATGTCGGTCGCACCGCCGGGGGCATAGGGCACGATGACCTTCACCGGCCGCGAGGGATACTTATCCTGTGCAGAGGCCGTGACCGCGCCCAATGCGAGACATAACGCCAGCCCCAGAGCCAAACCGAAGCGTTTCATCCCATCCTCCAGTTGAATCAATCGAGATCGCCGCTCCACGCGGGGCGGCTTTACCGTCGATTGTAACCCAGGCGCGGCCGCCTGAAACAGGCCGCCGACCGCGCGACGTTGTCGCCCCTCGACCCGGATGATCAGGCGGCCTTGACGCCGTGCAGGCTGTGGGTGGCGTCCTTGCAGGTGAAGAAGACGACGTCGCCGTCCGCCGCCGCTTTGCCCGAATGCACCACGTTGGCGGGAACGTAGATTACCGACCCCGGCTTAGCCTCGACCTCCTGCTCGCCGATCCGCGCGCGAAACGTGCCCTGCAGAATGTAGATCCATTGCTCGTTCGGATGGGAATGCGGCTCGGCGCCGGTCCCCGCCGGCATGCGCATCAGCGCCACGATCATGCGCTCGCCTTCGACGCAGGCGCCGTTGGCGGTCGAATAATCGGGACCACCGAGGATATGGTTCACCTTGGTGAGGTCGAACACGTATTCGCCATTGCCCGCGCGCTTGGCGCCGGGAGTCCGCGCTGCTTGTTCCGGCATGTTGCCTCCTCTGCTCCGATCGATGCTCGCGAAGCTCCATCGCGTCAGGCGAACGCCCGAGCCGACGCGGTGTCGAGCAGCGCCCGCGCCCGCCCGCCAAGGATGGCCGACTGGCCGGCGGCCGAAACCGATAGGCTGCGAACCTGCGCCACGCCCTCCGGCATACCCATGTCGAAGGGATAATCGCTGCCGAGCAGCACGCGCTCGGTGCCGGCATGACCGACCAGGAACTCGAGCGCCTGCTTCGAGTGCACGATAGTATCGAAATAGAAGCGCTTGAGCGACTCTGTCGGCGGCTTGGCAAGCTTGCGCTTCGGCTCCTCGCGCACGTGCCAGCCGTGCACGAAGCGCCCGGCTTGGTAGGGAACAAACCCGCCGCCATGGGCGAGGCAAATCTTCAGCGTCGGATAGCGCTCGAGCACGCCGCTGAAAACCAGGCATGCGGCGGCGATGGTGGTGTCGAGCGGATTGCCGATCAGATTGGTGAGGTAGTATGACGAGAGCCGATCGGCGCCCGCCACGTTGATGGGATGAAGCAGAATGAACGCGTCGAGCTCAGCCGCCGTGGCCCAAACCGGCTCGAGCTCCGGATCGTCGAGGTTCTTGCCCGCGATGTTCGAGCCGATCTGCGCGCCGCGCAGCCCCAGCACCCGCATGGCGTGACGCAGCTCGTCCGCAGCTTGTTTCGGCGCCTGCATGGGCAAGGTTGCAATCGCAAGAAAGCGTTCGGCGCGAGCTTTGGCGAGCTTCGCGAGCTGCTCATTCTGGATTCGAGCAAACGCAGCAGCGACCGCCGCTGGCTGGGCATAAAGGAAGGTCTGCGGACAAACCGAGAGCACCTGAACATCGACCTTGGCTGCCGCCATCTCCTGCAGCCGCCGCTCCAGATCCCACCCGCCGCGCGGAAATTGCCGGTAGAGGTTCCCGGCTACCTCGAGGGTGGCGAAGTGATCCTCGATGTTCGACAGCTTGGGTCCCACTTTGGGCGCTTCCCGCTGCAGCAGGCGGATGGTCTCTTCCGTGAGAATGTGCGCGTGAACGTCGATCGTCTGCATCGATTGGTTGGCCATGGGATCCGCTGCTCGCGAAGGGGATGAGGTTCGAAGCGTAATGCATCCCAGCCGGCAGATCGAGTAGCTGATGATAGTTGGATCGTGATAGGTTGCATGACTGACCCGGTGGAACCGGAACGCAGAGATGCTCGATCAGACCGCCGCCGCGCATCGCGCCCGATTGCAGGAGCAACCGCGACTCGATTTTCAGGATCATTTGGCGGATCTCGAGGCCAAAGGTCTTCTCGTTCGCATCGATCGTCCCATCAACAAGGACACCGAGCTGCATCCGCTGGTGCGTTGGCAGTTTCTGGGCGGCGTGCCGGAGGACAAGCGCCGCGCCTTCCTGTTCACCAATGTGACCGACTCGAAAGGCCGCCGGTACGATATTCCCGTGGTGGTCGGGGCGCTGGCAGCCTCGCCCGACATCTATGCCATCGGCATGGGACAAGCGGTCGAGGACATCGGCGAGGCGTGGATGCGCGCCATTGCCAATCCGATTGCGCCGGTCGTGGTGAGCGCGCCGCGCTGCCAGGAGGTCGTGCTTACGGGCGATGATCTCAAGGCTCCGGGCGGCCTCGCCCGGCTGCCGGTGCCGGTGTCCACGCCGGGCTTTGATTCCGCGCCCTACCTGACGGCGACGCTATGCGTCACGCGTGATCCCGACAGCGGCATCCAGAACATGGGCACCTACCGTGCCGCGCTCAAAGCCGCCGATCGGCTGGTGGTGCGCATGGTGGCGCGCGAGGCGAGCGGCGCCGGCGGCTATTTGCACTGGCTCAAATACCGCAAGCGTCGCGAAGTGATGCCGATCGCCATCGTGATCGGCTGCGCGCCGGTAGTCATGTTCACCGGGCCGCAGAAACTCGCGATCGATATGGACGAGCTGGGAGTCGCCGGCGCGCTCGCCGGCTGCCCGATCGAGACGGCGAAAGCCGCGACGCTCGACCTTTACGTGCCGGCGTCGGCGGAAATCGTGATCGAAGGGCTGATCGATCCCGACAAACTCGAGCCAGAAGCGCCATTCGGCGAGAGCAACGGCTATGTCGCGCTCGAAGCCTACAACATGCCGATGCGCGTGACCGCCATCACCCATAAGCGCGCGCCCGTCTTCACGTCGATCATCAGCCAGGTGACGCCGAGCGAATCGAGCGTCGTCAAGAAGGTCGCCTACGAGCCGCTGTTTCTCAGCCATCTACGCGACCGCCTCGGTATCAATGGCGTTCGTCGCGTGGTCATGCACGAGCGGCTGACCAATCTGCGCCCCGTCATCTTCGTTCAACTCGCGGAGGGCGTGCCGCGCAGCGAAGTGTGGCGCGCGCTGCATGGCGCCGCGACCTTGCAGTCCAATTGCGGAAAGATCGTCATCGCGGTCAGCGAGGATATCGATCCCACGAGCATGGACGCGGTGCTGTGGTCGCTCGCCTACCGCACCAATCCGATCGAGGACGTGCATCTGGTGCCCCACCGCGGCGGCGTGCAGGGCGCGCAATACGGCCCCAAAACCTCCGACTCCGGCATGCTGGTCGATGCCACGCGCAAATATCCGATGGCGCCGCTCGCCTTGCCGACGCGCGAGTACATGGAGCACGCGCGCGCGCTGTGGGAGGAGCTCGACCTTTATCCGCTCAGCGTCCAATCCCCCTGGCACGGTTACGGTCTGGGCGATTGGACCGATCGCTGGGAGACGTTTGCGCGCCGCGCCGCGACCGGCGACTGGGAATTGACCGGCCGCGAGACGCTGGCGCGCCAGCGCGGCGGGCTCACGCCCGAATCGCCCGCCCGCTTCGACGACGAGCGGAAGAAGGAACCGCCGCGTTAGCCCCGTATACGGCAGAACGGAATCAGCGCGAGCGACAAGCTGCTCCCTCCCCCGCTTGCGGGGGGGGAGGAAACACTGTGGCGCTATCGTCGCGTGACTACTTCTCATCCACGACGCGACTGCGCAGCGTGCCGATCCCGGAAATCTCGACCTCGAGCAAGTCGCCCGGCCTCATCCACAAGGGTGGATTGCGGCGGTGACCGACGCCTTCCGGCGTGCCGGTAGCGATCACGTCGCCGGCCGCAAGCGGCGTGAAGTCGGAGCAGAAGGCGATGATCTGCGGCACGGAATGGATCAGGAGATCGGTGCTGGACTTTTGCACCTCCTGCCCATTGAGCCGCGTGACGAGGGTGAGGCGGGTCGGATCCGCAATCTCGTCGGCGGTAACGATCCACGGCCCGAGCGGGCCGGTGGCGGGGAAGTTCTTGCCGGATGTCACCGAGAATTTCTGATAGTCGCGCACGCTGCCGTCCACGAAGCAGGTGTAGCCGGCGACGTGATCGAGCGCGCGCTCGACCGGGATATGACGGCCGCCGCGGGCGATGACCACCGCGAGCTCACCTTCGAAGTCGAAGCTCTGCGACACCGAGGGGCGGATCATCTCGCCCTCGTGGCCAGCGAGCGTGTTCGCGAGCCGAATGAACATGCTCGGCTGTTTGCGTACCTCTCGCCCGGTTTCCGCGGCATGCGAGCGGTAGTTGATGCCCGCACAGAGGATCTTCTCGGGATTCGTGATCGCCGGCAGCCATTTTATGTCGCTGAGCCTGTGGTCTGCTTTGGCTCCGTCGAGGCCCTTGTTGATTTCGGCGAGTGCGCCGGCGGCAAGCGCGTCGCGCAAGCTCGCATACCGATTGCCGAGCCGCTGGTTCAGGGTGACCACGCCCTCGCCGGTCACCACGCCGAAGCACGCCTTGCCGTCGGCCATATAGCTCGCAAGCTTCATTCACGACTCCCTATAGGGCTGGATTCGCCGCGTCGCGTTTCCTCTTACGTCATCCCAGGTCCCAAACGGAAGCACATAGTGGTGGGGCCAGTGGCCCGCCATTAGCGTCCTATCAGCGCGGGGCGCGTCGAGTTTGACGTGATAGCCTTCAATGCATCGCCTTGCCGCCATCCACGTTGATTGTCTGCCCGGTCATGAAATCGCTGGCCGCGGAGGACAGAAACATCACCGCGCCTACGAGATCCGCGGGCACCTGCACGCGCTCGATGGCGCGGCCGGCAACGCGCGTGGCGAGATAGTTGGCCGACGAGGAGGCGACCTGCGTCTCGCTCTGCGTCATGCCGGGGGTGACGGCGTTCACGGTGATGCCGAACTCCCCGACTTCGCGTGCCAAGGCGCGAGTAAATCCGATGACGCCCGCTTTCGACGTGGTGTAGTGCAGCCGGTTAGGCGTTCCTTCCCACACCCGCGACGAGGAGATGTTGACGATCTTGCCGCGCCGCTGCGCCTTCATCGGCGGGAACACCGCGCGGCAGGACAAAAACATGCCGCGCAGGTTGACCGCCATGACGCGATCCCATTCCTCGACCGGGATTTCGAGCCAAGAGCGCCGCGGCAGCACGCTCATCAACGAGGCGTTGTTGATGAGCACGTCGATCGCGCCGAATCGGTCAAGCGTCGCCTGCGCCATTGCGTTCGTCGAATCTTCGCTGGCGATGTCCGTTGCAAGACCGATCGCTTCCAAGCCCTCCGCCACGAGAGCCTCTGCGACTGACTTCGCCGCCGCGCCGTCGATATCGGCGGCAACGACTCGCGCCCCCGCCTTGGCGAATTCTTGCGTATAGACTTTGCCGATGCCTTTGCCGCCGCCGGTGATGATCACGGTGCGTCCGGTCAAATCGAAACGCTCATTCATATCGGCCTCGATGGATCGGAGTGCACGCTACACGCGATGGTTTTCGATGCCACAGCAGGCGATTTGCCCACGCTACCGGCCCAGTCCGCCCTTGTCTTCGATGAAGCGGGCGATCTCAGCGACTCCCTCGCCGGCGCGCAGATTGCTGAACACGAAGGGCCGCGCGCTGCGCATGCGCCTGGCGTCGCGCTCCATCACCGCGAGCGAGGCGCCCACGTGCGGGGCGAGATCGATCTTGTTGATCACGAGCAGGTCGGAGCGCGTAATGCCGGGGCCGCCCTTGGATGGAATCTTGTCGCCGGCGGCGACGTCGATGACGTACAGCGTCAAGTCGGCAAGCTCGGGCGAGAAGGTCGCGGCCAGGTTGTCGCCGCCCGACTCGATGAGAACGAGATCGAGCGCCGGAAACTTCTTCTGCATCTCGCCGACCGCGGCAAGATTGATGGAGGCGTCTTCGCGGATGGCCGTGTGCGGGCAGCCGCCGGTCTCGACGCCGGCGATGCGCTCGGGCGCGAGTGCCCCGGAACGCACGAGATATTCGGCGTCCCACTTGGTATAGATGTCATTGGTGATCGCCGCGATCTCGTAGCGGTCACGCAGCCGCTTGCACAGAGCGTCCATCAGCGCGGTCTTGCCCGAGCCGACTGGGCCGCCGATGCCGACGCGCAGCGGTCCATGGGGATTGGGCATGGTTCAACTCCTGAACAGGCGCGTGTGCTGCGTCTCGTGGCGCATGCTGGCGAGGTCGGCGCGGAAGGCGGCGCCGCCCACATCGTCGAGCGCTGTCGCGAGCGCGCGCTCGGCCGTCGCCGCCATCACTTGCTCGAGCGCGGCGAGGACGCGCTGGCCATCGGTCTGGCCGAGGGGGACGAGCCGCACGCCAGCGGAAACGAGATTCGCTGCCAGCGCGTGGAGATAAGCCGGCAACGCGTGTGCGACGCCAATGCCGTGCCCGGCGCAGGCAACGGCGACCGCCAGCGGCAGCACGATGGTTTCATCCCAGATCGCCAGCAGCCGATCGAGCGCCGGAGTCGGCCACGCCGCGCGTGTCGTCTCCAGAAAGGCGCGGCCTTGCGCCGTCGTTTCCAAGTGCCGCTCCTTCGACGGCGCAAAAGCGGCGGCAAGCTCGGCGACCGTACGCAGTGCCCCGTCGTCCGACTGCCCCACCGCGCGGTGCGCATGAACGAAAAAAACCGCGTCGCAAAATCCGCTCCCGTCGGCGAGCATCACGGCGAGCCAATGCTCGAGCGTTGCCGCATCGGTGATGTCGCCGGTCTCAACCGCCCACTCGATGCCGCTGGAATAGGAGAATGCGCCGATGGGATAGGCCGGCGACAGCCATGCCATCAGCCGATAGAGGGCGGCCGCATTGAGGTAGCCGTCTGCCGCCCGCTTAATGGTCATGCTCGCCCGTGTGTCCGTGCTCATACGCGCCACGCTCCGGATCGAACGGCGCCTCGATGGAAGTGAGCCGGGCACCGAGGCCGCGCAGCATCTCTTCCAGCACGTGGTCGCGCCGGATGCGCAACCTGTCGCCCACCACCTGCATCTCGGTGTGGCGATTGCCGATGTGCCAGGCGAGCCGCGCGAGCTCGCGCGGGCTTGCCGCCGCAATCTCGATGAGCGGCTCCGCCTTGCCGGCCACGCGCACGATTGCTCCGTCCTCGAGCACGAGGCCGTCGCCGTCCTTGAGCGCGGTCGCATGCGGCAGGTCGAGCAGAAACGCCGTGCCGCCTTCTCCCGTCAACGCGACTCTGCGGCGATGGCGCTCGGCGGCATCGAGCACGACGCAGTCGATGGCGCTCGCTGCGTTCCAGGTGCCGGCCGCTCTGATTTCAGACGCGCGTCTCATACCAGCGGCCATTGGCGCCGACCCATCCACGCCGTCATGGCCGGGCTTGTCCCGGCCATCCACGTCTTAGCTGCATCCAAAAAACAAGACGTGGATACCCGGCAGCGCAGACAAATTTACACAGTCTGCGCAAGCTTGACTGCGTTGCCGGGCATGACGAGCCAATAATTGAGATCGTTCGTATCATCAGGATCTTGTCTTCAGAACAAGAAATACCGCTGCGCCATGGGCAACACCTCGGCCGGCGCGCAGGTCAACAGTTCGCCGTCGGCGGTGACCTCGTAGGTTTCCGGATCGACCTCGATCTTCGGTGTCGCGCCGTTGTGCACCATGCTCTTCTTGGAGATGCCGCTGCGGGTATTTTCGACCGCGACGAATTCCTTCTCGACGCCGAGCTTGGCGCGCAAGCCGCGCTTGAGCGCGGCTTTCGACACGAACACCAGCGACGACGCAATAAGCGCCTTACCGAATGCACCGAACATCTCACGGTAGTGCACCGGCTGCGGCGTCGGGATCGAGGCGTTGGGATCGCCCATGGTCGCCGCGATGATCGAGCCGCCCTTGATGATGCAATCGGGCTTCACCCCGAAAAAAGCGGGCGACCACAGCACGAGATCGGCGAGCTTGCCCTTCTCCACCGAGCCGATGTGCTTTGACACGCCGTGCGCGATCGCCGGATTGATGGTGTATTTGGCGACGTAGCGTTTGGCACGCGCGTTGTCGTTATCGCCCTTCTCCTCTCTGAGTCTGCCGCGCTGCTTCTTCATCTTGTCGGCGGTCTGCCAGGTGCGGATGATGACCTCGCCGATCCGTCCCATGGCCTGGCTGTCCGATGACATCATCGACAGCGCACCGATGTCGTGCAGGATGTCCTCGGCCGCGATCGTCTCCTTCCTGATCCGGCTTTCCGCGAAGGCCACGTCCTCGGCGATCAGCGGATCGAGATGGTGACAGACCATCAGCATGTCGAGATGCTCGTCAATCGTGTTCCTGGTGAATGGCCGCGTCGGATTGGTGGACGACGGCAGCACATTCTTGAGCCCCGCCACCTTGATGATGTCGGGGGCATGCCCGCCGCCGGCGCCCTCGGTGTGAAAGGCGTGGATGGTCCGGCCCTTGAACGCCTCGATGGTGTCCTCGACGAAGCCGGATTCGTTGAGTGTGTCGGTGTGGATCATCACCTGCACGTCGTGGTCATCGGCGACCGCGAGGCAGCAGTCGATCGCCGCCGGCGTGGTGCCCCAGTCCTCGTGCAGCTTGAGCGCGCAGGCGCCGCCCGCGACCATCTCCTCCAGCGCCGCCGGGCGCGATGCGTTGCCCTTGCCGGCGAAGCCGAGATTGACCGGCAAAGCGTCGGCCGCCTGGATCATGCGAGCGATATGCCACGGCCCCGGCGTGCACGTGGTGGCGAAGGTGCCGTGCGCCGGCCCGGTGCCGCCGCCGAGCATGGAAGTGACGCCAGACATCAGCGCCTCTTCCACCTGTTGCGGGCAGATAAAGTGAATGTGGGTGTCGAAGCCGCCGGCGGTGAGGATCTTGCCTTCGGCCGCGATCACCTCGGTGCCGGGGCCGATGACGATGGTCACGTTGGGCTGAATGTCGGGATTGCCCGCCTTCCCGACGCCGGCGATGCGGCCACCCTTCAAACCGACGTCTGCCTTCACGATCCCCCAATGGTCAAGGATCAGCGCGTTGGTGATCACAGTATCGACCGCGCCCTGTTTGTTCGCGATCTGGCTCTGACCCATGCCGTCGCGGATCACTTTGCCGCCGCCGAACTTCACCTCCTCGCCGTAGGTGCAAAGATCCTTCTCCACCTCGATGATGATGTCGGTATCGGCAAGCCGCACGCGGTCTCCGGTCGTGGGTCCGAACATTTCGGCGTAGACGGCGCGCTGCATCTTGGCGGACATGCGTTGTCAGCTCCTTTGCCTTGGCGGCGGCGACGCATCGCGCCAACGATTCTCGAATGCAGGCCGCAAGATGTCGTGCGCGAATTTGAAGCCGTCCCGACGCCGACGCCCGACGGTCTCTGGGGAGAAATCGCGCATTCCATCCTTGTCGTCGGCCGGATGCTGCGCGGCAGGAATGAGCGTGGCGGCCGGATCCTGCATGTCGATGTTGACGATCGCGTCGATGATCTTGAAGCGGCGCGCCTCATCCAAACGGGCCTGCAGCCGCTGGTCGAGCGCATCGGGTGGAACCAAGGCAGCAAGGTCGTCGATCGTTTCCACCAGCGCATTGACGCGCCGCGCGGTGTCGTGATCCTGCCGCAGGCGGTTGCCGAAGCTCAGCTCGTGCATACGATCCTCAACCGCGGCGAGGTTGCGCGGCAGCCGCGCGCGCAAGGGATAGAGATTCATCACGACGAGCATGCGGTCGATGTCGGGATCGGTGCTGAAGGCATCAATGGCCAAGCCGAGCGGAGTGTTGTCGACGAGACCGCCGTCCCAATGCGGCATGCCGTCGATCTCAACCCATGGGAATCCCGGCGGCAGGCTGCCGCTCGCCAGCACGTGGCGCGGTTCGATCTTGGCCGCGGCGAGCTTGCCGAGCGGCTGATTGACGAACGCTCGCAGCTTGCCGGTCACGACTTCGACCGCGGTCACCGCGAACGTGGTCGCGCTTGCGTTGAGTGCGGCGAAATCGACATGGCGCCCGAGCGTCACCAGCAGCGGGCGCGTGTCGTAAACGTAGGTCCAGGTCGGAGCGGCCCAGAAGTCCGGTCGAGGGGTATAGAAACCGGGCAGCCCGAAATAGGCGAGGTCGCGCTGTGCGGCCTGCATCCAGAATGGGGGTGCCTCCAGCATCAAATCGTCCCACAGCGCGTTGAGTCTGGCGCGGGCGTCCGCGCTGCTCTTCGCGCCGACCACGCAGGCGGCGTTGATCGATCCGATCGAGACGCCGCTGACGACCTTGAGCAGGATCTGGTGGCCCTGCGCCGAAAACTCGTCGATCAGCTCGAGCAACGCGTTCAATGCGCCGCATTCGTAGGCGCCGAGTGCGCCGCCGCCTTGCAGAACCACGCCGACTTCGACCAACTTATTCGCCGCCTCGGACATGCTCGGATCAGAGCTTTCCCATCACGTCCTGCCGAAACCCGTAAATGTTGCGCTTGCCGGCGACCGCAACCAGCGTGACCTCTCGCGTTTGCCCCGGTTCGAAGCGCACAGCCGTCCCGGCGGCGATATTGAGCCGCATGCCGCGCGCCTTCTTGCGATCGAATTTAAGCGCCGGATTGGTCTCGAAAAAATGATAATGCGAGCCGACTTGGATCGGGCGGTCGCCGCTATTGGTGACCGACAATGTCACCGTCCTACGGCCGGCATTGAGCTCGATCTCGCCGTCCGTGATGAACATTTCACCGGGGATCATGGGGGGCTCGCGTCCCTCTCGCTTTCACCTAATCGGCTCATGCACCGTCACCAGCTTGGTTCCATCCGGAAACGTCGCCTCGACCTGGATGTCGTGGATCATTTCGGGAATTCCGTCCATCACCTCGCTGCGTGTGAGCACATGTGCGCCCGCCTCCATCAGCTCAGCGACGGTTTTGCCGTCGCGCGCGCCTTCGACGATGAAATCGGTGATGAGCGCTACCGCCTCGGGATGATTGAGCTTGATGCCGCGCTCGCGCCGCCGGCGTGCCACCATCGCAGCCATGGCGATGAGCAACTTGTCCTTCTCGCGCGGGGTGAGGTTCATGACATACCTTCAAGATTGCGTTCGCTCTCAGTTGAGCCAAAGCCGCGGCAGCGGTACGCCGCGCAAGGCGGAAAGCACGGCGATGAGATCGTGCCGTAGCGTGCCGGCGTCGGCTGCGCAGAGCCGCACCACGGCAAATCCGTTCCAGGCGGAGACGCCGGCCTCGCCGCGCCACCGATCGCTAACTGCGCGGACGGTAGCGGCGGTCACCTCATCGCCGGGGACGATCAGCACGGTTGCGAGCGCGATGCCACCCTTGGCGATCGCGGGCTGCGCAAGCTTGTTCGCCACCGCGCCGTCGAGCCGCATGGCCTCGGCGTGGACGAGCCGCCCGCCCCGGCGCAACCGCCAACGGTCGAACAGAAGACCGTCGTGCACGGCTTCGCCCATACCGGA
>Ga0081455_10004779_pt1 | contig 15049 bp, 12 predicted proteins | sample TabmetS3T2R1_FD_70207 | JGI IMG/M metagenome (GOLD analysis project Ga0081455, IMG submission 70207) | Tabebuia heterophylla rhizosphere microbial communities from the University of Puerto Rico - S3T2R1 | ecosystem: Host-associated > Plants > Roots > Rhizosphere ... | reverse complement strand
CCGCTCGACATCGGCGTCGGCGTGGGCGAGGAGCTGTCCCGTGGGGTGCGAGCCGAAGTACTCGAGGGGGACGCGCAGGTACGTGTCGGTGATGCGGCGGAACCACGTGCGGTGCATGCCCCGTGCCGTCATGTTGCCGAAGTAGCGGCGGAGCACGACGCCGGCCGACCGGAGCACCGCCACGGCGAGGATCGCGGCGGCCGCCGCGGCGATCGCTGCACCCGAGACGCCTTCGTCGAATCCCGGGACGATGACCCGGTCGGTGACCTCGCCGAGCAGGAGCGACCCCGCGACCGCCATGGACCCGTACAGCACCGATCCCAGCACCGACACCGCGAACGGGCGGGGGTGCGTTCGCACGCTGATCCACAGCACGTGGGCCCCGCGCCGCAGGAGCGAGCGCCCGGCCGGAGCGGCCTCGGGGGAGACGTCGACGGCAGTCATGGCCGCAGCGAGTCTGCCGGAACTACGCCGAATTCGTGCCACCGGGTGTTCCAGCCCGACCCCCACCCTCCGGCCCGACCCCGACCGCCACCCCTTGCGGCGTCGGCCTAGCGGCCGACTCGTGGTCGCTGATGGTGTCGGTCTGCGACCGACCCGTATTCTTCTTGGCAATGGAGCGTCTGGGCCGGTTCGAGAACTACCAGTTCCTGGGCGACAAGCGCAGCCAGGTCGTCCACGACATCGACCACGTTCCCGAGGACCACGAGGGCGCCATCACCGAGCTCGTCGAGGCCGAAGCCTTCACCTGCTTCGGGCCGGACACGCTGCCCGAGGCACACAACCGCGGTTACCACCTGTGCCGGGCGTGTCGACGCGCCCGTCACGCCGCGGGCGTCGACGACGTCGCGCCGAGCACGGCGGCCTGACGGCCGCCACACTGCGCACGTCGTGGCCATGGACGAGCGCATCGTGTCGAGCGGGCTGAAGCTCGCCGCGCACGTGGCGCGGCCGCCGGGCCGGCCGAGCGGGCCGCCGCCGGCGGTCGTCCTGTGCCACGGCTATCCGTCGGCCACCGAGTCCGGCCTCACGACCCCGGAGCTGGCGGACCGCATCGCCACCGAGATGGGCTGGCTGGGCCTCGCCTTCGCGTTCCGGGGATGCGGCGAGTCCGGGGGCCAGTTCTCGCTGGTCGGTTGGCTCGACGACATCGGCGCTGCGGTGTCCTACGCCCAGCGGGAGCTGCGGCCCCTGGGGGTCTGGCTCGCCGGGTTCGGCACCGGCGGGGCGCTGTCGGTGTGCGCCGGCGCCCGGGACCCCCGGGTCCAGGGCGTGGCGGCGGTCGGGGCGCCGGGCGACTTCGACGACTGGGCCGGGCATCCCCGCCGCCTGCTCGAGCACGGCCGCGAGGTCGGGGTGATCACAGACCCGGCGTTCCCACCCGCGTTCGACCCCTGGGCGCGGGAGCTCAAGGAGGTGCGGGCGGTGGCGTGCGCGTCGCAGTACGCGCCGCGTCCGCTGCTGGTGGTCCACGGCAGCGAGGACGAAGCCGTGCCGCCGTTCGACGCCCGGGTCCTGGCCGACGCCCACGGCTCGGCCGAGCTGCGCTTCATCAACGGCGCCGGCCACGAGCTGCGCCACGACCCCCGGGCAGTGGCCGTCCTCCTGGGCTGGCTGGACCGCCAACGCCACAACCTGCACCGCTAGCCGGCGTCGCGCTGGCGGGGCCGGCGCAGGCGGCGATTCACCCCGCCGGGGTGATCACGACGCTCGGGGCCGGGCGAGACCGTTGGGGATCCCCCGACAAGGAGGCCTGGATGGCGACCCTGACCGCATGGAAGTTCGACACGCCCGACGGTGCGGACGCGGCCGAGCAGACGCTGCTGCGCCTGCAGAAGGAAGAGCTGATCCAGATCCACGACGCGGCGACGGTCAGCTGGCCCGAGGGCAAGAAGAAGCCGAAGACGCGGCAGTTGACGAGCCTGGCCGGCATCGGCGCGCTCAGCGGCTCGTTCTGGGGCCTGCTGTTCGGCCTGCTGTTCTTCGTGCCGCTGCTGGGCATGGCCGTCGGAGCGGCCGCCGGGGCGCTGGGCGGCTCGCTCACGGACGTGGGCATCGACGACGACTTCATCGCCTCGGTGCGCGACAAGGTGACGCCGGGGACGTCGGCTCTGTTCGTCCTGTCGAGCGACGCGGTCCTCGACAAGGTGAAGGACGCCTTCGCCGGCCAGCATCCCGAACTGATCCACACCAACCTGTCCACGGAGCAGGAAACCCAGCTGCGGGAGGTGTTCGCTGAGGCCGAGCAGTAGGCAGCTCGGAGTTCACCCGGGACGCTCACCCCAAGGGTGAGGAAATCCCAGCCGGTTTGGGGCAGACTCACGCCACGCGCGAGCACAGGCACAACGGTCCTCCCTAGACCGCAGAGGGGGAGATGGGCGACGAGCTTCCGCTGCTGGGGCCGAGATCGAGCCTCGCGCGCCTGCCCGAGGCTCTCGTCCGGCGCCCCCGGCTCGACTCGCTGCTCGCCGACGGGACGCGCCGCCAGGTGACGTTGATCTCGGCCCCGCCGGGGTCGGGCAAGACGACGCTGGTCACCGCCTGGCTCGCATCCCGGCGCCGCCGAGACGTGATGCTCACGGTGGACGCTCGCGACAACGAGCGGGATCAGCTCGCCGGCGTGATCGTCGCGGCGCTGGTGGATCGCGGCGCTGTCGCTCCGGAGGAGATCGACGCCACGCTGCCGGGCACGACGCTCCTCGACGCTGCGTTCGCGCAGCTGGAGCAGCGATCGACCAAGCGCGTCCTGGTGCTCGACGACCTTCAGGAGCTGAGCTCCCGCCACGCCCTGCGGACGCTGGCCTATCTCGTCGAGCGGGCACCGACCTCTCTCGACCTCGTCCTGTGCAGCCGGGCCGACCCGCCCATCCGGTTGACGCGACTACGGCTCGAGGACCGGCTCGCGGAGATCCGCAACGACAGCCTCGCGTTCGACCTGGCCGAGACCTCGACGCTCCTGACCGCCCACGGCCTGGACCTGACCCGCGCCCAGGTGCAGGCGCTGTGGCAGCGGACGGAGGGGTGGGTCGCGGGTCTGCGACTGGCCGCCTATGCGCTGCAGGGCGAGTCGGATCCGGCCGAGTTCGTGCAGGGCGCGGCCGGGACCGAGACGGCCATCGCCGACTACCTGCTCAAGGAGCTGCTCACCCGCCAGGACGAGGCCATCCAGCAGTTCATGCTCCGGACCAGCGTGGTCGGCCGGCTGACGCCGGACCTCGCAGAGGTGCTCACCGGCGACGCCGCCGTGTCCAGGCGGCTCGGCGAGCTGGAACGGAACGGGGTGTTCTTTGCCGAGCTCGAGGACCGCACCTGGTACCGCTACCACTCGCTGTTCGCGACGCTCCTCGAGGCCCGGCTGCGCCAGCAGCACCGTGATCTGGCGGACGAGCTGCACCGTCGCGCCACCACCTGGTTCATCGCCAACGACATGCCCGGTGAGGCCGAGGTTCATGCCCGGGCGGCGGGGGATTGGCCCATGGTGGGGCGCCTCGCCGCCGAACGCTGGGTTGCCCGGACCCTCGATGGCGTCGACACGAACGACGGCCTGCTGGCGGGCGTGCCGGCCCGGGCCATCGCCGCCGACGAGAGCCTGACGATCCTCGCGGCTGCGGAGGCCTGCTCCCGGCGCGACCGCCGCGCTGCGGACGCGCACTGTGCCGTCGTCGACGCGCGGGCGCCCGATCCGGCCGCGGGCGCCGACCCGGCCGATCCCCTGACGAGCGTGCCGCCCTTGGCGCGACCGCTCCTGGCCGTCTGCTACGCCCGGGCGTTCGGGGCCGACGCCCGAGCCCGAGCGGCCATCGCCGACCTGCGCGGAGCGGACGGCGCCGGCACGACCGCGAGGCTAGCCGAGCTCAGGACCATCGGCCTGGACCTCGACGACGGCCGGATCGAGCGAGCCCGTAGAAAGGCGACCTCCCTGGTGCTGGCGGCCGACCTCACGTGGATCGGCACGGAGGCGCTCGCGTTGCTGGCGCTGGCGGACGCCGTCGAGGGCGACCTCGCCGCCGCGGCGCTGCACGCCGAGCGGGTGCTCGACGAGCCGTCCGCCACCAGCGCCGCGCGCCACGTCGCCACGCTGGCGCTCGCCTTGCGGCACGCCCAGCGGGGTGAGCACCGGCATGCGATGGCTGCGCTGTCGGCCGTCCGGGCGCCGGCCACTGAGGACCGTGCGATCCGCGCCGTCGACGGCGCCGTGCGGGCCGCCCTGCGCACTCCGGGGGCGCCGTTCGTCGGGCTCGAAGGCGACGATGCGGAACATCCCCTCGTGATGCGGACGCTGGTGGCACTCGGCGTGCTGGAGGCCCTGGACTCGGCTGGGCGGGTGCGGGTGACGGGCGGCCCCCTGGAGGAGGCCGTGCTCCTGGGGCGGCAACGCTGGCGCGCCCGGAGCGGTGCTGGCGTGGTGTCGGTGCTCAACGATCACCCCCGCCGGGGGTCGCGCCGTTACCACCCGCGCAGCCTGATCGAGCGCTCCGCGCTGCTGGCCCTCGGCGCCGCCGACCGCGGCGACCGGGGCGGTACGTTGGCGGCCCTCCGTGACGCGCTGGTGGCGACGGAGAAGACTGGCATCTGGGCCCCGCTTCTGGTGCTGGCGCCCGATCTGACCGACCTGCTCGAGGCCCGGGCCGACGAGTTGGGACCGCATCAGGGTCTGGCGCTCGAGCTGGTCGACCGGGCCCGGACGTCTCCGGCGCCGGCCTACGTGGAGCCTCTCACCGAACGCGAGACTTCCGTGCTGTGCCATCTGCCGACACTGATGTCGAACCACGAGATCGCCGACGTCATGCACGTCTCGGTGAACACGGTGAAGACCCACCTGAAGTCGCTGTACCGCAAGCTCGGCGTCACCAGCCGGCGCGAGGCGGTGCTGCGGGGGCGCTCCCTGGAACTGCTCTAGCCCGTGTCCGATCGGGAGCGGTAGGCGATGTTGGGTAGCCGGCGGACCTCGATCAGCTCGAGGCCCAGCGCTTCGATGCGCCGGATGAGTCCGTGCAGCGCAGCCTGGTCCTCGACGGGCCCGGCCAGGACGGTCTCCACGGGCTCGACGCTGGTACCGAGCGACAGCTCCTCGAACTCGTTGATGAGGGTGCTGCTCAGTCGCCCCCGGATCCGCAACTCGTAGTCGAAGCCCATGTCGTCGCCAACTTCCGAAGACACCCGTAGCGATGATGAGCATCTCCCTTCCTCGCCGCCCGGTCGTCACCCGCGGAGGGTGACGGGCACCCGGGCACGCACCCGGGGCGAACCGCGGCCACGGGGGTCCTCGGCGCCGCTGCTCTTCGCCGGCGATGGCGGCGAGCCCCGTCGCCGGAGGGTCGCCGATGCTGTCCTCCTGGGGATCGCGGTCACAACCCTCGTGCTTGCCGCCCTGGCCAGCAACCAGGTCGAGGGCGACGAGAACGAGCTGGTCGATGCGTTGGACCGGCTCCTCGGCTGGCTCGATCCGGTGTGGACGGCCTGCTACGCCGCCGTGGGCCCGGCCTGCGTCGGCCTGCTGGTGGCCGCACTCGCCGTCCGTCGCCTGGCGCTCGCACGAGACATCGGGCTCGCCGCCGGTGTGGTGTTCGGCGTCAGCGAGCTGCTGGCGCGCGTCGTCGACAACGCGTGGCCCAGCGTCGGCGACATGCTCTGGCGGGTCGGCGATCCCACGTTTCCGGCCGCGCGCTTGGCGCTCGTCAGCGCCGTTGCTCTGGTGGCGGCGCCCGAGCTCACGAGGCCGGCGCGCCGGGGCACCGCCGCCCTCGTAGGCCTGACTGCGGTCGCGTCGCTGGTCCTGGGGGCCGCGTACCCATCGGCAGTATTGGGCGGCGTGGGACTGGGACTGGGGGTGGGCGCGCTGGTGCGGCTGTCGTTCGGCTCGTCGGCTGGCTTCCCGAGCATCCACCGGGTGCGCGCCGCGCTCGCCGACTTGGGGGTGGAGGGCGACGGTTTGCGCTACGCGTTCCGGCCCGACAATGGCGCCGCCCGGTACGTCGGCGACGCCGGGGGCCAGCCGCTGGGCATCCTGGTCTACGGACGTGACGCGCGGGACGCACAGCTTCTGGCCCGAGCCTGGCGGCAGCTCTGGTACCGCGATCCGGGCCCGCAGGCCTCGTTGACGCGTCGCGAGCAGGTGGAGCACGAGGCCCTGATGCTCATGCTCGCCGGCCAGGCGGGCGTTCCGGTGACGGAGGTGGTTGCCGCCGGGACGGCATCGACCGGCGACGCCGTCCTGGTCACGGTCGAGCCACCCGCCCAGCGGTTGGCGGACCTTCCCCCCGAGCGCGTGTCCGACGAGCTGTTGGCGAGGGTCTGGGACGTGGCCCTGCGGCTGCGCGACGCCTCGCTGGCACACGGCTCGCTCAACGCCGGCTCGATCCTGGTGGCGGACGGCGAGGTGGTCGTCACGGGCATGGCCGGGGCCCGGCGGAGCCCGCCCGGAAGCGACATGTTGGCCATCGACCTCGCCGAGCTCCTGGTGTCGTTTGCCCTCCTCGTCGGTGACGCGCGGGCGATCGGCTCGGCCTTGGCCGCGGTCGGTGACGAGGCGGTGCGCAGTACCCTCCCGTTCGTCCAGCACGCGGCGCTGAGCCCGTGGCTACGGGACGCCGTCCATCGTGCCGGCGCCGACGTGGACCGGCTGCGGCGGCGGGCCGCGGACGCAACCGGCGGCGAGGTCCCCGAGGTGGCGCAGCTCCGGCGCATCCGGCCGCGCGATGTGCTCCTGATGCTGCTGATCGTCGTTGCTGCGGTGACGCTGCTGAGCCAACTGGCCGACATCGGCCTCGACACGATCGTCGAGGAGCTCGCCGGCGCCAGCCTCGGATGGGTGCTCTTCGGGCTGGTGCTGGCGCAGCTGGCCCTGCTGTGCGATGCGCTCGCCACGATCGCCGCCGTGGGCATGCCGCTTCCGCTCGGGCCCACGACCGTGTTGCAGTCCGCGATCAAGTTCATCAACCTGTCGGTCCCGAGCGTGGCGGGAAAGTTCGCCCTGACCGTCCGCTACCTGCAGCGCCAAGGGGTGGCGTCGTCGGTGGCCGTCACGCAGGGCGCGATCGACGGATTCGCCGGCTTCCTCGTTCAGGCCGCGGTGCTGGTCGTGGTCCTCCCCATGATCAACCTCGACGTCGACTGGGGATCGTTCGACGCATCGGCGCTCGTGTGGATCGGCGTCGCCATGATCGCGGTCGCCGTGCTGGGGTTGCTGATCGCGGCGCTCGTGCCCTCCCTGCGCGCCCGGCTGGCGCCACCGATGCACGCCGCCCTCACCAACGTGCGGGGGCTGCTCTCCTCGCCACCCCGGCTCGTGAAGCTCGTGCTCGCCAACCTGGGGTCCCAGATCGTGTACGCGCTGGTCCTGGGCACCGCCCTGCGCTCTTTGTCGGCCGACGCCTCGCTGGCGGATCTGCTGTTCGTCAATACCGCCGTCAGCCTGTTCTCGGGCCTGGTCCCCATTCCCGGCGGCATCGGCGTCGCGGAGGCGGGGCTGACGGCGGGACTGGTCGCCGTGGGGATCCCGGAAGAGACAGCGCTTGCGGCCGCGCTCATCCACCGCCTGCTGACGTACTACCTACCTCCGGTCTGGGGCTTCTGGGCGCTGCGCTGGTTGGGCCGGCACGGCTTCGTATGACGACCGCCGTCACCCACACCGGGGGATGACCAACGCCGGAGATCGACCGACGATCGATGGCGTCGGCTCGACGGAAAGGGGACGGCCCATGCTCGGTGAAGCGATCGGCGACCTACTGCCGTCGGCGGTCGGGGTCGCCCTGAGCCCGATCCCCATCGTGGCGGTGATCCTCATGCTCGGCACGCCGCGGGCGCGCTCGACCGGGACCGCCTTCGCGATGGGATGGGTCCTCGGGCTGGTGGCCGTGTCGGTCATCGTGCTGCTCGTGGCGGGCGATGCCGATTCGAGCAACGACACCAGCACGACCGTCGACGTCGTCGTCCTGCTGTTCGGGCTGCTCCTGCTGTCCGTCGCGGTGAGGCAGTGGCGGGGACGGCCCCGCTCCGGCGAGGAGCCGGAGATGCCGAAGTGGATGGCCGCCATCGACAAGTTCACGGCCGGGCGCGCCCTCGGCTTGGGTGTGCTGCTGTCGGCGGTCAATCCCAAGAACCTGGCCCTCACGCTCGCGGCCGCAGCATCGCTGGCTCAGGCGGGGCTGTCGGCCGGCGGGGACGTGGTCGGGGTGGCGGTGTTCGTGGCCATCGGCTCGTTGACGGTCGCCGGGCCCGTCGTCGCCTACCTGCTGATGGGGAAGCGGGCGGAGCGGATGCTCACCGAGATCAAGCAGTTCATGTCCGACAACAACTCCGTGATCATGGCCGTCGTCTGCCTCGTGCTGGCCGCCAAGCTCATCGGCAAGGCGATCGGTGGCCTGACGGACTGAGCCGCACGTCGAGCTTGGTCAGCCCCTCGGGTCATTGGCCGCGGGCGGCTCCGCGTCCACCTAATGGCTCGCTAATTCCGGTTGGGTAGTCCGGACGGTGTCGGCACGGATCCCCCAGTCCGCGCCGTCTGGCCCCGGGCGTGCGCCGCCCGCAGCGTCCCGGGGCCGCTACAGGAGCGACGGCCCGTCGGAGACGCTCAGCAAGAAGCCCCAGTTCAGTCGGACTTGGTCTTGCCCTGAGCCTTCATCGCCTTCTTCCACGACCGCACCCGCTGCAGCGTCTCGGGCGAATCGATGTCGGCGACCGACCGGGGCTGGTCGTCGGAGAAGGGGGCGGTGGCCTGCTCCCAGCCGGGCGGACGGACGCCGAAGCGCTTGGCCAACATCGCCGTGAAGATCTTGGACTTGTCCGCGCCGAAGCCGGGGAGGGCCCGAACCCGCCGCAGCAGCTCGGCACCGTCGTCCACGCCGGTCCACACCGCGGCCGCGTCGCCGCCGTAGTTGTCGACGAGGTATTGGCTCAGCGCCTGGGTGCGCTTGGCCATCGAACCCGGATAGCGGTGGAGCGCCGGTGGGCCCTTGAACATCGTCTCGAGGGTCGTGGGGTCCAGTGCGGCGATCTCCGCGGCGTCGAGCCGCCCGCCGAGCTTGTCGCGCAGCCGCAGCGGTCCGCTGAACGCCCACTCCATGGGCACCTGTTGATCCAGCAGCATGCCGATGGTCAGCGCCAGCGGATCGTCGACCAGCAGCTTGTCGGCCTCGGGATCGCCGGTCACCGGCAGCGCCGGCTCGGTCTGCTCACTCGGCCCGGACAGCTTGGTCGGCTCGCTCATGCCCGCACGCTACCGGGCAGCTTGTGGGGGCGGCTCGCCCCACGGCGCGGTCCCGATCATCCCGGCGGGAGCGGGGGGAGTAGGCGCCCGGGCCGCCGGAGCACTCCCGCCGGGGGTCCTTCTCGACCCGACCGGGCGGATCATGCCGAAGCTGGGATCGCTCGACCTCACCCAGACGGGAGTTTCACCCAGGTGATTCCCGAACGGAATCCCAGAGCAGCCCTTGCTCGCGGGCGCGCTCGACGGCGTCGACCCGCGACGAGACCGCGAGCTTGCGGTAGATGGACCGGATGTGCGAGTGCACCGTGTTGTAGGACACGAACTGCCGGCGCCCGATCTCGCGCTGCGACAGGCGTGTCGGGAGCAGCCGGAGGATCTCGAGCTCTCGCTTGGTGAGCTCGGCGCCGTCGGCGACCGAGCGCGTGCTGGCGGCCAGGCTCCGGCTGACCTCGTCCCATCGATCCGCGAGGATGCCGGGGTCGGCGCAGGCGTCGATCAGGTCCTTGGCCTCGCCGAGCGTCCGTCGTCCCTCCTCGGTGGCTCCCCGCGTGGCGAGCGCGGCAGTCAAGGCGAGCAGCGCCTGGATCACGAGCAGAGGCTCCGACGCGGTCCGCATGCGATCGACCCCGAGCCTGAGCAGCCGCTCGCCTTCGTCGCGGTCGCGAGTGTGGGCCACAACCGCCCCCAAGGTGGCCGACGCCCAGGCGCCGGTCGCGGTGTCGGTGAGGCCCTGCGACTCCAGGGCGGCGATCGCCCGCAGCGCCCACCGCTCGGCCGACTCGACATCGCCGGCCTCCAGATCGACATACGCAAGGAGGCAGTCCGCCCCCACGGCGTTGAGCCACTGCTCGGTGCGAGGGGCCAGGACGGCCCCCCGCTCGAGCAGGGGACGCGCCTCGTCGAGGCGGCCAGCGAGCGCCAGCGCCCAGCCGAGCTGCACGTGCACGGTCACCCGCCACATCGACTCGCGGTTGCCCTCGAGCTCGAAGGCGCGCCGCGCCGCCGCCAACATCTCGCCGACGTCGCCCCACGGGAACCCGGCCCGAAGCAGGGCCGCCGTCGACTCGATCGAGCCGGCGCCGTCGGGTAGCGGGCCCTCGTAGCCGGCGTCGATGGCGTTCCGCAGCGCGAGCTGGGCGTCGTCACGACGACGCTGGAAGCTCGCCACCCACGCCTCCACGACCGAGAGCCGGGCGTCGCCCACCACGACCCGGCGGGGGAACTCGTCGAGCCACCCCGCCACCGTGGCGTAGCCGCCCCATTCGATTGTCGACAGGTAGTTCTCGGCGACAAGGCGCGTCGCCGTCTCGATCTCGCCTCCGGCCAGCGCGTGGTGGATCGCCTCACCCACATGTCCGTCGCCGGCGAGCCAGGTGAGCGCATTCCGGTGCAGCTCGCGGCAACGCTCGCGATCCCGCCGCTCGAGCTCGGCGCGCAGCAGCTCGGCGAACAGGTGGTGATAGCGGTACCACTCGCGATGATCGTCCAGCGCCGTCAGGAACAGGTTGGCGTGCTCGAGCCTGATCAGCAGGTCCGCGGAGCCGCTGCGGCCCGTGGTGGCGTCGCAGAGCGGGCCGGACATCCGATCGAGGATCGACGTCTCGACCAGGAACTCGAGCAGCGCGGGCTCCAAGGCAGCCAGCGCAACCTCGGTGAGGTAGTCGCTGACGTGGCGAGTGGAACCGTCGAAGCCGGCGACGGCGCGTTCGCGGTCCGTCTCGTCCCGCAGCGAGAGGTATGCCAGGTAGAGCCCGGCGGGCCATCCCTCCGCGTGCTCGTGAAGTGTGGCCGCGGCCTCGGCCGACAGCCCCAGCCCGAGCGTGTCGTTCAGGAAGCGCGTGCTCTCGTGCGGCGTGAACGCGAGGTCGGCCTGGCGCAGCTCGAGCAGTTCGCCTCGCGCCCGCAGCGTGCCGAGCGGGAACGGGGGGTCGACGCGGCTGGCGACCACGACCTGCACGTTGGCGGGTTCGCGCGTCAGGAACAGCTCGACCGAGCGGTGGCACGCCGGGCTGGAGATCGCGTGGTAGTCGTCGAGGACCAGCACGACGTCGTGCTCGAGCGTTGCCAGCTCGTTGAGCAGCCGAGGGACGATCGCATCGACGAAGTCCTGCTCGTCGAGGAAGCCCGCCGGCGGGGTGAGCGGCGCTGTGGGTTCGATCGCCTGCAGGGCGGCGACGACGTAGTTCCAGAAGAGCATCGGATCGTTGTCGGAGCCGTCGAGCGAAACCCACGCCAGCGGCCGGTCGGCCGCCAGCCGCCACTGGCCCAGCAGCGTCGACTTCCCGAAGCCGGGCGGCGCCACGACCAGGACCGGTCCGCGATGCGACGCCAGCCGTCCCAGTAGGCTGGTGCGCTCTATCGTGCTCGACCGCAACCGCGGCACACCGAGCTTGGTGCCGAGGAGCACCGGCGCGGCGGGCTCATGCTGTGGCGCCCGCAGTTGCGTGGTTCCCCCTGCCACCGGGCAAGTCTGCCACGGCAGCGCTAGTCATTCTGGCCCTACCGGAGATCGGCCCCTGGCTCAGGGGATCCGGCCGCGCTCACCCCATGTCGAACTCGTCGCTGGCGGACAGCAGCGCCCAGATGATCGTCACGTCGATCGCCAGCACCACCAGCGCCCAGATGGGGGCGACGAAGATCATGAACACCGCCAGCGACCCACTGATCGCCGCCCACAGCACGCCGAGGATCTGCCCCATCGGGTGACGGGCGAAGATCAGGTACGCGGTCACCAGCTGCAGCACGCCGATGATGACCCAGAACCAACCCCAGGCCGTGATGTTGACGCCGAACAACACCTCGTTGAGCGTCTCGGTCTGGTCGTCCTTGCTGATGGCGGCGATGCCGCTCAGGATGTTCCAGATGGCGACGATCGAGGCGATGACCCCTGCGAACGTGACCCAGCCACTGCGGAACCGTGTGGTTTCCACGCGCACCTCCAGAGTGATGTACCGACGCACCGTGCAGCCCGGGGTGCCTGATTGCCTCACCCCCCTGGGGTGACGATCCCCAGATGCCCGCTCCCGACGATGCCCACATGAGCTCGAGCCAAGCGGCAGTCGCGGGCGGCGCGTCCCCACCCGGCGCCCCTCCCGCTGCCGGGATGGTGTGGGTGCCGGGTGGGACGTACATGATGGGTTCGGACCGGCACTATCCCGAGGAGGCCCCCGCACATCCGGTGACGGTCGACGGCTTCTGGATGGACCGGTGCGCCGTCACCAACGCCGAGTTCCGTCGGTTCGTCGACGCCACCGGGCACGTGACCGTGGCCGAGCGGGCGCCCGATCCCGCCGACTACCCGGGTGCCGATCCGGCGCTCCTGGTGCCGGCGTCGGCCGTGTTCCGCAAGCCCGGACGCCCGGTCGACCTGCGCAATCCGTACAACTGGTGGGTCAACGTCCAGGGCGCGTCGTGGCGTCACCCTCGCGGGCCGCAGAGCTCGCTCAAGGGACTCGAGGACCACCCGGTCGTCCACGTGGCGTGGGCCGACGTCGAGGCGTACGCCGCCTGGGCCGGCAAGGAACTGCCGAGCGAGGCCGAGTGGGAGCGGGCGGCGCGCGGCGGGCTCGAGGACGCCGAGTTCGCGTGGGGCGACGAGCTCACTCCCGGCGGTAGGCACATGGCCAACGTGTGGCAGGGCGAGTTCCCGCTGCGCAACGACCTGCTCGACGGCCACGAGTACACGGCGCCCGTGCGGTCGTACCCGCCCAACGGGTGGGGCCTGTTCGAGATGGTCGGCAACGTGTGGGAGTGGACCGTCGACTGGTATCAGGCCCATGGCGCCATCACGCACGCCTGCTGCACGGTGGACCACCCGCGTGGCGGCGACCGCGAGGCCAGCATCGACGCCGCCGATCCGACGAGCGTCCCCCGCAGGGTGATGAAAGGCGGCTCCCACCTGTGCGCCCCCAACTACTGCCGGCGCTATCGCCCGGCGGCGCGCATGGCCCAGGCCATCGACACGTCGACGTCGCACCTCGGGTTCCGCTGCGTCGTACGACCGTCGGCGTCGGACGCCGACGGCCGGTAATTCGGTTGCGCGGCGGCCGCCGACCGGGCTGACCTACCCGTGGCACCGCTGCAGTGGCGGTGCCATCGGACCGGACGGGAAGGTGGTGGTGACCGATGCCTGCGTTCACGTGCGCCGGGCGTCGCGCGCCCGGGGTGACCGTCCGGCCCTCGCCCGGGCTCCCCTGAGCCCAACGGTCGAGCCGAGCCTCTGAGGCGTCACCCCGGCGGACGCGACGCGGTCCGTTCGTCCCTGCATCTCGGAGGTCCTCCCTTGGCGCGCGATCAGCGCAACGCCCGCCGTCGGTCCCTCACGTCGTTTCGCTGCCGCAACTGCCGGCTCGACGTGCCGGCCGACGCCCCGGGCACCGCCCACCGCAACCACTGCCCCAACTGCCTGTGGAGCCGCCACGTCGACGACTCGCCGGGTGATCGCGCCGCGCTCTGCGGCTCGTCGATGGAGCCGATCGCCATCAGCGTGCGAGGCGCCGGCGAGTGGGTGCTCGTCCACCGCTGCCTCGGCTGCGACACCGTGCACCTCAACCGCATCGCCGGTGACGACAACCCGCTGCTCCTGGTGCGCATCGCCGTCGGTCCGCTGGCGCAGCCGCCGTTCCCGCTCGACGTGCTCGGTCGCCTGTGACGCTGCCCGTGCATTTCGGTGCCCCTTGCGGGCTGGCCGCTCGGCCTCTACAGGTCGGGCGGACGGGCAGGTCGTCTGGGTGCACGGTGGTCAGTGTTGCCGGGAGGCCGAGCTGCGCGGCCTGGGCTTGCGCGGCAAATTCCGTACTGTTCGGTGCCCCTTGCGGGGCTATCCGCTCGGCCTCTACAGGTCGAACTGGCGCGGGTCGATGCGCTCCGGGTCGATGCCGTAGTGGACGATGGCCTCGGCCACCGTCTCGGCCTTGACCTCGCCCTGCTGGGCCAGCGCCCACAGGGTCGCCACCACCACGTGTGGCATGTCGGTCTCGAAGAACTGGCGCAGCTTCTCGCGGGTGTCGGAACGGCCGAAGCCGTCGGTGCCCAGCGGCACGAACGGCTGGCGCACCCAGCGGGAGACCTGGTCGGGGACCGCCTTCATGAAGTCGGTCACCGCCACGACGGGTCCGCCCTCGGCGCCCAGCAGCTGCGTCACGACAGGCGTGCGGGGGGGCTCGGTGGGGTGGAGCCGGTTCCAGCGCTCGGCCGCCAGGGCCTCCTCGCGCAGCCGCTTGTAGCTGGTGGCCGACCAGAGGTCGGCGCCCACGTCCCAGCGCTCGGCCAGCTCGGCCTGGGCGGCGCGGGCCGCACCCTGCGCCGTGCCCGAGAACAGGATCGTGGCCCGCTGCCCCGGCCCGTCCGGCGCCTCGGCCCAGCGGTACAGGCCCCGGATGATGCCGTCCTCCACGCCGTCCGGCATCGGGGGCATCACGTAGTTCTCGTTGTACAGCGTGAGGTAGTGGATGACGTCGCGCTCGTCAACCAGCATCTCGCGGATGCCGTGGCGGATGATCGCCGTCATCTCGTACGCGAACGCCGGGTCCCAGGCCTCGACCGTGGGATGGGTCGACGCCAGGATCAGGCTGTGGCCGTCCTGGTGCTGCAGGCCCTCGCCCAGCAGCGTGGTCCGGCCGGCGGTTGCGCCCAGCAGGAAGCCACGCGCCCGCGAGTCGTTCGCCGACCAGATGAGGTCGCCCACCCGCTGGAAGCCGAACATCGAGTAGAAGGTGAAGAACGGCAGCATGGGCACGCCCCGGTGGGCGTACGAGGTGGCGGCGGCGATGAACGTCGCCATCGAGCCGGCCTCGGTGATGCCCTCCTCGAGGATCTGACCGTCCTTCGCCTCCGTGTACG
>Ga0081455_10004778_pt1 | contig 15049 bp, 18 predicted proteins | sample TabmetS3T2R1_FD_70207 | JGI IMG/M metagenome (GOLD analysis project Ga0081455, IMG submission 70207) | Tabebuia heterophylla rhizosphere microbial communities from the University of Puerto Rico - S3T2R1 | ecosystem: Host-associated > Plants > Roots > Rhizosphere ... | reverse complement strand
TAGTTGAAGACGTGGTGGGCGCCGGCCGCCGTGGCAAGCCGAGCCTTCGCCTCCCCGCTGACGGTGGCGATCACGTCCGCGCCCGCCCAACGGGCGAGCTGGACGGCCGCGTTGCCCACGGCGCCGGCGCCACCTGCCACCAGCACCGCCCTGCCGGCCAGCGCGTCCGGCCCCAGCCGCACTGGGCCGTCCTCGGCAACCGTCAACGCCCGGTGCGCCGTCACGGCCGGGATGCCGATGCTGGCTCCGAGCTCAGCGTCCGCGCCCGCCGGGAGCGCGAAGGCGCGTTCGGCGGGGACGACGGTGAACTCCTGCGCCGTGCCGCCCGCCGGCCGGCCGTCGCCGGCATGGGTGACCCAGACGCGATCGCCCACCCTGAAGCCGGTGACACCAACGCCGACCGCGTCGACCACGCCGGCGCCGTCGTGGTTGGGAACCGTCGCCTCCGTCAGCGCCCCGCCGAAGGTGCCGCTGCGCGACTTCCAGTCGGTCGGATTCACTCCCGACACGAGCACGCGAATCCGCACCTCGCCGTCTCCAGGCTCGGGAATCGGCTTCTCCACGAGCTCGAGCACGGACGGATCGCCGAGGCGTGTGTACGTGATCGCTCTCATGCTCGCGTGGCCTCCCGTCCACCAGCTGGTGACGGGCATCCTCCCAGGTGGAGTGATCGGCGTCGACTCTGACGGAGTCGGGAAGCTCGTAACCGCGGTGGCATCTGCTGCCATGAGCAGCCGAGCGAGCCCAGACCAGGGCATCGACCAGGGACTCCCACGGGCGCGACCGCGGACCCGAGGCGCGACCCTGACCAGGTGGTCCCACAAGCGTGAGGAGGCGCTCATGGCTGCTTCGACCTCGAACCAGGCATCGACGGCGGCGGTCGAAGACGCGACGGTCCGCCCGTTCCACGTCGAGATCCCGCAGGAGGACCTAGATGATCTGCGCCGTCGCATCGCCTTGGCGCGCTGGCCTCCAGGGAGCTGGTCACCGATCGCTCCCAGGGCGCGCAGCTGGCCACCCTGCAGGAGCTGGCCCGCTACTGGGCCAGCGACTACGACCTGCGCCGGGTCGAGTCCAGGCTGAACGCGCTGCCCCAGTTCACGACCACTGGTGCTGCCATCCATACCTGGCTACGGCTTCTCCAGCCAACCCACCGAGCTCGGCTGGGGCCCCGGCCGCACCGCCGGCGCCTGGGCGCAGCTGATGGGCCGCCTCGGCTACGAGCGTTATGTCGCCCAGGGCGGCGACGTGGGTGCCTCTATCACCGACGCCATGGGCCGCCAGGCGCCTCCCGGACTGGTCGGCATCCACATGAACCTGCTGGTGACGGCGCTGGCCGGCCCCCAGCCGACGGAATCCGAGCAGGAACGCGCGGCGGCGGCGCCGATTCCGCCTACCTCGCCAGCGTGGTCAACCAGCTCGACGGTCCCGTGCTGCTGGCCGGGCACTCCTACGGCGGGGCGGTCATCACCAACGCCGCCACCGATGCCCCCAACGTGGTCGGCCTGGTCTACGTTGCGGCGTTCGCGCCGGACACCGACGAGCGGCTCGGCGACGTCGCGGCCACCTCCAAGGACAGCCTCCTCAGGACGGCCCAGGTCCAGTGCACATATCCGACGGGACAGGGCGCTGAGGGCGCATGCGCAGAGCCACAGCAGGAGGGTGGCCGGCATCTGTGGAAGGTCGACTGTGGGGGCTGACGTGGTGATCCGGACGCCTGACCTGCGGCTGCGGGTGTTCGTCAGCTCCACAGTCGGCGAGGCACGCCGGCTGAGCTGGGCCGGCTGGTCCGCGACGACCTGGCGACGCTGTTGAGCGAGCGGTTCGCCGCCAAGCTGGTCCATGGCCTGGCCCTGGCGGCGGGTTGCGCCGCTGACGGTGGATGGGCAACGTTGCACCTGCAAGGAGCGGATCGGCGCTGTGGCAGTGGGGTGCTGGTCCGATGGTCGAGCCGCTGCTTCCGAGAACGCCCGGTGGTTCGCGGGAGGTGCAATGCCGTACCTGGTTCGTCATGCCCATGCCGGTGACAAGCGGGCCTGGCAAGGTCCGGACAGCCTGCGGCCGTTGTCGGCTTCTGGCCGCCAAGAAGCCCATGGTCTGCTTACCCAGCTCCGTGACTATCCGATCAGTCGGATCCTGAGCGGCCCTGCGGTGCGATGCCTGCAGACGGTGCAGCCGCTGGCGGAGCACCGTGATCTGCGGGTTGAGACCGCCGACGCATTGGGAGTGGATGCCTCTTCGACCGGGCTGGTCGCGCTGTTGTTGGATCCGGCGGCCAGCGAGACGGTGCTGTGCAGCCACGGGGAGCTGATCGGGGAGGCGCTGACGCGCCTGCTCGGCCACGACATCGACGGCGATAACCTGGTCTGGCCCAAGGGGTCCACCTGGGCACTGCAGGTGCAGGATGGCCAGGTCCAGGACAGTCACTACCTGCCGCCGCTACGCCTCCAAGACGTCAAGGCTGGCAACTAGGGCGTGATCCGGCCGAGGCGATGGCCCGACCTCTCGGTCGTCAGCGCGGAGCCGCGGTGTCCCCGAGCGCGGCTGCGGCCTCGTGGCCGGTGTGGCAGATGGTGAAGGCCAAAAGATCTGGGAGAAGCCCCGGAACAGGGCCAGGAACCCCACCCAGAACAAGATCAGGTAGGTCCGCTGGGCCAGCGCATACACCCGGTCAGACCCCGACACCCAGAACGCCAGCAGGATCAGCAGGATCCCGGTGACCAGATTCACCCACCAGGTTGATCCCCGCGATGAGGAACACCGCCCCCAGCAGCACCCCGACGGTGGCGATCGAGGTGGAGTTGAGGCGCAGGACCATCCAGGCGATCAGCAACCACAGGATCCCCGAGACCAGAAACAGTTAGCGGGTGAAGCGCTGGACGGAGGCATAGTCGATAGCCGCGACCGCACTGCTGGGTGTCCTTGGCGGCCAGGTCGCTCGTGGTGTTGAGTGGAGAGCCACTGATCGGTCGCAGGCATCTTCCACACGGCCAGCACCCTGTTGTCGATCCGGCCAGCTGGAATCCGCGCTACCTGCCAGCCGCCATTGGGGGTGGGCGCCGGCCGTGATGCCCTGGCGCCCGAGCGCGATCCTTCCGGAGACGAAGGGTCGAGCCGACTGAGGATGCCGCCGCTTGACCGTCCCCTGGGCGTCGAGCTTGATCGATTGGCTGCCCACCTTGATCATCCAGACGATCCTCCTGGGTCGGTGGATGGTGGTTGATCGAGAGGTCACAGACGCCATGGCGCGCAGCTTCCTCGGGAAGCTGCCGGTGGAGGTCGTCGATCGACTGCTGGCCGAGGGAGAGCGCACCGACTACCCGGCGGGCACCACGATCTATCGAGAAGGAGCGGCGCCACGGACGGCCCTGGTCGTCCAGGGCTTGGTCCGTGTCTACATGACCTCCGTCGAGGGCCGGCAGGTCACGGTCCGCTACGCGCGGGATGCCGACGTGCTGGGGATCGCAGTCATGGTCGGCGGGCCGGTCAATGTCGGCGTCCAGACCCTTGCCCCCTCCAGCCTGTTCCGGATCAGCCCCCAGACGCTGACGCAGGCGGCGCGGCAGGATGCTCGGGTGGCCTGGGCGGTGGCGGAAGAGCTGAACCGGCGGCTGTACGAAACCCTGGAACAGACGGCGATCAACGCGTTCGGCTCGGTGAAGCAGCGGGTGGCTATGCATCTGCTGGATCTGGCCTCTGCACAGCAACGTCCCCAGGGCCGCCTGATCGCGCAGGTGTCGCAGCAGGAGCTTGCCGACGCGGTCGGATCGGTCCGAGAGGTTGTGGCCCGCGTCCTTCGCGATCTCCGGCTGGCGGGCATCGTGGCGACTGCACCAGACAGTGTTGTGATCTTCGATGCGGCGCGGCTCCACCGTGAATCCTGGGAGCCGACGGCGGAGTGACTTTCGTCACGCAACGTCGCTACCCAAGTCACTGACACCCGCGGGACGGCCGGGCACGCTTGTCGCGTCCAACAGGATCCCACTGCTGGAGAGCTGATGCGGGAGGCAACCATGGCAACCTTCGAGAACACCGTCACGATCCAGCGGCCCGTCAAGGACGTGTTCGCGTTCCTCGCTGACTTCGAGAACATCCCCGCTTGGAACTACGCGATCGTCGAGACGAAGAAGACCTCTCCGGGACCGGTGGGGGTCGGAACCACCTACCGCCAGCTCCGTTCCATCCCCAGCAGGAGCGAGGAAGGCTTCGAGGTCACCGCCTTCGAGCCGACCAGCCGCCTGGAGGTCCACGGGGACATCGGGCCCTTCAACGCGACCATCAGCTATCTGCTGACACCGACGAACGCTGGGACCCGCCTGACCAATGCCGTCGACCTCCAGCCAGCCTCGGGCGCATTGCGACTTCTCGCTCCCCTGGCCGCCTCCAGAGTCAAGACAGCGGTGGCGGCCAACCTCGACAAGCTCAAGCAGCTCCTGGAAACGAGCTCGCCAATGTGACTGAGACCTCGCTTCGCTCCCTGGGCGATTGCCGTTACGGTCTGGCCGCGAACAGTTGCCAGGCGGTGACGATCAGCAGCTCATCGGCCTGGCCACGGACGGCCTCCTCGAAGGCCTCTCGACGCTGCACCGACGCCGTCAGCTCCGGCTGGGGCTCCCCAGCCGCGCCGATGGCCGCATCCCAGGTATGGGCGGATCCGAAATAGACCGGCGCCGCCAGCTGCTTGGCATGGTAGGCGTGCACCACCTGCCGCACCGCCTGCCGCAGGCGCGCCTCGGCGGCCGCCCAGGCCCGCCGGCCCGGGCTGGGCCGACCTCCAGGTCCCCTGAGCTACTCGAGGATGGCGACGAGCTTGCCTTTGGCGTGCCCTTCGCCGAGATACCGCAGTGCCTCGGGCACCTCATGCAGCCGACAGCGACGGTCGATGACCGTCGTGATCTTCCCTGCTTGGCAGAGCGCAACCAGTGGCCCCAGGCGCTCTGGGCCTGATCGAACGGCGAGGAGTCGGAGCTTCTTGCCCTCGGCCCTTCCGAGCAACGGCCCGACCAGCAGCACCTGTAGGAGCGTCGCCGCCGATCCGCCAACGTACAGATAGCGTCCCCCGGGCACCAGCGAGCCCTTGTAGGCGAGGGCCGAACGATGGGCGGCGAGATCGAGAATCAGCTCATAGCTGCGCCCATTTCTGGTGAAGTCCGACCGCGTGTAGTCGATGACGTGGTCGGCGCCGAGTGAGCGGATGAACTCCAGCTTCTCGGGGTTGTCCACTCCGGTGACCTCGGCCCCACTCAGCTTGGCGAGCTGGACGGCGTACATGCCCGAGCCGCCACCGGCGCCGTTGATCAACACCTTCTGCCCAGGCTGGACCTGCCCCTTGTCCAAGATGCCCTGCAGCGCGATGGCGCCCGCCTGGGGGAGGGCTGCGGCCTCCTCGTAGGTCATGCCGGCCGGCATTGGTGCCAGGGCGCTCTCTGGCACGCACACGTACTCGGCGAACCCGCCCATGGAAGTGAGGATGTCTGCGAAGACGTCGTCGCCTGGTTGGAATCTCGTCGTCGCGCGACCCGTTGCCGCAACCCGTCCGGCGATGTCCGACCCGAGGATGTGGTGGCGTGGACGGAACGGGCCCATGATGCGGGCGTACAACGGTTTCCCCCGCAGCGCCTCCCAGTCCGACCGGTTGAGCGATACCGCCTGCACCTTGACCAGCACCTCGTCATCCTTGGGCGTGGGCTTCTCCACGTCCGTGAGCCCAAGGACGTCGGGCGATCCATATCGCGTGTAGACAACGGCCTTCATGGCTTGGGTCCTCCGACGGCTGCGTCTGGCTCGTGACGTGCTGCCAGATTCGGTGGTGACTTCGAAGCTGGACCGCCAGTTGGTAGCCTGCACCCGCAGGTGCCGCCCCGCCATCTCCCCGGGCAGACCGGGAAACGACACGGGGAGCCGATGAGGATCGCGGTCACTGGGGGTACCGGTCGGATCGGCGGTCGGGTGGTGGAACTGCTGACTGCCGCGGGAGGGCACGAGGTCGTCGCGCTGTCCAGCCGCACCGCGCCGTACGACAATCCATCGGCGCTGCGCGCCGCGCTGGACGGAGTCGACACGCTGGTGTTCGTCTCCAGCGACGGCGAGGCGGCCCGGGTGATCGTCCATCACCGCAACGTCGTGCAGGCGGCAACCCAGTGCCGGGTCGGCCACGTCGTGCTGCTCAGCGGCCTCGACGTGGACCTGCAGTCGCCGTTCTGCTACGCGTTCACCAACGGCGACACCGAGCGACTGCTCCGCGCCTCCGACCGCCCGTACTCAATCGTCCGCGCCAGCCTGTATACCGAGTTCTTCCTGAGTCTGCTGCTGCAGGTCAGCACCGGCGACCCGGACCGTACGGTCGCGCTCCCGGCCGCCGAAGGCCGCGTCTCGCTGGTTGCCCGCGAGGATGTGGCGCGCTGCCTGGCCGCGCTGGCTCTGGGCGAGCCGACCAGCCGGCACCACAACGTGACGGGCCCGGACAGCCTCCCTGCCGACGCGGTCGCCGCGATGGCCGGATACCGGTACGCCGAGACCACGCCGGCCGAGTTCGCCGGTATGCTCCTGCGCCGCGGCGAGGCACTCTGGTGGACCTACGCCTACACCACCATGTTCGAATCCATCCGGCAGGGTCGTTGGGAGACGACGTCCGACGCGGTCGCCGAACTCACCGGTAGCCCACCAGCCTCACTACCCCAGGTGCTGCGTCGCGGTACACAAGCGCACTGATCAACCTGATCCGGGTCGGCCAACTCACATCCCCGGCAGTCAGCCCTGCCGAGATGGCGATGACACCCATCGGTCAGCGGCCGACCACGAACAACTGCCAGTCGCGCTCGACGCCCTTCAGCCGCTGGCTGCCACGAACGCGGCCTTGATCCTGTTCAGCATGACGCGTGCCTCCCTTGCTTGGGGCACCACTGTCCTCCCCGTACGCCAAGTCATGGCCAGCCCGGCCGCGACCTCGCCCAACAATCCAGCAGCTACCGCACTACCCGGTTTGTGGTGGGTGTTGAAGGGCACCGCATCGCCCACACCCGCTTCTCCGACCGCCACGTCGACCAGCCGGCCACCGCCGATCCGGTGACCCGGGAGGCGTACTCGCGGGAGGTGATCAGCTTCGGGTTCTGGTTCGGCGACGACCGCTTGGGTGAGCCGGCGTTCTACGCCTACACCGCCCCCGAGCCGTCCGGGCTGGCCGACCAGCCGCTCGGGCCCGAGGCGGCCTGGTGGGATCCGCGCGAGGGCAGCCACCTGGCCGTGCTGGGCGATGACGACGCCCGGACCAGCGACGACCCCCGGGCCACAGTGCTCGACTTCTACGAGAGCGCCTACCAGGCCGGAGCCCGGCTGGCCGGCTGGGATACTGAGCGGCTGGCCAGCCCTGGTGGAATCACCGACCCACACCTTCGCCGACAACTAGATCCGCCGAGTGAGCAGCCGCACCGATGACTGGCGACACACAAGGCATCTCGGGATGGGCAAGGATCCGCGACTGCGCGAGCGGCCATCTCGCCCATTGGGACACCCTAGGGCCGCATCGCCAAGAACAACTGCCAGCTGCCCTCCACGCCCTTGAGTGGCTGGGAGCCATGGTCGGTCAGGGCGATGTCAGAGCCACGATCAGGTCGCGGACGGTGTGCAAACCCCGCTCGGATCTGGACGCCGCTGCCGGCCAGCTCAGATCTCAGCGCACCGCATAGCGGATCGCCCGGCCGGTCCGGCTGGATCTGGCCCTGCCGACCTGACATCGCGACCGGGTGACGTCGGGCGAGTGCCGCCGCATGCCGTTATGTTGGCATTGACGCGACGGAACCCGCGGCGCAGTGCGACGGCGTCCGTGGCCGGAAGGAGCTTGCCATGGCGGGGAAATTCGGCCTTGATCCTCATCGGTTGGATGATGCGGCGCTAGAGCGCGAGCTGCGCTACCTGTACGCGACCCGCGAAGAGACGTTCTTCCACGGCTCGCGCCAGGCGCTGCTCAACCACACCGAGCGCATGCTCCAGTTGGAGCGGGAGTACGCCAGCCGGTTCCCGGAGCGGACCAAGGCCGACGCCCTGCGGACCCGCAAGGGCTCTCGGGCCGAGGCGGGACAGCCGACGGGCCGGTAGCCGGCCACACAACCCCGCTCGGCTCGATACCCGGTCATGCGCCCATGGTCGTCCGTCGGCGAGAGAGCACGGCGGCGGTCGGGACACTGACCACCACGGCCACGGCGAGCCAGGCCGCCGCGATGCATCCTGCGTTGCGATGGGCTCATCCAGCAGCAGCGCCCGTCCCGTTTCGACCAGCGGTGTGATCGGCTGGTGCTCGGCGAAGCCGCGAAGCAGGCTCGGCATTGATGCCGATGGGACAAAGCCATCCGAGGGTGGGCACGCTGCTGTGTGGCCTGATCCGGTTCGACGACCCGGGGACGACGACGACCCTGCTGACTGGCGCCTTCGTGGCCGCCGCGGTCAGGCCCGAGCCGATCCATGGTCGAGGGCCTGGCGACGGCGGTCCTATTGGCTGAGGCGGAATGGCGGGTAGCGGTCGGTGACCAGCGTCCAGGCGTAGGCGATGACCCGGTTGTTCCAGCGGATGACGCCCTCCACGAAGTCGAACATGCCTCTTGGGTAGCGGCCGGTGAGCAAGATCGCGAACCAGGCCACGATCACCACCACGAACGCCGCGATCCACAGGAAGAGCAGCACGACGTAATGGGGAACGGCCAGGAGCCATTTGACCAGGGGCAGCCAGCGGTTCAGGTCGCGCTGGGCGTCCGGGTAGGGGTAGTCGAGGTGGACCGACTGGTGCTCGTCGGTGGCCGGGTAGCGGTCGTCCATCAACGCCAGGTAGGCACCCACCCGGTTGCCGAACCGCTGCAGCTCCAGGTTCCAGTCGAACCACCACCGCGGGTATTTCTGGCGGAACAGGATCAGCAGCAGCGGCCCGAGGAACAGCAGCCCGCCGGCGGCGGCCGCGGTCTGAGCGTCGTCGGAGCTCGACTCCCAGCCTCCTCCACCGTCCACGGCCGCCAGCACGATCAGGATGGGGATGGCCACGAAGATCCGGAAGCCGGTGGTCAGCCGATTCAGTGGCCGATCGGGGTAATCCACCGTGAACCGGACGGGGTAGGACTCTTGCCGCTGCATGGTCGCCTCCTTGGGTGTGGATCATTCGACGGTCCGCAGGATCTGCTCGATCGATGCCGTCCGCGACCGCAGCTCGGCCACGTCGGCGGCCACCCGTTGCTGGGTGTCCAGGGTGTTCTCGGCGAAGTGCTCATAGCGGCGGACGAGCTGGCGCAGGTCGTCCTGGTGGCCGGCCACGATCCTGGTCTTGCGGAGCTCCACGAAGGCGGCCATCGCGCCGCCGATCAGGACGGTGACCGCCAGCAGGATGCCGAGCACGGCCACCGCGTCCGGCCAGTCGAACGTTGACATCAGGAACCCTCCTTGGGTACCGGACCCTTGGCCGGGTCCGTGCTGGTCAGGGTCTGGGCCGCCTCGGCGAGCGAGGTCGGGGTCAGGTGCAGGTCGAACTGGACGACCTGGTAGAACTTCATGGCCTTGCCGTCCTCGGAGAGCTCGAGGTGGCCGACGATCAGCCCGGCCGCCTCCAGGCGCTGCAGGTGCATGTGGAGCAGGGGACGGCTGATGCCGATCTCCCGGGCCAGGTGGCTCACGTAGTCGCGGCCGCGGGCCAGCCTGGCCATGATCCGTAGACGGATCGGGTTGGCCAGCGCCGCCAGCATATCGACCAGGTCGTCACCGGTCGGCGCTCTACCTGTCATGGATTCCCTCTACGTGTAAGTTATCTCTGACATATGGTATGGAAGCATGTCGCTCAGCTGGGCGCAAGGGCGCACCCGCAGGGCGTGTCAGCCGCGTCCGGATGCGCCGGCGAGCGCCCGCTCGACCTGCCCTAGGACCTCGGCTTCCTCCATGGTCAGGTGGGGCAGGCGGCGGTCGAGCCAGCGGGGCAGCCACCAGTTCGCTCGGCCCATCAGGGCCATGGTCGCCGGCACCACCAGCATCCGGACGATGGTCGCGTCGACCACGATCGCGGTTGCCAGCCCAAGGCCCAGCATCCTGACCAGCGGCGAGGGGTCGGCCACGAAGCTCGCGAACACCACCGTCATGATCAGCGCGGCCGAGGTGATCACGCGCCCCGTGGCCGCCGTGCCGCGGGCCACCGACTCGGCGTTGTCACCCGTGGCGTCGTACTCCTCGCGGATCCGTGAGAGCAGGAACACCTCGTAGTCCATGGACAGGCCGAACAGCACCGCGAAGAAGATGATCGGCATCGGCGAGGCGATCAGGTACGTCCTGTCCAGGTCGAACAGGTTCCCGAGCCATCCCCACTGGAACACGGCGACCACGACGCCGTAGGCCCCGCCGATCGACAGCAGGTTCATCAGGGCCGCCTTGAGCGGCACCGCGACGGAGCGGAACACGACCATCAGCAGCAGGAACGACGCGGCCAGGATGGCGCCGACGAAGATGGGCAGGGTGTCGGACAGCTGCCGGGTGAGGTCGTCGGTCATGGCGGTCAGGCCCGACACGGCGACGTTGCCGGGGACGAGCTCCCGGACGCGCCCCAGGGTGGCCGACGTCTCGGGGTCGGCCGGCGCGGTGGTGGGGATCGTGGGCAGCACGACCGTGTCCCCGGCGGGAGAGGTCCGCGGCTGGCCGACCATGGCGATGCCGGGGTCGGCGGCGACACGCTCGGCCAGCGCCGGGATGGCAGCGGCGTCCACACCGGGGCTGCGCAGGTCGGCGACCAGCAGCAGCGGGGCGTTGAAGCCCGAGCCGAAGCCCTCGGCCAGCAGGTCGTAGGCGCGACGGTGGGTGGTGCTGATCGGGTCGTCGCCCGCGTCGGGGAAGCCCGTCTTCATCGCCAGCGCCGGAGCCGCCAGGGTGAGCAGCACCACCGAGGCGGCGGCCAGGTACGGCCACGGCCGGCCGGACACGCGGTGGGCAAAGCGCCACCATGCCGTGTCCTCGGCCGAACGGACGGGGCGCCGGCGGCCGATCAGCCGGCCCGCGTCGACGCGGTTGCCGAGCAGCGACAGCAACGCCGGCAGGAGCGTGAGGGCGGTGGCCACCGCGAACAGCACGACCAGCGAGGTGCTGAGCCCGATCGAGGCCAGGAACCCGAGGCCGGTCAGCACCAGGGCGGCCATCGCCACCACCACCGTGCCGCCGGCCAGCAGGACGGCGGAGCCCGCCGATCCCATGGCATCGGACAGCGCGGTCGGGTTGTCCTGCCCGGCGGCGCGGTGTTCCCGGTAGCGGGCCATGACGAACAGGGCGTAGTCGATGCCGACCCCCAGCCCGATCATCGCCCCGATGGTCGGCGCGGCGCTGGACACGTCCATCGCCCTGGCCAGCAGCGTGATCCCGCCCAGGCCGACGGCGACCGCGACCAGGGTGAGCGCGATCGGGACCAGCGCGGCCACGATCGTCCCGAACGCGACCACGAGGACGACCAGCGCGGCCAGCAGGCCGGCCGCCTCCGCGCCCGAGGTCTCGGTCTCGGCGTTGATGAACGCCGCGTCGCCGCCGAGCTCGGCCGCCAGGCCAGCCGCCCGCGCGGGCGCCATCGCGTCGGCGAGGGCGCGCAGCGGCGCCGGGCCGAGCTCGGTCGATGGCCGGTCGAAGGTGATCACGGCGAAGCCGATCCGCCCGTCGGGCGACACGGTGCCGGCGTCGAACGGATCGGTCACGGCGGCGACATGCTCCACCTCGGCGATCCGGGCGACCGCGCCCTCGACGGCGTGCCCGTGGCGCTCCAGCCGGTCCCCCACCGGGGCCGCGAACACCGCCATGGCGCTGCCGCCGGCCGCCTCCGGGAACCGCTCCTCGAGCAGCACCATCGCCTGCTCGCTCTGGCTGCCGGGGGCGACGAAGTCGTCGGCGAACGTTCCTCCGGCGGTGCCCGCCAGGCCCATGACGATGGCGGCGGCGACCGCCCAGGCCCCGATGGTCGCCCATGGCCTGCGGGCGCTGGCGTCGCCGATACGTCGGGTGATGCGATGCATGAGGTGCTCCCTTCGGAGGTCCGGTCGGGTCGACGGGGCGCCCTCGGTGGCGCCGGCCCCAACCTTGGCCGCTCTACAGGGCGCGGTCGCCCGCCGGCGGATGGGTTGGCGCTCCCCCGTGGGACGGGTCGTGCGCGGACGCCGGCAGGCGAGCTCCCCCACCTGGTGGCGGAGACCCGATCCGCCGCCAGATGGATGACCGCGCGCCGCGCCTCGCTTATGGTGAGTCCATGCCCGCTGACCAGCCCCGACGGTTCCAGGGTCCCTTCGCCCGCTGGCCCCGCGCCGCGGACGCGGCCCTGGCGGCTGCCGTCTTCCTGGGCACGGTGTTCGTGATCGACGGGCCCGGCGACTCCCTGGTCATCCGCCCCATCGGTGAGGTGCCGCTCCCCGCCCTGCTGGTCTTCGCCGTGGCCAGCGCGGCCCTGTACTGGCGTCGACACGCGCCCCTGGCCGTGCTGGCCGTGGCGCTGGTCGCCTGGGCCTCGACGATCGGAAGCGGCTACGCGGACCTCGGCGGGGTGGCGATCATCGCCCTGTACAGCGCGGGGCGGTACGCCACCAACGACCGCTGGGCCTACCTCGGCGTCGGCGCCGCCATCGTCGTGGTCATCCTCGACAACCTCACCGATCCGGCCCCGTGGGGGGAGGCCCTCTTGGGTGCCGTCGTCATGTTCGTGGCCTGGTACGTCGGACGCCGCGTGCGGCTACGCGAGCAGCGCGCCGCCCAGCTGCGACGGGAACAGGCCGCCGAGGCCCGCCGGGTCGTCATCGAGGAGCGGACCCGCATCGCCCGTGAGCTGCACGACGTGGTCGCCCACCGGGTGAGCCTCATGACGGTGCAGGCGGGCGCGGCCAAGGCCGTCGCCGCCGAGGACCCCGAGGGCGCCCTGCGGGCGATGGGTGCGGTGGAGGAGGCGGGACGCCAGGCCCTGGACGAGCTACGCCACCTGCTCGGGGTCCTCCGGCCCGAGACCGACCCGGACGGCCTCGGGCCCCAGCCAGGCCTGGCCGACCTCCCCCGGCTCGTCGAGCAGACCCGCGGGGCCGGCCTCGACGTCTCGCTGGCCACCGACGGGGTGGCGGCCGGGCTCCCGGCCCGGGTGGACCTGTTCGCCTACCGGATCGTCCAGGAGGCGCTCACCAACGTGCTCAAGCACGCCGGTCCAGGGGCCCGCACAACGGTGCGGCTCGGCACCGACCGGCGCGGGATCGTCATCGAGGTGCTCGACGACGGCTCCGCCGACAAGGGCTTGGAGTCGGCCTCCGGCCGACGGTTGGAAGATGCCGACCGTCCGGACGGCCGGTCGGGTCACGGCATCGTCGGGATGCGGGAGCGGGCCCGGCTGCTCGGCGGGACCCTGGACGCCCGGCCGCGACCCGGCGGCGGGTTCAGCGTCGTCGCCCACTTGCCAACCGGGGGTGAGCCGGCGTGAGCATCCGTGTCGCCGTGGTCGACGACCAGGCGCTGGTCCGCGGGGGGTTCGCCATGGTCCTGCGGATCCACGACGACATCGAGGTCGTGGCCGAGGCGGGGACCGGGCTGGAGGCGATCGAGGTGGCCCGCCAGCACCGTCCCGACGTGGTCCTCATGGACATCCGGATGCCCGACATGGACGGCCTGGAGGCCACCTCCCGCATCCTGGCCGAGGCGGACTGGGACGTCCGGGTGCTGATCCTGACCACCTTCGACCCGGACGAGTACGTCTACAAGGCGCTGCGCGCCGGGGCCAGCGGCTTCGTGCTCAAGGACATCCCTCCCGACCAGCTGGCCGTCGCCGTCCGCACCGTGGCCGACGGCGGGGCGCTGCTGGCCCCGTCGATCACCCGGCGCCTCATCGGGCGGTTCACCGAGCGCATGACCGTCGACGCCGCCGTCGCCGGCCGCCTCGAGCGCCTCACCGACCGGGAGCGCGAGGTGGTGGTGGCCGTCGCCCGCGGGTCGAGCAACGCCGAGATCGCCGGCGAGCTCTTCATCGGCCCGGCGACCGTCAAGTCGCACGTGTCGAGCATCCTGACCAAGCTCGGCCTGCGTGATCGCACCCAGCTCGTGGTGTTCGCCTACGAGAGCGGTCTGGTCGAGGCCGGCACCCGCGACATCGGCCACTGACGCTGCGGCGCCATGCTCACGCTGAGCCAGCCGGGCCGCGGGCCACCAGGTCCGCGTACTCGCGGTGATGGCGCAGATAGGCGCGGACGAACGGACACACGGCGACGAGCGCAAGGCCCCTGGCGCGGAGGTCGTCCAGGGCGCCGGCAACAAGGCGAGCCCCCAGCCCCTGCCCCTCGAAGGCGGGATCGACCTCCGTGTGGACCAGCACGATGGTGCCCGGCTCAGACCGGTACTGGATGAAACCGGCACGTGCCGCTCCGAGCCAGAGCTCGTAGCGCTGCTCCTCGGGGTTGTCGACGACACGAACGTCCATCTCCGCCATCACCCAGGGTTCCCTTGGACAACGATGCTTCCTTCGGCGCGGCCGCTCCGAGCAGGCGCGTGTTCCGGTCGCAACGCCGCAGCCTGCTGGAGCATTCCCCCTGCCGCCTTCGGCATGGCCTTGTGGCAGGATACGCATGAGAGCAGAGGAGTTGAGATCGTGGACGGCGCGACGGTGTCGGTGGCAGTCGTCGACAGCCGCACCGAGGCGGAGCTGATCGTCGGCTTGCTCCGCAGTCATGGCGTGAGCGCAGCTGTGTCGGCAGATGATGCCGGAGGACAGTACCCGCAGATGCAGATGGATGGCGTCCACGTGCTGGTTGCCGTCGCCGACGAAGCCACGGCCCGTCGGCTCCTAGCCGCCGCCGATGACATTGCCGGACCGGACAGCGGCAGCTAAGTCGGCTTCCGGGGCTCGACCATCCATCTCGTGCACCCACTCAAGCAGAAGCGTCCCGCTGGAGCTGCTGGGCCGGGCTGACCTGGTCGGTTGACTGTGGCGGGAGCGACTGAGGGGAGCTGATGGCGATGTTCGGAACGTCGTGGCGGGTGGGCAGGATCGCCGGGATCGAGGTCCGCGTGGACAGCTCCTGGGTGGTGATCGCCC
>Ga0081455_10004777_pt1 | contig 15050 bp, 15 predicted proteins | sample TabmetS3T2R1_FD_70207 | JGI IMG/M metagenome (GOLD analysis project Ga0081455, IMG submission 70207) | Tabebuia heterophylla rhizosphere microbial communities from the University of Puerto Rico - S3T2R1 | ecosystem: Host-associated > Plants > Roots > Rhizosphere ... | reverse complement strand
CCTCGGCGAAGTCTCCGACAGCCGTCCCGCTCTGCAACAAATCCTCAGCCAGTGCCTCCAGCCGGACCACCTCGTACGCGGTGCCGCCGGCCAGCGCCGCGACATCTGCTGGCGAGCACAGCCGGTGATCACCAACGCCGGTGTCGATCATGAATATCTCAATGCCGGCTGCGGCCACGAGCAGCCGGCTCGCCTCGGTACCGAGCTGCTGCCGGCGGACCAGATAATCCTCAGCCGAAGCGTGCGGCTCCAGGCCCAGGACCGGTGCACACCATCGCCGGACGGCCAGTCCGAGCATCGAATCGAAGAAGGTTGTGCCTAGCAACGAAGGGGCCGCTGCCTCATTCATCAAGGCCTCGAAGGCAGATCGATCAAGATCATCCAGTACGAGGGCGTGACAGTGATGATCGATTAGCGGCCCAAGACCAACTGACCTATCACGAGCCATCGAGGCGAACCTTTACCGCGTCGGCAACAGCGGCGGCATCCGTGGGAAAGCCGAAAAAAATGACCGAGCCGCGTTGGGTGAGCCAGCGGAGGCCGACATACCAGACTCCCGGCGCCACGGCCGCGATCCCATCCCGACGCGGCTGGCCATCGCCGTCGAGCATTGACGGGATGCGGACCTCTCCGTCGCTGGTCTGCAGCCCGTATCGATCGTGGGCGGGGGCCAACCGCGCAACGCGTACGCCGGTGTGAATGGGCGTATTTCTGGCGAGCTCATCTAACTTCTGCACTACTTCGGCACGATATGCATACGCGTAGCGCTGCTGCGGCTCGAGCATCTGGTTCATCCAGGCGGCTGTGTTGAGCCGAAAGGAGTCCCAACGCTGCGTTCGCCACGTGTCGCCGGCTTGGCCGCGTTCCAAGATCACATGGTCGACACCACGTTGGGTGAGTGCCGCGCTGGTGGCCAGTCCTGCAGGCCCGGCGCCGACCACGACGCAGTCGGTCATCATCTCACGCTCCTCCACTCGTGGCTGTAGCCCTATTGTGTGGTTCCGTGGATATCGCAGAGCGGGAGGCCCGCGCCGGGCATGCCGAACAGCTGGTGCGGACCCTTGTGGAACGCGACGTCGACATGGTCGCGACCACGTTTGTGGACAACGCCGGCATCACTCGTGTGAAGAGCGTTCCGCTGAGGCGGCTGCCGCAGTTGGCAGCATGGGGTGTCGGCGCCTCGACGAGCTTCGACTATTTCCGCTTTGACGACTGGTTGGCAGCGCCACCGGGCGGTACCGCTCCCGTGGGTGATCTTCGCGTCATTCCAGACCTACGACGGGTAGTCCCGCTGGCCGCGCAGCCCGGTTGGGCGTGGGCGGCAGGTGATCGATACCGGCAGGACGGAGAGCCGCACGAGCGCTGCAACCGCTTGGCGTTGCAACGGCTCGTCGCCGCCGCAGCCGCCGATGGTCTGGGGATCAAGGCTGGTATCGAAATCGAATGGGTGGTATCGGCTGGTGACGGCGATGACTTCGTCTCCGCTGCCGTCGGTCCCGGGTACGGCATGTCTCGGCTGATAGCCGTTTCGGATTACGCCCGTGATGTCATCGACGCGTTGAGCGCCGAGGGGATTAGGGTCGAGCAGTTTCATCCCGAGTATGCCGTTGGGCAGCTCGAGCTGTCCGTCGCGGCGGAGTCGCCAGTTGAGGCGGCGGATACCTCCGTGCTGGTGCGCAGCACCATCCGTGCCGTGGGTCGGCGTTACAGCTTGCGCACCTCCTTCTCTCCGAAGGTCGAGGCCGAGGGCGTTGGCAACGGCGGCCATGTCCACCTCAGCGTCTGGCGCGACCGACAGAACCTGATGTCCGGCGGAGACGGACCCGCTGGGCTGACCCCGGTCGGCGAGGCGTTTGCGGCCGGCATCCTGGACCGGCTGCCCGCGCTACTGGCAATCGGGTCGCCGTCGGTGGTGTCGTACCTCCGGCTGGTGCCGTCGCATTGGGCCGGCGTGTTCGCCTGCTGGGGGGTTGAGAACCGTGAGGCCGCACTTCGCATGATCACGGGATCGGTGGGCAGCAGTGACTGGGCGGCCAACCTCGAGGTGAAGTGCCTGGACCTGACGGCTAATCCCTATCTGCTCCTGGCTGGGCTGCTGGCCGCCGGATTGGCGGGAGTCGCAAGTGGCGCACGGCTCCCCGAACCGATCGACGTGGATCCGGCTGTGCTGCCGCCTGAGGAACTCCAGAAACGGGGCATCCAGCCGCTGCCGACCAGCTTGCGTGAGTCGACCAGCGCACTGGCCGCCGACTCGGTGTTGCGGGACGCGCTGGGCCCGGCGCTCGTCGAGTCAGTGATCGCTGTCCGTGAGTCGGAGATGGAACAGTTTGCCGAGGCCACAGCTGATGAGGTGGTCCGGGCTTTTCGCTGGACACACTGAGCGCACTCGCTCGCTGCTGAGCGCCGGTGCGGACTCGCCCATTGCCAACACGCCCCGGACGGTCGAGCATGCATGCATGAGCCAGCTACTGAACCTGTTCCCGCAAGGCAGCACCACCGACGACGACGGAATGCTGATCATTGGTGGTTGCCGAGCCGATGATCTTGCGACCGAATTCGGGACTCCGGTCCTGGTCGTAGCCGAAGAGGCACTTCGGGAGCGAGCGCGGGAATACGTTCGTGAACTGTCCTCCCGATGGTCCGACTCACAGGCGGTGTTCGCATCCAAGGCCTTCCCCTGTACGGCCGTCCAACGAGTCATGGTGCAGGAAGGACTGGGACTCGACGTCGCTGGTGGCGGCGAGATTCTGACCGCACTCAAGGCTGGCGTGGATCCAGCGCTCATCGTCTTGCACGGTAATGCCAAGACCACAGAAGAGATGACGATGGCCGTCGAGAACGGCATCGGGCTGGTGGTGGTCGACGGCCCCGACGACGTCGACCGGCTGGAGGCAATCGTGCCGGCGGGACGCACCCAGGATGTCCTGGTACGGATCATTCCCGGTGTCACGGCTGACACGCACGCCCACGTATTGACTGGTCATGAGGGATCAAAGTTCGGACTGGCGCCCGCGGCCGCGACTGAACTGATCAAGCGCATCGAGCGCAGTTCCCGGGTGCGGATGCGGGGCGTTCATGCCCACGTCGGCTCGCAAATTCTGGAGGCTGAACCTCTAGCGGAGGCTGTCGCCCCGCTCGCTGCACTCGGTGAGTTCGAGATCTACGACCTTGGCGGAGGCCTCGGGGCTCGCTATACCTGGTCGGACGAACCGCCCAGCGTCGCGGAGTATCTCGACGTGCTGATTGGAGCGGCACGAGAGCACCTGCCATCGCACGCACACATCATCATCGAACCGGGCCGCAGCATGGTCGCCACGACAGCGTCGACCATCTATCGAGTGGTGACCATCAAGCGCGGGAAGACAACGTTTGTTGCGGTCGACGGCGGCATGGGAGACAACCTCGAGGTGGCGCTTTTTGATCAGCGGTTTGAGGCCGGAATCGCGAACCGGCTGGATGCCACTGAGGGTGAGATCGTCACCGTCGTCGGTAGGCACTGCGAGAGCGGCGACATCCTGGTCGAGGATGTGCCCCTCAACACACCACGAGTCGACGATCTCCTGGCGGTGCCGGCAACAGGGGCATATTGCTACACAATGTCCAACAACTACAACGGAAATCGACGCATCCCTGTTGTGTTCGTTGCGTCCGGGACACCAAGTCTTGTCGTTCGCAGAGAGACGTGGGATGATCTTGCCGCACGTGATGTCTCATGAGCGCCATACCTTCTGTCGGGTGTGACGCCCATCTGGGGTCGGCTCATTAGAGAAGGTGGGAGGCAAATCGTGGCAACGCTGAGTGCAGAACTCTTCCGGCGCAAGCCCGTTGTCGAGATGGAAGCCGAGTCGGGCAGTGAGACAGAGCAGAGCGAGCTCAGTCGCTCGATCGGTCTCTTCCAGCTGGCGATGTTCGGTGTTGGCGCAACGATCGGCACTGGTATCTTCTTCGTCCTGTCGGAGGCGGTACCCGAGGCCGGTCCGGCGGTCGTCTTATCCTTTGTGATCGCTGGCATAGTCGCGGGCCTCACCGCGGTCTGCTATGCCGAGCTAGCTGGCGCCGTACCGGTGTCCGGTTCTTCCTACTCGTATGCATACGCGACCATTGGTGAACTGCCGGCAATGGCGGTTGCGGGTTGCCTGCTGCTTGAGTATGGCGTGTCCGCCGCGGCTGTCGCTGTCGGTTGGTCGCAGTATCTCAATGAACTGTTAGACAACCTGTTCGGCATACAAATCCCGGAAGCACTATCCCAGGCGCCGGAGCAGGGCGGGATCTTCAACCTGCCGGCGGTGATCTTGATCACGCTCTGCACACTGCTGCTCATCCGTGGTGCGAGTGAGTCCGCAGCAGTGAATACCGTCATGGTGCTGATCAAGATCGGCATTCTGGTGTTGTTCATCATTATTGGTTTCACCGGCTGGAACTCGAATAATCTTGCAGACTTCGCCCCGTTCGGAGTCGCTGGGGTCACCGCCGCCGCCGGAACCATCTTCTTCTCTTATATCGGATTAGACGCGGTCTCGACGGCCGGCGAGGAAGTCAAGAACCCGCACCGCAACTTGCCGCTGGCGATCCTCATCGCGCTCGTCGTCGTGACCTCGTTGTACGTCTTGACCGCGCTCGTCGCCGTCGCCGCACAGCCCTATACACAATTCGAGGGGCAGGAGGCCGGCCTGGCCGCGATCCTTGAGAACATCACCGGGTCGACTTGGCCGGGCACGATGCTGGCTGCCGGCGCGGTGATCTCGATCTTCAGCGTCACCTTGGTGGTCATTTACGGGCAGACCCGCATCCTCTTCACCATGGCTCGCGACGGGATGCTGCCCGAGTTGTTCCACAGAGTGAACCCGCGCACCAAGACACCGGTACCGAACACAATCATTGTGGCCGCCGTCATCGCGTTGCTCGCAGGACTCATCCCGATCGACTTCCTGGCCGAGATGACAAGCGTGGGTACGCTCGTGGCTTTCGGGATCGTTTCGATCGCAGTGATCGTGCTGCGGCGTCGTGAGCCCGACCTGCCACGGACATTCAAGGTCCCTGGGTACCCGGTGGTCCCGATCTTGTCCATCCTCGGGTGCTTGTGGATCATTGTGGGTCTGGATTGGATCACGATCCTGGTCTTCTTGGTTTGGACAGCGGTCGTCATCGCCTGGTATTTCGCGTACGGCAGGAAGCACTCGCACCTCGGCCGGCACGAGCATGTCGGATTGATCAAGGACGAGCCGGTGGCGTAACCCCAGAAGGGCCTAAAGCCAGAAGGGATGGGTGCTATGCACCAGGTCGATCAAACTACCGAGCAGATGGTGCGAAGCGTTCTGGCGTACGCGGAGAACCGGCTGCGAATGGATCCCGTGCCACTCGACAAGGGAACGCAGCCCGCCGCCGATCTCTACCGAGTGCTCAATGACGTTATCCGGGACAGCGGCCGAGCGCCTGATGAAGTGTTGGGGATCTACTCCTCGGTGATCGCGCCAAGCATCATCTCTGCGGACAGCCCTCGCTTTCTCGGTTTCATTCCCGCAGCGCCAACCAAGGCCAGCCTGTTGTTCGACATGTTGGTCTCGTGCGCATCGATCCAGGGCATCTCCTGGCTGGAAGCCTCGGGAGCGATCGCTGCAGAGAACACCGTGCTCCGGGTCATTTCGGACGAGGCCGGACTGCCTGCATCGGCAGGCGGCTGCTTCGTGTCAGGTGGCTCCGCCGGCAATCTGTCTGCGCTTGCTGTGGCTCGCGAGACGGCGAAGAACCGACTTGGTGATGGTGCCGCGGGCCGGAGGCTGCGGGTGGTCGTTGGCAGCGATGCCCACTCCTCGATCGTCAACACGCTTGGTCTGCTGGAGATGTCGGCCCTTGTGGTCAACACCCCAGATCATCGGGTCACGGCTGACGCAGTGAATGCGGCGCTCGACGCAGATCCGGATCTCAGCGATGTCGCCGCAGTCGTCTGCACTTCGGGAACAACGAACGCGGGCATCATTGATGATCTTGCCGGAGTTGGCGAGATAGCCAAGGGGCGCGGTTGGTGGTTCCACGTGGACGGCGCGTACGGTGGCTCCGGACTCTTTGCTCGGTCGTTGCGCCACAAGTACGCGGGCATCGAGCAGGCAGACTCGTTCATCCTCGACCCACACAAGTGGCTCTTCACCCCGTTCGACTGCTGCGCGCTGATCTATCGGGAGCCTGAGCTCGCCAGAGCCACTCATACTCAGGACGCTTCGTACCTGGACGTCATCCACGTTTCGGAAGGCGAATGGAACCCGACTGACTACGCCTACCACCTCACCCGGCGGGCACGTGGACTACCACTGTGGTTCTCGATGGCGGTCTACGGTCTCGACGCCTATCGCGACGCAATCGAGGCTGCTGTCCAACTCGCTCGGGACACCGCGGTCTTGATCGAAACGATTCCGCACCTGGAGCTAATTCGGGAGCCGGATCTCGGGGTGGTGCTGTTCCGCCGGCTCGGCTGGGAACCGGCCGACTACGACAAGTGGGCGCAAGCGTTGCATGACGAGGGAATCGCCTTCATACCGCCAACGAAGTGGGAGGGTGAGACGGTTGGCCGCTTTGCCTTCCTGCACCCTCACACGTCGATGGAACTCGTGGAGGAGATCCTCGACCGAACCGCCTGACGGATGCGCCCTGAGCCTGCGGTGTGGATGCGCCCTGAGCCTGTCGATGGATCGCCCCGATCCTATGGTGATGCGCCCTGAGCCTGTGATGGATGCGCCCTGAGCCTGTGATGGATGCGCCCTGAGCCTGTCGAAGGGCGGGTGCCAGACCGCGGAGTCAGCCGCTGAGCCTTCGACACGCTCAGCCCACAACGCCGACTCGCTAGTGAAAGCGCGGAATGATCAAGTAGATGCCAAAGAGCACCAGCAGTCCAGCCAGGCCGAGCAGGACGTAAGCCAGCGACAGGATCATGGTGCCGGAGTCGCCTTCGTTCGATTTGATCTTGGCAGCTGATACCAGGCGGACGCCGGCGGCGAGCAAGATCGTAAAGATGACTGACGTTCCTATGGAGACCACGGCTACGATGCCCAGAGCGGCCCAGTCGATGTGCATCAGGCGGCGCTCTTCGCTTTGGGCTTCTTGGATTTCTTGGGCTTCGGAGCCTCCAGCCGTGGGTCATCGGGGTACGTGGTGGGCGTTGCGGCAGCGAGCACCAGGACCTCGTGGCTGTCGGTCACATTTGCGTGGGTGATCTTGTGCCGGCGCGAGAGGATGTAGATCACCAGGCAGGCGACGGTGAGCAGCACCAACAGTGCGACGACACCAAAAACGCCCTGATCAGCTAGTAGTGCAGCGAGCCCACCAACGAGGCCGGCTGCGGGCAAGGTGAGGAGCCAGGCAAAAGCCATCCGGGTAGCGACGCTCCAGCGAACCTCGGCTCCGCGCCCGACCCCAGAACCCAGGATGCTGCCGGTGCTGACGTGCGTGGTCGACAGTCCGAACCCGAGGTGAGCCGATGCGAGGATCGTCGCGCTGGTCGCGGCACCCGAGGCCGCACCCTGAGGCGTCTCGATCTCGACGATTCCCTTTCCCATGGTGCGCATAATGCGCCACCCGCCGGAATAGGTGCCAAGGCCGATGGCAATGCCTGCGGCGATGATCACCCACGGCTGCGGTCCGGTCCCGGCCGCCTGCAGGTTGGCGGCGACCAAGACCAACGTGATCACGCCCATCGTCTTCTGGCCGTCGGAGGTGCCATGAGCAAGCGCGACCATCGATGCGGTGAAGGCTTGCCCGTATTTGAATCCGGTCTCGCTGTGAACGCTCGGCGTCTTCCTGGTGATGGCATAGGCCAACCGAGTCGCCCAGGCAGCGGCGATACCAGCGACCAGTGGCGCCACGATGGCAGGCAACAAGACCTTTGAGACGATCACCCAGCCGTTCACCGACGCGATCCCGGCACCGACGACGACAGCCCCGATGAGGCCGCCGAAGAGGGCGTGGGAGGAACTGGACGGCAGGCCCAACAGCCAAGTCATCAGGTTCCAGACAATGGCCCCGACTAGCCCCGCCAGAATGATCGGAACCGTGATCAACTCATCGTCGAAGAAGCCGCCGGAGATCGTCTTTGCGACCTCGGTGGATAGGCAGGCTCCGAGGAGATTGAGGAACGCAGCGAGGATGACGGCGGTACGCGGTTTGAGCGCACCGGTGGCGACCGGCCCGGCCATGGCGTTCGCGCTGTCGTGGAATCCGTTGGTGAAATCGAAGATGAGGGCTACGGCGATAACCGTGATGACGACAAACAGCTCAGTCACATCAGTCCCCATCCGGAACGGGTGGCGTGGTGTCGGTGAGCACCTGCTCCTGACGCTAGAACCTAGCCGCCAAGTGAACAATATGTGAACGAAAAGCCAACTGAATCTGGCTAATACCAGTGTCGCAGCAGTTGGTCAAGATGCTAGAGACCTTTTTCCCTACTTTGGTCGGGCACAAGTCCTAGCAGGAGTTCATACACGGCTCGCAGTTGGTCCGGCGGAGTGGGCGGTTGCACCAGACTGGCCCCGATGCCGACCAGGTAGGGCAGCAGCGCGGCGGTGTGGGCTTGCGCAGGATCGTCCAAGATCTTCAACCAGAGGCCGGAGAGCGACTTGAGTCGCCGGTGGTCGACGCGCTCCTGCACCGCGCGTACCTCAGCGTCTGAGAAAGCCCAGGCGCGCATCGCCACCTCGAGTTCGGGTCGATAGAAGGACGGAGCGCTGGTGATGGCGGCTGTCAGTCCGGCCAAGGCGGCCTGGGGTGTCGCTGCTTTTGTCTGATCGATCGCTTGGTCGAGTGCTGTGACAACAAGATCTTCGTAAGCGGCGAGCAGTGACCGTTTGAAGTCTGCTGCTCCCGCGAAGTGATGATGGAAAGAGCCCTTGCTCATGCCTAGGCGCTGACACAGCCGATCAATCCGGAGCCCATTGGGGCCGTCCTCAACAACGGCAGCAAGGCCGGCCTCAAGCCAGTCAGACCTGCTACGCACGGCAAGAACATACCATACGGTATGGTATGGAATATGGCAGTTGTGACTGTGATCGGCGGTGGGCTAGGCGGGCTGGCAGCAGCTATCACTGCTGCTGAGGCCGGCGCCTCGGTCACGCTGCACGAAGCGCATCGAACGCTCGGCGGGCGGTGGCGCTCGACGCCTGTGCGGAAGAAGGCTATCGCCAATCCTGGCGAGGATCCGGCTGCCTACCGAGCGCACGAAGGGCCGCATGTGATCTATCGCGACGGACCCATCTGGGCCTGGCTGAAGGAACGCCACCTTCTCGGTGTCACCTGCCGCGTACCTCTAGGTGCGGTGGCGCGATTTCAGTTCTGGCATGAGGGCCGGTTGCGACGGGTACCACCTATCGGGTTCCTCCGGGCAATGCGGATATCACGCCGTCGCGACGTCCCGGTTGATCAATCATTCCGCGCATGGGCCTCGAAGCTTGTTGGGGAAGAGGCGGCGGAAATGGGTGCCTCGGCGACGGGCGTTGGGATCTTCCACCACGACCCCGGTTCGCTGTCGGCAGCGTTTGTGGCGGAGCGGTTGTCTCGGGTCTATTCCATTCCGCCCAAGGCTTCCTATCGCCAGGGCAGCTGGGGAGCGATGTTCTCCGAGATTGCGGCGTACGCCCGCCGGCTGGGGGTAATCATCGAGGTGGGATCCCGGGTGAGATCCGTTGGTCCGGGGATCACCATTGTCGCAACCGAGCTGGAGTCCGCCCGAGTGCTGCTGGGCGATGACAGCTTGGCGTGGCCCTCCGGCCGTACTGCACTTCTTGATCTTGGAGTGAAACGCGATCGGCATGACCGGTTCGTGGTAAGTGATCTTGACACTGCTGGCTGGCTGGAGGACTTCAGCGTGCCTGATCCGACGATCGCTCCACCGGGTGAGCACCTCGTACAGATGCAGATGCCGATTGATCTGGAAACCTCTAAGGCGGAGGGAGTTGCGCGGCTGGAAACCATCGCTGATCATGCGTTGCCGGGGTGGCGGGGCCGCACGACGCATCGGCTCGAATCGTTGGCCAACGCCCGGACCGGTGCCGTCGACTTTCCCGGCACATCCTGGCGAGACCGGCCGGTGATCGATCAGGGCGACGGCGTCTATCTAGTGGGGGACCGGGTGGCCGCGCCTGGACTGCTGAGTGAGGTCAGTCTGAACAGCGGCGTACGGGCTGCTCAACTGGCTGTGGGCTGAGTAGGGTCGTTCTCGGTTGGGTGCGAGCGGCGCCGGCCGCTACACTCTCACGGTGTTGCTCAGCGGTCGACGTGGCCGCACGGAGCATCCGCACCCGTGGCTCAACGGATAGAGCATCTGACTACGGATCAGAAGGTTGGGGGTTCGAATCCCTCCGGGTGCGCCAGTGTTTCCCCTCAGCCAGCGTCCGCGTCCGGTGCGGGCGGGGTCCTGGGAGCCATTGCGGGAGCCATTGGGCGTCAGCAGCACCTCTGACATCCGAGCGGCAGCTGCACGCTTCTGGCCTTCGACGAGATGGCCGTACACGTCTTTTGTGATCGCGACGCTGGAATGTCCGAGAACCTCCGAGACAACGTAGAGATCGGTGCCCTGCGCCAGCATCAGCGACGCCTGTGATGAGTCGAGACATCGTTCATATCTGAGTCGAGACATCGTTCATATTTGGCGTGGCCATCGGCCGGGTTGTTGGTGTTGGTTGCGCCAGTAGCTTCGGTTTGGGTCGATGGTGTGTTCGCTGAGGACCTCGCCGGTGTTTTGGTGGATCACGGTGTCGGTGTCGGTGTCGGCGTCGATGAGGATGGTTCAGTTCACCTCCACAACCTGTTCGCCGGCCTTGGTCAGGGCCCGGGTCAAGGTGGCGCCGAAGGATCCGGTGCTTTCCACCCCGATCGCCTGGATGACACCATGACCGCGCATCCACGACAGCAGCCGGTGATAGCCACGGTCGGTGGCGGGGAGCTCTTGGTGACCCAACAGCCGGCCATGCTGGTCGACCGCGGCCGCGTAGTGGGTGTGCTTGTGGGTGTCGACACCGCCGATGACAGTTGTCGCTTCGGTTGTCATGCTGGGATTGCTCCTCCGTTAGGGCTGATCTGACGGACAGGGCGAACCGGCCGGGCGGGCGACAGGTCTGTGACGGGGCTTTTAGTCCAAGCTCCTATCAGGTCAGATCCGTCTGGCCGGTGCGCGCCGAAACGCTGCACCGGAGCCGGCCGACAAATCGAACGCAGGACACCGTGGTCACACCTTGGCCGGGGTCAGACCGACCCGGTGCAGCGCGGAGCCAAGTCTTCACAGACCTTGCCGTTCTGCCAAAGGCAGTGCGGCTTGATGAACTTGCGTGTAGCGCCGAGTTCGCCGACCGCCTGCTTGACGGCGGTGGAGTGGCGGTAGGCCCCGGTGTTGTCGGTGATCAGCCGGGAGTGGACGACCAGAGGGTGGAGTCGTAGCCGATCTTGGACCGCCATGCGCGGGCCAGCTGCCGCCGTCGGGAATCTTGCCGATCTTCTTCACATCGATGCACTGCAGCGTCCGTTGAGCCGGTCGCCGCCCAAGAAGTCGCGTCGCTTAAGCCGTCATACGATCGGCGGGCGGCCCAGCAGGGTCATCCTGACAACCGTGCGCCACCGGATCGTGTGCCGTAGGGGGCGAGTCGACCACGCCTCCCGGTAACCGGCGAGCATCTCTCGCAGCGATACGCCGCGGGCGACGGCGATGCTGGTCCAGGTCAGTAGGTAGCCGGCGAATACCGGTGCTGGCAGCGAGCGCCACGCCATCCACAGCCGGTTCCGCGCGGTCAGGCGTTCGCACCCGCGGTGCCGCGATGGGGCAGTACGGGGGTGGAACGCCTTGAGATCGGCGGAGTACCAAATCGACCAGCCGGCATCGAGCAGTCGCCAGGACAGGTCGGACTCTTCCATGGCGTAGAAGAATCGCGCGTCGAACCCCTCGACCCCGTGGAACGTCGTGGCGCGCACCACGCACGCGGCACCGATGAAGTAAGTCACCGGACCCGACCTCTCGGCCGAGCGGGCACCCAGTCGCGGGACGTGGCGGCGTTGCGTGCGGCTTTGTTCATCGATCAGGCGGATCGCCATCGCACCGAGCCGAGGATCGGCTTTGAACCGGTCGACGACAGCAGCCAGCAGCCCTGAGTCGAGGAGCTCTGCGTCGTCGTCGAGGAACATAATGAGTGGCGCGTCAGCCGCGGTAGCGCCGACGTTGCGGCCGCCGGGGATTCCCATATTCTCGGGCAGCACGATGAGCCGATCCGAATGCGCGGGCTCCGGCGAATGGGCGCCGTTGACGACGAGCACGAGCTGCAGATCGACCTGCTGCTGCGCTCGAACCGATGCGATCGCGCGCGCGAGTTCGGCGGGGCGGTCTGCTTGCGTGAGTACGACGACCGCAATCTCGTGCTTGGTTTCACCGCCAGCACTCTGCCCCGCCTTGGCCAACATTTCCTCGGGGGCGCACCGGGCGGCCGGTGGCACGGCAACATTCATCAGACGCGGCTTGGTGATCTTCGCACTATAAGGAATGATCATGGCCGAAGAGATCTTCCTGCTGAGCCTTTCCGATCAATCCTTCCACAGCGCCCCGGATACCGGCAAGCCTCTCGACCGCTCCGCAGTACCGATCGATTCGTGGATTCAAGTAGCCACCAGGAGCCGAGGTCGCCGTCAAACTTGGAATTGATCAAAGTGCAGATTGCCCGAGTGATTTCCCCCGCTACCATCGCTGCCAAGCCAGTCCAAATCTTCCTCAATGTCAAGATTGACGGAGTGGGCATTGGGAGCTTTCAGGGCGAGCCAGAATCTACGGAGGAAATAATCCTGGGCGCGTAATATCGCAAAGCCTGAAGGATAAAGGAGATCAAGGTGTTACGCACAGCGATCTTGTGGCCACCTCAAGACGTGTAGCGCCAGTGATCATTGCCTCCACGAGGTCAATCGAAGATCAGGTGTGAAGATCTTGGAATTGTCCCATTCTTTGATCACCGCCGGATTGGTGGATTTCTATTACATTCAGTCGATGGTGGGGTACATCAGCGGATGGTGGCTCCGCTGGGTAAGGACATCGAGGAAATGATGATCAACGGGTTTGATGATCTTGATTGGGAAACCCCAGGATTCTTGGTTCGCCGGTGGCAGGACAGCAGAGCTCCCGGCTTACACTCCGGGGGCGCGATCTTGGCCCCGCTGCTCGATGCGCGACTCCGACGCCGTGAGCAGCAAGCCCGCCGATCCGGTCCCGAACCACGGTACCGGTGCTCCTTACGAGTCGACGTCGTGGATCGCGGGACCTCGTGTGCTCGGGAAGTCGGGTGCTCGCTGAGGTCGACCTGCGACCTGAATTTACCTCCGAATCGCCGGGTCGGTCCCCGGTGGTCCGATAGCCTAGCCGGGCCCGCCGAGTGACCTGCGCGGTCCGGCGACGACCGACATCTCGGCAGGTGCAAAGGCGCCGATCTTTGTAGATGCGTCAGCCAATGCCGACAAGGGCAGGAGTGGACCGCCTGTGACGAGCAAGCCCGACGTGTCGGTGGTCATCCCGATGCACAACGCCAGTGCGACGGTCACCAGAGTCGTAGAGTCATTCCTGGCAGTGGAGGGGTGCGCCGTCGAGGTGATCGTTGTCGACGACGCGTCGACTGACGACTCGGTCGAACGTGTTACTGCCCTCGGCCGGCCCGAAGTGATCGTCGAGCGGTTCGAGAGCAAGCGCGGTGCTGGGGTGGCCCGGAACCGTGGCTTCGAGCGAGCAACCGGTCGTTACACGCTCTTCTTCGATGCCGACGACGAGCTCCATCCGGTTACCCTCACCTCGGCGATCGGGGCTCTCGACGACACTGGTACCGACGTCGCAATGATGCCGTACCGATATCGACGAGGGCTATTGCGACAGTTCGACGGGATGAATTCTTTCGACGCCGTCGTGTGGGCCAAGTACGCAACGTCACCGCGTCGAGTAGCTCGGCTCGGTGACGTACCTAAGCTGCTCGGGTTCTCCAACTACCCGTGGAACAAACTTGCCCGCACGGATCACTACCGGCGGACCGGCCTTCGGTACGGATGCACGCCAGTCCACAACGACATCCTCGGCCACTGGCTGACCCTCCTGGACGCGGAAAGCATCCTCTTGCTCGACCAACCACTGTGCACCCACATCGTGATTGAGGGCGGCCGCAACCTGACCAACCGCCAGAGCCGCGCCCGGTTGAGCCTGGTCGACGCCTTGGAGGAGACCTACACGGCGCTCGAGGTCCGTCCGGAGAAGCGCAACCGGTTCTCACACCACTACTGGGATTTCGTGCTGCGAGTTTCAGCTTGGGCGAGGTCGCGAATGGCGCCGGACGTGCTCGACGAATTCAACCTCCGCCTGCAGCAACATTTGCTAAGGATGGACTTAGGCGACTTCACCCGGCTCCGGCTGGGACGCGACCCCGGACTCGCGTCTCGTATCATCCGTAGCGCGCTGGCGTGACGGGACTGAAAGGGCAAGCGTGGCTGACCTGAGCATCATCGTCACCGCATACAACATCGAGGACTACATCGAGCAGTGTCTCGACAGCGTCGCGGCGCAGACGCTGAGCGACCTGGAGGTGCTGGTAGTCGACGATGGTTCGTCCGACTCAACCCCGCAGAAGATTGTCAAGTTCTGTGCCGGTGACCCGCGGTTCATCCCCGTGCTGCTGTCGGAGAACAGTCCCGGTGGTGTCGCTACCGCTGCCAACGCCGGTCTCGACCGCGCGACAGCGCCATGGGTCGGCTTCGTCGACGGCGACGACTACGTCGAGCCGACGATGTTCGAGCGGCTGGTTGATGCCGCCGCCGGATCTGACGCGGATTTGGCGATGTGCCAATACCAGGAGGTCGTCGATGGCTCCGGACAGCGTCGGGACCCGGCCGATGCGCACCGGTGGGCAGAGCTGACGGCGTCTTGCTACGAACTAAAGCTCCAGACCCGCAAGCAGTTCCTTCGGTTTGTCGCCGTCCCCTGGCGCAAGCTGTACCGCCGCAGCCTCCTGGAGAGCAACGCGATCCGGTTCCCGGTCAGTGACAGTTTCTACGAGGACAACCCA
>Ga0081455_10004776_pt1 | contig 15055 bp, 13 predicted proteins | sample TabmetS3T2R1_FD_70207 | JGI IMG/M metagenome (GOLD analysis project Ga0081455, IMG submission 70207) | Tabebuia heterophylla rhizosphere microbial communities from the University of Puerto Rico - S3T2R1 | ecosystem: Host-associated > Plants > Roots > Rhizosphere ... | reverse complement strand
GTCGTTGACGGATCGGGTTGCGGCGTCGCCGAGGGGGCCGGCGGGTCCGGCTGGGTCGGCGAGCTGGTCGGGGTCGGCGAATTCGACGGGGCGGGCGAGTTGGGCACGGCCGGTGCTTGGGTCGGTCGCGGACTGGGCGAATTCGCCGCGGGTACCGGCAGGGTCGACGCGGAACTGGCCGCAGCATCGGCCGGCTGCCGGACGCCGGGCACGGTTACCGATGACGTGGGCCCTGGTGGCGAGCCACTCGGACTGGGCTGGGCCGGATCGAGCGATCCGCCGGGCGGGCGCGGCTGCGCCGGTTGACCCGGCGCCCCTTGGTCCGGCCCGGGCCAGCCGGCCAGCTGGCCGCCCACCGCAGCCGGCGTGGTCGCCAGCGCACCGCCGGTGACGCCGCGGATCGGCGGGGCTGGGGCCACGCCGGAGTGGTTCTTGTGCGACGGCGTGATGATCACGGCGACGGCCGCGATCGCCGCGGCCGATCCGGTGGCCATGGTGACTCCGACCGCGAGGCCGCGCTTGCGCCTCGACCGCTCCGACCTGATGCGCTCGGGGCGAGCCGATGCCGGCGCCGTGAGCACGACCTCGACCGGCCTTTCCGGCCAGTTCGAACGGCGCGTGCCGGCCACCCTCCGGTGCGGGCGAACTGTTCCGGGCCGGCGGCGATCGAGCGCATCGGCCACGGCACTGTGCCGGACGAGGCGATATCGCGGGCCGGTGATGAGATGGTTCGATGTCCTGCGCATGTGGCGCCCCCCGATGGCATCGCACGCTCGGCGAGGCACTATACGCGCGTGCCGGGCGCTACCGGGCACTACTCGCGAGTTATTACAGCCAGTAGGTGTCGTGGCGCAGGAAGAACTCCTGGCGCTCCTCGTCGGTCATCGTCAGGCCCTGGCCGAACTTCTCGAGCGTCTCGAAGTAGTCCTCGCGCGGGGCACCCGGCGCGAACAGCAGCAGCATCGACGCGACCTCACCGGACTGGTTCTTGAACGCGTGGATGCCGCCCTCGGGGATGAACAGGAAGTCGCCGGGCGTGCCGTTGACCCAGCGGTTGCCGTCGTAGAGGCTCACGACTCCGGACAGCACGTAGAACGACTCGGAGATCGCCTTGTGGAAGTGCGGATCGGGGCCGCCCGGCCCCGGCCCCATCGTCCACCGATACAGCCCGAACTCGCCCTGGGTGGACGCGCCGGTGGCCAGGTAGTGGACGGTGGTGCCCGAGCGGGTGTACGTCAACTCGGGCTCGTCACCGGCCGGCCGGAACGTGCCGCTGATTTCGCCGGTGTCGGCGAGGTACTTCGGATCCGGGTAGGACACGTTCAGGCTCCACTGCCGTAGGGGCGGGTAATGATCTCCAAGACGTGGCCGTCGGGATCGTCCCAGTACATACCACGTCCGCCGTCGTTCGTGTTGATTTCTCCCGGCTGGTGGTGGTGCGGGTCGGCCCAGTACGGCAGCTCTCGATCGCGGATGCGGCCGAAGATCGCGTCGAAGTCGGACTCGCCGACCAGGAACGCGTAGTGCTGCGGCTTCGGGTCCGGGATCTGCAAGAAGTCGAGCGACACGTCGTTGGCGACATCGACGACGAGGAACGGACCGTACGGTACCGGCGCGGCCAGCCCGAGGATCTCGGCCAGGAACGTCGCCGAGGCCTTCTTGTCGCGGGCGTGGACGATGGTGTGATTCAGCTGGACGCTCATGAGATCAGTCTCCTGCGTTCGTCGGCGGGCGGAAGGCCCCGATCGGGCTGAGTTGAATTCCGGCGAAGCGCCAGCCGTCGCCGGTCCGGACGGCGATGTGCGTGATCCGGAACTGCCCGTCCGACGGCTGCCCGCGGTAGCTCGCCCGCTGGGTCTGCCGCCCGACGGCGACCGCCGCGTCGCCGTAGTCGCGCACCATGACGTCGTCCCACTCCAGCGAGGACGTGACGAGGTCGCCGGTGCGATAGCGGGCCAGCCACTGTTCGCGGTCGAGCAGGAAACCCAGCGGGCCGACCATGGTGAAGTCGTCGACGATCAGGCCGGCCAAGGCGTCGCTGTCGCCGCGCTGCTCGGCGTCGACCCAACGGGCGCCCAGCTCGCGGATCTCGGTTGCGGTGTCGGACATGGTGATTCTCCTTTGTTCGAGGCGTCTACTTGCCAGGCCCACGCAGGGGTCGCTCGGGCAGGAACAGGACGACGAGGAATCCGACGGCGGCGATCGGCGCCGCGACGAGGAACACGGTGTGCAGGGCGTCGGCCACCGACTCGGCGATGCCGTGCTGCACGGCAACGGGCAGCGTCTGGATGTGCTCGGGACTGGTCTGGATGCCGTGTGCGTCGACGCCGGCCGGCGCCTGGCCGGCGAGGTCGCGGGGCAGCCAGTGCCGCAGCCCGGCCGCGAAGACCGCTCCGTAGACGGCCACGCCGAGCGATCCGCCGATGGCCCGGAACAGGTTCACCGATGCGGTGGCGGTGCCGAGCTCGCGGCGGTCGACGGCGTTCTGGATCGCGACGACGAGCACCTGCGTGACCAGCCCGAATCCCAGCCCGAACACGGCCAGGTAGAAGATGGCGTGACCGCGGGAACCGTCCACTGTGGACAGTAGCGCCAGGCCCAGGCACATGATCGCGAACCCGATGATCGGGAAGATCTTGTACCGGCCGGTGCGGGCCATGATCCGCCCCGACGCGATCGTGCTGAGCGTGCTGGTCAGCAGCATCGGGATGATCAGCAGGCCGGACGTCGTCGCCGTCGCACCGGTGACCAGCTGGAAGAACAGCGGCAAGAACACGATCGCGGCGAACAGCGACAGGGTGGCCAGGAACGCGCCGACGCCCACCACGGCAAACGAGCGGTCGCGCAGCAGTCGCAGCGGCAGCACCGGATCGGCGGCCCGCTGCTCCTGCCGCACGAACGCGACGAGCAGCGCGCCGGCAAGGGCGATCAGGCCGAGCAGCTGCGGCGAGTCCCAGGCGTAGCGGTAGCCGCCCCAGACGGTGACGAGCATGCCGCTGGTGACCGCGGCGGCCAGCAGCCCCGCGCCAACGAAGTCGATGTGGGCAGCGCCGCGCGCGGTCACGCTGGGTTGGCGGCGCAGCAGCACGAGCGCGGCCAGGCCGATCGGCACGTTGACGTAGAAGACCCAGCGCCAGGACACGTGGTCGACGAACACCCCGCCGAGCAGGGGACCGGCCACGCTCGCCAGCACGAACACCGACTGGATGTAGCCCTGGTAGCGACCGCGCTCGCGGGGGCTCACGATGTCGCCCACCGTGGCCATGGCCAGCGTCATCACGCCTCCGGCGCCGATGCCCTGCACGGCCCGGAAGGCGATCAGCTCGCCGATGTCGGTCGCGATGCCGGACAGCGCCGAGCCGACGAGGAACGTGCCGATCGCCGCGCGCAGCAGGCCGCGCCGGCCGAACTGGTCGCTGAGCTTGCCCCACACCGGCGTGGTGGCGGCCGCGGCCAGGACATACACCGTGACGACCCAGGAGAGCTCGGTCAGCTGGCCCAGATCGCCGGCGATGGTGGGCAGCGCGGTGGCGGTGATGGTCTGGTCCAGCGCCGAGATGAACATCGCCAGCAGCAGGCCGCCGAAGACGACGAGGGTGTCGCGTCGACCGGTCTCGGGGTTGGCCATCGTGATGCTCATGGCGTCCTCCTCGAATCGATGTGGAGAGGTTTCCTCCGGTTCACTGAGCCTCACGCTAACACCATCCGGAGGAAAAGTCTCCACATCATCTGGAGAAACTTTCTCCGGATCGGTGTTACGGTGATCGCCGTGACCCGAGTCGAGAGCGCCCGGCCGCTGCGCGCCGACGCCCAGCTCAACCGGGATCGGATCCTGGCCGCCGCCCGCGACGCGTTCGTCGAGCGAGGACCGGGGGTGCCGCTCGACGAGATCGCCCGCCGGGCCGGCACCGGGATCGCCACGCTCTACCGCCGGTTCCCCGACCGCGAGGCACTGATGCGGGCCGTCGTGCTCGACGCGTTGCTGCGGACAGGCGAGGAGGCGAATCAGGCCGCCGCCGAGGAGGCCGATCCGTTCGAGGCGCTCGTGCGGTACATGCACCGGACGCTGGAGATCCGCATCGGGGCAGTGATCCCGGTGCTGCTCGAGGAGATCTCGATCGAGGACGACGAGATGGTCCAGGCGCGCAGTGCCGGCAGCGACGCCCTGCAGGGGATCATCGACCGCGCCCACCGGGCTGGCACGCTGCGCCGCGACGTCACGTTCGCCGACATCGGGCTGCTGATCGTGCGGATGTCGCGGCCCCTTCCCGGGACGTTCACCCGCGAGGTCAACGACGGCCTGGGGCATCGCCATCTGGATCTGGCCATCGCCGGGCTGCGCGCGGACGGCGCCGCCCCGGACAAGCTGGGTGGCCCCGCGCTGAGCCTGCGCGATCTGCAGAAGATGTCGCCCAGCTCACGTCGAAGGGCGGCGCCGAAGGCGTCACGGAAGAAGTAGCTGCTCCGTCTACGGCAACGACAACCGTGGAAGGAGCAAGAAAATGCGAGTCTTCGTCGCAGGCGGGACCGGAGCCCTGGGGCAGTACCTGCTGCCGCAGCTCGTCGCCGCCGGACATGAAGTTACTGCCATGACGCGGTCGGCCGACAAGGTTGCCGCGGTTCGCGGGGCCGGCGCCGAGCCGGTCATCGCCGACGCGTTCAACCGTGACTCGGTCGTCGCCGCCGTGCGCCGGGCCGAGCCCGAGGTCGTCATCCACCAGCTGACCAGCCTGGCCAAGATGAAGAACATCCGGCAGTTCGACAAGGAGTTCGCCGTCACCAACCGGCTGCGCACCGAGGGAATCGACAACCTGCTGGCCGGCGCCGAGGCGGCCGGGGCCCGTCGCTTCATCGCGCAGAGCTTCGGCAACTGGAACTACGAGCGCACCGGCGGCCGGGTCAAGACCGAGCAGGACCGTCTCGACCCCAACCCGCCGGCCAACCAGCGCGAGTCGCTGGCCGCGATCGCGTACCTGGAGAGGCAGGTCGCGGCCGCGAACCTGGAAGGCGTCGTGCTGCGCTACGGCGACTTCTACGGGCCGGGCAGCAACATGACGCCCGACGGCGACATCGGCCAGCTCGTGCACAAGCGGCGCTTCCCGATCGTGGGCGACGGGGCCGGTGTCTGGTCGTTCAGCCACCTCGAGGACGCGGCCGCCGCGACCGTGGCCGCTGTCCAGCGAGGCGCCCCGGGCATCTACAACGTCAGCGACGACGAGCCGGTCGAGATCGGCACCTGGCTGCCCGAGTTCGCGCGGGCGATCGGCGCACCGGCCCCCCGGCACGTCCCGACCTGGCTCGGCCGGGCACTGGCCGGCGAGGTCGTCGTCTCGGTGATGACGCAGATCCGGGGTGCCTCGAACGCCAAGGCCAAGGCCGCCCTGGACTGGAAACCCCGCTACGCCACCTACCGCGACGGCTTCGCCACCGCGCTCGGATGACGGCGCGAACGGTGGACGCAAAACGGGCGTCCGGCGCTAGGTTGGTCGCGTGGACAGCCTGGCGGAGCTGTATCGGGATCTGCGACCGTACTCGTTCGCCATCGCCTATCGGATGCTCGGCAGCGTGAGCGAGGCCGAGGACATCGTGCAGGACGCGTTCGTGCGGCTGAGCCGGGCGAACCCCGACGACATCGAGTCGCCCAAGGCGTACCTCGCGACCGTGACCACCCGGCTGGCGATCGACGCGCTGCGCTCAGCGCGCGTCCGCCGGGAGAGCTACTACGGGCCGTGGCTGCCCGAGCCGCTGCTGACCGACCCGGCGGCCGGGCCGGCCGCGGCGGCCGAGACGGCCGACTCGCTGTCGATGGCGTTCCTCGTGGTGCTCGAGACGCTCTCGCCGGTCGAACGGGCGGTCTTCCTGCTGCACGACGTGTTCGCCTACGACTACGCCGAGATCGCGTCGATCGTCGGCAAGACCGAGGCGAACTGCCGCCAGCTGGCGACCCGGGCCCGCAAGCACGTCGAGGCCCGCCGGCCCCGGTTCGAGACGTCGAACGCCCAGCGCACTGAGCTGGCCGAGCGGTTCTTCGCCGCGGCCGCCGGCGCCGACATGGACGGGCTGGTGTCGCTGCTGGCCGGCGACGCCGCGTTCTACGGCGACGGTGGCGAGAAGGGTTCGGGCATCAAGGTGCCGGTGCTCGGTGGCGAGGCGGTGGCACGGCTGGTGCTCGGCCTGACCCGACGGGCGGCGCTGATGGGCATCTCGATGACCCCGGTGCAGATCAACGGTGAGCCCGGCGCGATGTTCCGCGACGCCGACGGCGCTCTCGTCAGCCTCATCGGCCTGGAGATCGACGGTGCCGAGATCCGCAACGTCCGCGGATTCGTCAACCCCGACAAGATCGCCCACCTGGGAAGGCTGTCGCCGCTCGGCCGCCGCGAGACGAGCGGCGACTGGGCCTGATCCCTACTTGCTGCGGGCCTGCTTGATCAGCGACTTGCCGAAGTCCCACATCAGGCCGCTGCCGGTGTGGGCTTCCTCCATGACCTCGATGAACGCGGTCACGAACCGGTCGACCTCGGCCTCGCCGATATTGAGCGGCGGGATCAGCTTGATCACCTCGAGGTGATCGCCGGACACCTGGGTCAGGATGCGGTGCTGGTGGAACAGCGCGTGCACCACCGTCTGCGCGAACAGCCCCTTGCGGGCTGCCTGCAGTGCCATCCAGGCCGGGCGCAGCTTCCACGAGGACGGCCGGCCGAACTCGATGCCGATCATCAGCCCGCGGCCCCGGACGTCGGCCAGCATCTCGTAGCGGTCGACCAGCTCGGCCAGCCGGCCCTGCAGTACCTCGCCCACCTTGCGGGCGTTCTCGACGATGCCCTCGACCTCGAAGACGTGCAGGGTGGCCAGCCCGGCCGCCATCGCCTGCGCGTTCGAGCCGAACGTCGAGTCGTGCACGAGGACGCGGTCCATGGTCGAGAAGACCTTCTGGAACACCTCGTCGCGGGCCATCGTCGCGCCGACCGGGATGTAGCCGCCGGACAGCGCCTTGGCCGCCACCACGATGTCCGGCTCGACATCGTCGTACTGATAGGCCCAGAACTCGCCGGTGCGCCCGATGCCGCTCTGCACCTCGTCGGCGATCAATAGCGCCTTGTGCTCGTGCAGCAACTGGGCGGCTTCGGCCAGGAACCCGGGCGGCACGATCGCCACGCCCTTACCCTGCACCGGCTCGACGATCAGCCCGGCGACATCGCCCTTGCGCAGCTCGCGCCGCAACGCCGAGAGGTCGCCGAACGGGATGGCCGCGTCGGGCAGCAACGGCTCGAAGCCCTTACGGAACTCGGCCGCGCCGTTCACCGACAGTGATCCGGTGGTCAGCCCGTGGAAGGCGTGATCGCAGTAAAGGACGCGCTTGCGCTTGGTCGCGAAGCGCGCGAACTTCAGCGAAGCCTCGACCGCCTCGGTGCCGCTGTTGCCGAAGTAGACCCGGTCCAGGTGCGGCGTCTTGGCCAGCAGCTTCTCGGCCAGCAGCCCGGCCAGCGGCGGGGCGTCGAACTGGGTCAGGTCGGCCAGCCCCAGATCGATCACCTCGTGGATGGCCTGGCGGATCACCGGGTGATGGCGGCCCAGCGCGAACACGCCGAATCCAGCCAGCATGTCCAGGTAGTCGTTGCCGTCGTTGTCGTACAGGTAGGCACCCTCAGCCCGGGTGTATACCTTGTCGAACCCGATGGCGTGCAGCATGCGCGCCAACTGGGGGTTCACGTAGCGCGACTGAAGGTCGTACCGTTCGTTGCCGCGTTGCTCGATCAGCGCGGCCAGGTCAAAGGACGCCACGTTGCGAAGATTAACTGATGCGCTATCCATCCGGTCACGACCTCGGAACACGCTGGGAATAGTGTTGCGCCGTAAGCGCTTGTTGTGGCGTCCTGTCGGGACGGCATCTCAGTGAGGAGAGGACGGATGACAGCGGATCTCTCGCATGGCACCGGCCTCAACAAGCCCGGCCTCGACAAGCCCAGCCTCAACAAGAACAGCGCCGTCCTCGAACAAGTGGCGGCGGCGTCGGCCGCCCAGGCCGGCAGCGAGAACTTCCCGGTCGCACTGCGGGTGCTGCCCAAAGGCCCGCGGGACAAGCTCATGCGGGCGTACTCGTTCGCGAGGTTCGTCGACGACGTGGGCGACGAAGCCCCGGGCGATCGCCTCGCGCTGCTCGACGCGATCGACGCGGACGTTCGTTCCCTACCCTCCGGTACGGCGACGTTGCCCGTGGTGCAGGCGTTGCGTCCACTGGTCGACGATTGCGGTACGCCGCTGGCACCGTTCCTCGATCTGATCGAGGCCAACCGCATCGACCAGCGGATCAAGAAGTACGACACGTTCTCCGAGCTGCTGCACTACTGCGACTACTCGGCGGCCCCGGTCGGACGCATCGTGCTGCACATCGCCGGGGCAGCCACCGAGGCGAACGTCGCCGACTCCGACTCCGTCTGCAACGCCCTGCAGGTGCTCGAGCACTGCCAGGACGTGGGCGAGGACGCCCGGGCCGGACGTGTCTACATCCCGGGCGTCGACCTCGACGACGCGCTCGCGTCGACGACCGGGCAGCCCGTGCGCGACGCCGTCGCCACCCACGTGGCTCTCTCGCGCGGCATGCTGCAGTCCGGACGCACGCTGGTGCGCCGCCTGCGTGGCTGGCCGCGCCTGGCCATCGCCGGGTTCGTCGGCGGCGGTCTGGCCACCGCCGTGGCGCTGCGCCAGGCCGAGTACGACGTGCTGGCCCAGGCCGTCAAGCCCGGCAAGGGACGTACCGCCCGCGAGGCGGCTCGGCTGTGGATCGGCCGATGAACGACGGTTCGGCTGCGAGCACGATCGACCAGGCCTACGACATCTGTGAGCGGATCACCCGCGAGCAGGCGCGCAACTTCTCCTGGGGCATCCGGCTGCTGCCGGCGCCCAAGCGGCGCGCCCTCTCGGCGGTGTACGCCGTGGCCCGGCGCATCGACGACATCGGCGACGGCGACCTGCCCCCGGACCAGAAGCTGCGCCAGTTGGCGTCGGCCCGCGAGGGTGCGACGAACCCCGCCGCGCACACCGACGATCCGGTGTACCTCGCGCTGGCCGACGCCGCCCGCAAGCTGCCCATTCCGCTCGATGCATTCGGCGAACTGGTCGACGGCTGCGAGATGGACGTGACCGGGCGCAGCCACGACGATCTGGATCAGCTCGTCGTCTACTGCCGCTGCGTGGCGGGCTCGATCGGACGGCTGTCGCTCGGCGTGTTCGCGCCGGCCGGCGTCGACCGGGCGAAGGCGTCCGAGCTGGCCGACGCCCTGGGTGTGGCCCTGCAGCTGACCAACATCCTGCGCGACATCCGCGAGGACCTCGGCAACGGCCGCGTCTACCTGCCCAAGCGCGATCTCGACCTGTTCGACGTCTCGCTGCAGACCCGGGCCGACGGCACGCTCGATCCGCAGGACGGCCGGCTGGCCGAACTGGTCCGGTTCGAGGCCGCGCGCGCCTGGGGTTGGTACGACCGGGGCCTGGGCCTGCTGCCGATGCTCGACCGGCGCAGTGCGGCCTGCTGCGCCGCCATGGCCGGCATCTACCGCGAGCTGCTCGGGCGCATCGCCGCCGACCCGTCGATCGTCATGCGGGGCCGGGCGTCGTTGCCGGGCAAGGAGAAGCTGCGCGTGGCCGTCCGGTCCCTGGTCCGGGGTCGCGCATGAATGATGTCGTCGTCGGCGGAGGGCTCGCCGGCATCACCGCTGCATTGCGCCTGGCCGACGCGGGACGTTCCGTGACCTTGCTCGAGGGACGGCCCCGCCTGGGCGGCGCCGCGTTCTCGTTCAAGCGCGGCGACCTGTCCATCGACAACGGCCAGCACGTGTTCCTGCGCTGTTGTGACTCCTACCAGTGGCTGCTCAAGCGCCTGGACGCCGAGGCCGACGTGCGGCTGCAGTCCCGGCTGGACATCCCGGTGCTGCGGGCCGACGGGCGGCGGGCCCGGTTGTCGCGGCTGCCCGGTGTGCCGGCCCCGGGGCATCTCGGCGCCGCGCTCGCCCGCTACGGACTGTTGAGCCCGCGCGACCGGCTGCGCGCCGTCCGCGGAGCGCTCGCCCTTAAGCGGCTGAACCCGGCCGACGCCTCCCTCGACGCCCGCACGCTCGGGGCGTACCTGCGCCAGCACGGCCAGAACGACGCGACCATCGGCGCGCTCTGGGGCATCGTCGCCGTCGCCACGCTGAACCTCGACCCGGACGAGGCGTCGCTCGCGCTGGCGGCCAAGGTGTTCCGCACCGGGCTGCTCGACCACGCGCCCGCCTCCGACGTCGGGTACGCCGGTGTGCCGCTGGGCGAGATCCATACAACGAAGGCCCAGCGCGCGCTGGAGAACGCCGGCGTCGAGGTGCTGCTGGCCCACCGCGTCGAGTCGGTCGAACCGGGGCTGGTCCGGGCTCGCGGACGAGACGCCACCCGCGAGTGGCGGGCCGACGCCGTGGTGCTGGCCACGCCGCCCTACGACGCGGGAGCCGTCGCGACCGCCCCCACGATCGAGCGGGCGAGCGGGCTGGGCACCGCCCCGATCGTCAACGTCCACGTCGTCTACGACCGGCAGGTGACCGACCTGCCCTTCGCGGCCGCCGTCAACTCGCCGGTGCAGTGGTTCTTCGACCGTACCGACACGTCCGGTCTGCAGTCGGGGCAATACCTGGCCGTCACCGTCTCGGCCGCCGACGCGATCATCGACGAGCCGAGCAAGTCCGTCCAGCAGCGTTACGTCGACGAGCTGGCCCGGCTGTTGCCGGCCGCCGGGCGGGCCACCGTGGTCGACGCGTTCGTCACGCGTGAGCGTAAGGCCACGTTCCGTCAGGCCGCCGGCACGGCCAGCCTCCGCCCGGGCCCGCAGTCGGGGCTGGACGGCATCTGGCTGGCCGGGTCGTGGACGGCGACGGGCTGGCCGGACACGATGGAGAGTGCGGTTCGCAGTGGCATCGCGGCCGCAGACGCCGTTCTCGACGTTCCTGCACTGGAGGTCGCCGCGTGAGTAAAGCTGCCCCCGACGTCATTGCCCGGCTCCGCGAGCCGGTTCAGGAGGCCCTGCGCGCGGCCGTCGCCTCGCTGGCCGACGAGCGCATGCGGCTCATCGCGTCGTACCAGCTCGGCTGGTGCGACCGCGACGGCAACCCGGTGAGCAGCGGCGGCGGCAAGGCGATCCGCCCCACACTGGCCGTTATGTCGGCCCAGGCCGGCAGTGGCACCGTCGAGGACGGGCTGTCCGGGGCGACGGCCGTCGAGCTGATCCACAACTTCTCGCTGCTGCACGACGACGTGATGGACCGTGACCTCGAGCGGCGGCACCGCCCCACCGGGTGGGCCGTGTTCGGCGAGGGCCAGGCGATCCTGGCCGGCAACGCGATGCTGACCTGCGCGATCGAGGCGCTGGCCGGCGACGGCGAGCGGGGTCGGCGGGCCCTGCCGGCGATGCTGTCGGCCACCCAGCGACTGATCAGCGGGCAGTCCGACGACCTGTACTTCGAGGACGCCGATTCGCTCACCGTCGACGACGTGCTGCACATGGAGGCCGGCAAGACGGCGGCCCTGCTCGCGTGCTCGGCGTCGATCGGGGCGCTGGCCGCCGGGGCACCGACGGCCACCGTCGCAGCGCTGCACGACTTCGGGCACGAGCTGGGCATGGCCTTCCAGCTCGTCGACGACATCCTGGGCATTACCGGCGATCCCGCGGTCACCGGCAAGTCGGCGTCGTCGGACGTACGGGCCGGCAAGCGCTCGGCGCCCGTCGTCGCGGCCCTGACCGCGGGCACCGACGCGTCTCGTCGCCTCAACGACCTGCTGGCCGGCGGGGCACCCAGTACCGAGGAGGACGTCGTCCTCGCCACGAAACTGATCGAGGAGGCGGGCGGCATCGACTGGGCGGCGACCCAGGCCGACGAGCGGCTGGCCCACGCGCTGCAGAGCCTCGACGGGCTGCCCTCGCCCCGGCCCGTCCTGGACGACCTGACCGCCGTCGCGCGCTACGTTGTTGATCGCGACCACTGAACCGACAGAGGAACCGAACGTGATGCTCTCAGCCGACGCCCGCGCGGCCGTCGACCGTGCCCGAGCGCATCTCGAGGGTCGGCAGGACCCCGCGGGGTGGTGGAAGGGCGACCTCAAGACCAACGTCACGATGGACGCCGAAGACCTGCTGCTGCGCCGGTTCCTGGGCCTGCTTCGCGAGGACGAGCTCGAGCAGACGGCCCGCTGGATCCGGTCGCAGCAACGCGCGGACGGCACCTGGGCCACCTTCCACGGCGGCCCGGCCGAGCTGTCCACCACGGTCGAGGCCTACACCGCGCTGCGCCTGGCCGGCGACTCGGTCGACGACCCGCACATGGTCAAGGCCCGCGAGTTCGTGCTCGCCCAGGGCGGCCTGGAGGCCACCCGGGTGTTCACCCGGGTCTGGCTGGCCCTGTTCGGCGAGTGGTCGTGGGACGAGCTGCCCGAGATGCCGCCCGAGCTGGTGCTGCTGCCCAAGTGGGCGCCGCTCAACCCGTACGACTGGGGCTGCTGGGCCCGGCAGACCGCCGTCGCCATCACGGTCGTGGCGACGATCAAGCCGGTGCGTCCGCTGCCGTTCCACGTGTCCGAGCTGCGCACCGGAGTCACGCCGCCGCCGAAGAAGACCGGATTCACCGCCTCGGCGTTCAACGCGCTCGACCGCGTCCTCAAGGCCTATAACCGCTCGCCGATCAAGCCCGGACGGCGGCACGCGTTCCGGCGCGCGGCCGAGTGGATCATCGCCCGGCAGGAGGCCGACGGCGGGTGGGGCGGCATCCAGCCGCCGATGGTCTACTCGATCCTCGCCCTGCACCTGCTGGGTTATCCGCTCGACCACCCGGTGATCGCCGCCGGGCTGCGCGGCCTCGAGGCGTTCACCACGTGGGAGAACACCGCCGACGGTCCGATCCGCTGGATCGAGGCCTGCCAGTCGCCGGTGTGGGACACCTGCCTGGCCGTCACCGCCCTGCTCGACGCCGGCGCCAAGCCGGCCGACCCGTCGGTGCAGCGGGCCGCCGAGTGGCTGCTGGCCGAAGAGGTCACCGTCAAGGGCGATTGGGCGGTGCGCCGACCCGGCCTCGCTCCTGGTGGGTGGGCGTTCGAGTTCGCCAACGACAACTACCCCGACATCGACGACACGGCCGAGGTCGCGCTGGCCCTGAACCGGGTGGGCGAGGCCACCGTGCCGGGCATCGACGCCGCCGTACGGCGCGGTATGGCGTGGACGATCGGTATGCAGTCGCGTGACGGAGGCTGGGGTGCCTTCGACGCCGACAACGTCAGCAAGCTGATCAACCAGTTGCCGTTCTGCGACTTCGGGGCGGTCACCGACCCGCCGACCGCCGACGTCACCGCGCACGTCGTCGAGGCGCTGGCGCACGTCGGCGGCATCGACTCAGAGGCCGGCCGCCGCGGCGTGCAGTGGCTGCTGGACAACCAGGAGGCCGACGGTTCGTGGTTCGGCCGCTGGGGCGTCAACTACGTCTACGGCACCGGCGCCGTGGTGCCCGCGTTGGTCGCGGCCGGCATCTCGACCGACGCGCCGTCGATCCGCCGAGCGGTGCGCTGGCTCGAGCAGCACCAGAACGACGACGGCGGCTGGGGCGAGGACCTGCGCTCCTACGTCGACCGGTCCTGGCACGGGCGGGGCGAGTCCACGGCGTCGCAGACCGCGTGGGCGTTGCTGGCCCTGCTGGCCGCCGGCGAGTCCTCGGACGCGCTCGAGCGCGGGGTGCGCTACCTCGTCGACACGCAGCGGCCCGACGGGTGCTGGGACGAGGATCTGTTCACCGGCACCGGGTTCCCCGGCGATTTCTACATCAACTACGAGATGTACCGGCTCCTGTTTCCGATCAGTGCCCTGGGCCGCTACGTCGCGAGGACGGCGCCATGACTGGGTTAGTAGTAGTCGCCGCGCTCCGCACCGAGTACGCCTCGCTGGTGGGCCGGGTGCCGGGCGCCACCGTCGAACGCTGCGGCATGGGCCCCGAGCGGGTGCGTCGCTGGTTGCCGCGGCTGCACGAGCTGGCCCCCGACGCGCTCGTCGTGGCCGGGGTGGCCGGCGGGCTGGACCCGTCGCTGCGCCCGGGCGACGTCGTGGTGGCCAGCGAAGTGCGTGACCACCGCGGGCGCATCGTGCTGCGGGCCGCGTCGCCGCTGGTCGCCGAGCTACGGCGCATGGGCATGCGCGTCCACTACGGGCCGATGGTCAGCACCGATCGCATCGTCGGCGGCGCCGAGCGCGAGAAGCTGGCCCGCACCGGGGCGCTGGCCGTGGACATGGAGTCGGCCGAGGTCGTCCGCTCGCTCGGCGGGGAGGCCGATCGTCCGCCGGTGGCCGTCGTCCGGGTCATCGTCGACACCGTGCACACGCCGGTCGCCCGGCTGGCCACCGTGTCGGCCGGCGCCCGGGCACTGATGGTGTTGCGCCGGCTGGCCCCGGCATTGCGCCGCTGGGCCGACCTGGCCGGACCGCGCCGCGTCGTGCTGGCCGCGCCGCGATCGTTCTGCGCCGGGGTCGAGCGGGCCATCGACATCGTCGAGCAGGCGCTGCGTCGCTACCCGCGGCCGGTGTACGTGCGCCGCCAGATCGTGCACAACGCCCACGTCGTCGCCGACCTGCAGTCGCAGGGTGCGGTGTTCGTGGACGAGCTCGAGGAGGTGCCCGACGGCACCACCGTGGTGTTCTCCGCGCACGGCGTGGCGCCTGCTGTGCGCGAGGAGGCGGCCCGCCGGCAGCTCACCGTCGTCGACGCGACCTGCCCCCTGGTGGCCAAGGTGCACACCGAGGCCCGGCGCTTCCTCGGCCGGGGCGACAGCGTGCTGCTGATCGGGCACGACGGCCACGACGAGACCGAGGGCACCCTCGGCGAAGGCAAGATCACGCTCGTGCAGAGCCCCGAAGAGGCCGAGCGGATCGAGGTCGACGACCCGGCCAAGGTCGCCTTCCTGACCCAGACGACGCTGGCCGTCGACGACGCCAACCAGGTGGTCGACGTCTTGCGCCGGCGGTTCCCACTCATCGAATCGCCGCCCACCGAGGACA
>Ga0081455_10004775_pt1 | contig 15056 bp, 16 predicted proteins | sample TabmetS3T2R1_FD_70207 | JGI IMG/M metagenome (GOLD analysis project Ga0081455, IMG submission 70207) | Tabebuia heterophylla rhizosphere microbial communities from the University of Puerto Rico - S3T2R1 | ecosystem: Host-associated > Plants > Roots > Rhizosphere ... | reverse complement strand
GGGCAATCATCGTCCCCGTGGCGCCCGTTGTTAGGAAGCGTTGGGCTGCTGATACAGCTGGCGCGCGAGAAGCATAAATTCGTGTTTATTCGCGTGTATTAGCGGTTACAAATGGACAGCGACATGAGATTTGAAGGTCAAGTTGCAGTTGTCACCGGAGCAGGGCGAGGCATCGGCCGCGCGATCGCTTTGCGGTTCGCCAGTGAAGGTGCGCGGGTAGCGTGCGTGAGCCGGACGGAGCAAAACGCAAAAAAGATTGCTAATGAAATTAACGGCCTGCGGAGTGAATCGGCAAAAGCGTACGCAGTCGATGTCGCGGATCATACGGCCGTGCAAAAAATCGGGGCTCGGATCCTGGAGGATTTTGGTCGGGCCGACGTCCTGGTGAACAACGCGGGCGTGACGCGCGACGCCCTTGCAATGCGAATGTCCATTGAAGATTGGGACGCTGTCATCAACACAAACCTGCGGGGCGCATTTAGTTTTACGCACGCCTTAGTTCGCGTGATGACCAAGCAGCGCAACGGCCGCATCATCAATATTAGCTCTGTGATCGGTTTGATGGGCAACGCCGGGCAAACAAATTACGCGGCGAGCAAGGCAGGCTTGATAGGGTTGACCAAATCGCTCGCGCGCGAGCTGGCCAGCCGCAATATCACAGTCAATGCCGTGGCGCCGGGCTTTGTTATCACCGACATGACCGTCGGCCTATCCAACCAAGTCAAGGATACGATTCACGATAAAATTCCACTCGGCAGGACTGGGACGCCAGAGGAAATTGCCGCCGCGGTGGCATTCCTCGCGTCGCCAGAAGCCGCTTACATTACGGGCCAGGTGCTGTGCGTCGATGGCGGCATCGTGATGTGAATGTCCTGGTAGGGACGCCGCGATGCGGCGTCTCGTCGGCACAGTGCGCCGACTCTACCATTATGCCCGTTCCACGATCGTCACCCGGCCTTCTGCTAGGAGAACCGTCGCCGCCGAAACGATAAACTCGTAAACCGTGTTTGCGCCTTCCCCGTAAAGAAGAGTCGCCGAAATCCGAAGCGGTAAATGGATGTAATCCAGTCGTGTTACGTGTAAACGTCCGTCCCGCAACGCAGCCAGATATCCGGCGCCGGCGACCGTACCCGTAGCGCGCGCCCGCAAACCCCCGTGAATGGCTGCCGCTTGCGCACCATATTCGAAAGCATGCACTGCGGACAAGCGCCCCTGACGGCGCAGCGGGTTTGCCGGATCACGATGCGTATTACTCATGCACGCGATCGATCGATCGTCCCACCGCACCACTTCATCCAACAGGCACATCAGATCGGAGTGAGGGATCAGCGCGCGAATTTCCGCTTTGTCGATTGCAACATAATTTGCCATTGCAGGAGCCCCAGCATGCTTCGCCAGCGGTGATTGCTTACGAAACACAAGAAGAACACAAAAGATTCGGTTCAATTCCAGAACGAATAAAAGTTGAACCAGTTGTAGGGCGCAAGACGCGCGTAGTGCTCCAGCCGGGCAACGTACCGGTGCATCCACAACTGAATTTCCTCGGCCCGATGCTCACGATTCAAGACGATATCGTCTGCAAGATGCTCGAAGTAAATGTCGTAGCGATTCCCGCCGCGGTAGAGACCGAAGAACAAAATGATGGGGCAATGCATCATGGCAGCAAGCAGAATCGGGCCCGCCGGCAAAGTGGCAGGCGCGCCGAGAAACTCACATTGTGTAGTCTTGTCGGCGCCGAATACCCGATCGCCTAACATGCCAATGAAGTAACTCGCATCCAAGCTTTCTCTAACCTTGATTAACGTATCCGGGCGGTCGGGTGGAATTACGGTCCCAGCGATACCGGGGTTCAGCGCGTCGAAAAACCGGGTGATGTTCTCATTGTGTGCGGTGTCCATTAACACCTTCAGCGGAAAATTTCGCCGCATAACACCTAACGTGCGTAACACCTCGAAGCTGCCGAGATGAGACCCTAATAAAATAGCGCCTTTGCCGGTTTCCATGTGGCGCTGTAAGACGTCGTTCCCGTGAATTGTGACGCGAAACCGTTCGAATTCACCGCGCAACAAGTAAAAGCGATCCAGAATTGTGGCGGCAAAGTAATAAAAATGACGCCACACATCCCACCAACGGACTGAACCCCTGCGTGCCCGCATCAGAAATTCGCAAGACGCCTGACGCGCATCATGCGTCGTAATCAGAAAGTAAACTGTGATTGGATATAACAACAGCCTCGCTAGCGGCCGACCGACTCGCTCCGCGATCCAAGCGATCACTCCGAGCGACGCCGGCGTGCCGCGCTCCGGCACTCTCCCCCAACGATCTGCCTCCGGACGCTTAGGGGTGACAATTTCCGAAATCATTTGGCGGTTGCCGTGTTTCGTCCGCAAATGGCGCCGGTGAAAAAATGTGGGTAAATCTCTCGGATTCGCTCGAGATCCGGCGCAACCTCGGCGAGAGTAAAACCCGCTTTCGAAAAAGCGCGACGCCACTGCTCGGCAGTCAGAAAGCCGGGGTTTGGACGGATTTCCGGATCTGTTTCAACATTGGTAAAACTGTCTAGAATTTGAAACATTAGTTCGGGATACATCGGTTGGTTATCGTAAGGTCGCACACATTCCCCGATGACGAGCCAACTACCCGCAGCGAGCGCCGAGCGCGCTTCGTTCAAGCTAAACAGGAGATTCTTCGAGATATGCATGACGTTAACAGCATAAACGAGATCGAATTCTCCCGAGGTAATCCCTTGAGTGCTCCACGGCAAATCGAGATCGACCGTCGTCCATTCCAGAGGGAGGTTTGGGTATTGCGCTGCTAACTTTCGCTGATTGCAGCGCCTGAAATACGCGTTCGGCTCGGTAATAACATAGCGCTCCAGTCGTGGCAAAAGCCTGCGTTCATCGAGTAGCTTTAGCAAAATCTCCGTCGCGCTGCCAGTGCCGGCGCCGATTTCGAGAACCCGCAGCGTCGGCCGGGAGGAAAGACGATCTGCGGCTGCAGCACCACCTACCCAGTTATTTACCGCATAGGTCAGATTGGCATTGTGAAAATAGTTAAGCCAAAGCGGCACGCCTTGAGGTCCGAACAGATTGTGATCGCCGCTTTGTTGACCGGTGGCTAGAGCTGGATATGTGCTCGCTGCGTAGTCCAACAAATCCAATGTAGCCGCATTGGCAGGATCAATATTCAGCGCCAGCGCGCGCAGATATTTGAGATCGGGTTTCCACGGCGTGTTCTGCAAACGATACGAGCGGGTTCCACCATCATCTTGCATCTGTAAGCAGCCACTCTCTAGCAGGCGTGCCAGGATCCACTGCAACGCAAGCCTAAAGTGCGGCTGAAAACTGAAAACGCCGCAAAGCTCATCAGCTGATCGCCACGCGCCAAGCTGTTCCACCAGGTTCAAGCGGCCCAACAAATCGACAGCCAGTTCGATGCTGTAGCGCTCCATCAGCTCGATGCTTTGATACAAACGCTCGCTGAATATCGCTGGCGGAAATTCCTTGAGACACTCTGCCAAGCGCGGGTCGCTCCGCCCGGCTTGGAATGTGTGCGCGTCAAATGCGGCCGCGTTCACCGATCTATTTTGCTCGCCAGATAACGGCAAGTCGACCTTCGACTATCAGGCGTTCTTCCGCGCGGCAGCAAAAACTGACCTCGCCAGTGTTCTTACTCGTTACGGAAAGGGAAATCGTGAAGGGCTGGTCCGGCTTCAGTGGTGCGAGAAACTTGACGCTCTGTATCCCGCTGAGCTGCGAGTCGTGCCGCCATTGATCGAGCGCTGCGATCACTTCGTCGAGAATCACTACTCCCGGTACCAGAGGCGCGCCGGGAAAATGTCCAGGCAAACTTGGATGATCGGCGTGGATCAGGCGGAGAACCTCAAACATCATGCGCAAGGTTGTTGAGGCTCGATCATATGAGACGACCGACGAGTTGCTGGTTCATGCCGTACAGGAATCACCTGCGATAGACCGAATCGCTTGCAATATGGTGCAAACTCGCTTACCACGTCGTGCGCGCTAGCACCAAATTGCGACAGATCGTACCGGTGGTTGGCGGATTGCCTCTTGGCTTGGCTGGCAATGAGGATGCGCATGCTCTGCTCTGCTTCCCGCGACAGCGACCAACCGAAAAATTCGTAGATCCGCTGAACTGTGCGAATGGGCTCGCGACGAATCTCCTCATATTGGATGTCGCAGATGCGCTTCGCTCGCAGACGATCGCGTTCACGCAAAAATTTGTCCATCGTTTCGGACCAGTAATCGATTGCCTCGCGGCACACGATCAGCGGATCGACAGCATCGCTAAACGCGCTGCGTAGAATTGTGACCAGACTCGAGACTGAGGCCATCGCATCGACAGGTGTCCGGTGCGTCTGAACGAACAGCGCATCGGGATAAACGGACAATAATGCTGGCAGGGCAAACATGTGAGTAGGCGCTTTCAGGATCCATCGGCGAGCAGATCGCCGAAACTGCAGATGTTGAAGAAATCGACGATGATATTTGTATGCGGGCCGCAAATCCTGCCGAAAAAACCAGGTGCGATAGGACGGCACATAGTACATTGCATCGAACTGATCGCTCAGAAACGTCGGAGTCATGAGGCTAACACACTCCTGCGGAATTCCCGCAGCGACCGTGTGCACGTCCCGGAATTTAGGTACGAGCCAGTTAAAGAAGTTGCAACTTTGCGTCGCGCGCTGAATTCGGCGTTTTTCATCGTCGCCAGTCGGTGGAGATGGCGACCTTACTTCCCACATAAGAGGAGATCGATGTTCCGGGTCTGCTCCGAGCAACCGATGCAAGACGCTGGTGCCGCTGCGGGGCAGGCCTACGATAAAAAGGGGTTCGCGGATTTCCTGGCGCGTAATATCTGGGTAGAGCTGCCGGTCCCGTTCTATTTGCAGACGCGCGCACAAAGTCTCCAGAACATCGGTCTTCAGAGCAATTTTTCCGATCAGGTTAAGCTGTGCCTCATTCTGGCATGAGTCGAGCAAACGCGACAGCGCATCAAGAAACTCGCCCTCACCAAAATCGTGTAGGCCGCAGCGTCGCTTTGCGGTCTCGATTAAGTCCGTCGCCAAGAGTCGAGTCGGTGGAATCCGTGTCTTTTCTAGCAGGGCTCCGAATCCATTGAAGAGCCGTACAGGCAGCTGCGGCCGAATCTGTTGGAGGGTAGTGGGGGAGTTGTTCATTGGGATCAAGGCAATTCCTCTAGCAGCGATCGTAATCCGCCGCTATTGGACTTAAGTGCCATGGAAATGAGACCGGCGTGGGCAAGTCAAGCCGCGAATACGACAAGCATTTGGTTGCGCACGAGGGGTAATGGTTTCATCGTGTTCCTATGCAAATAGAGAAAGCGACATTCGGTGCGGGATGTTTCTGGGGCGTGGAAGAGACTTTTCGCAACTTGAAGGGTGTTTTGTCCACTAGTGTCGGATACGCGGGAGGAACACTGGAGAATCCAACGTATCGGGATGTTTGCACCGATAAGACTGGACATGCCGAGGTGGTGCAAGTGGAATTCGATCCGTCGCAAATCAGCTACGACGAACTTCTGGATGTTTTCTGGTCGAACCATAATCCGACCACGCTGAACCGGCAGGGACCGGATGTTGGAACGCAATATCGCTCGGCAATTTTTTATCATTCCCCTGAGCAACAGGCCGCCGCTAACGCTTCGAAAGAAAAACTGGAGACGAGCGGCCGGTTTACTTGGCCAATCGTGACCCAGATCGAACCTGCTTTAACGTTCTGGCGCGCTGAAGAATATCATCAGCGCTATCTGCAGAAGCGCGGCCAGGCGCATTGCGCGGTTTGAGCGGGGATCAGCGTGAGCGCTGCGCCAACAGTCATCCGAACTAAGAATTTCGTCGCTGATGCCGCTGCCTTCATCCTCGAGCAGGCGCGCAAAGCTATGGCCGAGCGCGACGAGTTTAGAATTGCGCTTTCAGGCGGGAACACTCCAGCCCCGATTTACGACCGGATTGGGGCGGAGGCGCATGATTTTCGGTGGGATCGAGTTCGGTTCACGTTCGGAGACGAGCGTTGCGTGCCGCCGGACGATCCACAAAGCAACTTCAGAATGGCGCGGGAAAATCTTTTTGTGCCTGCTGCCGTTCCTGAGAAATCGATCATGCGTATGCGCGGCGAAATTGATCCGCAAATCGCAGCGCAGGAGTACGAAGACCAACTGGACGCCATCGCCACCGAGCGCGGTGAGCCAATTTATCGGCACGATTTGATTCTTCTCGGGCTCGGCGACGATGGCCATACCGCGTCGCTTTTTCCCGGGACGGCCGCATTGGAAGAGATGACGCGTCGCGTCGTTGCAAACTCTGTTCCCAAATTGAACGCGTGGCGGTTGACGTTCACACTTCCGCTTATCGATCATGCGCGGCGCGTTTTGTTTCTCGTCGGAGCGTCGAAAAGTCCCCGGCTAATCGAGCGCGTACTCGCAGGTGACCGGCAACTTCCCGCCGCGCGAGTCAATCCTTCCACCGGCGACGTGACATGGATGATTGGGGAGTAGCAACGATTACGGAACACACGCGCCGCGGACAAAATCCAGTAGGGTCGGCGCGCTGCGCCGGCCGGACGCCGCAGCGCGGCGTCCCAACCAGCAAAATGGATCGGTAAAATTTGCCATGTTGCGCACGATCATCATTACAGGTTCTGCGGGGTTGATTGGCTCGGAAAGCGTGCGGCGTTTCGTGAGAGACGGCACGCGTGTCCTTGGGATCGACAACGACATGCGCGCACAGTTTTTTGGCGCCGAAGCTTCCACGAAGAAAACGCGCGACGACTTGATCGCGAACTTTCGCGATTACGAACATCACGAGATGGATATTCGCGACGCTGCCGCGGTCATGGAGTTATTCAAACAGCATTGCGGCACAATTGAGGCCATCGTGCACACCGCATCGCAACCGTCACACGACTGGGCAACGCGCGATGCGCAAACCGATTTTACTGTGAACGCGAACGGCACGCTAAATCTGCTCGAAGCGGCGCGAAAGTTTTCTCCCGAGGCGCCGTTCATTTTCACGTCGACGAACAAAGTCTATGGCGATACGCCGAACGGTTTGCCGCTGCGGGAACTCGAGAAACGCTGGGAAATTGAGCCGGGCCACGAATACGAGCCCGGTATTTCGGAGACGATGAGTATCGATTACTCAAAGCATTCGCTCTTCGGCGTGTCGAAACTTGCAGCAGACATTCTGGTCCAGGAATACGGGAGATATTTCGGAATGCCGACGGTATCGTTTCGTGGTGGCTGTCTGACTGGGCCGGCACACGCCGGGACCGAGCTGCATGGTTTTCTCTCTTACTTGATGATCTGTGCCGTGAGCGGCCGACCTTATCGGGTGTTCGGCTACACAGGAAAACAGGTCCGCGATAACATCCACAGTTTCGATTTAGTCGAAGCATTTGCCGAATTCATTCGCAGCCCGCGTGCGGGCGAGGTCTACAACATGGGCGGCAGCCGACACAGCAATTGTTCCATGCTCGAAGCCATCGAGATGTGCGAACAGATCAGCGGCAAAAAGTTAAACTGGAGCTACGAGGAAACCAATCGCATCGGTGACCACATCTGGTGGATCAGCGACGTGCGAAAGTTCCAAGCGCATTATCCAAACTGGAAATTTCGCTTCGGGATACGCGGTATCCTCGAAGAGATTCACTCCGCGGTTGCACAAACTGCCTAAGGCGAGAATCAAAACCGCGAATCGATTCACGATTCACGATGTAACAACGTAACGATGTAACGCTAGTACTCCTCGCCTTCGTCTTCTTTCGGCGGCACCACGCGATCCTCGATTCCATAGGCGTGGAGCATCACTGCGGCGAGATAGAAGAAAAACAGGCCGAGGCCCCATCCGGCAGACGCGAACGCAGCAAGGAAAACAAAAATGCCGACCGGGATCGCACCAAGCATCCACAGAAGACCCGCGAGGATGTGTCCCTTATAGATGTGTCCCAGACCGGGAACGATACTGAACATCACTGCGACAGCGTCGCTGGCCTTGCCCTCCGCGGTTTGTGTTGCGCCGCGCACCCAATCGCATCGCTCGCAGCGTTCGGCATTTCTTGGCAGAAGGTGCCCGCAATATGGGCACGGCATTTTGTCGCCTGTCGTCGGTTCGGGTGCCGCTGTCGGCGCATCCGTGTATTCCACCTTCATACTTGTCGAAACTCACAAGCCGGAGCGAATTCGTCAAGCAAACAGAATCGGAACAGAGGGAACGCGACAATGCGGCTTAAGCAAATTTGAAGAGCCTTTGTGGCGGACTCCGCTTTGGCTTCCACATCGGCGACATCCGCGTTATCCGTGGTCACGTGCGCCTTTTGCTTTTCCTGACACTCGCCTCAAGTGCTTTTGGCGCGGGGCTCGACTCATATGCCAATCTGGTTTTGGCAGATCCTCCGGGCGCAGCGCGCAAGGGAGTGCGCATTACTTATCTCGGCACGAACGGTTACCAATTGGAACTCGGAGGCCATGCCTTATTCGTGGATCCGTACTTCTCGCGCGTGGATCTTTTGAGCGTAGCACTTGGTTCGCGGATTCAGCCGAACGTCTCTCGCATCAATGATGGACTGCGCCGACTCGCGCCAAAAGCAGACGCCATTCTGGTGACGCACGGACATTTCGATCATCTACTCGATGTCCCGGTTGTAATGGCAAAGACACAGGGGCGTCTGATCGCGTCCGCATCCAGTGTCGAGCTTGCCAAACGCGCGGGCGCATCGTCCGGAGATGCGGTGACGTCCGGGAACGTGCGCCGAATCGGGCCATGGAACATTCACGTATTGCCCGCGACCCACGATCGCCTGTTCGGCAAAGTGCCATTCGGTCAACTGCATTCGCAAACGGGGCCGCCACAACGCGCTGCGGACTGGATTTGCGGCGAACCTCTTGCATTCTTGATCGAAGTAAATGGCCAGCGCATTTATGTGGACTCGGGAGGAACACCGGCGCAGCCACCTCCTAACGAACATGTAGACCTTGCGATCCTGGGCGTGGCGTTGCCGGATTCGCGCACACGACTGCACACCGCACTCGAACGCTTGCGGGCGCGATACATTTTGCCGAGTCATCAGGACGATTTCTTCCGGCCGTTGAACGCTGGGTTTCAATTTGGGGCGCTGACAGATTTTCATCACATTCAACGCGAATGCGCGCAGCAGAATCGCGGCCGTTTAATTCTGCTGGATTATTTTAAGCCATGGACACTGCCTTCGGCAGTAAACCCCAAATAACGAAATCGAAATTCCAAAGCGACGTGATCCCCGATTGCGGCGATTGTACGGCTCAAGACCATTACTTCTTCATCATCCGTGCCATCTGTGTCTCATCGCTCCGGAGTGTTGAGACTTGAGATTTAGAACTTGGGATTTGAGATTTCGCGCGAGAAACTGAATCAAGATCAAATCACATCGACGTTGTGGCCACTGAAGTTGAAAGAGGTGCACTTCGCGCGCGTTACGGGCTTTTGCTCACAGCGCTGGCGCCGGTGGTCCCGCAGATTCTTGGGAGCGCGTTCAACATCTGGTACAATGCGACCGTCATTGAACCGATGTTCACCCCGGCATTGCGGCAACGCTTCTTCGCCACCGTTGTCGTTTACAACGCTGTTGTTTACCCCGTCGGCGTGTATCTGTGGCTCAAGCGGATTTTTTCGTTTCGGGATCTGTTTCATGTCCTTCAGACGGAAGCCGGCGATCAGATACCGCCACTGGAGCAACTAACGCAGGCGCGCCGGCGACTGATTCATTTGCCCTGGTTTGCAGCGGCGATTTGCGGCGCCGCTTGGTTCTTGTGCATACCCGTTTTTGTCGGCGCGCTGCTTCAAGTTCAAAATTCGTTGGATCCGCGCTTGCTCTGGCATCTGCCGATTTCGTTCTGTGTGTCGGGTTTCATCGCCGTCACGCATTCATTTTTCCTCGTTGAGCTCGCCAGCCAGTGGGGATTGTTTCCGGTCTTCTTTCGTGACGAACGCGCTGATCGCACGCCGAACATCTTTACATTATCGCTGCGCGGCCGCGGAATCATGTGGGCGATCTCGGCGTCCATCTGTCCGATCGCGTCACTCTTGCTATTGCTGTTGGCGCCGCGATCACCGGCAACGAACGCCGCTTGGTTGGCGGTTTTCGTCGGTGTGATCGGAATCGCCTTCGGAATTTTCACCGCAGTGATGATGAGCAAGCTGGTGGCGAAACCCATTGATCAACTGCGCGCCGCAGCCGACGCCGTTTCGCGCGGAAATTTGGCCGTCGATCTTCGTGGCGCAGGCGCGCGACGCGCAGATGAATTTGGCCGGTTGCTCTGTGAATTCGATCGGATGGTGCGCGACCTCAGAGATAAGGAGAAATTACGCCAGGCATTCGGTCTGCACGTCGGCAGAGGCGCGGCGGAACGGATCCTGGCGCGCGACCCGGGGTTAAGCGGCGTCGAAGAAGAAATCACGGTGATGTTTGTAGATATCCGTTCGTGGACGGCGCGCGCGCGCGCGTCGTCGCCTGCTGAAATCGTTGAGATCATGAATGATTTTTTTCGGGTAAGCGTGCGTGCCGTTGAGGAGGAACATCGCGGCATGGTGAACAAATATTTGGGTGACGGTTTCATGGCCATCTTTGGCGCAGGCGATTCCAATTCAAATCATGGGCGCGACGCTGTGTCCGCCGGCCGCGAAATTTTGCGAGCGGTTAATGAATTGAACGACGAACTTGCAGCGAAAGGCCGCGCGCCGATTCAAATTGGAATTGGAATTCATTCCGGTCCGGCGATCGTGGGTAGTATCGGTTCGCCGCAGCGGCTGGAATTCACCGCGATTGGCAACACGGTGAACGTCGCCTCACGCATACAAGGCCTGACAAAGACGGTCGGCCGAGCGTTGCTCGTCACAGCCGCGGTGCGCGATCGCTCAGCCGATTCGTTCGTCTTCGAGCAACTGCCGCCGCAGGAAGTCCGCGGCATCGAAGGGCGAGTAAGAATTTTTGCCCTAACGGTGTAGTTAAACGTCGTAACCACGGATAGATGCTGGTCCGCGGTAGAAATTCCAAATCTCAAATAACGAAGTAAACGCCAAGCTTCGAATCGAACAGAATTCCAAGCCGCGCGCGCAATTGATGCTCATTTTCATCTCGATTATCTCGAAAGTCGAATAATTGCCGTTTTGGATTTTCGAATTTGCGATTTGCTTGGGATTTGGGCTTTGAAACTTCGAGGGCGCGCTCGTTGGCCCTCACAGAACACGAAGGATTGCAAATGTGCGCTGCAAGATGACAAGATCTAGACCATGCCGTCGCTTTCCCAGATTGTCAGCTATACGGACCACTTTTTGCGCATTCGTAAAGTGGGTGATTGGGAAAACGCAATTAACGGCCTGCAGATTGAAAATTCAGGGCGAGTCACGCGGATCGGCGCGGCAGTTGATGTTTCTACGCGCGTGCTTCGCGAGGCCAGCAACAAGAACGTCGATCTTTTGATTGTGCATCATGGTTTGTTTTGGCCGGGATTGCAGCCAATACGAGGCGCGTTGCGGCGCCAACTGCGGCTCGCATTTGAAAATGACATCGCGCTTTACGGCGCGCATCTGCCTCTCGATATCCATCCGAAAGTCGGCAACAACGCACAGCTCGCTGCGGCACTCGGTCTGAAGTCCGCGCAACCATTCCTAGAGGAAAAAGGTCAACCGGTCGGCTTGAAAGTCCGCGCGTCTCTGCCGCGCAGTGAACTGGTAAGGAAATTGCGCGAGGCACTAAATGGCTCGGTGAAACTCTTTGATTTCGGTCCGAAACAGACGCGCGTGATCGGCATTGTGACCGGGGCTGCGGGCTCTGAGATTTATCCCGTCGCACACGAAGGAATTGACACGTATATCACCGGCGAAGCGCCGCACTGGGCGGCAGTTGCCGCGGAGGAACTCGGCGTGAATCTTCTGCTCGGGGGACACTACGCGACGGAGGTGTTCGGCGTAAAAGCACTCGCTGCACATCTATCGAAACGATTCAGGGCACCATGGGCATTTATCGATCGACCGACGGGATTGTGAGCCGGCCCGATTCTGTGGCGTGCGTGGGTCTCAGCGTACAACAGCACGCGGGCGGGAATCCGCTGAGAATAGCGGACAGTACAGCCACCGCTTTAGCCTTCAGACGCCAAAGCAAATGGATTCTGACGTTCGTTCTGCTTGCTATCGCCCCGATGGCGATTCTTGGTGCGGTCAAAAATCGGCCAGCCCTGCAGCTGCCCGGATATAGAGCCGTGCCGGTGCATTACGGACCGATGAACAAGATGATCATGTCCGTACGCATCAACGGTCAGCCGGCTACTTTGCTGGTCGACACCGGCTCAAATCAGCTGATTCTCGACTCAGAAGCAGCAGACTTATTCGGCATCAGGCCCTCGCAGCGCGCACTGGCACTGCCTCGCCAAACGTTTCAAGCTTTCCGTTACATCCGGCATACGCAAATAAACGGCGAGTTGTTGCCGGTTGGCTTCGTGCAAAACGTATCCGCGGCGGGCATGAATTTTGGCAGCAGTCTCGTCACGCTGCGAAGTTCAACTCATTACACCAGCGGCACCAGCGTCGGTCACGTGGACGGAATGCTCGGGCTCGACATTCTGCTCCGGCACAAGGCGCTGATTAATTGCCGCACAGAACTTGTCTTCTTCAAAGTCGATCAACGTCGCAAGATCAATCTCGGTTCGGCCGCTGCCGCCGAAAAATTCACGCGCGTTCCCATTCAAAGAGAGGAAAACGGTGCGCTGACTGTGCCGTGCTCAATCCGCAGACAATCGACGCGTCTGCTCGTTGATACCGGCGCGTTTGTCACGATATTGCATGAACATTTCGTCAAATCGCTTGGGTTCGCGGCGGAACCGACGCGCATCTCTGCCCAATTTGCCCGCACGACGAAACGGATCAGCGCGGCAAAGGTTCACGACCTCAGTATCGGCGCGTTCAAAGTACCGCCGGAAAAACTCGGCGTCACTCCGCTGCCACAGTTCGCGTTGCAACAAGGCAGCAGCGAAATCGCCGGGATCCTCGGCATGGACACTCTCTATGGCTGTCATGCCATCATCGATCTCGATAGCATGAGTTTGTTTTTGAAATGAGGGTTCGCCTCGCGTGATTCATTGAAGCGTTAGATCGTTACATCTAGCTGTAGGGAGGCATTTCCTATTTGGTGCGCGCGCTGCGGACACTACTGTAGGATGTGCTGTGCTCCGAGTATTCCCTGTTTGCTCATTTCCTGTTTTCCCTGATTAAAAGGTAAAATCAAAATATCCGCGAAACCCATAATTTCTCTGTACAGGCTCGTGCTCTCAGTCGTTTTCCCTAGGAATTCCCGACTTGACATTTGCGCCGCCTGAGTGTCAAAAACAGCGCAAAACGTGCACCACACACGCACCTCCGGCTTGGAAAAGCATCCTGCAAAAGCACGTATTCTTATTTTGGAAGAGCACCCGCTACTTCGGCACGGCGTCGCCGACTATCTGAATTCACAACCGGATTTGATCGTGTGCGGTGAAGCCGACAACATTCGCGATGCCCGCCACAAACTCGAAGAATGCAAACCGCAATTCCTGCTGACTGCGCTGCGACTGGGTACTGGCGACACCCTGGAATTCGTTAAAGCGCTGAAGTCAGAGCGCCCCGCATTGTTGATCCTTGTTTATTCGGCCTTTGAGGAAACCATCTTCGCAGAGCGCGCTCTCCGTGCTGGTGCAGACGGTTACGTTATGAAAAAAGCGGCAAAGGAAGAGTTGCTCGCTGCTGTTCGCGAAATTATGGGCGGCAACATCTATGTGAGTCGCGACGTGGCGATGCGTGCGTTCAAAAAATCGCTTGAGACGCGTTCAGAAATTCCCTCGGCGCGATCATCCATTGGGCTTGAAAAATTGTCCGATCGCGAAATGCACATCTTCTTTTTGTTGGGCTCAGGGCTTGGCAACAGCCAGATCGCGCAGTCTCTCAACTTGAGTGTTAAAACTATCGAGAGCCATCGCGAGAACATTAAGCATAAGCTCGATCTGAGTTGCAGCCGCGACTTGGTTGCCTGCGCCAAGAAATACGTGGAAGTGACTTTTGTGCCGCCAACCGACATCATCGGCCGGGGCAAAAAGAAGGTTGTCGGCTTCCCCGCCGCCTGAGCATGGTCGATGTGTAATTTGAGGTTTGATGTTTGAATCAGCCCGGGGAACGCACGCAGTTCGTTGTGGAGGCGTTTGTTTTAAGCGTCTGAGAACAGAGACCGCTTTAACGAAGACCTCGTAGTTCCATCTGCCATCTGGATCGTCTTCTCTTAATACCTCAACGACCTGTCCGCCTGCCGCCTTTTGGTTAATTGTCTCTTGGACAGAGGCAGGGAGCGACTTTAGGTCGAGCTTTCTCCGGGATGTTTTCCAGGTTGAGCGGTCGCGCCTAAAGTAAGCCCAACGCCGATTGCTATCGCTAGGATTGCTTTCGTCGTTTTCATAGTATTTCACGCTCCTGCCCTATGAAGGGCCGTCCAAACAATTTAGCATTACATCATTATCATTGACTGACTACGCCCTCCTCTTCCCACGAGTGCGGAAGCGTCATTCACGTTAATCGCGATTAAGTTTTTCCTTTCCGTGCATCGGTGGACGCTGTTCTTTGTTCGCCGATGGCCGCGGCTGATGACCGGAGAATGAGTACCCGCGCGACGGGTGTGGTCGGCGTCGCGATTCTGTCGAGCCGGATTCTCGGATTAATCCGCGAGATGGTCTTTGCCGGCTTGTTTGGCGCCGGAAGAAATCTCGACGCGTTTTTAATGGCGTTTCGATTACCGAATTTATTGCGCGACCTGTTCGCCGAGGGCGCGCTTTCGACCGCGTTCATCACCACGTTTTCGAAAAAAATTGCGGTCGAAGGCGATCATTCGGCGTGGCGCCTTGGAAACAAGGTCGCCACTCTCACAGCGGTGTTCATGAGCGTGATCACGTTGCTCGGCATCGTTTTCGCGCCGCAATTGGTGGATCTACTGACGTGGGGCAGTTGGTCCCCGGACAAAACCGAG
>Ga0081455_10004774_pt1 | contig 15059 bp, 10 predicted proteins | sample TabmetS3T2R1_FD_70207 | JGI IMG/M metagenome (GOLD analysis project Ga0081455, IMG submission 70207) | Tabebuia heterophylla rhizosphere microbial communities from the University of Puerto Rico - S3T2R1 | ecosystem: Host-associated > Plants > Roots > Rhizosphere ... | reverse complement strand
GTAGGGCTCCGGATGTGGCTTGCCCCGGCTTACCTCGTCGCCGGCCACCGTTACCTGGAAGGTTCCCTCAGGCAACTGGCTGAGAGCAGCGTCCAAGAGCACCCGGTACGACGCCGATACCAGCGCGCAAGGGACCCCCACGGCCGCGAAGGAGTCAAGCAGCTCGATGGCGCCCGGGCGCCACACGATCGGGTTTTGACGGATGTGGCCCACGACATCGGCCAGTAGCTGTTGCACGACCCATGCTGGACTGAGATCTACGCGGCCGATGGCATTCAGGATGTACGAGCCGGAATCCAGCAGCGAGTTGCCCACCAACTGCTCGGCATCCTCATCCGACCAGGTCCCTCCTAACTCGTGAATCAGGTCATACTCCGCGGCGATCCAGAGCGGCTCAGTGTCGGCAAGCGTGCCGTCGAAATCCCAGAGGGCAGCCGCCAGCGTAGAGGTTGTCGTGTCGCTCATGGCGCGGCCATTCTTCCAGTCGCGACCGCAGTCTCAAATTCCGATCAACACTTCGCAAGGCACGCGATCAGCCGTCGCAAATTTCCGACCACAGCGGGGTCTCTGGTCACACCTGACGCCTTGTCAGCTCGAATCTCAGACCGGTGCGGACAATTTGGTTTCGGCGGTCACTAGGTGTCCACTACCGGGCGTTGAAGTACTTGGCCTCCGGATGATGCACGATCAGCGCGTCCGTCGACTGCTCCGGATGCAACTGCAGCTCCTCTGACAACTCAACGCCGATTCGCTGCGGTCGGAGCAGCGCGACCAGCTTCCGTCGATCGTCAAGTTCAGGACATGCCGGATAACCGAAGGAGTAGCGCGAGCCACGGTAGGCCTGATCACGGATCATGTCATCCATCGGCCCGTCATCGCGGGCGAAACCAAGATCAGCCCGCACTCTGGCGTGCCACATTTCAGCCAGAGCCTCGGTCAGCTGGACGCTGAGCCCGTGCAGTTCCAGATAGTCGCGGTAGGCGTTCTGCTCGAAGAGGCTGGCAGTGACCTTTGCCACCTGCGACCCCATCGTGACCAGGTGGAACGCCACGACGTCGGGACCCTTGCGCTCGGCCAGCTGCCGATCACGGAAAAAGTCAGCGAGGCACAGGAAACGTCCACGGCTCTGTCGCGGGAAGTCGTAGCGGTGCAGCTCGGCGGCCGGGTCGGACACGTCACCTCCCGGCCGCAGCACCACGAGCTCGTTGCCTTGGCTGTAGCAGGGCCAGTACCCGTAGACCACTGCGAACTCTGCGATCGCATCGGTCTGGATACGGTCCAGCCAAGCCCGCAGCCGCGGGCGGCCCTCGGTCTCGACGAGCTCCTCGTAGGAAAGCCCATTTCGGGTTCCCTTGAGACCCCACTGGCCCATGAAGGTCGCTCGTTCGTCGAGGTAAGCCGCGACATCGGCCAGCGCGATGCCTTTGACGATGCGGTCGCCCCAAAACGGAGGGGTCGGTACATCAATGTCAGCGGCGACATCGGAACGCCGCGGCGTTTCGGTCTCCACCCGCTCCTCGACCATGGTCGCGCCGCGAGCCTTGACCCGCCGTTCTCGAGGAGCCGGCAGCGCAGCACCTTCCTCGCCGCGTTTGACTGCCATCAGTGCGTCCATCAGGCGGAGGCCCTCGAAAGCGTCTCGGGCATACCGCACTTCGCCGGCGAAGATTTCGCGCAGATCTTGCTCGACGTACGCGCGGGTCAGTGCCGCTCCGCCAAGGAAGACCGGGTACGCGGTGGCAATGCCCCGCCGGTTGAGCTCCTCCAGGTTCTCCTTCATGACGACGGTGGACTTCACCAGCAGCCCTGACATGCCGATCGCGTCGGCGTGGTGTTCGGTTGCTGCGTCGATGATTGTGCTGATCGGCTGCTTGATACCGAGATTCACCACTGTGTAGCCGTTGTTGGTGAGGATGATGTCGACCAAGTTCTTGCCGATGTCGTGAACGTCGCCCTTCACGGTCGCCAGCACGATGGTGCCTTTGCCGCGAGCATCGGTCTTCTCCAGATGCGGCTCCAGATAGGCGACTGCGGCTTTCATCACCTCGGCCGACTGCAGTACGAATGGCAGCTGCATTTGACCAGATCCGAAGAGCTCCCCAACAACTCGCATGCCGGCTAAAAGATCGGAATTGATGATCTCCATGGCAGGCTTGCCCTCGGCCAGCGCAGCATCAAGATCATCAGAAAGTCCTTTGGCCTCGCCGTCGATGATGCGGCGCTGCAGTCGTTCGCTGACGGGTAGCTTGAGCAGCTCCGCGGCTCGCTCTGCCTTGGCGTCGGCCGTTGTCACGCCCTCGAAGAGCTCGAGGAAGCGTTGCAGCGGGTCGTAGGCGGGTTCTGTGGCGGTGGCTGGTCTGCGCCGATCGTAGACCATGTCGAGCGCCACATCGCGTTGCTCGTCTGGGATCCGGGCCATCGGAATGATCTTGGCGGCATGAACGATTGCAGAGTCCAGGCCGGCCTCGATGCATTCGTTCAGAAACACAGAGTTGAGCACAATTCGAGCGGCCGCATTGAGACCGAAAGAGACATTGGACACGCCGAGCGTCGTCTGGACGTCCGGGAAGAGTCGCTTCAGCTTGCGGATGGCCTCAATGGTCTCGATACCGTCCCGGCGCGTCTCCTCCTGGCCAGTGGCAATGGGGAAAGTGAGACAGTCGATGATGATGTCGCTCTGCCGCAGTCCCCAGTTCTCGGTGATGTCGGTGATCGCCCGCTGGGCGACTCGTACTTTCCACTCCGCGGTACGCGCCTGGCCTTCCTCGTCGATGGTCAAGACGATCACTGCCGCGCCATGCTCGCCGACCAGCTCCATGACCCGGTGGAATCGGGAGTCGGGCCCGTCGCCATCCTCATAGTTGGCGGAGTTGATCACTGCGCGTCCGCCAAGACATTCCAGGCCGGTCTGCAGCACTGCTGGCTCGGTCGAGTCCAGCACGATCGGCAACGTCGAGGCTGTTGCCAGCCGGAAGGCCAGCTCTCGCATGTCGGCGCCGCCGTCGCGACCCACATAGTCGACATTGAGATCGAGCATGTGGGCACCGTCACGGATCTGGGAGCGCGCGATCTCGATGCAGTCGTCCCAGCGCTCTGCCAGCAAGGCCTCGCGGAAAGCCTTTGAGCCGTTGGCGTTGGTTCGCTCCCCGATCGACAGATAACTGATGTCCTGGCGGAAAGGCACATCGGCGTACAGCGATGCTGCGGCGGGCACGTGGCTCGGTGACCGGCTACCAACTGGCCGACCTTCCAGCCGCATCACAACCTGGCGCAGATGCTCCGGCCCGGTGCCGCAGCAGCCGCCCACCAGGCCGAGTCCGAACTCCCCGGCAAACTGTTCCAAGGCGTCAGCCAGCTCGACCGGCTGTAGCGGATAGACCGCACCGTCAGCTGTCAGCTGCGGCAGCCCGGCATTCGGCATACAGCTCACGCCGATCTGCGCATGCCGGGACAAGTGCCTGAGGTGTTCACTCATTTCTGCCGGCCCGGTAGCGCAGTTGAGACCGATCAGATCGATGCCGAGGGGTTCCAAAGCGGTGAGCGCGGCACCGATCTCCGAACCCAACAGCATGGTGCCCGTGGTCTCTACCGTCACGTGCACGATCACTGGAAGATCGCGACCCGCGTACCCCAACGCCCGCTTGGCACCTAGCGTTGCGGCTTTCGTCTGCAGCAGGTCCTGCGAGGTCTCGATCAGGACCGCGTCGACTCCGCCGGCGATCAAGCCCTCGACCTGCTGCTGGTAGGCGTCTCGTAGCCGGGCGTAGGAGACGTGCCCGAGAGTCGGCAGCTTGGTTCCGGGGCCGACGCTACCGAGGACCCACCGCGGACGCTCCGGCGTGCTGTGCGCGTCGGCCGACTGGCGTGCGATCCGAGCACCGGCTTCGGCCAGCTCGGTGATCCGCTCGGCGATGCCGTACTCCCCAAGAGCAGACAGATTGGCGCCAAAGGTATTGGTCTCGACCGCATCCACTCCGACTTCGAAGTAGGCATCGTGGATGGCACGCACGATGTCAGGCCGAGTGATGTTGAGGATCTCGTTGCAGCCTTCGAGCTGCTGGAAGTCCTCCAGCGTCAGGTCGTGGCGCTGCAACATGGTGCCCATCGCGCCATCCGCGATCACGACACGTCGCGACATCGTCGCGCGAAGGTCGGATGGTGCCAATGTCGCGCGGAGGTCGGATGGGGAGGGAACGGCAGACTGGCCACCGGGCATCTCGTGAGGATAGTCGCCACCGCCGCCCAAGTGGGAGGTCTATCACCATGTGGAGCGGCGCAGCATCGCTCAGCTGACGGCTACAGTGAGTGCCATGCCCGACTCCCCCAGCTCGGTCAGCCGTGACCTTCGTGATCTGGTTGACCCGGTGGTAGTGGTGGCATTCGGCGGCTGGAACGATGCGGGGAACGCGGCAACCGGAGCCATCGAGCATCTCGCCGAGGCCTACCAGGCCGAGCCCGTGTACGCGCTTGACCCAGACGATTTCTACGACTTTCAGGTCAACAGACCCCGGGTGGCATTCAGCGAAGACGATGAGCGTGAGGTTACCTGGCCAACCACTGAGCTCAAGATCGCTCAGCTGCCAGACGGCCGTGACCTGATCTTGGTTGAAGGCCTGGAGCCCAACCTGCGGTGGCGCCAGTTCAGCACCATGATCGCGTCTGCGCTCAGCTCGGCAAACGTACGCCGGGTGCACCTGCTCGGCGCGTTGCTTGCCGATACCCCGCATACTCGCCCGATCCCGGTGTCGGTGTCGACTACCAACCGCGAGCTGATGAAGGAACTTGGCCTGGCACCGCCGACATATGAGGGTCCGACCGGCATCATCGGCGTACTGGGCGACACGCTGACGCGTGCCGGAGTGGAGGTCCTCACCCTGTGGTCGGCGATCCCGCATTACGTCTCGCATCCGCCGTGCCCCAAGGCCACGCTCGCGTTGCTTTCCCAATTGGAGCAGGTGCTGGACGCATCTTTCGATCTTGGTGAGCTGACCGAGCTAGCGCGGGCCTGGGAGCGTGGCGTCGACGAGCTCGCGGCCGAGGATTCCGAGGTTGCCGAATACGTCGCCTCGCTGGAACAGATGCAGGACGCAACTGAGCTGCCTGAGGCAAGCGGTGATGCCATCGCGGCGGAGTTCGAGCGCTACCTGCGGCGCCGGCAAGGCTGATTGCCTCGCTCGCCAAGCTCGCTGTGTCTGATGGCTCGCTTCGCTCGCTGCGATATTCGCTGGGAGCCGCCGTCTCCGTCGGATCCGACGAAACGATCCTGTTGGAGGATCAGTCCTGTTCTAACACGTTTCGTCGGCTGCTCCTGCAGATCGGCGGCGCGAATATCGCGAGCGCGGATCGCGCTGTCTTAGGCCGCCGCGGCCGCCAGCTCGCGTAGTTTGGCGACCATCGCGTCAGGATCGGCAGCGCCGAACACCGATGATCCGGCGACAAAGGAGTCAACGCCAGCTGCAGCGCAGCGTTCGATGGTCTCGGTTGACACTCCGCCATCTATCTGCAACCAGATATCGCCACCCAGCTTGTCCAGCATCGCCCGAGTCCGAGTGATCTTGGGCAGGCAGAGGTCCAGGAAGCTCTGGCCGCCGAAACCGGGTTCCACAGTCATGATCAACACCATGTCCAGCTCCGGCAATAGGTCCTCGTACGGCTCGATCGGTGTCGCCGGCTTGAGGGCAATTGCGGCCCGCGCCCGCAGCCGGCGTAGCTCCCGGGCTAGCCTCACAGGCGCACCGGCTGCCTCGACGTGAAACGTCACCGACTCGGCTCCGGCCTCGGCGTAGGCCGGCGCCCAGCGGTCGGGCTGCTCGATCATCAGGTGGATGTCCAGCATTTGGTCGGTGATCTTGCGGATGGATTCCACGACCGGGAGCCCGAGTGTGAGGTTCGGGACGAAGTGGTTGTCCATGACGTCGACGTGTATGGCGTCCGAGCTCGGCACCGATTCAATCGCGGTCTGCAGATTAGCGAAATCGGCCGACAAGATGCTCGGCATGATTCTTGGTGCCACGGGGTCGACTCTAGTGTTCGGAGCGTTCCGCTGTTAGGCAATCTTGCGGAGGTAGCCGGCGAACATGGCGTCGGTGCTGTGCCGGTGCGGCCACAGCTGCAAGTATGGGCCGAGGCCAGCGTCTGATATCTCGGGCAGCAGCTGGGACGCTGGGATCACATCGACGTCCGTGCGTGCGGCAAGTGTTTCGTTGAGCACGTCGGTTGTCTCGCGGCGGTGCGGCGAACACGTGACGTATCCGACGACGCCGTCTGGGGCGGCGCTGTCGAGAGCAGAGGCCAGCAGGGCGAGTTGCAAGGAGTGCAGCTGCTCCAGATCTGCCGGATTACGTCGCCAGCGAGATTCGGGCCTACGCCGCAGGGCGCCCAGACCCGTGCAGGGGGCATCGACAAGTACGCGGGTGAACGAGCCGGCTCGCCACGCCGGTTGGATGCCGTCGGCCACCACGACGGCCGGAGCTGATCCCTGTTCGGCATATACCCGTACCGCCGAGGCGACGAGACTCGCCCGATGCGGCGCCAGATCCGACGCCAGCAGTCGGCTGCCGTCCAGACTTGCCAGACCGGCCAGCAAGGCGGACTTGCCGCCTGGTCCAGCACACATGTCAAGCCACCAGCCCGACGGAGCGGGCACTCTGGTGAGGGCCCAGGCGACCAGCTGTGAGCCCTCATCCTGGACTCCGGCTCGGCCGTCACGGATCAACGGAAGGTCCGCTGGGTCGCCGCGCCAACGTGCCCCGAAAGGAGAGTGGGGACTGGCCTGGGCCCCCTCGCGCAGCAGATCCGAGGTCTCGGCGAGGCCGGGCCGAACGACCAACGAGACCTGCGGGCCGAGATTGTTGGCGTTCAGGGCTTCCGCGAGCTCAGCCGGCGGCAGCAGGTCGGCGTACGCCTCGACGATCCAGCGCGGGTGTGCCGTCCGCAGCGCCAGCTGATCGTGATCGTCGAGCCCCTGAGCCAGCTGGTCGCACCAAGCATCGAGGCTCTTGTCGGCAACCCGTCTCAGTACGGCATTGACCAGCCCGGTGACCCGTTCCCCCACTGTGACCGCTGCCAGATCCACCGAAGCCGCGACACCGGCTCGCGCCGGCACCCGCATCGCCAAAATCTGGTGGACTCCGAGGCGCAGCAGATCCAGTACTGCCGGCTGGAAGTCAGTCAGCGGTCGACCAGCGGCCGCCGCGATGATTGCGTCGTAGCTGCCCAGCCACCGGCAGGTACCAGCCAACAACTCGGTGGCGAAGGCGGCGTCACGCCCAGCAAGGCCCCGCTCGCGGAGCAGCGCCGGCAACACCAGGTTGGCGTAGGCACCGTCGGCAGTCACCGCGCGCAGCGCGTCGAAAGCAGCCCGCCTGGCCCGATCCTCGCGACGCCGATGGCTGCGAGCATCGACCGGACGACCCATTCAGTCACCCAGCCTGGGCTCGGTGTCGAAGGCGATTCCGCGTGCCCAGTCGGCAGCAGTCATCGGCTTCTTGCCCTGAGCCTGGATCTCGCCAAGCTCGAGCGCCTGCGTCGTGGTGCCGACCCGTACTGATCGTTTTGTGATCTCCATCGCGCCGGGCGAAAGGACAGTCTCGGAGATAACCGCAGAGTTGATCTTGAAGCGCTCGCCTCGGAAAGTGGTCCAGGCCCCTGGGGCCGGAGCGCAGGCGCGTATCAGCCGATCCACCAGGTCGGCGGGCTGCGTCCAATCGATCCTGGCGTCCTCGACGTTGATCTTGGAGGCGTAGCTGACCTGCGAATTGGTCTCCGGCTGTGGCGTCGGAGTGAGAGTGCCGTCCTCGATCCCGTCCAGGGTCTCGACCAGGAGCCGGGCACCGCTCAGCGAGAGCCGGTGCAACAAGTCGCCGGCAGTGTCAGCTGGGCGAATGGGCTCCGTCACAGTGCCGAAAATGGGACCGGCGTCGAGTTCGAGGACGATCCGGAAGGTTGTTGCGCCCGTGATCTCATCACCGGCCAGGATGGCGTGCTGGACAGGCGCCGCACCACGCCAGGCCGGCAGCAGCGAGAAGTGCAGGTTCACCCAACCGTGCCGCGGGATATCCAGCACGCGTTGTGGAAGCAGCGCACCATAGGCGACTACTGGGCAACAGTCCGGCGCCATCTCAGTCAGCCGGCTGACGAACTCCTCATCACGAGGACGCTGCGGCTTCAGAACCTCAATGCCCAGCTTCGCCGCATGCTGGGCCACTGGGCTCGCGGTCAGCTTCTTGCCACGGCCGCTCGGGGCATCTGGCCGGGTGACGACGGCAACCAGCTCATGGCGGGAATCGACCAGCGAATCCAATGACGGAATCGCGACATCCGGGGTACCGCCAAAGACGATTCGCACCGCAGGAGTCTAGGACGCACTATTGCGAAGGGGCTCAGCGCAACACTGCAGACTCAGCGGTCACCTGCCTCACATAGTGGCCACTCAAATCCTCGAGGCGTTCCCTGAGGTCGGCGAAGAGCGGGATGCTGCGCTTGCCCGGCCAGTCCGCAGGCAGCCAGGCGGCGGGGAGGCCCGGGTCGACGTACGGAATCACTCGCCATGCATCCAAGCATCCGATCCAGCTGGCGAACGCCTGGCGCGGCGTCAGATCGTCCGCTGCAAGCGAATCGTACGCATCCAGGAAGGCTTCGTGGCGAGCAGCGATGGCTGGCAGGTCCCACCATTCCGCGACGGCCCGCTCCGGCCCACCATCGAACCGCGTTTCGCCGACCATGAAGATCGCCGCCGACCCGCGTACGCCGAGATCGGTGAGGATGTCCTCGACCTCGCTTGTGAGGTACTCCGGGCAGATCCACAGCGCTGCCGAGACGGCGCCGCAACCGATGCCGGACAGCCGACGGCGCAGCTGATGGCGGAGCTGCCGCTGGCTTTCCGGAATGGAGTACGAGACCAGACACCAGCGGTCTGTGGCGCTCATCGCACGTGGTGAGTAGATCCGCCGATCACCTCGCGCCAGTCGCGGAAGCGCAGCAGGTTCGAGCGCGTAACCGGCATGACCGTCCCGCACCTCAGCCGCGAGTAGCCCCTTGCCGCGCACTCTGAGGATGGCTGTTCTGCCTCGCGTCTGGGTGACCCCAACAGTTGTCATCAGTTCCATCAGGGCGGCTGAGGTGATCCACCCGCCAAGGCTTCGCAGATAGCAGCCGATGATCGTACGAAGCAGTGAGGTTGCACTGCCTGGACGCATGTCCGTGTCGTCTAGGACGGCAGGTCTCCCTCCGGCGGACACGGTCGTTAGCTCCCCAGCCGCCATAGCACCTCCCGTACGACTGCGAGCCCGCGGTACACCTCGCCAAAGCTTGTGCTCAACGGTGACAAGCCGATTCGCAGCCCATCTGGTGGCCGGAAGTCCGGTATGACACCCCGCTCCCACAGCTGACCAACCGCAACTCCGAAGTTCGGATGCTCCAAAGTGACGTGGCTACCGCGCCGTGCAGTGTCGCGTGGCGAGCCGATCAGTACGCCGAGCGGTGCCAGTAAGTTGTCGGAGATCTGGATTGCGAACTCGGTCATAGCGACGGACTTGGCACGGATCGCATCCAGACCCGCCTGCTCGATCAACGCCAGCATGTCCTGCATGGCCAGCATGCCCATGATCGACGGAGTGCCGCTGAGAAAGCGCCGGATGCCGTCCGACGGGGCGTAGTGCTCAGCCATCGCGAACGGCTCGGCCGAACCCATCCAGCCCTGGATCGGCTGCCGGAGCCTGTCCTGAAGCTCCGCGCGGACATAGCCGAAGGCCGGTGAGCCGGGACCGCCATTGAGGTACTTGTACGTGCAGCCGACTGCCATGTCGACCTGCCACTCGTCAAGTCGGCGCGGGATCACACCGACGGAGTGGCAGACATCCCACAACACGAGCGCGCCGTGATGGTGCGCCAGCGCGGTCACCCCTGGCACGTCGGCCAGATATCCGGATCGATAGGCCACATCGCTGAGCACGATGAGCGCGGTGGCCGACCCAATGGCCTCGGCCACTTGGTGCAAGGTGACGCCGCTGCTCCGATCGGGGTCGAGCCATCTCAGGCGAAGCCCACATTCAGCCGCAATCCCCTCAAGAACAAAGCGGTCGGTGGGGAAATTGCCAACGTCGGCGATGATCTCGTCGCGCCCGGGCTGACTTGCCAACGCAGCCCGGATCCACTTGTAGAGCATCACAGTGGTCGAGTCGCCGACGACCGTCTGACCGGGTGCCGCGCCGAGCGCAACGCGTCCGATCTCGTTGCCGATCCGTACCGGATCATCCATCCAGCCCTCGTCCCAGGCGCGGATGAGGCGCCTCGACCAGACCTGGTCGATGAAGTGGCTCATCCGATCACGGGTCGCCCGGAGTGGACGGCCAAGCGAGTTGCCATCGAGGTAGGCAATGATCGTGGGATCGTCTGAACCAATGAACTGATCGCGAAAGTCGACCAACGGATCGGCCGCGTCCAAGGCGGCGGCCTGATCGACAAGATCAGTGTCGCCGGCTTTGGCAGCAGCACTCTCCGGAATCGCGGAGCCAGTCACCTGATCGGTCATGCAATGGCACCTTCCTCGAGAGCAGCAACTAGTCGCCGGGCGTGGAGCATCCAAGCCGCAACATCTGCGGAACTGTTGGGGATGGACAAGGGCGCGTGGACAGCGGCGTCAACCAGCAGCCGGTCGCCCGGCGACCGAGTCAAGGAGCCCAGCAAAGCATCACCGGCCAGACCTGCCTCATGGAGCGCCTCGATCTCCTCCGATCGCGGCCCTGGCTGCATCGGACCCCTGTACATGTCATTGCCCATGTCAGTGCCGTAATCGAGCCGCCCACCAAAACGGACGAACCGGCGGGCGTTGTGCAGCGTTCGGTCTCGGTCGTCGTCATGGTGTATCGCAAACGTGGAGATCCATCTCATGGACCCCGCCATCGCGCGGAGTAGGTCATCGGCTAGCGACTCGCTCCAGGGCGCATGGACCAGAATGTCGGCACCGGCCTCGAAGGCCCGGCGTGCCTGACCCAGACCCTCCGCGTGTACGCCAACCGGTAGCCGATGCCCGTGCGCGGTGCGAACCAGGGCACTCAGCGTCGCGTCGTCCAGCAGCGGTCCACCGCTGTGCAGCACCACTTTGATCAGGTCGTGTCCATGTGCGGCCGCCTCGTCGACGGCGCGGACGCCGTCCGCAGGTCCTTCGAGCTCCCGTACCGAACCTGGTGGTGCCCAGGGTCGGTCGACTGGATATCCGCCCACAGCGGTCAGGAACGGTCCGGCGATTCTGATCACGCCGCCGGTCGGCGGATTGATCTTCCAACCACGGGCAATGCCCGGGACCCAGCCGAGGTCATGCACCTCGACCACCGCGGTGTGCCGCAAGGCGGTGGCATCAATGAGACCGAGGTGGACATGCCGGTCGACGACACCCGGCATCACCCCGCCCGCCATGCGCGGTACAGGAGCCCGCTGTACCGCCGCTCGCCCAAGTTCGACAGGTCGTAGCTCACCGTCAACCTGTTCCAGAACAGCAGGGCCAAGCGGGTGGCCGATCCACACATCGTCCACCGCGATCCGCTTGGGCAGCATCAGTTGGCTACCTGCCGATCTCGGTTCGGACTGCGTAGAGCTCGGGGAAGAAGGTCAGCTGAAGCGCCTTCTGCAGGAATGACACTCCAGACGAGCCGCCAGTGCCCGATTTGAAGCCGATGGTGCGCTGCACAGTCCGCAGGTGACGGAATCGCCAGAACTGGAAATTGTCTTCGACGTCAACCAGGGACTCGCATGCTTCGTACAGGTCGAAGGCACGGTCGACGGCCTGGTAGATCGAGCGGAAGACGGGTATCAACGCCGGCTGCATTACCCAGGGCTGTCGTACGTCGCGCTGCAGCACCTCGCTGGGAACGTCCAATCCGCGGCGGCCAAGGAAACCCAAGAAGGCGTCGTAGACAGACGGTTCGCCGAGCAGCTCGGACAACATCGCTGAGGCCGCCGGGTCGGAGGCAAACACCCTGAGCATGTGGTCGTTCTTGTTGCCCAAGATGAACTCGACCGCGCGGTACTGCGCCGACTGGAAGCCCGACGCGGAGCCTAGAGTGCCTCGAAACTCCGCGTACTCGCTCGGGGTCAGCGTCGCCAGCACCGACCACTGCTCGGTAAGCGTGCGTTGGATGTGCTTGACGCGCGCCAGGCTTTTCAACGCCTGGTGCACCAGGTCGACATCGAGGTAGGCGCGTACGGCGCGCAGTTCGTGAAGCATCACCTTGAGCCACAGTTCGGTGGTCTGGTGCTGCACGATGAAGAGCAGCTCGTCGTGGTGCGGCGGGTCGCTCCTCGGATGCTGCGCAGCCAGCAACGTGTCGAGCTCCAGGTAGTCGGCGTAGCTCATCGCTTCCACGAAGTCGGTGTGCACTCCAGCCTCGATTGGCCGGAGCCCTTGACTCACGCTCATCTTTGGCTCCTTCGGTCGCTGCCGAGACTGTATCACTTTCTTGACGACCGTCACGATTATGAAACGCTCGGCCAAGCTGTGCCCTGAGCTTGTCGAAGGGCACCTAACGCGCTTCGACACCCTCAGCGCGCAATCAGCTCAGGTCAATGGGATTGACCCTGATTCGGAGCGGACCATCACTTTTCCGTGCGCTCCGCACCGCAGCGGCATCCTTTGCAGCACCAACCAGTCTGACGCCTGCGGCTAATGGACCTCGCAACGTCAGGCGCTCGACAGCGGCGCCTGACGCGTCGCCACCCCCAGCGGGCTGTACCGCGAGCTCCGCGGGGCCGAGAAGCTCGGTATCGGCAGGGACTCGGATAAGGGAGGCGAACTCACTGAGGGATTCAGCGCTGCCCTCAATCGTGATCAAGGTGACCGCCGGCGGAAACCGCGCGGCGGCCCGGTCCATGAGCTCACGCGCCGCGAATCCGCCGGGATCGATCCGGACCAAGGCCTGCAGCGCGCGTCCCGCACTCTCCCCCACCGCGACGACAGAGCCGCCGTCTGCGCCACTCCTGACCAGCGCGACGACATTCAACCACCGCCGGAACGCCTCCTCCGCCGCCCGCAGATCCTGTCGGAGCAGCAACAGCGGCGTGTCCAGGAGCACAGCACCGGCATAACCGCCCACGGCAGGTGGTTCCGCTCCAGGCGTGGCCACCACGATGCTGGAGGTGTCGGCCACCTCACTGAGCCGCCTTCCGCCGATCGACTGTCGGACGGGGGTCTGGGGAAACGCCTTGCCCAACTCCTCGGCTGTCCTTTCGGCGCCAACGATGGGCGCCCGTACCCGACGAGAGCCGCAGATCGGGCATTCCCAGTTGACCTGGGGTCGGCCGCACCAGGCACAGATGAGTCGAACGGTGGCCGCCTCCTGAGGCACGCCGGCTGGCGCCCTGGTCGGACCACCACAGAAGCCACACCGCGCCGGCTCGCGGCATTCCTGGCAGACCAAGGCCATCAGATAGCCCGCGCGCGGTACCTGGACCAGCACCGGTCCTTGTGGCAGGGTCGCCCGCATCATCTCGAACACCTCGTGCGGTAGGCGGGCCGCACGAGCCGCAGGATCGCGCTCAAGCGCGAAGTCTGAGTCTGCGGTGACCTTAACCCTGGGTGCGGCATGCCGAACAACCGCCCGGTCATCGGCCAGCTCCCGCAACCAACCGCGTTCCAACCAGGCTTGCAACTCCGCTGTCCTGGCGTGGCTTGCAAACAGGACGGCGGATTGCGCGTCATGAGCTCGCAGTGCTACGACATCCCGAGTGTGTGGATAGGGAGCGCGCTGTTCGGCCAGCAGGTCGTCGCCATCGTCCCAGAGCGCAATCAGGCCGAGGTCATGAACCGGCGCATAGGCGGCTGCGCGGTTGCCGATCACCACTCGCACGTCCCCGCGCGATGCCGATAGGAACGCACGGTAGCGCGCAGCCGGTCCGGCTTCAGCCACCAGCACTGCGAAGTTTGAGGCACCGAGGAGTTGCGTGCAGGCCGCACTGAGTAGATCAAGATCACTCTGGTCCGGCACGATGATCACTGCGCCGCGCCCGCCTTCCAGGCAGGCGCGTGCCACCGTGGCCAGTCCCAGGGCCCACTCACCGCTGGGCGCCGCACTGGGGGTCACCTGCCACACAGCGCGCGGTCGCCGTCCGCTACGCAGCGCTGCCAGGAAGTCGGTCCCCGTGGGATAGTCGACCAGTGGCCCGGCTGGATGATCAGCGGGCAGTTCGTGGTCGGTCCTGACCCGCTCAGCCAGCTCGGTAGCGGCGTGGCGCGGTGGTACAGCCAGGCGCACGACGTCAGCGAACGTTCCGGCGTAGTGATCAGCAACCTTCCTGATCAATCGTGCGATCTCAGGCGTGAGCACCGGCTCACTCGAGACGATCCTGGAAATCGGCGCCAGGGGCCCTTCATGATCGCCCACGGCGACTCGATCAAGGATGAACCCATCCCGGAGCCGACCGGCGAACCGAACCCGCACTCGGGCACCCGGTACTGCGTCGGTGTCCTGCTCAGCCGTTACCGCATAGTCGAAGGGTCGGTCCAGGTGACTGAGCGGAATATCGACTGCCACCCTGGCAACCGGCAGTTCAGGTTGGCTGGGCTCGGGCACACCAGATCATAGGCAGCGAGCTCCGACACTCCAGGTCAGAATCTGCGGCGAAACGCACGGATGTGTCCTGGGCCTGTCGAAGGGCTCAGCACGCCTATCTGTGCCCTGAGCTTGTCGAAGGGTACGCGGCGAAGTCAGCCCCGGACCGCGGCAGCTAGGGCACTGGCTCGATCGACCCTCTCCCAGCTCACCCCGGGCAGCTCCCGCCCGAAGTGCCCGTACGCCGCCATCTGGGCGTAGACGGGTTGCTTGAGATCCAGATCCTTGATGATCGCGGCCGGTCGCAGATCGAACACCTCGAGCACCGCCTGTTGGATCTGCTCGACGGGCACCCGTTCGGTCCCGAAGGTCTCGACATAGAACCCGACCGGATGAGATTTGCCGATCGCGTAGGCAACCTGCACCTCGCAGCGGCCGGCCAGCCCTGCCGCCACAACGTTCTTGGCCACCCAGCGCATCGCGTACGCCCCGGACCGGCCCACCTTCGCGGGGTCC
>Ga0081455_10004773_pt1 | contig 15059 bp, 11 predicted proteins | sample TabmetS3T2R1_FD_70207 | JGI IMG/M metagenome (GOLD analysis project Ga0081455, IMG submission 70207) | Tabebuia heterophylla rhizosphere microbial communities from the University of Puerto Rico - S3T2R1 | ecosystem: Host-associated > Plants > Roots > Rhizosphere ... | reverse complement strand
CGGCGAGCACCCGTCCCCCGGCTGTCACCAGCCGGCCGTCGCCGTCGCGCTCGACGCCGGCAACGAAGACGGTGGCGCCCTGCGCCTCCGCGGCATCGATCCCCTCGATGACGTCGCCGCGACGAGGCTCGCCGGGATAGCCCTCAGACGCCAGCACGACCGTAACGCACGCGTTGGGGCCGAAGGCGGGCGGAGGGGCTCGGCGCAGATCGCCCGCGGCCGCGGCGGCAAGCAGCTCGGCCAGGTCGCTCGCGAGCCGGGGCAACACCACCTGGGCCTCGGGATCGCCGAAGCGCACGTTGTACTCCAGCAGCCGGGGACCGTCCGGCGTGAGCATGAGCCCCGCGTAGAGCACGCCCCGATAGTCGATGCCGCGCCGGCGCAACTCGGCGAGCGTGGGCTCTACGAACCGGTCCATGACCGTGCCGACGACATCGTCGCCGGCGAAGGGCACCGGCGAGTAGGCCCCCATGCCACCGGTGTTGGGGCCGGTGTCGCCGTCCCCCACCCGCTTGAAGTCCTGCGCCGGCGCCAGCGGCACCGCCCGGATGCCGTCGCAGATTGCGAGCACCGACAGCTCGGGGCCGGTCAGGCCCTCCTCGATCACGACCGTGCGCCCGGCGTCGCCGAACGACTTCCCGGCGAGCTTCGTCCGCACGTCGTCCTCGGCCTCGTCGAATCGCCCGGTCACGAGGACGCCCTTGCCCGCCGCCAGCCCGTCGGTCTTGACCACCCAGGGACCGGGCAGCGTCCGCAGGAAGCCGAGGGCTGCGGCCGGGTCGGCGAAGCTGCCATACCGGGCGGTGGGGACGGCGGCGGCGGCCAGCAGGTCCTTCATCCACGCCTTGGATCCCTCCAGCCGGGCTCCGTCGGCGCCCGGGCCGAAGACCAGCCGCCCAGCGCCGCGCAGGCGGTCGGCCAGGCCGTCCACCAACGGCGCCTCGGGGCCGACGACGAACAGGTCGGCCTCGACCTCCTCGGGCGGCGTCGCCCACGAGCCGGGGATCCCGGGATTTCCCGGCGTCACGACCACGTCGGCTGTGCGCGCCAGCACGTGCGCCAAGGCATGCTCCCGGCCTCCGGACCCGACGACGCAGACACGCACGACCATGTCCCCCGACCTAAGGACGGAGCTGCACGTACTGGTCGCGCCCCGGACCGACGCCGAGCAGCCGGATGGGCACGCCCACCTGCCCCTCGAGGAAAGCGACGTAGTCGTGGGCGGCCGGCGGCAGGTCCCCCGGCTCCGTCGAGCCGGTGACGTCGGTCGACCAGCCGGGGAGCTCCTCGTAGACGGGCGCGGCCCGGTGCAGTACCGACTGGTCGGCGGGCAGGCGGTCCAGGCGCCGGCCGTCGGCCTGGTAGGCGACGCAGACCTTCACGGTGTCGAACGCGTCCAGTACGTCGAGCTTGGTGATGGCGACCTCCGAGAGCGAGTTGAGGCGCACCGCGTGGCGGAGCATGACGGCGTCGAACCAGCCCGCCCGGCGGCGGCGGCCCGTGTTGGTGCCGTATTCGTGACCGCGGTCGACGAGCGCGTCGCCGACCTCGTCGAACAGCTCGGTGGGAAACGGCCCGGACCCCACCCGGGTGACGTAGGCCTTGGCGACGCCCACCACGCGGTCGATGTAGCGCGGCCCGACACCGGCACCCGTGCACGCCCCACCCGCCACCGGGTTGGACGACGTCACGTAGGGATACGTGCCGTGGTCGAGGTCGAGGAACGTGGCCTGAGCGCCCTCGAACAGGACGTGCCGGCCGGCCTCGAGCGCCTCGTGCACGAGGTTGACGGTGTCGGCCATGTAGGGCTCGAGACGGGGCGCCAGCTCATCGAGGTACACCTCGGCGATCTCGTCGACCGTGGGTGGAAGCTGGTTGTACACCTTCGCCAGGACCTGGCCCTTCTCCTTGAGCACCAGCTCGAGCTTCTGGCGGAAGATCTTGGGGTCGTAGAGGTCGGACACGCGCAGGCCCACCCTGGCCGCCTTGTCGGCATAGGCGGGCCCGATGCCGCGCTTGGTGGTGCCGAGCTTGTTCCTGCCGAGGTGGCGCTCGATCACCCGGTCGAGCAGCTGGTGATACGGCAGGATCAGGTGCGCGCTCGACGACACCTTCAGCCTGCTGCAGTCGACCCCGCGGCCGCTGAGCATGTCGATCTCGTCGAGCAGCACCCGGGGGTCGACGACCACGCCGTTGCCGATGACGGGGGTGATGTGGTCGTAGAGGATGCCCGAGGGGATCAGCTGCAGGGCGAAGACCTCGCCGTCAACGACGAGGGTGTGGCCGGCGTTGTGCCCGCCCTGGTAGCGGACGACGACGTCCATCTCCTTGGCGAAGAGGTCGGTGAACTTGCCCTTGCCCTCGTCGCCCCACTGGGTTCCGACCACGATGGTCGCAGGCATCGCGCTCCTGCTGGCTGACTCCGGAGGACCGGCCACGTTAGCCCGGCGCACCCGGACCGGCGATGTCGCTGCGGGGCCACGCGTCGAGGGCCGGGGCGTCGACCCCGACCCTCGAGTTCACTGCTTGGCGATCGTCGGCAGCCTACGTCCGCCGCAACACACGCGTGGCGGCGAGCAGAGCTCCACCGCCGGCGAGCAGCAGTGCACCCAGGCCCGTCAGGAGCCAGGTGCTGTTGCTACCGGTCTTCGGCAGTTCGGGGCCGGCCGCAGTCGTCGTCGTGACCGCGGCCGTCGTGGTCGTCGACTCTTCCGGCGCTTTCGTCGTGGTGGTCTCGGCCGCCGTGGTTGTCGTCGTCTCCTCGTGCGTGGAGCTCGTCGTCTCCTCGTGGGTGGAGGACGTGGTGTCCTTCTCGGAGCTCGTGGTGTCTTCGTACGTCGACGACGGCTGGGGGTGGTAACCCCCTGCGGTCCCCGCGCCGGCCGGGAATGCCCCGACCAGGATCACGGCTCCGGCCACCATCGAAACGAGTCCGACTGCCGTACGACGCGCATGGCTGCCACGTTGGCGCATCTCAGTTACCCCACCTTCTCGGGGCACCGCTGCCCCTTGGTCGCGTGCAACTTGAACTCACGCAAGCACAGCGGTAGGCGCCCCCGAGACTCCCCCAGCCGGCGGAGCACCCGGGTACCAGCCGTCCCAGCTGGGGGGATGCTTCCACGGCCGGCCGGCTCGATCAAGCTTCGTCGGGCAGGAGTTGCCGCGGCACGCGCGGCCTTCGACGCAGGCCCGGACGCGGGTGTGGCCGGGGACGGATCCCCGGCCACCTCGGTTGGGTTGGATCAGGCGTCCGCGAGCCGCCTCTGCTCGAGCTTGGCGCTGGCGAGCAACGCCCCACCGCCAACGAGCAGGGTGAGGCCGGCGGCGATGAGAAGTAGCTGGCTCTCACCACCGGTCTTGGGAAGCTCACCGGCGGGCGACACCGCTGCGGACGTCGACGAGCTGGACGGTGCGACGGCCGTGGTCGTGGTCTCCTCGGTGCTCGACGTGGTCGGACCCTCGGTGCTCGAGGTCGTCGGACCCTCGGTGCTGGAGGTCGTCGGACCCTCAGTCGTCGACGTCGTCGTCGGCTTCTCCGTGGTCGACGTCGTCGTCGGACCCTCAGTGCTCGACGTGGTCGGACCCTCGGTGCTCGAGGTCGTCGGACCCTCAGTCGTCGACGTCGTCGTCGGCTTCTCGGTCGTCGACGTCGTCGACGTGGACGTCGTCGGCGGCGTCTCGCAGCCGGACACCCAGAACACCTTGTGCTTCACGTCGGCGCCCTGAGACCCGTCGTTGTTGACCGTCAGCTTCACGTGCCAGCCCTGGTTGGGGTGCGGCTCGAAGTCCTGCAGCACTGTGCTCAGGTCGTAGGTCTCGGACGCGTCCAGGCCGGCCTCTGATCCTCCGCCACTGTTGTCGTCCTCACCGATGAAGACATCGTCCTCGAGGAGGATCACCGGGTTGCCGGTCGGCGGGTGCACCTCGAACGTGACGTGCGAGAAGAAGTCACCCTCGTCGAAGCCGTACCAGTCGATCTGGAAGATGCAGTCGACATGCGGCTCGTTGTTCGGATCGTCGTCGAAGACGACACCGTCCACCTTGACGGTGCCGTTGTTCCCCGGCGGATCGGCTCCGGCCTGGCCGGGGCCGCCGAAGACCGCGGCGAGGACCACCCCGGTGACTGCCGCCAGCGCGGCACCCAACGCCAGCAGGCCGGCCCTGGTGCCCCGCGGCGGTGACAAGCGTTCCATCGCGCCACCTCCTGTCCCTGATGGATGACCCACGGTCTACCTGTCGATCCTTAACGGCAGCTGAAACGCCACTGATCAGACCCGGCAACCCAGTGGTACCGTCACGGCAGGCGGCACAGCAGGAGGCGGGCATGGGCGTCAGGCGACGTTCGGCAATGCGGACCGGGCGTCTTCGCGCCCTGGTCGCGATCACGCTCGCGGCGTCGTCGCTGGTGGTGGCGGGCACGCCAGAACCCGCCGCCGCCGCGTCGTTGCCACCGGGCTTCCAGGAGGAGATCGTCTTCGCCGGGCTCACGGAGCCGACAGCGGTGCGCTTCTCGCCGGACGGTCGCGTCTTCGTGGCCGAAAAGAGCGGTCTCATCAAGGTCTTCGACAACCTGACGGACACGACGCCGACCGTCTTCGCCGACCTCCGGACACAGGTCCACAACTTCTGGGATCGTGGCCTGCTCGGCCTGGCCCTCCCTCCCAACTTCCCGACGAACCCGTGGGTCTACGTCCTCTACACCTTCGATGCCGCCATCGGCGGGACCGCACCGCGGTGGGGATCGGTGGGAGGCACGTCCGACGGCTGCCCGACGCCGCCAGGGGCGACCGCCGACGGCTGCGTGGTCGCGGGTCGCCTCTCCCGGCTGCAGGCAGCTGGCAACACGATGACAGGATCCGAACAGGTGCTCATCGAGGGCTGGTGCCAGCAGTACCCCAGCCACTCGATCGGAAGCATGGCGTTCGGTGCCGATGGTGCCCTCTACGTGAGCGGCGGCGACGGCGCCAGCTTCAACTTCGTCGATTTCGGGCAGGACGGCGCGCCGGTCAACCCGTGCGGGGATCCCCCGGGAGGCGTCGGGGCGACGCTGAGCCCGCCGACCGCCGAGGGCGGGGCGCTGCGGAGCCAGGACATCCGCACGACAGGCGACCCCGCCAGCCTCAACGGCACCATCCTGCGGGTTGACCCCGCCACTGGCGCCGGGCTCTCCGACAACCCCATGGCGTCAAGCAGCGACCCCAACGCCCGCCGAATCGTCGGCTACGGCTTGCGCAACCCGTTCCGCATCACCACCCGGCCAGGGACCAACGAGGTCTGGATCGGCGACGTCGGGTGGAGTGATTGGGAGGAGATCGACCGGCTCGTCAGCCCCACCTCCGCGCCGGCTGACAACTTCGGCTGGCCGTGCTACGAGGGCGACGGTCGCCAGAGTGGGTACGACGCCGCAAACCTGAACATCTGTGAGAACCTCTACAACGCCGGCACCGGCGCCGTGGTCGCACCGTATTTCCGTTACCACCACAACGAGCTGGTCGTGCCGAACGATGTGTGTCCGAAGGGCGGCTCGTCGGTGGCGGGCACCTCGTTCGCGTTCTCGAGCGGCGGCTCGTACCCGGCCGAGTACCGGGGTGCGCTGTTCTTCGCCGACTACACCCGCCGCTGCATCTGGGCGATCCCGACCGGAACCAACGGGCTCCCCGACATCTCAAAGCGCCGCACGTTCGTCGGAGGGGCCGCCCAACCAGTCGACCTCCAGATCGGACCCGGCGGCGACCTCTTCTACGTGGACCTCGGCGGCACCATCCGTCGCATCCGCTACTTCAACCAGAACCAGCCACCGATCGCCGTCGCCACCGGCAACCCGACGAACGGGGCAGCGCCCTTGACGGTCGCGTTCAATGGCACCGGCTCGAGCGATCCCGACGGCGACGCGCTGACGTACGCGTGGGACCTGGACGGGGACGGCGCCTTCGACGACGGCGCCGCCGCGACCGCGAGCTTCACGTACACACAGCCCGGTACCTACACCGCCACACTCCGCGTCACCGACCCGTCCGGGGCGAGTGGAGTCTCGTCGGTAACGATTTCGGCAGGCAACACCCCACCGACGGCGGTGATCGACACGCCTGTTGCGGGCACGACCTGGAAGGTCGGAGACGTGATCAACTTCTCCGGCCACGCCACCGACCAGCAGCAGGGCACGCTGCCGGCCTCCGCGCTCACATGGTCGCTCGTGCTGCAGCATTGCCCGTCCACCTGTCACGAACACCCGCTCCAGACGTTCACGGGTACGGCGAGCGGCAGCTTCGTGACGCCCGACCACGAGTACCCCTCGCACCTGGAGCTACGGCTAACGGCCGCCGACGGCGGGGGTTTGGACAACACAGCAAGCGTCGAACTTGACCCGCAAACCGTTGATCTCACGTTCCAATCGAGTCCCGCCGGGTTGACGCTGGCGGTCGGGTCCACCAGTCAGCCGACGCCGTTCACCCGCACGGCGATCAGGGGTTCGACGCTCTCGGTCAGCGCCCCGTCTCCGCAGGCGACCGGAGGGACCGCCTACGAGTTCGTCAGCTGGTCGGATGGTGGCGCGCAGACACACAGCATCGTGGCGAACGCGACCGGGTCGTACACCGCGACCTACCGGGTCCGCCTCGGGGGGCCGGTCATAACCCAGGTCGCCGCCCGGCCCGGTCCGGGACGGGTCACGATCACGTGGACGACGGACGTTCCGGCCGACAGCCAGGTCGAGTACGGACGGACCGCGTCCTACGGCAGTGCCACCCCCCTCGACCGCACCCTACGCACCAGTCATTCGGTCACGATCACCAACCTGACCCGCAAGGTGCCTTACTCCTTCCAGGTATTGAGCCGAGACAGCGTCGGGAGCCTGTCGTCGGCGACCGGGAGCTTCACCACCAGGTAGCGGCAGGCCTCGAGAATTTGGACACCCGTCCCGCAAAGATTTCGGCCGAGGCGTCACCTACCTGAGCCGCTCGACGATCACGCCCATGAGCTCATGGGGCAGCGCGACCGGTTCGACGGCCAGTTCGACGCGGTGTTGGCCGCGGCGCGCGATGGCGCGCCCTGGGCGTTCGAGCGCATGTTCACCGCGCTCGGGCCCGCGGTGACCGGTTACCTGCGCGTCCAGGGCAGCGCCGAGCCCGAGGACCTCACCAGCGAGGTCTTCGTGGCCATTCTCCGCAACCTGGGCAACTTCCAAGGCGACGAGGCGGGCTTCCGGTCGTGGGTGTTCACGATCGCCCACCGCCGGCTGCTGGACGAGCGCCGACGACGGGCTCGCCGCCCGATGCCTGAGCCGCTGACCGCTACGACGGCTGCCGCCGCACGACAGTCCCCGGCGGCCGACGACGTCGAGGGAGCGATCGATCGGTCGCTGGGGGCCGAGCGCGTGCGGGCCCTGTGCGACCGGCTGGTCCCGGATCAGCGTGACGTGCTGCTGCTGCGGCTGCTGGCTGATCTCAGCATCGAACAGATCGCCGGGACGCTGGGAAAGTCCAAGGGCGCCGTCAAGGCCCTGCAGCGACGGGGCCTGGCGGCCGTGGGCCGGCTGCTGGAACGCGAAGGTGTACCCCTGTGACCACGTCCGGCGATCACGGTCGTGAAATGTCGCTCACCTGGCTGCTTGACGACGAAACGAGCGAGGCGCTCATGCGGTGCGACGCAGTCGACCCCCGCCTCGAGCACCTCGTGGCCTTTGCCAAGCAGGTCCGTGACCTGGGCGACGGACCAGCGCCACCGGTCTCGCAGGAACTGGAGGCGTTGATCGCCTCAGGAGGCGGACAGCGAAGCGGTGCAGTCGGAAGGAACCGCATGTTCGCAGACCAAACCACGGCCGCCACCGGCCGGGTCGCCAGCCTTGGCTTCGCCGCCAAGCTCGGTCTGGGCACGGCCGTCGCCGCCCTCAGCATGGCCGGCGCCGCCGCAGCCGGCGTGCTGCCGGACCAAGCCAGCGACGCCGTCCGACACGCCGTCGAGGCCGTCACCCCGGTTGAATTCACCGAACCCGGAGACGAGCATCCCACCAACTTCGGTGAGCGGGTCTCGAGAGATGCCACCGGTACGAGCGACGGCCAGCCCGGCGTCGACGGTGACACGATCTCCGACGAGGCACCGGGAGCGGCCCACCGGCCGGCCGATCCCGGCCAACCGGCGAGCACGGGCCTGAACCGTGCGGCGCAGACGCCCGCGGCACCCCATCTGCCGGCAGACGTTCCCGCTAGTCAAGCCGACGAGACCAACGGTCCGCCGGATGGCGTACCGGCCGATCCTCAGGCGTCGCCCAACGGCGGCGCCTCGGCCGACCACACCCCGCCGAGCACGCCTGGACCGGACGCCCGGGGCTAGATCGCAAGCTCTGCCCACCACCCAGCGCCCTCCAGCACCCTGCCGGCCATTCGGACACCGATTGACGAGTGTCGCCCGCCGGACTCGGTAGCGTTCAGTCCCGGCAGTCCCACGGGTGCGCCAACGCGGGGACCGGCTGGGGAGCGCGACCATGAGCGGTGCAAACGCCAACTGGTGGATGGACGCCAGCTGTCGCTGGCACCAGGGCGCGCCGCCGCCCGGATGGTGGCAGGCTCCAAACGGTCGCTGGCATCCACCGTCGCAGGACGACCCGACAGACGAGCTGACGGCCAATGCACCTGCCGGTGGCGCACACCTCGCCGGCCGGGGGCGGGGGGCGAACCTGTGGCAGACATATCGCAGCTGGCCTCGCTGGGCGCGCCTTGCAGCGCCGGCCGTGGCCTTCCTCCTGGTCGTCGGAGTGCTCGGCGCGGCGGCCACCGGGAGCCTTCGAGAGGGAGGCCGTGAGACAACTGCGACCGCGCCAGTTACCACGACGACGCAGGCGGAGACCCCGGCCACCGCGCTCAATGTCGCGACCCCGCCACCGAGTGCTCAGGGGACGACGACGTCCGCGGTCCCCCGGAGCACAGCGCCGCCCGAGCAGGCACCCACGCCGACGACCGTCGCCGACGTGCCAGCGCCGACTACCACAGTCCCGTCGGTGAATGACGTCCACCCCGGTGCGCCCTGCTCGCCCGAGGGTGCCGTGGCGGTGACGGGTGACGGCATGTCGCTGGTCTGCACCACGCAGAAGTGTCACGGCGCCCCGTTCGGCGATCCTCGTTGGCGGCGAGCGGACTGCTGAGGATCCGGCGCAGCTCGGCGGCAGCTGAGGTACGGCCAGGAACTCGGCGGCCGGTCTGTCTCCGACCTGCGGCACGGGCGGCCAACCGAGTGCACCCCTGCACGCCTCTCCGGCGATCTCTCTTGCGTCGGAGAGAGCGATGCATCACGCAACCCGGATACTGGTGGTGGACAGCGAGGCAGCCCAGCGGGGCGCGCTTGCCAAAGCGTTGCACGCCGCCGGCTATGAGACGGCGGCGTCCTCGACCGCCGCAGAAGCGGTCCGCACCTCGGCGTCGTTTCGACCCGATCTCGTCGTGTTGGAGATGCTGCTGCGGGGTCAGGTCGACGGCGCCGCTCTGGCTCGCCGCCTGCGGGCCGAACGGAACCCGCTGTTGATGTTCGTCACCCGCGACGGCAGCGTCGCGGGCCGGCTGGCCGCGTTCGAGGCCGGCGCCGACGACTACGTGGTCAAGCCCTATCTGATCGACGAGCTGCTGGCCCGGGTGCGGGCCTTGCTACGGCGGACGGGCCGGACGGCCTCCTACGTCAGCCAGGTCGGCCGGCTCGTGGTCGACGAACCGGCTCACCGGGTGATGGTGGGCGAGACCATCATCGACCTCGGCCCGACGGACTTTGCGCTCCTTGCGGTCCTCGCCCGGCATGCCGGGCAAGTGCTGTCGAAGTCCCGCCTCCTGGAGTTGGTGTGGGGGTACGAGACGGTCGACGAAAACGTGGTCGAGGTGCACGTGAGCATCCTGCGGCGCCGCCTGGGCAAGGACGCCGATCTCATCCACACGGTGCGCGGAGTTGGCTACGTTCTGCGCGACACCAATCCTGTCGAGCTTCAGGATCCGTAAAGGTTGGCCGCGTAGACATCGGCGGTTCGGGCGGGAGCGGAGCATCCGGGGGCCGGGGCGGCCCGGTCCCCGGATCGCCGCCTGGCGTTGCGGCCAGTCGTATCATCGACGGTGATCGGGCTCGCGGGATGGGCATCGCGGTGGAGGCGTTACCTGGGCGCCTGTGCCGGTGGGTTGTGCCATGCCGGGGCTTCGACAGGGTGAGACGCGGACGGCGCCATGGCCATCGAGCGACGGGACAGCTTCGACGGCGAGTTCGACGCCGTACTGGCCGCGGCTCGCACGGGTGCGCCGTGGGCCCTGGGGCGCATCTATGGAGCGCTGTCGCCGGCGGTCGCAGGACTCTTCCGCGCACAGGGGGTCGACGACCCGGACGACCTGACGAGCGAGGTCTTCGTGGGCGTGCTCCGAAAGCTCGCCTGGTTCGACGGCGATGGCGCGGGCTTCCGGTCGTGGGTGTTCACGATCGCCTACCGACGGCTCGCCGACGAGCGCCGGCGCAGCGCTCGCAGGCCCCCTCCCGTCCCGCTGACCGCCCGACCCGAGCCTGCAGCACCCGACGACGTGCACGCCGAGGTCGAGCGATCGCTTGCCACCGAGCGGGTGCGTGCGCTGTGCGACCGGCTCGCACCCGCCCAGCGCGATGTGCTCCTGCTCCGGGTGCTCGGGGACCTGACCGTCGACCAGGTCGCCGGGGTGATCGGCAAGTCGCGGGGTGCGGTCAAGGCGTTGCAGCGGCGCGGTTACGCCGCGATCGCGCTTCTCCTCGAACAGGACGGCGTGCCCCTATGACGCCTCGCGACGATCGCTTCCCCGACATGCCCCCGAGCGTCCAGTTCGACGCCGCCATCGAGCAGGCGCTGCGTGGCGACGCGCTTGGCGACGACGTCGCCACCTTCGGGCGGTTCGTCGATGACGTGCGGGTGATGGCCGACCGGCCACCACCGCCACCCTCGCCCGCGCTCGCAGCAGTTCTGGCGGGCTCCGTCGTCCCGCACGAGTCGGCATCGACGGCGGTCCCCCGGCTAACGCGCACACGGAGCCTCCTGCACGCGCGCTTGACCCCACCGACCTCGAGGCGGTCGCGCCCGGCACTGATCCGCCTGCGAGTCGCTGCCGTACCGATCGCCGGCAAGGCGGCGGTCTTGCTCGCCGTTGCCACCGCCGCGACTGCCGGCGCGGCCGCCGGGGTCCTCCCCGAACCAGCGACCCATTTCGTGCGGCGGGCCATCGAGGTGGTCACGCCGTTCGAGCTGCCAGGCGACGACGCCCGGGCCGGACACGGTGCCCAGAGGGTGGACCACCCGAGCGCCGCCGGCATCGATCCGGACGCCACCGCCATGCCACCGGCGGCTTCACGGCCAGCGGCGATCGCCGCAGACGCGGGTGATGCGCACGACCCGGGCGTCGAAGCAAACGCTGATGCCCAACCCGAGCCGAACCCGGCGGACGACGCGTCGGGCTGGGCCGAGTCCTACCCGGAGCCGGACACCTCGGCCTGGCCCACGACCCCCGACCGGCCTACGTCTTCACCGCCCCAGAGCAAGGGGCCGAAGAAGGCGGCGCCGCCCGATGCCGGGTTACCCACCGAGCCGGGGCCCAAGACCGGCCACGTCCCCCCTGGCCATGCGTCCCCGGGCTCCCCCAGACCCGGCGGTCCAGGCTCGGGTGGCGACGCACCGCTCTTCGACCCGGACCCGAGCACGGGCCGCGTTGGCCAGCCGGCGGGGAAGCGTCGGCCGGCGCGGCCGGAACCGTCGGGGGGACCGTCCTCGAACCCCGCCCGCGAGCGACCCCACGACGGACCGACGCGGGGCGCCGGACCCGGACCGGGTTCCAACAAGGAAGCGCCGACGAGCGGGCCACCGCCGGCCGCCGGGCATGGCCCGTCGGCGGAGGGTGGCCGGGATCATGGCCAGTGCGGTCAGTCCCGTGCGGGTGCACCTGGGCCCAGCGACTGCGCGCCGAGGGCCCCACACGATCGCGGTCGTGGGCCCGGTGGCGACACCGGCCCGGCCGGGGCCCTCTAGGCGGCGGCACCGGAGCCCCCACTGCCATGGTCGGGCTCGACACCTTCGGGGCGGGGGGTTATTCGTAGGTGAGTTGCGGAGCGATGCGTCGTCGGGCGAGGAGTCTGGCCGGGGTGAAGGCGATCACGGCGTACAGCAGCAGGGCGGTTGGCACCGTGGCGGTGTAGGTGAGGTGGGGTGAGCCCGATGGGGTCGAGGGTTCCGCCTCGGATGGAGGTGGTGTAGAAGGCGATCCCGAGAGGGATGCCGAACGCGCAGGCGACCAGGCATGCGGCCAGGTGGACGACGGCTGTGGCCGTGCTACGGGCGCCGCGCACTGGATCGCGGGTGGAACGCCTCACCGAGGCATGGGGCCACGGCGCCCCGCGGCTGCGCGTACTTCAACAACGACCCCGATGTCTGCGCGGTGCGAGACGCCATCAGGTTCGCGAAGCTCGCCCGCGAGGCCGCCTCGCCGTTTCGCGCACGCCTGAGCCCGGGCGTGGTTGCGTTGGAGTCTGAGGCTAACGCCGCACCCACACGTCACACAGCCCCGCTGGCCGTCGCTCGACGAACGACGTCGTGACCGCCTGCCGCAGGTTCGGGGCGGTGTTCAGGTCCACGCAGACAGTGTCGACCTCGACGCGATCGAGCGCCGCTGCGAAGCGCTGCGCGGACTCGCCGGGCTTCTGCTTACCAGCCATACCTCGGGCCAGCAGCAGACGATCGTCGACGAAGAAGTCGCGCGGTGCCGACTCCGAGCCGACGATCGCGACGTAGTGATCCCGCGCGTAGACGGGGAACCGGCCGAGCTGCGTCGCCGTCGCTACTCCTTCGACCTCAGGCGGCGCGAGGAAACGTCCACCTTCCGGCGTGGCGGCGCCGACCGCATCAGCCGCGTCCTGCAGACCTTGTGGGATACCGGCGTCCCACGGCCAGACGCTCGGCGCGTCGCGTACGTCGGCATCGATCGAAAAGAAAACCTGCGCGGGGACGCCGTCCGGCCCCGACAACCCAAGGCCGAGCGTCGCGGCAGCGACGGTCAGAAGTCCGAGCCTTCGTCGTGTGTCCGCGTTCGCGAGCGCGATGCCGATGAGCACGCTCACCGGGATCGCCCATGTGAAGCGGGTCGCGAAGTACTCGAGGTCGAGCACGTCGACGACGAGCATTTCGTACAGCCACGGAGCGAGGACGATCCCGAATACCAGCACGGTCAAGAGCGCGGCAGCACGGCGCAGGGACTCTGAACCCAGCAGCAACGGAAACACTGCGATAGCTCCGGCGACGAAGAAGATCGTCAGGACGTAGCCGCGGTGGTCGCCGACGGCGTAATCCCACGCGGCTCGTGGATCGAGATATCGATCACCGAACAGGTACTGCGACGAACCGGCTCGCTCCTGCAGCACGTACGCAACGAGCGAGTAGATGCCGATGAGCGCGAGTGGTGCACCGAGCGACGCCAGCTCGGAGAGCCTCGACCGAATCGCGCGAAATGGACGGAGGTCCCAGATGCCTGCGACGGTGAACGGCAGCAGGATGAACGCCGCCGCGAATGCCATCGATGGCGACGATCCAACCGTGCACACCGCGGCGAGGGTGGCCGTCAGCGACGAGCCGGGGTCCCTGCGCCGCAAGAGGCTCCCGGCGGCGCCGATCAGAAGCGGTATGAACACCATCCGGCCGATCGTCTTGCCCAGCGACGCTGACGCGAAGAGCGTTGAACCTTGGTTCGCAGTCATGAGGATCAGCGCCGCTGCTGCGAACCCTCCGACGAGGTTGGCGCGTCGCAGGCCGAGGCCCCGTGCGGCATATCTCGCTGCGAACGGCAGCAGGAACATCATCGCCGGTGTCACGATCCGGAACATCAGCGTCGCCGGTAACGCTCCAGTGGTCGCTGAAAGCGCTCCGATGAGCGGTTCGTACGACGAGAAGATGTCGCCGTACGGGTAGTGCGTCGCGTCGTCGAAGCCGAACATGTAATCGCGGATCGGGAACGACGTGGCGCTCTCGGCGTAGTGCTCGGCCTTGTTGAGGTAGTAGGTGTTGTCGGGATTCCAGAACTGTGCGCCGATGATCCAGACGCCGATGAGCACCCCGAGCGCGGCGAGGATCAGATTCGACGCGAGCGTCGGCGGTCGCGGGAGCAAAGTGCTCCGCGCCTGCCCTCCGCTCGTCGTGGCATCCGGCACCTCTGGGTCGGCGTCCGAACCGATGTCGGGACCAGCGAACCATTGGACCGATCGCGGCAGTGCGATCGTAGCGATGGCGATGACGCACACGAACACGACGAACGCCGTCCAACCCCATGAGAAGGCGAGGGTTGCGAGTACCGCGATCGCGCCGATGGCGACCAAGCGGACATCGCTTTCGTCGATGCGTCGCATGAGCGCAGGAACCAGCGCGCGGAGGACGAGGAACGCGCCGGCGGCGGCGACGACCACTCCGCGGCCGGCATCAAGTGCCACGGGAGCCACGAGCACGACCGCGAACACGCAGCTCAGCGGGACTACGTCGGCTTCTCCGTCCGAGGTGTTCACCGTCGGCAGGGGCCAGCGGAGAGCGAAGAGGACGATCCCGCCGGCGGCCACGACCGCGAACGCGACCGCGAAGGACCATCCCAACCCGAGAGCCAGGGCGGCCAAGTAGCCGAGTGTCCACGATCCGAATCCGTAGATCAGCAAGTTCAAGCTGAACGCGGCTCTGCCGTCCCACGCGCGGTGCTCCGCCGCCTTGCGGTTTGCGGCACTTCGCACGGCGCTGTCTGCGTCAGGGCGCAGGATCGTGCGTGCGCGTTGTGCGGCGGTCACCCCTCACCGTCCATGGGCGAGTGGGAGGGTTCGCGGTGGTCGCCGACCGTGCGCGAGCGCGAACGAATGGACGGCCCGGCCCGAGCCACGAGAGGCTTCTTCCGATGTCCGCGGAAATCGACCAGCTGGCAATGATCCACCGGTTGCCGCGGGCGCGCATCGTCGACCGTCTCGAGTACCTCGCCGAGCTCGCAGCCGGGCAGCGGGTGATCCACGTAGGGTTCGCAGATGCGGGCTGTCGTGAGATGCAGGCGGGAGCCGGTACATGG
>Ga0081455_10004772_pt1 | contig 15059 bp, 13 predicted proteins | sample TabmetS3T2R1_FD_70207 | JGI IMG/M metagenome (GOLD analysis project Ga0081455, IMG submission 70207) | Tabebuia heterophylla rhizosphere microbial communities from the University of Puerto Rico - S3T2R1 | ecosystem: Host-associated > Plants > Roots > Rhizosphere ... | reverse complement strand
GCGAGCGGGCGCGGCGGCTGGTCCATCTGGCGTGGGTGACCGGTCTGTCCGGCCTGCTGGCGCTGGAGGTGGACGGGGAAGCTGAACCGGCCGCGGGGTGCCCGGTTGCGGTCGTCCACGTCCGGGGCGAAGCGGACCGCCATGAGCGGGAGGCTGTGCTGGTCGGCGTCCGGGGTGCCGCGGGAGCGGAAGGTCCACGCGGCCCGTACCCGGGTGGACAGGTCGGCGTAGGAATGCCGGTCGGCGGTGGTCTCCAGCCGGTAGGTCGCCGGGTCCGCCGGCACCTCGAAGTCGGCGAAGAAGCCCCCTGAGGTCTCCCCCACCAGGACGCCGTCGCGGAACAGGGCCATCCGGCTGGAGTCCAGGCGGCTGCCGCCGGCGTGGGTGGCCGCCTGGTCGGCGAACATCGCGACGACCGCGGTCAGCGTGCCCGACTGCCGGAACACCCACAGGCCGCCGGCCGGGTCGACCGGGAACGCCGGGCCGAAGACGGCCGCGTCCCAGCGCTCGTCCGGCTGCGGGCCGGGGCGCGGGAAGGTGCGGCCCATGTCCGTCTGGGTGCTCAGGGTCTGGCCGCCGGGCACGTCCTGCTGGACCAGGTTGCTGGAGACCGGCTGGCCGGGCGCGAACAGCAACTCCAGCCGCGCCGGGGTGGGCAGGGTGACCACACCGTCCACCTGTACGGCGGTGGCCGGCGGTACCGCGGCGTACCGGGCGTGCACCACGGCCAGGTCGCGGTCGTGGAAGCGGCGCAGCAGGTTGCCGGGCACGCGGCCGTCGGCCCGGTAGCCCAGGTCGTACACGTAGGTCCTGCCGTCGCTCATCCGGCCGCTGGCGTGGAAGGTGAACCGGCCGGCCGGGGCCCTGGTCCGCGACGGGGCGAGGAACAGGTCGCCCGGGATGATCCCGACCAGGCTTTCGTCGACGTCACCGAAGCCGGCGTGGTACGCCACCTCGACCGCGGCGTTGCTGGGTGTCGCATGTGGACGGTCGACGGCGAACCCGACCGGCCCGGTGGTACGGCCGTCGAAGGTCAGGTGTACGTCGCGGTCCACCACCACGCGCGGCTCGAAGAAGGCGACCAGCCCCTCGGCCGGGAACTCGAAGGCGGTGACGACGTAGGTGCCCTTCGGCAGCCGGGCCACCACGGTGCCGGACGGGTCGTAGGGGAAGAAGCTGTCCGGGGTGGCCAGCGAGTCGAACTCCAGCCCATAGTTGTCGGTCGGTACGCCGGCCCGGTCCAGGACCTCGGTGGTGACGGTGTAGCTCTCCACCTCCTTCACCACGCCGAGCGGGGTGACGACCCGGGTGCCGCCGGCCAGCGCGGTGAGCCGGCCGCCGTACGCGCCGTCCGGACCGGCGACGCTGGTGTCGGCGGTGACGCTCACCGCGGCGGTGCCGTGCGCGGGGACGGTGACCTGCGGCGCGCTGAGGGTGAACATGCCGCCGGCCGCGGGTTGGCCGGCGGGGTCGCGTACGTCCAGCGACAGGGCGAGGGTGACCGGGTCGTCGCCGTCGTTGCGGTACGTGACTGGTGTGGTGACCGGCTGGTCGTCCTGGTGCGGCCAGGCAGCGATGCCGTCGCTGATGCTGGCCGGCGCGGTGGTCACCTGCTGGGTGACGCCGCGGGCCACGTCCACCCGGCCGGCGCCCTGCCCGAAGGTGCCCTGCCCCGGCTGCGGTGCGGCGCTGGCCATCAGCGCGGCCTTCAGTTGCGGTGCCTGCCAGTCGGGGTGTTCGCCGGCCAGGATCGCCGCGGCGCCGCTGACGTGCGGGGTGGCCATCGACGTGCCGGACAGGCTGGTGTAGCTGTCGTCGACCGGGTCGCCGAGGTCGGTGCCGGCGGCCCGGGCCGCGACGATGCCCACGCCCGGCGCGGTGATGTCGGGTTTCAGCGCGCCGTCGCCGGTACGCGGGCCGCGGCTGGAGAAGGCGGCCAGCTGGTCCTGCCGGTCGACCGCGCCGACGGTGAGCGCGCCGTCGGCGGCACCCGGCGCGCCGATGGACTGCACGGTGGGCCCGGCGTTGCCGGCGGCGACGACGAACAGCGCGCCGGTCTGCGCGGTGAGCCGGTTCAGCGCCTGGTCCATCGGCGCGGTGCCGTCGCTGAACGTCGTACTGCCCAGGCTCATGCTGACGACCCGGGCCCGGCTGGCGGCCCACTCCATGCCGGCGATGATCTGCGAGTCCGTACCGAAGCCGGTGTCGTCCAGCACCTTGCCGATCAGCAGCTTCGCATCCGGCGCGACGCCCTGGTACTTCCCGCCCGAGGCGGCGCCGCTGCCGGTGATGATCGAGGCGACGTGCGTGCCGTGGCCGACGTGGTCCTCGGTGCCGGTCGGGCTGCCGGTGAAGTCCTGCGCGCCGACGATGGCGTCGGCGAGGTCGGCGTGGGTGGCGTCGACGCCGGTGTCCAGGACGGCGACCGTCACGCCCTGCCCGGTCTGCCCGGCCGCCCACGCGGCCGGCGCGCCGATCTGCGGCACGCTCCGGTCCAGCGCGGCGCGGACCGTGCCGTCCAGCCAGACGTGCGCCAGGCCGCCGCGGCTCGCCTGCGCCCAGAACTGGCCCGCGGTCGCCTTGCCCTCGACCACCGCCGCGCCGCCGATGCTCGGCAACACCCGGACCGTACGGCTGCCCGGTACCGCGGCCGGCGCCAGCCCCGCCGGCCCCAGTCCTGCCGGCCGGGCCACGATCAGGGGCAGGTCGGCGCGGGAGCGGTCGTCGTACCCGTCCGCGATCAGCCGGCTGACGTTGAACAACTGCCGGTCCAGCCGGCCGGCGGCGACCAGCGGCGCCGCGTCGGCCGGCAGCACGCTGACCTGCCCGCCGCGGGTCGAGCGTACGAACCGGATGCCCTCCCGGCCGGCGCCCGGGACGACGCTGACCCGCCCGCCCGGCCCGAGCACCACGCGGTCCCCGGTCACCAGCGTGACCGACACCCCGCCGCCGGCCCGCGCCGGCCCCGCCCCCGAGTCGGCCGCTGCCCCCGGATCGGCCGCCGCCTCCGGACTGAGGCCCGTCCCGACCGCCAGCGCGGCCACGGCCGCCGCTATCCACCTGTTCACAACATCCTTTGTCTCCCGCCGCCCTGAAGCGCCGCGGGCACGGCCCTGAAATTCGCCCCCCGATCGAGTGTCCACTGTGGACTAACGGTGGGCGGGCGGGAAGGCCATACTGATGGGCCTACCGAACGGTGGGAGGCGGCACGGCATGGCTGACCTGCACGCGGGATTCGTCGCGACCGAGGGTGGGATCTCCGCGGACCTGGAGGAGTTTCTGGACCAGGCCGACCGGATGCCCGCGGTACAGGCGGTGCGGCGGGACATGGCCGCGGCACTGGACCCCCGACCGGGTGAACGCGTGCTGGACTTCGGCTGCGGCATCGGGACCGAGGTGACCCGGCTGGCGCGCGCCTACCCGCAGACCGAATTCGTCGGCGTGGACCACAGCGCCGACCTGCTGGCGGTGGCCGCGCGCCGGGCCACCGACACCCCGAACCTCACCTGGCTGCGCGGCGAACTACCCGGCGCCCCGGGCACGTTCAACGCCATCCGCGCCGAGCGGGTCCTCATGTACCTGCCCGACCCCGCGTACGGCCAGGCCCTGGACCTGCTCGCCAACCTGCTGCGCCCCGGCGGCCGGGTGGTGCTGTTCGAACTGGACTACGGCTCGCTGATCCTCCCGCCCGGCAGCCACCCGGACGACCTGGCCGCCAGCCTGAGCGAGATCCTGCGCCGCTCGCTCCCCCAGCCGTGGGCCGGCCGGAAGATCCCGCGGCACCTCGCCGAGCGCGGCCTCACCCCGATGACCGCCCACCCGTACGTCCTGGAGCTGGGCGAACCGGTGTGGCGCCGCATCATCCGCGATCCGCTGACCGCGCACCGCGCCACCGCCCCGGCTGCGCTGGATGCCTGGCTCACCGAGCAGACCGACCCGGTGAACCCCTTCCGCGGCGCGGTCACCGGGATCCTCACCACGGCCGTACACAGACCGTTCCAGCAGTGGTGAGGCGCAACCGACCGCGGGGGCGGTGACTCGGGTGGGTATGGACCTTGGTCGGGCCGTCTTGGCTGTGCTGTCCCTCGCGTTGGTCGGCAGCGCGTGTACGCGCGCTCCGGCTCCACCACCGGTAACGCCGGCCGTCATGAGCGTGGCGGTCGCCTGCACCACCACCAGCACCGCGTTCGAACTCCAGGGGGTCGGCCAGGGCGTCACCCTGTACGGCCAGATCATGCTCACCCATGTCCCGCCGGTCACCACCCGGGACGAGGCGAAGATCGTCTGGCGGATGACGGGTTCCGGGCCGCTGCGGCTGTCCACGGTCGGCCCGGGCGGCGTGGTGGGCAAGCTCGCGTGGGGGCCGGAGGCGCACGGCGGCAGCAACTACGACCGGCCCGGTGACGAATGGGGCGCGGGCTACCGCTTCCCGGCCGCCGGCTGCTGGCGGCTGCACGCCGAACGTACGGTCGGGTCGGCCGACGCGTGGCTGCTGGTCACCCGCTGACCGGTGTCAACAGGTACCTGGGCGGGTGACGTCTGGCGGGCATGGGGATATGGCGGCCGAGCCGGCGCGCGTTCCTGGCCGCCGGTGCGGTGGCCGGCCTGGGCGCGTGCGGCACTCGGGATGGCGGCACCCGGGATGGGGTGCTGCGGCGGCGGTTCTGGTCGGCGGCTCGCGGCCGGGAGGTAGCCGTCGCGGCGATGGTGCCGCCCGGGGCGGAGCTGGCCACCGTGCCGGTGTGCCTGGCGCTGCACGGGCGGGGCGGGCGGGCCGAGGACATGGTCGGTCTGGGTCTGCCCGCGCTGCTGGCCGCCGCCGGCACCGCGCCGTACGCGCTGGTGGCCGTGGACGGTAACCGGGACACGTACTGGATCGCGCGTGACCCGGCCGACGACCCGCAGGCGATGCTGCTGCACGAGCTGCCCGGCTGGCTCTCCGGCATGGGCCTGACCCGCGACGGCGGGGTGCCGAGCGCCGCGTTCGGGGTGTCCATGGGCTGCTTCGGCGCCCTGGTGTACGCCCGGGCGCGGGGCAGCGGGGTGCGTACGGTCGCCACGCTCTCCCCCGCGCTGTTCGGCTCCTGGGCGCAGGCGCGCGCCCGGAACGCCTTCCGTGACGAGGCGGCGTGGCTGGCGGCCGAGCCGCTGCGGCACCTGCGCGAACTGCCCGCCGGCCTGAGGCTCGGGGTGTGGTGCGGCGAACAGGACCCGTTCGCCCCGGCCGCCCGTACGCTCGCCCGCCAGGTCCGGGGCAGCACCGCCGCCTTCGCGCCCGGCGGGCACAACGAGGCCTACTACCGGACCGTGCTGCCCGCCATCGTCGACTTCCTCGGCTCCTGAGCTGTCACACGCCGCGGGGCTTGCCCGTCTACGGCCATGACAACCGAGATCCGGGGAGGCCGGAAGATGCGGGTTTTCGTGGCAGGGGCGAGCGGTGTGGTCGGGCGGCGGCTGGTGCCGCAACTGGTGTCCGGCGGGTACGAGGTGGTCGCGATGACCCGCACCGAGGCCGGCGCGGCGCGGCTGCGCGCGGCCGGGGCGCGGGCGGTGGTCGCCGACGCGCTGGACCGCGACGGGGTGCTGCGCGCGGTGACCGGGGCGCGGCCGGAGGTGCTGATCCACCAGTTGACCGCGCTGACCGGGGTGAGCAGCTTCAAGCACTTCGACCGGGAGTTCGCGGCCACCAACCGGCTGCGGACCGAGGGCACCGACCACCTGGTCGAGGCGGCGCTGGCGGCCGGCGCCCGCCGGATCGTCGCGCAGAGCTACGGCAACTGGAACTACGCCCGCACCGGCACCGGGCTGAAGACCGAGCAGGACGCGCTGGACCCGCAGCCGCCGGCCAACCAGGTCGCCTCGATGGCCGCCCTGCGGTACCTGGAGCAGAAGGTGCTGCACACGCCGGGCGTGGAGGGCGTCGCGCTGCGGTACGGCAACTTCTACGGGCCCGGGACGAGCTTCGACCCGGCGAGCGAGCTGGCCGCGCTGGTGCGCCGGGGCCGGCTGCCGATCATCGGCGACGGTGCCGGCGTGTGGTCGTTCGTCCACGTCGACGACGCGGCCAGCGCGGCGGTCGCGGCCCTGGACCACGGCGGGCCGGGCATCTACAACATCGCCGATGACCGGCCGGCACCGGTCTCGGAATGGCTGCCGGAGCTGGCCGCGGCGCTCGGCGGGCGCCGGCCGCGGCGGGTGCCGGTGTGGCTGGGCCGGCTGGCCGCCGGCGAGGTCGGCGTGTCGATGATGACGAAAATCCGCGGTACCTCGAACGCCAAGGCAAAAACGCAACTGGGCTGGGCGCCGCGGTATGCCAACCACCGCGTCGGCTTCCGTACCGCGCTCGGCGAGGTGCCGCTGCCCGGCCCGTTTCCGGCTGCCGGGTGAGCCTGCGGTGACCGAACTGCGCGCGGTCGTCCAGGATTTCGAGCGGCTGTGGTCGGTGGCCGGGCTCGCCGAGGGGTTCGCGGCGAACCTGGCGGGCCACTCGCCGACCACCGGCGCTGTCGATCTGGTCCTGGCCGAGCATCACCGGTTGCTGGTCGCGGCGCTGCGGCGCGCCGGGCACCCGGCCGGCACGCTGGACGACCTGGCCGACGCGCTGGTCGGCTTCTACCTCGGCCGGCGGCTGCGGCGTACCGCCGGTACGACCGAGGGCTGGGCCGGCGCGGCGATCCGGACGATCATCGGGGCTGACGCCGTGACCGTAGCCGGGAGGGATACCGGGTGAGGGACGATCTGGAGGCCGCCTTCCGCGACCTGCGGCCGTACGCCTTCGCCATCGCCTACCGGATGCTCGGCAGCGTGGCCGAGGCCGAGGACGTGACCCAGGAGGCGTTCCTGCGGCTCGGCCAGGCCGAGCAGGCGGAGGTCCGCTCGGTGAAGTCCTACCTCGCGACGGTGACCACCCGGCTGGCCATCGACGTGCTCCGCTCGGCCCGGGTACGCCGGGAGACTTACGCCGGCCCGTGGCTGCCCGAGCCGATCCTGGACGACGACGACGCCGGCGCGGCGGTGGAGGCCGCCGACTCGCTCAGCCTGGCGTTCCTGGTCGTGCTGGAGGCGCTGACCCCGGTGGAGCGGGCCGTCTTCCTGCTGCACGACGTGTTCGACTTCGGCTACGGCGAGATCGCCGGCATGCTGGACCGCTCCGAGGCGGCCTGCCGGCAGTCAGCCAGCCGGGCGCGCCGCCGGGTGCAGGAGGAGAAGCCGCGCTTCGCCACCTCCCGGGAGCAGCGCGACGCGCTGGCGGCCCGGTTCTTCGCCGCGGCGCAGGGCCAGGACCTGGCCGGGCTGGTGGACCTGCTCACCGCCGACGCGGTCCTGTACGGCGACGGCGGCACGAAGGGCAACGGCCTGTCCCGCCCGGTGTACGGCGCGCAGCGGGTCGCCGCGATGCTGCTGGCGTGGTTCCGCCAGGGCGCCCGGATCGGCGGCTCGGTCGTCCCGGCGCTGGTCAACGGCCAGCCCGGCGCGCGTTTCCTGGACCCGCAGGGTCGGCTGGTGAACGTCCTCACCGTGGACATCGTGGACGGCAGGGTGCAGGCGGTCCGCTCCATCATCAACCCGGACAAGCTCGCTCACCTGGGCGCGCTGTCGCCGTACGGGCTGCGGTCCCGGCAGGGCGGGGAAAGTCTGGAATGGCGGGCGGACCAGTAACACCAAGGTCGTACATATCCCACTAAGATTGTCCGCGAATCGTCCCGCGTCCGTGCGAAGGCGGAGCTATGACCGAGGCACTCCCGACCAAGGATTTCGACGTCACCGTGCCCAGCGTCGCCCGGATGTACGACTTCGCGCTGGGCGGCAAGGACAACTTCGAGGTGGACCGGGCCGCGGTGGCGCGCGCCGCCCAGGTGATGCCGGACTTCCGCGAGGTGGCCCAGGAGAACCGGGGATTCCTGCGCCGCAGCGTCCGGCACATGGTCCGGCAGGGGATCACCCAGTTCATCGACATCGGCTCCGGGCTGCCCACCGCCGGCAACACCCACGAGGTGGCGCAGGAGGTCGAGCGCGATGCCCGGGTGGTCTACGTCGACATCGACCCGGTGGTGCTGGTGCACGGCCGGGCGCTGCTGGACGCCGACGACAACACCGCCGTGGTCACCGCCGACATGCGCCACCCCGACGACGTGCTCGGCAACGCCGAGACCATCCGCCTGATCGACTTCACCAAACCCGTCGGCGTACTGCTGATCGCGATGGTGCACTTCCTCACCGACGAGGAGGCGGCCATGGTGGTGGGCCGGCTGCACGAGGCCCTGCCCTCGGGTAGCTTCCTCACCATCACCCACACCACCGCCGACGGCCGGCTGGCCAGCGCCGTGGAGAAGCTGAACTCGATCTACAAGGGCAGCTCGACCCGGCTGCACTTCCGTACCCACGACCAGCTGACCGCCCTGCTCGGCGCCTTCGACCTGGTCGGGCCGGGCCTGGTCCCGCTCGACCAGTGGCACCCGGATCCGCGCGACCCGGTGCCCACCACCCGCTGGCTGTACGGCGCGGTGGGCCGCCGCCCGTAGCGCGGTCATACCGCGGGAACAGCCGGCGCACAGCGCGGGCACAGCACCGGTCCGGAACCTGGTGTGGTGGCCGCGCTCACCGTCCCTACCGCCCGGCGGGTTCCGCTGTGGTGGCGGGATGCCGCCGGGTCGCTGGCCTGGGCCAGCGGTCTGGTTGTGGTGGGGCTGTGGGTGGCCGGCGGCGGTGTGTCGGGCTGGGGTCTGACCAGTCTCGGCCGGCTGACCGGGTTGCTGGCCGCCGACCTGCTGCTGATCCAGGTGCTGCTGATGGCCCGCATCCCGGCGGTCGAGCGGGCGTACGGGCAGGATGTCCTGGCGCGGCGGCACCGCGTCGTCGGCTTCACCTCGGTCACGCTCATGCTGGCGCACGTCGTCCTGATCACGCTGGGTTACGGCGGCCTGCTGGGTGAGTTCTGGCATCTGGTGGTGACCTACCCGGGGATGCTCCTGGCGCTGGCCGGCACGCTGCTGCTGGCCATGGTCGCGGTCACCAGCGTGCGGCTGGCGCGGCGGCGGATGCGGTACGAGTCGTGGCACCTGCTGCACCTGTACGCCTACCTCGGCGCCGGCCTCGCGCTGCCGCACCAGCTGTGGACCGGGCAGGAGTTCCTGACCAGCCCGGTCGCCACCGCGTACTGGTGGTCGCTGTGGATCGCCGCCGCCGGGGCGGTGCTGCTGTGGCGGGTCGCGGTGCCGGTCGCGCGCACGCTGGCGCACGGCATCCGGGTGGCCGCCGTCGTGCGCGAGGGCCCGGACACCGTCTCGGTCTGGATGCGCGGCCGCAACCTGGACCGGCTGCGGGCCGGCGCCGGGCAGTTCTTCACCTGGCGATTCCTCAGCGGGGCCGGGTGGACCCGCGGCCACCCGTACTCGCTGTCCGCCGCGCCGACCGGCTCCACGCTGCGGATCACTGTGCGTGATGGCGGCGGGCTGGCCCAGCTGCGTCCCGGCACGCGGGTCGCGATCGAAGGACCGTACGGGCGGCTGCACGGCGGTGTGCGTACCCGGCCCGGGGTGACCCTGCTGGCCAGCGGGATCGGCGTGACCCCGCTGCGCGCGCTGCTGGAGGAACTGCCGGGGCCGGTGACGCTGATCTACCGGGCCGGCGAGCGGGCCGACCTGGTGCTCACCGCCGAGATCGACGCGATCGCCGCGGCCCGGGGTGCGCGGGTGTTCTACCTGGTCGGGCACCGGGTGCCGGGGCGGCCGTCCTGGCTGCCGGACTCCGCCGCGCACCGCTCCGATGTCGAGGCGCTGCGGCAGTTGGTGCCGGACGTGGCCGACCACGATGTGTACGTCTGCGGCGCACCCGGCTGGATGGAGGCGGTGCGGCGGGCGGCGCTCGGCGCGGGCGTACCGGCCGGGCGTATCCACCTGGAACGGTTCGACTGGTAGGAAGGATCTTCTTCGATGCGCCGGATCGTGGTCGCGGTCATGGGCACCATCAGCGCGCTGGTGCTGCTGTTCAGTTACCACACCAGCACCCGGTCCGGGATGCCGTCGGTGGCCGCGCCGTCGGTGGCCGCGGCGCCGCCGGACCCGTCGGCCGGTTCCTCGTCGACCAGCTCCCCGTCGACCAGCTCCCCGTCGACGAGCTCCTCGTCGGGCACCTCCTCGTACACCGGCGATGCCGTGGACACCCGGTGGGGTCCGGTCCAGGTGCGGATCACCGTGCAGGGTGGGCGGATCACCGCCGCGGAGGCGGTGCAGTACCCGCAGAACAACCCGCGCGACCAGGAGATCAACGCCTACGCCGTACCGCTGCTGAACCAGGAGGCCGTGCAGGAGCAGGGCGGCGCCATCGACGCGGTGTCGGGGGCGACCGTGACCAGCGACGGGTACATCCAGTCGTTGCAGTCGGCGATCGACCAGGCGCACCTGTGACCGGCGGCCTGCCGCGGCGCGCGTTCGTCCGGCAGATCATGGGCCTGCCGGTCAGCGTGCACGTCCGCGGCCCGAAGGCGCGCGGTCCCGAGGTGGCCGCCCTGGTCGAGGCGGCCTTCACCGCCCTGCGCGCCGACGAGGACACCTTCAGTACGTGGCGGTACGGCAGCGCGGTCAGCCGTATCCGCCGGGGCGAACTGTCGCTTGCCGAGGCCGGGGCGCGGGTCCGGGAGGTGGCCCTACTGTGCGAGGAGGCGTCGGCGCGGACCGGCGGTGCGTTCTCCGGCTGGCTGCCCGGCGGACCTGGCGGGGTTGTCGCCTTCGACCCGACCGGCGTGGTGAAGGGCTGGGCCGTGGAGCGGGCGTTCACCGAACTCAGCGACCGCCTGGCCGGTCACGACATCCTGGTGTCGGCCGGCGGCGACGTGCTCGTGGCCTGCGACCGTACCGACACCCCGGACTGGACCGTCGCTGTCGAGGATCCCGTTGACCGCGCCCGGGTTGTCCTGACGGTGCCGATGCGGCGGGGTGCGGTCGCCACCTCGGGTACGGCCGCCCGGGGCAACCACATCGTCGACCCCGCCACCCGGGCGGCCCCGACCGGCCTGCTGTCCGCCACCGTCATCGGCCCCCACCTCACCTGGGCCGACATCTACGCGACCGCCGCCTTCGTCCACGGCCACGCCGCCGGTGCCTGGATTGCCACCGTTCCCGACCATGCCGCCGTCCTGGTCACCTCCGTTGGCACGGTCCTCCGCATCCACCCAGGTTTCGTCACATAGGCTTCGGGCTTCCGGGTGCGCGAGCAGAGTCCGGTTTTCCTATCCTTGGTAGGCTTCGGCCGTGCCCTCGAACACGGTGCCGTCGCCGCGGAACTGTCCGATTGCCCGATCCCTGGACCTGCTCGGCGACCGGTGGACGCTGCTGGTCCTGCGCGAGGTCTTCTACGGGACGCACCGCTTCGAAGGGTTCGTCACGATGATCGGCGCGCCGCGGGACATCCTGTCCGGGCGGCTCGGGCGCCTGGTCGACCACGGCCTGCTGGTGAAGCGGCCGTACAACCCCAGCGGCACCCGGTTCGAGTACCACCTCACCAGGAAGGGCTTAGCGACCAGGCCGATCCTGGTTGCCCTGGGCGAGTTCGGCGAGGCTGAGCTGCCGGACTCCAATGCCCCGTGGCGCCGCCTGGCAACCACCGCCGACTCCGACTGAAATCGAACACCAGATAACGGGATTCATCCCGGGTGCTGGTACAACCGTCCATAATCCCGCTTGCGGACAGTAACTAGAACGGCGATTGAGGGTCCGGGAATTGGACTTACAATCCGTAGCCAATCACCATGTGTGACCAGCCTGGAGCTGGGCGCCCGCAATGGGCGATTTATTACCAATTTACTGACTCCGGGCATGCCGCCGTGACCGCAAACGCGCAGGTCACGAGCTCGGATGCGTGAGCGGCTCCGGCCCCTACCTTGGGCAGGCGGGTTCACCCGATGTGCGGCATGTCCTCAGTTCGCATCGCAGGGGGCCGATTTCCGGCTGCGTCGAGGTGTAACACGACCAGCGGGGGCTCGGCTTCATGCGGATGACGGTTGGCACCAGGATCGCGGCGCTCGCGACGGCAGGAATGTTGGCGGTCGGTATTGGCGTGGCGGTGGCCGCCGTGTCAGCGGGCAAACAGTCCAAGACTGTTCAGCGTATGGCCCGGACCAGCCACGCGATGAGCATGGAGTGGAACGCCGACATGATGCACGACGGCACCCGGGCCGACGTGATGTCCGCGCTGTACGCGACGACGCCCGCCCAGCGCGACGCCTTCGGTGTCAGCGAGGTCACCGAGCACACCAAGACGATCATGGACACCTTCGACGCCGCCGCGACCGACGCGCCGGCGAGCCTGCAGGGCATGTTCGCCGAGGTTCGTCCCGCGCTGGTGAACTACGCGGAGATGGCGACCTCGATCGTGAACACCGCCGCGAGCGACCACGCCGCGGCCGAGCGGGCGCTGCCCCAGTTCCTGACGCTGTTCGGGCAGCTCGAGGACAAGCTGGGCACCATCGACGACGCGCTGCTGGCGGCGGTGAACCAGGCCGACGCCGATGCCCGGTCCGCGTCCACCACCGCGCTGCGCGTCACCGTCGTGACCGGCCTGGTCGCCCTGGTCGCGCTGCTGGCGCTGTCGGTGTGGGTCCTGCGGTCGATCCGGCGCCCCCTGCTGGGCATGCTGGAGGCGCTGCGCGCGGTCGCGCGGCGCGACCTGACCGTCCCGGTGCCGGCGGGCCGGCAGGACGAGCTCGGCGACATGGCGACGGCCCTGTCCGAGGCGCTGACCCCGATCCGGGAGACCCTGCGCGGCGTCGGCGACGGGGTCGCCTCGATGGTCCGGGCCGGTACCGAGCTGGACGGGGTGTCGAGCGAGCTGAACCACGCGGCGCAGGACAGCGCCGACAAGGCCGACGTCGTCGCGAACTCGGCGCAGCAGGTGACCGGGGCGGTCGAGGCGATGGCCACGGCGACCGCGGGCATGCAGGAGTCGATCGCCTCGATAGCGCAGCAGACCACCACGGCCGCCGCGGTGGCGGCGGACGCCGTACGCGCGGCGGAGTCGACCTCGGCGGATGTGCAGCGGTTGACCACGGCGAGCCAGGAGATCGGCGAGATCGTCCGAGCGATCACCTCCATCGCCGAGCAGACCAACCTGCTCGCGCTGAACGCGACGATCGAGGCCGCCCGGGCCGGCGAGGCGGGCAAGGGCTTCGCCGTGGTCGCGACCGAGGTCAAGGACCTGGCACAGGAGACGGCCAAGGCCACCGACGACATCATCGTCAAGATCACCTCCATCCAGGAGATGACCGGGCAGACGGCGCAGGCGATCAACCAGATCACGGCCGTCATCGACCGCATCAGCGAAGACCAGACGACGATCGCCGCCGCCGTCGAGGAGCAGTCGACCACCACCGCCGAGATCGTGCGCAGCGTCAACGAGGTAACCCTGCGAGCCGGCCACATCGCCGACAACATCGCCTCAATCGCCACCTCCGCCGCCGCAACCTCCCGCGGCGCCGGCTCAACCCGCGAATCAGCCGCCCTCCTAGGCGCAACAGCCCACCAAGTCGAAGACCTAGTAGGCCGCTTCCGCTACTAACCCCACCATCCCACCACTTACCACCCCACTAGCCACCACCCCACCAGCCCACCACGGCCGTCGCTACCTCAGCCCCGGTCGCTCCCGTCAGCAGTCGCTCCCGTCAGCAGTCGCTCCCGTCAGCCGCCGCTCCCGTCAGCCGCCGCTCCCCTCAACCGCCGCCACCAACGGCCGTCGCTTCCTAGCCACCGCTGTCTTCAGCCACCGCTGTCTTCAGCCACCGCTGTCTTCAGCCACCGCTCCCCTCAGCCACCGCTCCCGTCGACCGCCGCTATCAACGGCAGTCGCTCCTTCAGCCGCCGCTACCACGGCTCGAACCTGACCTCGCCCGGCGGTGCGGTCGGGTCGGCGAAGGCCAGCAGGCGCTCCCCCTCGGCACTCAGCTCGTCCTGGTCGCGGGCGGTCAGCGGGCCGAGCTGCTCGATCTGCACCGCTGGCGGCTGGCCGGCTCTGGGCCGCGCGATCCGCCACATGCCGCGTACGGTCCCGTCGGCCAGCACCGTGCCGCGGACGACCCCGTTGACGCCGAACACCCGGCGCCGCTGCTCAGCGTCGATGATCCGGGTCCAGTCGGCGTACCCGATGAGGATGTTGTCGAAGTCCGGCAGGTAGCGAACCGGCGCGGGCGTGTCGGGGTCGGGTCTCGGCGCGTCGGGCAGGTCGAACAGCTCGCGGCCCTGCTCATCGCGGAACGTGCACAGCTGCGGGCGCAGCTGCTCGAACACCTCCCGCAGCCCGGTCAGCCCGGACCACGCCTGCGCATCGCGCACCAGGGCCGGACCGAACGCGCCCAGGTACCGCAGGACCAGGTGCCGCGCGGCGGCAGCGCGCTCGGTCTCGTGCATCGGCGCGCCGAGCCACTGTTCGGCGCTGGCGCAGGTCGGAGGACCGCTGGCTCCCCACAGTCCCCGCGGCGGCACCTGGGCCAGCGGCACCAGCGCCCGCACGGCGCGGGTGAGCATCGCCGGGTCCCGGCCGGGCCAGCGTTCGCCCAGCAGCACGCCGAGGTCGACCATGGTCCGCGGCTCCTGCTCCAGCAGCGCCCGGCCGGCATCGGCGATCTCGGCGAGGTCGAGGCCAGCAAGATCGCGCCCCGCGGGCGTACCGGGCGCGACGGCGCGGTCGAGCACCGGCTGCAGCAGCCGGCGGAACGCCAGGCAGTCAGCCGCGGTGACCAGGTGCAAGGTGGCCCGCATGAGCGCAATACGCACGACCCTGCGGTCCACCAGCAACTCGGACAGCTCCGCAGGCTGGAAGTCGCGCAGCCGCGTCCACAGCCCGTAGTACGGCGGGTTGGGCGCCTGCGCCTGGAGGCCACCCAGAAGCTCGACAGCCGCCAGCGCGGGCATGCTGGCGCGCTCGAGCAGCAACTGCCGGGCAAGCACAGCCCGCCCAAGCGCCCGCGCCCCGAGCACCGCAACCCCAGCCGCAGATCGTCCCCCCGCAGCCCCCACCCCCACGGCCCCAACCCCCGTAGGTCGCGCCAGCGCGAGCCCAGCCGCCCCAGA
>Ga0081455_10004770_pt1 | contig 15061 bp, 9 predicted proteins | sample TabmetS3T2R1_FD_70207 | JGI IMG/M metagenome (GOLD analysis project Ga0081455, IMG submission 70207) | Tabebuia heterophylla rhizosphere microbial communities from the University of Puerto Rico - S3T2R1 | ecosystem: Host-associated > Plants > Roots > Rhizosphere ... | reverse complement strand
CGACAACCAGGACGTGCCCGCGGCGACCAAGGCGATCGAACTGGAGACCGTACGCCGCTCCCTGGACTCGCTGGACTCCTCCGCCGACCCGGTGCTGGTCGCGGTGGCCGACGCCGCCCGCCGCTACCCGGTGCCGCTGGGCGCCTTCGGCGAGCTGATCGACGGCGTGCGGATGGACATCGACGGGCAGCACGTGGCCAGCTTCGAGGACCTGGTCGGCTACTGCCGCTGCGTGGCCGGCTCGATCGGCCGGCTGTGCCTGGGCGTGTTCGGCAGCCGCCCCGACCCGGACGCGGCGGCGTACGCCGACGCGCTGGGCATCGCGCTGCAGCAGACCAACATCCTGCGCGACATCCGCGAGGACCTGGTGACCGGGCGGGTGTACCTGCCGGCCGAGGACCTGGACCGGTACGGCGTGGAGCTGCGGATCGGCCCGGGCGGCACGCTGGTCGATGCCGGCGGCGCGCTGTCGGCGCTGATCCGGGCCAGCGCCGAGCGGGCCGAGGGCTGGTACGCCGACGGGCTGCGGCTGGTCCCGCTGCTGGACCGGCGGTCGGCCGCGTGCTGCGGCGCCATGTCCGGCATCTACCGGCGGCTGCTGCGCCAGATCCACGCGCACCCCGAGCAGGTCTTCGGCGGCCGGCTGTCGCTGTCCGGCTGGCAGAAGGCCACCGTCGCCGCCCGCGCGCTGTCGGGCCTCCCCTCATGAGGGTGGCCGTGGTCGGCGGCGGGCTGGCCGGGATCGCGGCCGCGCTGCGGCTGGCCGACGCGGGCGCGGCCGTGACGCTGCTGGAGGCGAAGCCGCGGCTGGGCGGGCTGACCCACTCCTTCCGGCGCGGCGACCACTGGGTGGACAACGGGCAGCACGTGTTCCTGCGCTGCTGCGTCGACTACCTGGCCCTGCTGGACCGGCTCGGCGTCGCCGACCGCGTCCACCTCCAGCCCCGGCTGGACATCCCGGTACGCAGGCCGGGACGGCCGGCGCCGTACCGGCTGCGGCGCAACCGGCTGCCCGCGCCGCTGCACCTGTCCGGGTCGATCCTGCGGTACGGGCCGCTGTCGGTGCCGCAGCGGCTGCGGTTCGGCACGGCGGCGCTGGCGCTGCGGCGGGTGGACCGGACCTCGGCGGCGGCCGACCGGCAGAGCTTCGGCGGCTGGCTGGCCGCGCACGGGCAGAGCCGGCGGGCCGTGGACGCGCTGTGGGACCTGGTCGGCGTCGCCACCCTGAACGCGACCGCGGACGAGGCGTCGCTGGCGCTGGCCGCGACGGTGTTCCAGCTCGGGCTGCTGACCGACGCGGCCGCCGGGGACGTGGGCTGGTCGAGGGTCCCGCTGCAGGAGTTGCACGGCGACGCGGCGGCCGCGGCGCTGTCCACCGCCGAGGTCCGGTGCGGCGCCAAGGCGTCCGCGCTGCGGCGGGACGGCGACGGCTGGGTGGTGGAGCTGCGCGGCGGGGAGGTGCCGGCCGACCAGGTGGTGCTGGCCGTGCCGCCGCCGGAGGCCGCCCGGCTGCTGCCGGAGGGCGCCACCGGCCTGCCGGCGGGGTGGGCGGAGGAGCTGGGCAGCGCGCCGATCGTCAACGTGCACGTGTGGTTCGACCGTACGGTGTTGGACGGCCCGTTCAGCGCGGGCGTGGATTCGCCGGTGCAGTGGGTATTCGACCGTACCAGCCAGGCCGGTGTCCACAGTGGGCAGTACTTGGCCGTCTCGCTCTCGGCGGCGCGGCAGTGGATCGACCTGCCCACCGCGGCCATCCGCGAGCGCATCGTCCCGGCGCTGCTGGACCTGCTGCCGGCGGCGCGGCACGCGGGCGTACAGGACTTCTTCGTGACCCGGGAGCGGCACGCGACGTTCGCGCCCGCGCCCGGCACCTCGGCTCTGCGGCCCGGGCCGGTCACCAACCTGCCCGGGCTGTTCCTCGCCGGTGCCTGGACCGGCACCGGCTGGCCGGCGACGATGGAGGGCGCCGTACGCTCCGGCAACGCCGCGGCCGCCGCCCTGCTCAGCCAGACCAGAACGGCGGTGAGACTGTGACAACCACACTGCGGCGCGGGCGGGAGTCGGTGACCCCGGCGCTCCGGCTCGCGGTGGAGCGGATGGACCCGACCTCGCGGGCGATCTCCTCCTACCACCTGGGCTTCACCGACCTGGAGGGCAACCCGGCCGACGGCGGCGGCAAGGCGGTACGCCCGGTGCTCGCCACGCTGTCGGCGCAGGCGGCCGGCGCGGCACCGGAGGTGGCGCTGCCGGGCGCGGTGGCGGTGGAGCTGGTGCACAACTTCTCGCTGCTGCACGACGACCTGATGGACGGCGACACCACCCGGCGGCACCGGCGCACGGTGTGGTCGGTGTGGGGGCCGGCCGCGGCGATCCTGACCGGCGACGCGATGCTGGCGGTGGCCCAGGAGGTGGTCCTGGAGAGCCCGTCGCCGCACGCCGCGCAGGCCGCGCTGCTGCTGGCCTCGGCGACCCGGGAGCTGGTCCGCGGGCAGGTGGCGGACCTGGCCTTCGAGAAGCGCAACGACGTGGGGCTGGCCGAGTGCCTGCGGATGGCGGCGGACAAGACCGGCGCGCTGCTGTCGGCGAGTGCGGCGATCGGCGCGGTCCTGGCCGGGGCGCCGGCACCGCTGACCGAGGCGCTGGCCGGGTACGGCAGCGCGGTGGGGCTGGCGTTCCAGCTGGTCGACGACGTGCTCGGCATCTGGGGCGACCCGGCCACCACCGGCAAGCCGGTCTTCTCCGACCTGCGCTCGAAGAAGAAGTCGCTGCCGGTCACCTACGCGGTGGAGCACGGCGCCTCCGTCCTGGCGCGGTGGCTGGCCGACCCGGTGCCGGGTGAGGAGCACGGCGAGGCGGAGCTGCGCCGGGTGGCCGCGCTGGTGGACTCGGCCGGCGGCCGGGCGTGGGCGCTGGCCGAGGCGGACCGGCAGATGCGGCACGCGCAGCGGCTGCTGGAGCGGGCCGGGCTGCCGGCCGGGCCGCGGGAGGAGCTGGTGGCGCTGGCCCGGTTCATCGTGACCAGGGAGGCGTGATGACCCGGACCGCCGAACCCGCCTCGCGGCAGCGCACCGCCGACGCGCTGGAGGCCGCGGTCACGCACCTGCGCGGGTTGCGGGACGGCGCCGGCTGGTGGAAGGGCGAGCTCCAGACGAACGTGACGATGGACGCCGAGGACCTGCTGCTGCGCGAGTTCCTGGGCATCCGGCAGGACGGCGAGACCGCGGAGGCGGCCCGCTGGATCCGCTCCCAGCAGCGCGCCGACGGCACCTGGGCCGCCTTCCACGGCGGCCCGCCGGAGCTGTCCACCACCGTCGAGGCGTGGGTGGCGCTGCGGCTGGCCGGCGATGCCGAGGACGAGCCGCACCTGGCCCGCGCCGCGGCGTACATCCGCTCGGCCGGCGGGGTGGAGGCGACCCGCGTCTTCACCCGGATCTGGCTGGCGCTGTTCGGCCTGTGGTCGTGGGACGACCTGCCGGAGCTGCCACCGGAGATGATCTTCCTGCCGCGCTGGTTCCCGCTGAACGTGTACGACTGGGCCTGCTGGGCGCGGCAGACCGTGGTGCCGCTGACCATCGTCGGCGCGCACCGCCCGGTCCGCCCGCTGCCCTTCGGCATCGGCGCGATCCGCACCGGCGCGCCGCCGGCCAGGCACCGTCCACTGTGGACCTGGGCCGGCTTCTTCCAGCGCCTGGACCGCGTCCTGCACGGGTACGCCCGGCACCCGGTGCGGCCGCTGCGGCGGCTGGCCATGCGCCGCGGCGCGGAGTGGATCCTGGCCCGGCAGGAGGCGGACGGGTCGTGGGGCGGCATCCAGCCGCCGTGGGTGTACTCGCTGCTGGCCCTGCACCTGCTCGGCTACGCCCTCGACCACCCGGCCGTCCGCGCCGGCCTCGCCGGGCTGGACGGCTTCATCATCCGCGAGCAGACCCCGGGCGGGGTGATCCGCCGGCTGGAGGCGTGCCAGTCGCCGGTGTGGGACACCGCGCTGGCCCTGGTCGCGCTCCGGGACGCCGGCGCCGGGCCCGACGACCCGGACGTGCTGGCGGGCGCGCGCTGGCTGCTCGATGAGGAGATCCGGGTCGGCGGCGACTGGCAGGTACGCCGGCCGCGGCTGGCCCCGGGCGGCTGGGCGTTCGAGTTCGCCAACGACGGGTACCCGGACACCGACGACAGCGCCGAGGTGATCCTGGCCCTGCGGCGTACGGCGTTGGCGACCGACCCGGCCATCGACCGCGGCGTCGCCTGGGTGCGCGGGATGCGGTCCCGGGACGGCGGCTGGGGCGCCTTCGACGCCGACAACACCCGTACGCTCACGATGAAGTTGCCGTTCTGCGACTTCGGCGCGGTGATCGACCCGCCCTCGGCCGACGTGACCGCGCACGTGGTCGAGATGCTGGCCGCCGAGGGGCTGGCCGGTAGCCCGGAGTGCCGCGGCGGGGTCGCCTGGCTGCTGCGGGCGCAGGAGCAGGACGGCTCCTGGTTCGGCCGGTGGGGCGCCAACCACGTGTACGGCACGGGCGCGGCGGTGCCGGCGCTGGTGGCCGCCGGGGTGCCGCGCGGGTCGGCCGCGGTGCGCGCGGCGGTGCGCTGGCTGGAGCGGCACCAGAACGCCGACGGCGGCTGGGGCGAGGACCTGCGGTCCTACCGGGATCCGGCCTGGATCGGGCGCGGGGAGTCGACCGCCTCGCAGACCGCGTGGGCGCTGCTGGCGCTGCTGGCCGCACGGGAGCCGGGCGCGCCGGACAACGCCGCGATCGAACGCGGGGTGGCCTGGCTGGTGGCGACCCAGCTGCCGGACGGCGGCTGGGACGAGCCGCAGTTCACCGGCACCGGATTCCCCGGCGACTTCTACATCAACTACCACCTGTACCGGATCGTCTTCCCCATCTCGGCCCTCGGCAGATACCTGGAGCGCGGATGAGCACGCTCACCGTCGTCGCACCGATGCGGGTGGAGCAGGCGGCACTGCGGGGGCTGGCCGCCGTCCGCGGCGGGATGGGCCGGCGGGCCCGGCCGGTCGCCGGGCCGGTGCTGATCGCCGGGGTGGCGGGCGCGCTCACCGACGACCTGCGGCCGGGCGACATCGTGGTCGCGACGGCGATCCTGGGCGGCGCGCGGCCGATCGCGGTGCCGGGCGCGCCGCTGCTGGCCGCGGCGCTGCGGCGGCACGGGCTGACCGTCCACCTGGGACCGATCCTCACCGCGCCGAAGGTCGTCGACGGCCCGGCCGCGCGGGTCGAGGCGGCCCGCACCGGCGCGATCGCGGTGGACACCGAGTCGGCGCTGCTGGCCGCGACCGCCAGCAGCGTCGCGGTCGTACGGTCCATTGTGGACACTCCGGACGCGCCGCTGCGGACCCTCGGCGTCGTGCCGCGCGGCGTGCGCGCGCTGCGGGCCCTGCACCGGTGCGTACCGGCCATCCGCGAGTGGGCCGCCGCGCTCGGCGACCGGGAGGTGGTGCTGGCCGCGCCGCGCTCGTTCTGCGCCGGGGTGGACCGGGCCATCGAGATCGTGGAGAAGGCGCTGGAACGCTTCGGCGCACCGGTGTACGTGCGCCGCCAGGTGGTGCACAACGCGCACGTGGTCCGCCGGCTGGAGGGGCTCGGCGCGGTGTTCGTCGAGGAGGTCGGCGAGGTGCCGCGCGGGGCCACGGTGGTGCTGGCCGCGCACGGCGTCGCGCCGGGCGTCCGGACCGAGGCGGCGCAGCGGGACCTGCGCGTGGTGGACGCGACCTGCCCGCTGGTGTCCAAAGTGCACAGTGAGGTACGCCGGCACAGCGCGCGCGGGCAGACGGTGTTCCTGATCGGGCACGCCGACCACGAGGAGGTCGTCGGGACCGTCGGCGAGGCGCCGGACAGCGTCATCGTGGTCCCGGACGCGGCGACCGCGGCGCGGGTCCAGCCGGCCGACGGCAGCCGGGTCGCGTACGCGATGCAGACCACGCTGGCGGTGGACGAGGCCGAGCAGGTGGCCGGCGTGCTGCGCGAGCGGTTCCCGGCGATGGCCGCGCCGCGCCGCGACGACATCTGCTACGCCACCACCAACCGGCAGGCCGCGCTGCGCGAGGTGGCGGCCGGTGCCGACCTGGTGCTGGTGGTCGGCTCGGCCAACTCCTCCAACTCGCTGCGCCTGGTCGAGGTCACCCGGCGGGCCGGTACCCGCGCGGAGTTGGTGGACGACGCCGGCGAGGTCGACCTGCGCTGGCTGGCGGGCGTACGCACCGTCGGGGTCACCGCGGGTGCCTCCGCGCCGCCGCACCTGGTGGAGGACCTGGTCGCCGCGCTCGGCGGCCTGGGCGCGGTCACCCGGCGGGAGGCCGTACTGGTCGAGGAAGAGGTTCGGTTCGCGTTGCCACGGGAGGTGAGCTGATCATGGCCATGCCGATACGCCAGTCGATGCGGCTGGGCGGGTACCTGCTGAAGCAGAAGCTGCTCCGGCGCGAGAAGTACCCGATGCTGGTGGAGCTGGAGCCGCTGTTCGCGTGCAACCTGAAGTGCGCCGGCTGCGGCAAGATCGCGCAGCCCGCGTCGTTGCTGAAGCAGCGGATGCCGGTGGAGCAGGCGATCGCCGCGGTCGAGGAGTGCGGTGCGCCCATGGTGTCCATCGCCGGCGGCGAGCCGCTGATGCACCCGCAGATCGACGAGATCGTCCGGCAACTGCTCGACCGCAACAAGATCGTGTTCCTGTGCACGAACGCGCTGCTGCTGCCCAAGCACCTGCACAAGTTCCGGCCGCACCGCAACTTCGCCTGGATGGTGCACATCGACGGGCTGGCGGACCGGCACGACGAGTCGGTGCGCAAGGTCGGCGGGTTCGACGCGGCCATCGCGGCGCTGAAGCAGGCCAAGGACGCCGGCTTCAAGGTGATGACGAACACCACCTTCTTCACCACCGACACCCCGCAGGACGTGATCGACGTACTCGACTACCTCAACGACGAGGTCAAGGTCGACAACATGCAGATCTCGCCCGGGTACGCCTACGAGAAGGCGCCGGACCAGGAGCACTGGCTGGGCGTCCAGCAGACCCGGGAGCTGTTCGCGAAGGCCTTCGCCGACAAGCGGCGCAAGAAGTGGCGGCTGAACCACTCCCCCGTGTTCCTGGACTTCCTGGAGGGCAAGCGGGATCTGGAGTGCACGCCGTGGGGCATCCCGTCGTACTCGCTGCTCGGCTGGCAGCGACCCTGCTACCTGCTCGACGACTCCTACGCGGCCACCTACCAGGAGTTGATCGAGACCACCGAGTGGGAGAAATTCGGGCGCGGCAAGGACCCGCGCTGCGCCAACTGCATGGCCCACTGCGGGTACGAGCCGACCGCCGTGATCGCCACGATGGGGTCGCTGAAGGAGACGATCCGCGCGGCGGTCGGCACGTGAGCGGCGAACCCGCGCTAGCCGACCTCCGCGCGGTCCCGCCGCGGGACCTGCCGCTGCTGGCGCAGGAGATCCGGGCGCACCTGGTGAAGACGGTCGGCCGCAACGGCGGGCACCTGGGGCCGAACCTGGGCGTGGTCGAGTTGACCCTGGCGCTGCACCGGGTCTTCGACTCCCCGCGCGACGCGATCGTCTGGGACACCGGCCACCAGGCGTACGTGCACAAGATGGTGACCGGCCGGGCGGCGGCCTTCGACGGGCTGCGGGTGGTCGGCGGGCTGTCCGGCTACCCGAGCCGGGCCGAGAGCGAGCACGACCTGGTGGAGAACAGCCACGCCTCCACCGCGCTGTCCTACGCCGACGGGCTGGCCAAGGCGGCGGCGGTGACCGGTTCGGACCGGCGGGTGGTCGCGGTCGTCGGCGACGGCGCGCTCACCGGCGGGATGTGCTGGGAGGCGCTGAACAACATCGGCGGCGCCCCGGACCGGCCGGTCATCGTGGTGCTGAACGACAACGGCCGGTCATACAGTCCGACGGTCGGATCGCTTGCCAGCCACCTGGCCGCGCTGCGCGGCGGCGGCACGGCCCGCTCGCTGTTCGCCGAGCTGGGCTTCGGCTACCTCGGGCCGGTCGACGGGCACGACGTACCGGCGGTCGAGGCGGCGTTGCGGTCCGCGGCGGGCTTGCGGGCGCCGGTGGTGGTGCACTGCGTCACGGTCAAGGGCCGCGGCTGGCTGCCGGCCGAGACCGACGAGGCCGACTGCCTACACGCGGTGAACCCGGCCGGTGCCGCCCCGGCGGGCGAGGCGTGGACGAGCGTGCTGGCCGAGGAGCTGGTGGCGATCGGGGCCGAGCGGCCGGACGTGGTCACGATCACCGCCGCCATGCTGCACCCGACCGGGCTCGGCCCGTTCGCGCTGAAGTACCCGGACCGCTGCTACGACGTGGGCATCGCCGAGCAGCACGCGGTCACCTCGGCCGCCGGGCTGGCGATGGGCGGCCTGCACCCGGTCGTCTGCGTGTACTCCACGTTCCTGAACCGGGCCTTCGACCAGGTGCTGATGGACGTGGCGCTGCACCGGCTGCCGGTGACCTTCGTGCTGGACCGGGCCGGCATCACCGGCAGCGACGGCGCCTCGCACCACGGCATGTGGGACCTGACCCTGCTGGCCGCCGTGCCGGGCATGCGGGTAGCCGCGCCGCGGGACGCCGAGCGGCTGCGCGAACTGGTCCGCGAGGCGACCGTCCACACCGGACCGACGGCGGTCCGGTTCCCCAAGGGCGAGGCGCCACCGGAGCTGCCCGCGACCGGCCGGCTGGGCAGCGCCGACCTCCTGTACGCCGGCGGCGACGGCGTCCTGGTCGTCGCGGCCGGTGCCATGGCCGGTCCGGCGGTCGCGGCGGCCCGTACCGTGCCCGGCGTCACGGTGGTCGACCCGCGCTGGGTGCTGCCGGTCCGCCCTGACCTGGTGGCCGCGGCGGGCGCCTTCGGCCGGGTGGTCACCGTCGAGGACAACGGCCTGGCCGGTGGGGTCGGCGACGCGGTGGCCCGGGCACTGCGCGCGGCCGGCAGCACCGTACCGGTCCGTACCCTCGGCATCGCCCAGGACTTCGTGCCGCACGGCAGCCGCGGCGCGATCCTCGCCGAGCACGGCCTGGACGCCGCCGGCATCGCCCGGGCACTGCGCGACTGAGGGCCCGGACCCGACCGGTGCGCGCACCGCCTCCGCCCCGGGGCGGCGCGCGCACCGGCGGGCGTCAGCCGCCGGCGACGGCGATGTTCGGTGCCGGCGGTGGCGGCATGCCGTTGCCGATGAAGAAGCTCGGGTGCGGCGGCTGGTTGTAGCCGGTGTTCTGCCAGGCCACGGCCACCCGGTACATCGGGTCGTGCATCAGCGTGACGATCCGCCGGGTGGTCGGGATCGGCGTGCTGTAGATGCGCAGCGCGGTGTTGTCGGTGGTCGGCCACACGACCTCCTCGCGCCAGTCGCCGAACAGGTCGGCCGACAGCGTCGGGGTGGCCTTGGTGCCGTTGTTGGCGTGCACCCCGGCGGCGTTTAACAGCCGGGTGTCGGAGCTGGTGCCGTACTTGTCGATGTGTACGCCGTCCAGCAGCTCGCGCACCGGGTCGCCATCCCACCAGACGGTGAAGTTCTGCGAGGCGGGCTTGCGGCCGATGCTCACCCCGTGGCTGTCCAGCAGGCCGCTGACGTGCGCCGACCAGAACTCCGCGCCCGGGTTGCCGGCGAAGATGTCGTCGGCGACGCCGCGCCCGTTGTCCCCGTTCGGCGGCGTGCTCCACAGCACCGCCCCGGTGCGCGCGTCGGCCAGCCAGGAGCTGACCGCGGTGGAGTTCTCGTCCACCTTGAACACCTCCAGGCCCGGCCGGGACGGGTCCAGGTCGCCGACGTGCAGCGCGTCCCCGTGCCCGTTCCTGGTGTTCCACAGCGGCGCGCCGGTGTCGTCGATGGCCATCGCGCCGAAGATGATCTCGTCCCGCCCGTCGCCGTCCACGTCGGCGACGGACATCTGGTGGTTGCCCTGGTCGGTGTACTGGGCACCGCTCACGTTGCTGTCGAAGGTCCACCGCCGCACCAGCGCGCCGGCCACGAAGTCCCACGCCACGATCACGGTCCGGGTGTAATACCCCCGCGACATGACCAGGCTCGGGTGTACGCCGTCCAGGTAGGCGGTCGAGGCCAGGAACCGGTCCACCCGGTTGCCGTAGCTGTCCCCCCACGAGGACACCGTGCCGCGCGCCGGCAGGTAGTCCACAGTGGACATCGCGGCGCCGGTGAGCCCGTTGAACACCGTCAGGAACTCCGGCCCGGCCAGCACGTACCCGTCGCTGTTGCGGAAATCGGCGGCCGGGTCGCCGATGGTGACCCCGGTGCCGTCCACGGTCCCGTCGGCGGTCTTCATGGCCACCTCGGCCCGGCCGTCGCCGTCGTAGTCGTAGACCTGGAACTGGGTGTAGTGCGCGCCGGCCCGGATGTTGCGGCCCAGGTCGATGCGCCACAGCCGGGTGCCGTCCAGCCGGTACGCGTCGACGAACACGTCGCTGGTGATGCCGGCCTGGGAGTTGTCCTTGGAGTCGGCGGGGTCCCACTTCAGTACGAACTCGTACTGGCCGTCGCCGTCCAGGTCGCCCACGCTGGCGTCGTTGGCGGCGTAGGCCGGGCCGGGGGCTGAGATCGGTACGTCCAGGAAGCCGGCGGCGAAGTTGAGCGCGGGCCGGGACGGGGCCAGCTCGACTCCGTTAACTACCGGGCGGATGGTGTAACTCGCGCCCGCCGGACCGGTGCTGTCCAGGAAGTTGGTCGAGGCGGTGAGCGGGGTCCGGGTGAGCCGGGTGGCACCGCGGTAGACGTTGAAGGCCACGTCCGCCGGATCGGTGCCGAGCAGCCGCCAGCTCACCAGGTTGCCGGTGCCGGCGCGGACGCTGACCGCGCCGCGGTCCAGCTTCTCCACCAGCCTCGGCGGGACGGGCGCGGCACCGGCCGCGCCGGCCGCGTGCCGGGTGAACGGGGCGAGCGTCCCGGCCAGGGCGGTCAGCAGGGCGGTCAGGAGGGTGAGGGCGAGCAGTCCGGTGCGGCGAACCGGGCTCCGCGTGGTCAGGGGGTCCAATCGCATGACGCCTCCTCATTCCAAACGCCGCCGCGCGCGTCAGGGCGGCGGCGTCGCGGTTGATCGGGCGGGCACCCCGGACGGGACCCCCCGCCGCGTTCGGCAGGGGGTCCCGTTCCGTAAACCGACGTGTACTTGTCAATCGTAGGGACGGATCAGGTGAATTCGACCAGCGGGAACGCGCGGTGCCGCCGCGGCGGGACCAGGAAGTTCTGCCGGCGGGTGGTGGTGAGGAACCGCTCCAGGCCGTTCTCGTCCTCGTCGATGTCGAACTGGTTCTGCAGGTCGAGCGAGGCACCGTTGCGGCGCATCAGCGCGAAGAAGTCCGCGGTCGGGACGAACACGGTGAACTGGAGCTTGGCGAGGTTGCCGCCACCGGGCACGTCCATGTTGTCGAAGCCGGCGCCGTCCATCCGGATGTGGATGGGGGTGCCGTCGGCGGCCCGGGAGAACCGCTGCAGGGCGGCCTCGTGGCCGATCCGGCGCTCGCCCTGGCCGGTCTCCGGGTCGATGTCGGTGCCGATGCCCTGCGCGGTCTTCAGCGCCTCCCCGGTGCCGCGGAAGTTGTTCGGCAGGAACGCCGGCCCACCGCCGTTGGTGAGTTGGTCGGCGTTGCCGCGGTTGATCGGCGGCGAGGTGAACATGTACTGCACGCGCTCGGTGAACACGCCGTCATCGCCCGGCGTCGTGCTGCCGTCGGGGATGTCGAAGAACTGCATCATGTCCATCAGCACGTGCGACAGGTGCTGGATCGACCCGCGGTCGAAGTAGTCGCCGGACCGGGCCGTGGTACGGCCGGGGTCGGAGGCGTTGCCGATGAAGGTGCAGATGGAGGCCGGACCGGAGGAGTTGGTCTGCTGGTCGGCGAAGCCCATCCACATCGGCGACTGCGGGTTGATGAAGTTCCGGAACGGCAGGTTGTTCTGGTTCGCCACCTGCTTGGGCAGGCCGTTCTGCTGGAACATCACCCGGTTGGAGGTGTTGCGCAGCAGGCCGCCGAAGGCGGGCGAGCGGACCGCGCGGCCGTTCAGGCTGTTGCTGCCGTTCAGCCACGCCAGCGCGTTGTTCAGGATCGCCTGGCTGTCGCTGCGCAGGGTGAACAGCACGCCGTTGGTCTCGATGCGCACCGGCACGTTGAAGCGCTGCTTCACGATGTCGGGGGCGTTGGCGCGTACGTCGGTCGGGCTGGCGATGGCCTCCTCCAGCACGAACCGGTTGTTGTCCTTCGACAGCCGCGGCACGGCGGCGGCGACCAGGCCGGCGGGCAGCCGGTTGAAGTACGGGACGCCGTAGGAGACGAAGGTGAACAGGCCGGACGGGGAGAACGCGAAGGTGTTCTCCAGGGTGTCCAGCGCGCGGGCCATCTCCGCCTGGTCGGCACGGTTCGGCGTGCGCGACAGGCTGTAGGTGGAGAAGACGGTGAAGACGGGTCCGAACTGCACCTGGACACCGTTGATGGTCTGCACCGCGTGCGCGCCGCCACCCAGGAACGGCCCGATGTCGAACTGGATCTCGGGCAGGTTGGGGGTGATGGCGGACGGGGTCACAGCTCCGGCGGCACCGGCGCGGTGCGGCGTGAACGCGAGACTGCCGACGGTCTCCAGGGTCGCGGCGGCGGCGGCCACCGCGGCGCCCGCCTTGAGGGCGGTACGGCGGTTGACAGCGGGTCCGGCAGGGCCGGTGGGGGGTTGAGCGTCCTGCACTTGAGACCCTCCTAGACGGAGTGCGGGCACCTTCCACGGCAGGCCAAAATGGCGCGACAAAGTCGCGCCATGGACACGGAGAAGGAATCACAACCTCGCCGGGATTCCGGCGTGGCACAGCTGAGGATATGTACGGGTCAGTGCACGGGCAATGACGGGAAGCACCTAGTGCACAAGGGGTTTCCGGAAAACCCGTGCCGCCTATCGGTAATTCCACCGGCCCACGAATGCGGGGAGCATCGCGCGATTTGTCGAATTGTCGAAACGGGGTAACCCGTACGGGTTATAACATGCGCGCCGGCCGGCCGGCGGTTTCACCGATAGACCGTCAGGTCTGCCGCTCCCGCGCGGCCAGCCGGGCCAGCATCGCGTTGTACGCCGCCAGCGCCGCCTCGTCCCGGTCCACGTCGCCGCCGGCCAGCGCCGGATCCGCGCCCGCGCTCTCGGCCAGCGCCGCGCGCCGCGCCGACTCCAGCCAGCGGCCGGCCGTACCCGCCTCCGGGCGGCGGTCGGACAGCCAGCGGGCGGCGATCACGATCATCATGACCACCATCAGCCCGTCGCCGCCGATCCACATCACCGCGGCGCCGCCGTGCAGGTCCTCCAGCGGGCTCGGCCCGAAGCTGCGGTGCGGCGCCGCGTACGCCGCCCAGGGCACCGCGGCGGTCTGCAGCAGCACCACCCCGACCAGGGTGTCGGCGGACATGGCGATGAACTGGAGGAACAGCCGCAGCGGGTGCGGCAGGTCCCACGCCGACGGCTCGTCGGTCAGCGTCTGGGAGAAGAACAGGTACCCCGACAGCAGGTACGCCGCGCTCTCCACGAAGGCCAGCCACGGGTGCTCCATCATCGCCTGCATGAAGCCGGACAGGTGCACGCCGATCACGACGAGCACGTAGCAGCCCAGCGTCACCAGCGGGTTGGTGAGCACCCGCACCGGCCGGGAGCGCAGCACCGCGCGGGCCCGCAGCCGGCGCCGCCCGCGGCTGGCCCGCAGCAGCAGCGTCACCGGATACCCCATGGCCAGCAGCCACGGCGCCAGCATGATCAGCATCAGGTGCTTGATCATGTGCACCCAGAACAGCACGTCCCCGTACGCCGCCACGCTGCCGTCGACGGCGGCCACCACGACCGCCACGCCGGCCACGAACGACACCGTGCGCCACCACGGCCAGCGCCGCCGGGGATGACGCCGGTTCAGCGCGCGTACGCCCTCGACGTAGGCGAACACCGCGGCGACCGCGCAGGCCAGCAGCACCGGGTGCAGGTGCCAGGTGGTGAACACCGTGGCCCAGCCCGGCGGGTCGAGCGTCGTCGTGTGCGGCATCGACCGCCAGGGTAGTTTCAGGCCAGCGCGGCGTACGCGGCGGCCCGGATGTCGGCGTGCACGGCCGGCGGCTCCGGCGACTCGAACATCCGCTGGGTGAGGACGATGACCACCAGGCCGGGGCCGGGGTCGACCAGCCAGCTGCTGCCCAGGCCGCCGTCCCAGCCGTACGCGCCGCTGTCCAGGACCTGCTGGCCGAAGCCCCACGAGCGGCCGGCGAAGAAGTCCGGCCCGAGGCCGCCGCGCGCCTTCTGCGCGGCGGTGAGCTGGTCGGTGGTCATCGCCCGCACCAGGTCGGCGGGCAGCACCGGGTCGCCGCCGCGCAGCAGCATCGCGGCGAAGGCGTACAGGTCGTCCACTGTGGACACCAGGCCGGCGGAGGCGTCCCCGAGGGCGGGCGGCCTGCTCCAGTCGCCGCCCGGTGGGTCCAGCAGCGCCAGGCCCTCCGGCCGCGGCGCGTACAGCGTGGCGAGCCGGCTGGTGTCGCTGGCGTGGAACGCGGTGTCGCGCATGCCCAGCGGCTCGAACAGCCTGCCGCGCATGACCTCGACCAGCGGCTGGCCGGCGGCCCGGGCCAGCAGCACGCCGAGCACCTGGGTGCCGGTGTTGTACAGCCAGCGCTCCCCCGGCTGGGCCAGCAGCGGCAGCGAGCCGAGGTTGGCGATCCAGGTGTCCGGGTCGGGCGCGGTGGCCGGGTCCGGCGGCCCGATGGTGGTCAGCCGCAGCTCCCGCTCGGCGGCCACGACCGGCCACGGCTCCGGCGCGGTGAACATCTCCAGCATCATGCCGAAGCCGAAGGTGAAGGTGAGCAGGTCGCGCGCGGTGATGGGCCGGTCGGCCGGCACCGTGTCGGTCAGCGGCCCGCTCGGCTCGCGCAGCACCTGGCGGTCGGCCAGCTCCGGCAGCAGCCGGTCCACCGGCTCGTCCAGGTCGAGCAGGCCCTCCTGGACCAGCGCCAGCGTGGTCGCCGCGGTGATCGGCTTGGTGGTGGAGGCGATCCGGAACACCGAGTCGCGCCGCACCGGCGGCCC
>Ga0081455_10004769_pt1 | contig 15062 bp, 11 predicted proteins | sample TabmetS3T2R1_FD_70207 | JGI IMG/M metagenome (GOLD analysis project Ga0081455, IMG submission 70207) | Tabebuia heterophylla rhizosphere microbial communities from the University of Puerto Rico - S3T2R1 | ecosystem: Host-associated > Plants > Roots > Rhizosphere ... | reverse complement strand
GAGCCAGTCCGGGCGCGCCTCGAAGTCGCGCGAGTAGCGCGCGCGCCCCGAGTACCAGCGGATCGCCGGGTCCGACGACTGCGTCCACGAAACGAGCGCCGGCAACGTCATGGCCTCGGGTGCGCCGCGTTCGTCGAGAAATTCGAGCTTCCACGGGCCGTCGAGCTTCGCGAGATGGCCGCGAATATCGTTGATGACCTTGTTCTCGATTCCGCGCACCGAGTAGCGCGCATTCGCCGTTCCACGGAATACGACGAACCGTGATTCATACGGATCGAGCAGGATCTCGACGAGGGTGCCGTCATCGAGCGGTGCGTAGATCGCGTCGGCGCGCGCTCCCGTCACCGCGTCCCATGTCTCGACGTGACGATCCCGGACGCGGAAGCGCGCGAGATCACGGGTGCCCTTCGCGCTCTGGTTGGTGACGAAGTAGATATCTGCATCGGCGGTCGCACGATGCGTCCACAGCAGCGTGCTGTGCGCGGGCAACGCGACGTCGGGAGCGACGCCTGCCTCGTGCAGTGCCTTTGCCACGTCGGCATTCGCATCGATGACGAGCACGCCCTGCGCGGTGAGCGCTCGCAGCTTGTCGCGCAGTGCGCCGGCCTGGATGCGCGAGTCCGCGGGTTTCACGAGCGCGCGGTAGCTCGCGCCGGAATCGAGCACGAGCCGGCCGTCACGCGCCTGCGCGCGCAGCAGCAGTTCCGCATCGATGAAGTCGAAGTCGAAACCCGCGGGGCGCTGCGCGTCACGCGTCATCGCGGGCACTTCATCACCGACGAATACCGCAACGTCCGCGACCGATTTTCCGGACTGCAGCAGCTGCGACGTGCGCGCGAGATAGTCGGTCCACGCGACGGCATCCTCCGCCCAGGTCTCGTTGCGCGTGAAATGCTGGCCGTATTGCCGCAGCGTGATGCCGGGTTTGCGGTCGACGAACGGCTGATGCGCGGAGGTGTGCATGACGATGCGGTTCACACCCTCCGCGAAGAAGCGGTCGACGATGCGGCGCCATTCGCGCGGCCCCTGCGCGAACGGCGCTTCGCCACGCGTCGTCAATGCCTCCGCCGCGACGATCCGCTTGCCATAGGTGTGCGCAGCGGATGCGGCTTCGCGGATGTCCGCGACGTGGTCGGGATCCGGTTGCGTGCCCTCGGGGTAGTACCAGTACTCGCCCATCGGAACGTCGACCCGGCCCTTCGCCTGCAGTCCGTCGATGTTCGTCGGCGAGCCCGTACCCGCGGCTTCGGACCACGTGTGCATGCCGTTCGCGTGTGCCACCTCGCTCAGCACGGCGTAGTGCGAGTCGGCGAGCAGGTCCGCGATCGTGCGGCGGAAATCCGCGAGCACGCGTTCGCTGCGCGCGACGTTGCCGACGATGCGGCCCGTGAGCACGGGGAGCCAGGGCGTGAGGTCGTATCCGCGGCGCTTGCGGAATTCGGCGAGCATGGCGGGCGTCCAGTTCTGCTGCCCGGCCTCCCAACTATCCGTGAGCGCGACGCCGAGCGGGCCGGGGTCTCCGGTAGTGAGCCCGAGCGCGCGCCGATAGCGACCGTAGAAGCTCGTTGCGAAGCGGCGCACGGCTTGCGCGTCGAGCTTGTCGACTTCGAAGCCGCGGCTCTCGGGTGTCGCGGGCACCGTCATGCGATCCGTCAGCGACCATCCGAATGTCACGACGACCCATCGGCCGTTACGTGGCGACCAATCGAGCGCGCTGCCCACGTCATCGACTTTCACATGCTCCGTGACGTCGACGATGTCGTCTGGATCGATCGCGGTTCCGACCTCGTCTGCCTGCGGCGAGGACTGAGCGGCGAGCACTCCGAACCCGGCCTTCTCCTCGAAGCGGTCGATGCGTGCGCCAGCGTCGAAGCGCGCTTCGGTCAGTTCGAGCGGCGCCTCGAGATCAGTGAAGCGAACGCGCCATACGCGAGCCGACTCATTCAAGGTAAAGGTGTGGACCGGGGCGGATTGTGCGGCTGGCGCAGGGAGATCGATGACGGCGTGGAACGACACCCCGTCATCGCTTCCCTCGATGGCGCCCTTTGGCCACGAACCCGCGACCGCGAGCGTCAGCGAACGCAGTCGCGTCCCGGGTGATGGCGTGGCGGTGAAGGAAGCCGACCCGTTCGCGTCCGGAGGTAGTTTGACCGAGACCAGGTAATTCCCGTCCGTGAGAGTGCTCGCCCCGTCGATGCCGCGAAGCACCGGCGGCGGCGATTCGGTTTGTTCGGCGTCGGGCAGGCGATAGGCCATCACCGCGATCGCTCCATGAAGGTCCGGCGTGGCGGTGTTGTAGTCGAGAAAGTCTTGAAACGCCCCAGGGGTGACCGGCCGCGCCGCGATTACGACAGGCCGAGGAAACGGCGCGGTCAGAACGGTCTCGGCCCACACGAGCTTCTTCATGCCGTCGGTAGGCGCCACTTCGGGACCACCGCTCACGCTCCAGCCACCGCTCGACTGCGCGCCGAGCACGAGCCCGAGCTTCCGTGCTTCATCGCCCGCGACGCGCACCGCCTCTTGCCACTCGGGCGTGCCGAAGCCCACGCGCTTGTCGACGAACTGAGGCACGGGCGGCGAGCGGAAGCCGATATCGAACATCAGCGCGCCGGCGATGCCCGCGCGTTGCATCCATTGCAGATCGAGCCGGATGCCTTCGGGAGTCACGTTGCCATTCACCCACTGCCAGAACACGAGCGGCCGTGCGTCGGGCGAGGGCTTCGCGAACGAATCGGCGAGCGCGTCCGGCGCCGCGCGCGCAAACGATCCGAGCGTGAGGGACGCGCCGAGCGCGAGTCGCGCGATGGCCGCGTGCGACGTCTTCACGGGGCGACGTTCACGATCACGCGCCGGTAGCGCGTGAGTGACGGCGTTCCGTCGTCCGTCACGGCGACGATGAAATGCATGGAGCCCGCGTGCAGGAAGTTTTTCGGCACGACGAACGCGGCAGCACTTTCGTTCTCGTGCTCGATCGCGACCGGCGCGCCCGAGCGACCCGTCGCGACCACGAGCGAGCCTGCTTCGCCGTAGTAGAACCAGTGGAACGCGAGCGCATTGCCGTCGGGATCGCTCGCGCTCGCGCGCAAGGTCACCCGGTCTCCCGCTTTGGCGTCGAGCATCGCAGGCTGCTCGAGCTGCGCGGCGGGCGGATGATTCGCCTTCGCGAACGGCTGCACGGTCCAGTCCATGCGCGCCGCGAAATCGTGCTGGAACGCCTCGCGCCAGCGCCAGATTGTGGCGTGGTTGTCGGTGTACCAATGACCGTCGACGCCCAGGACCTCGTCGACGGCGTCGGTCCAGATCGGCCGCGTTTCGGGCGCGGCAAACCACTTCTGCATGCGCGGTAGATAGAGCTCGTAGCGTCCGCCCCAGCCGCCCCAGTCGGGGTGCTCGGGATCGGAGAGCCCGTTGCCGATGAGGTTGAGGAAGCTCGGCGTGTCGCCTTCCATCATGAATTTCGTGTGCGGATGCTGCGCGCCGAGCGGTCCCTTCGAGCGGATGTGCTCGTCGAGCCACGGATTGTCGACGAGCGAAAAGTCCGCGCCCTCGAAGCGGCCGTGGAAGCGGTCGCCCGAGATGCCGCTCCAGGTCGCGTAGTGATACGCGCCACCGGCGTGGAAGCCGGGGCTCACGATATAGAAGAGTCCCGGGAATTCGCGGCGGAGCCAGGGGCCCGAATCGTCCTGGTCCGAAATCGTGTAGACGCGCAGCCTCGCGACGAATTTTGCGAGCGCCGCGCGCGAGCGGGTCGCGCGCACGGTCCAGAGCGCCTGCGCGAGCACGTTCGGGCCGCCCCACACCGTGACCCACAGCGGACGCGCATCGTCACGGTCCGCTGCCGCGATCAACGCGCTCGAGCCCGGCGAATCGTGGCCGCGGCCGACGGCCTCCATTCCATAGGCGGGCACGCCTTCGTAGACGCGCTCGAGTAGTTGGGCGGCCGGCGGAAACCCGGGCTCGTGCTTCTCGAGGTTGTCGCGCACCTGCGCGTACGCGCCGATGATGTCGCGGATGCGCTGCGGCGCGATGCGGTCCCGCTGGTGGATGGATGTCGTCGCGACGATGCCTTCGACATCCCACTGGTTCGCGTACACGAGGAACCGCACGAGCGACATCGCGTCGTCGGGCTCGTTCTCGATGTCGGTGAGCACGAACACGCGCGCGCGCGCATGCGCGACGCCACACGCGAGGACCGCGAGGAAGATGAAGCGCCATGCACGAGCTGCCATGGCGCGACGATGACCTAACGACCGGCGCCGGGCAACCGCGTGTACGCGAGCGTGACGATGGCCGCGAGACCCCATTGCGCCGACGAGTTCGTCGAACCGCCCGGCATCTCGTCGACGGGGTTGAGCACCGCGGGCCCATCGATGCGCCGGGTCATGAACTCCTGCCGCCGCGAATAGCCGTTGTTGCCGTCCATGAATTCCTGCCATGCGCGCGCCGCGAGCGCGGCGTCATTGCGGCGGTGCGCCGCGAACGCCGTGAGCCGCGCGTGACCTTGTTGCAGGTTGAGCGGGCCGAGCGGCTTGCCCAGCGCCTTTGCCTGCTCTTCGGGCGTGGCGTTGTAGAGCTCGCAATACTGCAGCCAGGCCTTCTCGAATTCCGGAACCGCGAGCAGCTCGATGAGCTCCGAGCAGACCTCGGGCAGTCCGAAGGCCGCCGACAGGTGCGAGACGTTCACCTTGTCGTCCTTCGAGACGTCGAAGGCACCCGTGACGAGATTCAGGCGCTCGCCGCCCGTGAAGAAGCCGCGCGGCTGCGCGCCGATGCTCTTCATGCTCGCGAGCAGGCGATCGCGCATTTTCGGATCGCGCGTGCGCTCCCACTCGGTGAGCCACGCGCCCGCGAGCGATCCCCAGTCCGTGCCGAAGCCCAGGTATGCGAAGTCGCCGTTCGGATCTTCCTTCGGACGGTTCTGTGCCTCGGCGAGCTTGCGCGTGGGCTGGATCGTCCGCAGAGTGCGCGCGGCCTCGATCTGCTCGCGCAGCAGGTCGCCGACGCGTTCGTCGGCGGTGAGGTAGTAGTAGTAGCGGCGGTTCAGCGCCGTGCTGATGCGCAGTTGTTTGGCCGAGCAGCCCCAGTGCATGACGTTGTGCCGCGAGCCGAGCGGCGCGAAGGGCCCGAGGTGGTGCACGTCGACCTCGCCCGTGTGACGCGTCAACGCTTCGGCGAAGCGGAATGCGTCGGCGCGTCCCGTGCGCAGGAAGTAGAGCCACAGCCACAGGTCGGTCGACAGCTCGGAGTTGTCCCACGCGAAACCGCCGACGTCGTAGCGCCACGTATGGCGATCGAAGTCGTACGTGTGCATCACGTCGCCGTAATTCCAGAAGCCGTACCAGCCGCGCTCGTCCTGCTGGCCGCGATAGAAATCGAACAGGAAATCGAGATGCGTCTCGACGTCCGCGTGCTCGGGAGGCGTGTCGGCAGGGAGCGAGACGCCGTGGCCAAAGACGCCCGACTCCACGGAGGTCTGCGGCGTCGGCACGATCACGGCGGGCGAGCGCAACGCGTTCGCGAGCTGCGCGCATCGCTCGCGCGTCGGCGTCGCGGGCAGCACCCAGAGCATGAGCTCGCTCGTGCGCGCGACGCCTTTGGGCGTGCCGAACCCGGGCTCGTAGTCCTCGTACGTGATGTCGAGACCTTGGGTCTGCTTCTCGTACGTGTCCTGGCCGAGACCGTCGTGATAGAAGCGCAGGTCCATCGGCGGCGCGGACGGCGACCACAGCCACATCGTCACCGTTGCGACGTCCGTCGTCGCGTGGCGGATGTCGAGCTGCGCGGGATGGCTCTGCCAGAAATTGCGGATGCCGAACGCGACGCCGCCCGCGGGTCCACCCACGAAGCCCCAGCCGCCGGCGCGGTTGCCGCGACCGCTGTCGAGCCAGGCGTGTCCGTCGGCCGTGCGCTTCGTGATCGTGAACGAGTCGGCGTTGGGCTGGGACAGCGTCCAGTCGCCGAACGCGGGGATGTGATCGAGGAGGTTCGTCACCGCGGGCGAAATGCCGGTTGCGGCGTTGCCGTCGATCTGCGCCTTGCGCGCGGCAGCGCCCGCATCGCGACGCAGACCCGTGAGTGTGCGCACGGCCTCGCCGAACACGCCGTCGTTCGCACCGGCGAAGCGCACGTGGCGGTCATGCAGCGCGGAGGATAGCGGCGTCGAGAACGACAGCCCGATGCCGCGGATGAAGTCCCGCGCTTCGTCGCCGTCGAACACGAGGGTATGCAGCGCGCGGATCGCGTCGCTGCCGGCGTAGAAGTAGAGCCGCAGCGTGAACGGCAGCCACGCGCGGCCGCCGCCCGAGTGTTTGCCCGTGATCTTCACGACCGCGCGCGCGGGACCGCGCTGCTCGACGGCGACGCCGTCGATCGCGCCCTCGAAGACTTCCTGCGTGAACGTGCCGGCGTCGCTCGACGCGCCGCGATCCTGGCGCAGGAGCACGAGCTTGCCATCGCGCGCGCGCTCCTGGCCGTCCTGCGTTATCGACCGGATCAGCACATCGCCGCGCTTCGCGATGCGGCACACGAAGCGGCCGGTATCGATCTCGAGCGCGTCCGGCGACTCCTTCACCGCGACACTCGCGGGTAGTTTGGCCGCGACGCGCTGCGCGACGACCTCGAACGGCCCGTCGCCGGCGTCGGCACCCGGCGCGAGCGCATGTGCGGTCCACTTGAGCGTGCCGTCCGGCCAGAAGGCGAGGGGCCAGCTCTGCAGCGGTACCGATTTTCCAGCCGCATCGCGCAGTGCGAATTCCTTCGCGCGCTGGGTGCCGCGCGGCCACGGCACGCCCCAAGTCACGCCCTGCGGGACCGCGGGAGCTTTGCCATCGAGCCAGCCGACCCAGGCACCGGCGCCCGGATTGCGCGCCGTCCGGGTGGGTTCGGATGCGAGACCGCTGGCCGCGGACAGCACGACTGGAGCTGCGGCGGACGTGGTCAGAAATTGCCGCCGCGAAATGCGCTGCTTCATGGGGCTCCCCTCGGTTTTGACCGAATATGCACGAACATGATCGGAGCTGCAAAAAGTGGGGCCCCGTACGTGCCCCGGATATGTCAAATGAACGAGTCGTTTAACACTGGCGGCAGGACCGGGAGCCGCGTCACGTCGGGTGCCCCGAGATTCTGTAACCCTGCGCGCCGAGGGAGTCGTTCGAGAAATTCCGGGAATGGAGCCGAGACCGTCCACGTTGGCCGCATCGTCGTCAGATACGGGCCAGACCACCATTCGTGCGTCTGTGCTCAACGAGCAGGTCATTGAAGTCGCGCCGGGCTGGGTTGCCACGCTCGAACGGGCGCTGCCGCACGCGCGTTACCGCGCGCTCGCGCTCTATGACGCGCGCGGCGAAGTGCTCCATTGCACCTCCACCGATTTCGGCATCGAGTTCCGCCAGGCGCTGAACGACGCGCTCGACGCGTTCGTGCTCGGCGCGGCGCGCGAGTCGCGCTTCCTGCGCGGCGAAGGTTCGCGCACGGCGGTCATGCTGGCGCTGCGCGATCTGCATTCGGCGCTGCAGGGCGTGTGCCTGATCGTCGTCGAGGACACGCCGCCCGAAGACGAAGATCCTGCGGCGCGATTCCTCACGCCCGCGGTCCAGACCATCCTCGCGGACATCGCATCGGAAGTCGCGCAGACGCTCCACGCGATGCCGGCGACGAAACCCGCGAAGCCGCGCGCGCCCGTGCCGCTGCCGCTCGAAGCCGTCTACGCGCAGATCCGCAACCAGGAAGTGGTGCTGCGCGTGCAGCAGCTCGTGCGGCTGCGCAAGGCCGAAGGCGTGCGCCGCTTCGAGGTGCTGCTGCGGCACATGGTCGATGGCGAAGAGACCTCGCCCGAGCGAGTGATGCAGACCGCGGCGAATCACGGCCTGTCGTCGATGATCGACCGGCGCGTGGTCGGCGAGCTCATCGCGTGGCTGCATCGGAATGCGCCCTCGTGGAAGAAAGATCCGCCTGCGTTCTCGGTGAACCTCTCGGACGCCGCGGTCATCGAGCCGCACTTCATCAGTTTCGTCGAGAACTGCCTGCACAAGGCGCAGCTGCCGCCGGGGCTCGTCGGCGTGGAGTTCTCCGAGCGCGTGTGCCTCACGCACGCGGAGCAGGTCATGCCCGCGCTCGACGTGTTCGCGAAGATCGGCGTGCCCGTCGCGATCGACGACTTCAACGTCGTGGGTGCGGGCATGCCGCTGCTCGAGCATCCGGCAATCCGCCTGCTCAAGATCGACGCGGAGCTCACGACGAATGCGCTCCAGCACCGGCTCACGCAGGCTCGCGTCGTCGGCCTCGTCCAGACCGCGAAGGTCATGGGGTTGCAGACCGTCGCCAAACGCGTACTCGGCGGCGACCACACGAACTGGCTCACCGCGCTCGGCGTCGACTTCGTGCAGAGCTTCGAAGTCTCGCCGCCCGTGGCACTCGATTCGCTGCTCGCTCCGGCTCCTGCCGGTCCGCAGGCCTGAATCTCCGTGAATCCGACAGGCCGCCGCGCCGCGCGGCGGTAGGCGGTCGTGCGCCCCGCGCGGTCCAATGCGTACATGCAACAGGCGACCGTCCAGAAGTCCTCGCGCCATCGGCGGCGCGGTTACGTACACGCGGGCGAGCTCGAGATGTACTACGAGATCGGCGGCATGGGCTTCCCGCTGCTGCTCCTGCATGGCGGCTTCTCGACGATCGAGACGTCGTTCGCCGCGCTGCGTGAGCCGCTGCGCGATCAGCACGATGTCATCGCGTTCGAACAGCAGGGTCACGGACACACGGCCGACGTCGACCGGCCGCTGTCATACGCGCAGATGGTCGATGACACGGCCGAAGCGCTCGCCCAACTGCGCGTGGACCGCGCCGACGTGTTCGGCTGGAGCGATGGCGGCATCGTCGCGCTGGGGCTCGCGCTCGCGGCGCCCGATCTCGTGCGCCGCGTCGCCATCATCGGCGCCGGGTCCGGGCCCGAAGCGGAAGCGCCCGGCTTTCGCGAGCGGATGCGCAACGTTTCCCCAGACAACGAAAATCTCGCGGCGTTTCGCGAGCACTACGAGAAGGTCGCGCCGGATCCGGCGGGCTGGCCAGCGCTAGTCGCGAAAGTGCGCGACAACTATCTCGACTTCCGCGGCTGGGACGAATCGCGTCTGCGCACGCTCGCCGCGCCGCTCATGGTCATGCTCGGCGACCGGGACATCGTCACGCTCGAGCACGCGGTGAAACTGCAGCGGATCGTCCCGCACGGCCGGCTCGCCGTGCTGCCGGGTTGCGATCACTCCGCGCCGGTCACGCGTCCCGACTGGGTCGCGTCGATGCTCCTCGACTTCTTCGGGGATTGACGCCGGAATGAAGAACGCCGGCCCGGGGCCGGCGTTCGAGTCGATCCGGAATCCGGAGGCACTAACTACCGAGCGGTGTAGGCGTCCATCATGAGGCCCGTGCCGCCGCGCGAGACGTGCGCGACGACGGCGGTGCGGCGATGCAGCTTCGTCACGGCGCCGAGGTTGATCGCGAACGCGAGCTCGACCTGCTGGCCCTTGCGCAGTCCGAGGTTCGTCGTTTCGACGAACACACCGGTCGCGGACAGGTTGATCGCACGGCAGAGTTTCTTTCGGCCCGTCGGGGTGGTGATGTACACCGTCGTCCGAGCACGGTGGCGCGTATGCAATCTGCGCTCGACCGACTGGATCCCCGCTGTTGTCGTTTTGCTCATCAGGCTCTCCTGCCGAGGATTATTGCCTTGCGAGACGGCCGTTTTGATTGGAACTGAACTTAATGGGTTTCGCAAAAAATTTCATTGTTCACGGTTTACGACTCAGGTTGGGTGGCGTCAGCCACCCGAAGCCGGATGAACACGGGGCAGTGGTCTGACAACTTGCGGCGCAGCGCGTCCCTGGGTCGGTAAAGCTCGCGTCCGAACGAATCCCTGACGAGCCCGCGCGCCATGTCGCGTCCGAGCAGGATGTAATCGATGTAGCCGCTGAAGGTCTGGGCGGGACTGCAGTTTTCGAATCCCTGTCCTTCGGCCGTGTTGACAAGGTCCGCGGCGGGCGGATTGCCATCGTCGATGTCGCTCCACACGGCGACACCGGCCGGCTCCCGGCGCAGATCGCGGTTGAAATCGCCGAGCACTGCGAAGGGCTTATGTTCGGCGGCACGTGCGTCGATCCAGCTCTCGAGTGCCGGCACCTGCCGCCGCAGCTCCTGGCAAGCGGGTTTGCCCGAATCCAGGGGATCGCGAGCACAGCCCGATTTGAGATGCACCGACAGCAGTTTCAGCTCGCGTGGCGAACCGGGAAAAAGTCTCACTTCGACGCCGCGGCGCACGTCGTCCGCGAGCGAGAGCCCCATGAGCTCGGGACCGCATGCGAAGGGAATCCCGCGGCGGATCGCGAAGCCGTTGTTCTGAACCGCTGCGCGGGTCGAGAAGCAGAAGTCATACCCCGGGAAGAGCAGCCGCGCCGCCTCCGCGCCATCGACTTCCTGCAATGCAACGACGTCGGCATCGAGCTCGCGCGCATAACGCTGCATCGTCGCGATGTCCTCGCCGCTGCGGCGATTCTCGCGGGCGACATCGCAAGGAATGGAACGGCGCGAGGAATCGCGCGGCACGTCGGGCTGCGTGCAGGAAGGCGTGAGCGCCCACAGCGTCGCGGGTGTCATGAACCATTCGAGATTCCACGTCGCGAGCTTGAGCTCGTCGGAAGTTGCGGCGTGGCTCGCCGCCGCGACGAGCAACAGGCCGGCGAGGCCGGCGGTGAGACGGTTCATGCGCGCGACTATCTCATGACGCCGGCATGACGTCGGCGAGGCCCGCGCATGGATGTTTGTCGCCCGGCGACCCGCGACCTTGCAAACCCGTGCCGCGGAATCCATATTGCACCGGCGCCGCGGGCGCGTACTGGGAGTCACACATGCTTGGTTTCTGGGTCCTGTTGGGCGTCATCGTCCTCGCGATCTTCTTCATCATCTCGATCTACAACCGCCTCGTCGGCGCGCGCAACGGTTACAAGAACGCGTTCGCTCAGATCGATGTGCAGCTCTCGCGCCGGTACGACCTCATCCCGAATCTCGTCGAGACGGTGAAGGGCTACATGAAGCACGAGCGCGAGACGCTCGAAGCCGTCATCCAGGCGCGCAACTCCGCGGTGTCCGGCCTCAAAGCCGCGTCCGCGAACCCCGGCGATGCCGCGGCGATGACCGCGCTCTCGGGTGCGGAGACACAGCTCGGTGCGTCGCTCGGCCGGTTGTTTGCGTTGGCCGAGGCGTATCCCGATCTCAAGGCGAACCAGAACATGATGCAGCTCTCCGAGGAGCTCACGTCCACGGAGAACAAGGTCGCGTTCGCACGCCAGGCATACAACGACGCCGTCATGGGCTACAACAACCAGCGCGAGATGTTTCCCGGCAGCGTCATCGCGGGCATGTTCAATTTCACGCCCGCGCAGCTGCTCGAGATCAGCAAACCCGAAGCGCGCGAAGCGCCGAAGGTGAGCTTCACCTGACTGTCCGTCGTTAAATCGAGTCGATGGATTTCTTCGCCCGCCAGGAGCAGGCGCGCCGTACGACGCGCTGGCTCGTGATCGCGTTCATCCTGTCGATCGCCGCGATCATCGCGGTCGTCGACGTCGACGTCGAGCTCGCACCACGCGCACTGCGTCACGCCGCGGCCGCCGCCCGGGACGCGTCCCGCAGGACCCTACGGCACGCAACGCACGGCAAGCGGGGGACGACCCGAAGACTGCGCCACCTTGTCCTGAGGAATGCTCGGGCACAACCTCTGCTGGCGCTCCGGCTGGCTACCCGCCCCCGCGTTGCCACCTGGTACGACGGGCACCAGTAGCTTAGTGGTCGTCTTCCCAAGTTCGTTGACTGATTGGAGGTCACGCCGCGAGCTGGAGCGTGGGCGTGGGCTGGTCGAGCCGGTCGAGCACTCGATGGAGGTCCTTGCGGGTGAACTTCCACTCGAAGGGCTGCGCGATCTGCTCGTAGTGGCGCCCGAACGCCAGCAGCGCCTGCTCGAGCGTGTCGAGGTCGGGGAAGTTGTTGGGTTGCAGGACCTTGCGTTGCGCGACGGAGAAGTAGACCTCTGCCTGGTTGAGCCAGCTGGCGTGCACCGGCGTGTGCACCAGGATCAGGTTCGGCCAGGCGCCCTGGAGGCGGTCGATCGAGCGCTGGCCGCGGTGCGCGGAGCCGTTGTCGACGACCAAGAACACGCGCTGCGCCTTGCTGTAGGGCTCGACGCTCATCAACTGCTCGACCAGCTGGTCAAACGGCTCGATCCCGTCCTTGGGCGCGCAGCGATCGAACAGCTTGGCGCGGCGCACGTCCCACGCGGCCAGGTAGCAGAGCGCCCCCTTGCGCTCGTACTCGTGCTCGACCAGTTGCCCGTCGCCACCGGGCTGCGCGGGCTGGCTGGGATGCTTGCGCGCGCGAGCCTGGATCGATGGCTTCTCATCCGCGCACACGACGAAGTCGCCGGGCTCCAGCAGCTGCCCGTCCCAGCGGCCCTCGTAGAGGTCGAGGATCCGGCCGGCCTTCTCGGCGAACTGCGGGTCGCGCGGGAAGATCCACGAGCGGTAGTTCCACGGGCGGATCGCGTCCTCTCTGAGCCAGCGCCAGACCGTGACCGCCGCGATCGTCGCGACGATCCCGCGCTTGACCGCCTCGCGCGCCAGCTCAGCGCTCGACCAGCGCGAGAGCGGGACGCCCTGCTCCGCCGGCAGCTCGCACGCCAGCGCCTTGACCTCGGCCACCTGCGCCGGGGGAAAAACGCCGCGGCCGACCCGGCCGAGGTCTCTCCTCAAGCCCCTGCAACCCCTCCTCGCAGAAGCGTCTTCGCCAGCCCGACACCGCTTGGCGCGACTGATCAAGGCGCCGCGCGATCTCGGCGTTCGACATCCCCTCGGCCGCATACAGAATCGCCTTGGCACGAACGACGTCCCGATGCGGCCCCGAGTAGGCCGCCGCGCGGCGCTCAAGCTCGCGCCGCTGCTCGTCGCTCAAGACCACCTCGTATGGCGACCTGCCCGCCATCGCCCACAAGGTTCGCCGTCGCGGCGGACACCCCTTCAAGTATCCGCCGCGTACTTACGAGGACGACCACTAAGCGATGATGATGCCCGCCCTCGCAGCGCTTATCGCTTCTGGGATCGTGCTCCCTCACCTGCTGCGCCTCGAGCGCGTGGCGCCGGTCGCTGGCGCGGTCTTGTGGGGATGCTCGCTTGCGCTGCGCGCGCTGGCGGGCCTCTTTGTGGCGCTGTACATCGTCTTCTTCCTCCCGGCCACTGAGACGTTCGGCGCGCTGACCCATTGGTGCCTGCACGTCGTCGTCCCGCTCGTGACTGCGCACGTGGGTCTCAGCGGCCACCGCCTCGGCGACGCCCTCCAGCCGTACGACCTCGTACGCCGTGCCGCCCGCGGTCCCGGCCAGCTCCGCCGGAGTGGTCAGACCGTCCGGCGCGTACCCGGTGTCCACGCAGAACACGCCGGTCCCCGCGGCTGCGAGGAAACGGCGGTGCACCTCGCGCCATCCCAGTTCGGACCGCCGAGCCAGGTACTCCTCGGCCGGCGCGTGACGCGGCAGGTCCAGCAGGGGAGCGCAGTGGCGGCGGACGGCCAGGCCGACCGGGCTGTCGAAGGGCGAGACGCCCGGCCATGCCTCGCCCTCGGTGATCAGTGACGCGAAACGGTCGGCGTCCAGGTCGGCGGTGACGACCCCGTGGCAGTGGTGGTCCACCAACTCCAGTGCGCCGAGCGCCTCTTGGACCGGGCCGCTCATCTCAGTACTTCCAGCGGTAGGCCGCCGCCACCCGTTCGTCGTCGTGCCCGTCGACCGCCGCGATCTCTCCCTGCCGTACGGCGATCACGGCGTCCGCGAGGACCGGCCCGAGGGCGGCACGCAGCCGTTCGTCCTTGCGGAACTCCTCGACGGCTTCGGTGAGCGAGGTGGGCAGTCGGCGCACTCCGCGGGCCGCCGCCTCCGTCTCGCCCAGGCGGGCCGGGTCGCCGGTGATCTCCTCGGGCAGTGGTGCGGACGAGGACAGGCCGTCGAGCCCGGCCGCGATCACGCAGCCGAGGGCGAGATACGGGTTGGCGGCCAGGTCGACCGGCTTGACCTCCAGGTTGGCGGCCTGGTCGCGCAGGCCCGCGGTGCCCGTGACGACCCGGACCGCGGCCTCGCGGGTCTCCCGGCCCCAGCAGGTGAACACCCCCGCCCACTGGGAGGGTTTGAGCCGCAGATGGCTCGCCGGGCTGGGCGCGGTGACGGCGGTGAGGGCCGGGAGGTGGCCGAGCACCCCGGCCGCGAAGGACTCGGCGTCGGCCGTCATGCCGTAGCGGCCCTTGCCGCCCGAGTGCAGGTTGAGGCCGCCGCGCCAGGCGGAGAGGTGGATGTGGCCGCCGTTGCCGACGCCCTCGGCGAAGACGGCCGGGGAGAAGGAGACCACGAGCCCGTGGCGCCGGGCCACGGCCCGGATCGTCTGCCGCACCAGCACGCTGCGGTCGGCCGCCGCCACCGGGTCCAGGGCGCCGACCGAGATCTCGAACTGCCCGGCCGCGTACTCGGGATGGAGCTGCTCGACGTCCACGCCCTGTGCGGCGAAGGCGGCCAGCAGGTCGGCGGTGTAGTCGCCGGCCTCGATCTGCCGGGTGGCGCTGTACGCGGGCCCGGTGGTGGCGGGCACGAACTCCCCGCCCTCCGTGGGCCCTTGGCCGATCGACCACTCCACCTCGACGGCGGCCCGGAACGTCAGGCCGTGCCGCTCGGCGGCCTGGGAGACGATCCGGCGCAGCGCCGTGCGACTGCAGCCGGGGTGCGGCTCGCCCTCCTGGGTGATGCGGTCGACGGGCAGGTCGCTGAGCTCGGCCGCCGTGCGGATCGCAGCCGCCCCGGGGCCCTCGTAGACGCAGACCATCGTCCGCCTGTCCTCGCTGAGGTACGAGTGGAGCCAGGTGACGCCGACATCGGCGTTCCCTGAGACGACCCGGCCGAATGTTTCGGCACCTGCCCTGTCGGCCGAGACCGCCAGTCCGCCCGGGAACGTTCGCTCTACGAGATACCGCGGCACCGCTCACCTCCTTCGTGGTTG
>Ga0081455_10004768_pt1 | contig 15063 bp, 16 predicted proteins | sample TabmetS3T2R1_FD_70207 | JGI IMG/M metagenome (GOLD analysis project Ga0081455, IMG submission 70207) | Tabebuia heterophylla rhizosphere microbial communities from the University of Puerto Rico - S3T2R1 | ecosystem: Host-associated > Plants > Roots > Rhizosphere ... | reverse complement strand
GTGTGGATCCTGGGGGTCGCCTTCGTGAAGGTCGCGACGAGGTAAGGGGAGCCGGTGGCCGCAGAGACGTCGCAGATGCGTGAGCCCCAGCCGGAGACGGGCGTCGGCCAGGGGTTGCTGAAGGGGCTCAGCGTCACCCTGAACACCATGCTGCACCGGTCCGTGACGCGGCAGTACCCGCACGTCAAGCCCGACCTGCCCCCGCGGACCCGCGGTGTGATCGCGCTCAAGGAGGGCAACTGCACCGTCTGCTACAAGTGCTCGCGCGAGTGCCCCGACTGGTGCATCTACATCGACGCCCACAAGGAGACGCACGACCCCGCCGGCGGCGGGCGCGCACGCTCCGCGAAGATCCTCGACCGGTTCGCGATCGACTACGCCCTGTGTATGTACTGCGGGATCTGCGTCGAGGTGTGCCCGTTCGACGCCCTGTTCTGGAGCCCGGAGTTCGAGTACGCCACGTACGGTATCGATGAGCTCATCCACGAGAAAGAGCGACTGGAGGAGTGGACCTACACGGTCCTGCCTCCCCCCGCGCTCGAGGAGGGCGCGCAACCGGCGGCCGAGCTCGAGATCGAGCAGGTGCCGGAGGCATCGTGAGCGCCCAGGAATACGCCTTCATCGTGATGGCCGTGATCGGCGGCCTGTCGGCGATCGCCGTGGTCACGGCTCGCAACGTCGTGCACGCGGCGCTGTACCTCGTGGTCACGCTGCTCACGGTCGGCGGCGTCTACCTGCTGCTCGGCGCCGAGTTCGTCGCCTGGGTGCAGATCCTGATCTACGTCGGAGCGATCGTGATCCTGTTCCTGTTCGGCCTGATGCTCACGAAGGCGCCGATCGGGCGCGACACGCTCGACAACCAGCAGCGCTGGCTCGGAGCGATCGTCGCCGTAGGGGTGTTCGCGGGCCTCGTGTTCCTGATCCAGGCGGCGTTCCCGGTGCAGGACGCGGTGGCGTTCCAGACCTTCCAGGGAGACACGGGCTCGGTGGGCGACGCGCTGTTCTCGAGCTACGTCCTGCCGTTCGAGGCGGTCTCGTTCCTGCTGCTCGCGGCGTTGATCGGAGCGATCGTGCTCGCTCGGAAGGACGACGCGTGATCCGGCTTCCGCTCGTCCTGTTCTTCTCGACCCTGCTCTTCTCGGCCGGGGTCTACGGCGTGCTCGCCCGCAGGAACGCGGTGATGGTCCTCATGGCGATCGAGTTGATGCTGAACGCCGTCAACGTGAACCTGGTCGCGTTCTCGGCGTCCCTCGGCAAGCTCGGCGGCCAGGTGTTCGCACTGTTCGTGATCGCGGTGGCGGCGGCGGAGGTCGGTATCGGGCTCGCGATCGTCATCCTGCTGTTCCGCACGCGCGAGTCGATCAACGTCGACGAGGTGAACCTGCTCAGATGGTGACCTCGCTGCTTGCGCTCGCTCAGTCCGAACCTGTCGCCGAGGCCATCGGCTCCCCGAACTGGTTCGTCACGCACGCGTGGGTGATCGTGCTCCTGCCGCTCGTGTCGGCGGTCCTCACGCTGTTCTTCGGCAAGCGCACCCCGGGCGGGGGAGCGGCGTACGGCATCATCGCGGTCGGCGGCTCGCTCCTGCTGTCGCTGGGCGTCCTCGTGCATTTCATCCAGGGCGGGGGTCCCTACGAGGCATCGATCTCGTGGTTCACGGTCGGGCCGCTCCACCTGGAGCTGGGGATCCTGGTCGACGGCCTCACCGGGATCATGCTCGTCGTCGTCACGGCGGTCTCGGCCTCCGTGCACGTGTACTCCGTCGGCTACATGCACGGCGACTCCCGATACACATGGTTCTACGTCGTGCTGTCCCTGTTCACCGCCTCGATGCTCACGGTGGTCGTCTCGAACAACCTGATCCAGCTCCTCGTGGGCTGGGAGATCATGGGCGTGTGCTCCTACCTGCTCATCGGCCACTGGTGGGAGGTCAAGGAGAACTCCAACGCCGCCATCAAGGCGTTCATCACGACCAGGGTCGGCGACGTCCCGTTCATGTTCGGCATCATCGCGCTGATCGCGGCCACCGGGTTCACGACGACGAGCATCCACGGGGTCACCGAGGCGATCCAGGCTCCGGGGGTCTCGGCCCTGTTCGTCTCGATCGCCGCGATCCTGCTGTTCGGCGGAACCGTCGGGAAGTCCGCCCAGTTCCCGCTCCACGTATGGCTCCCCGATGCGATGGCGGGTCCCACCCCGGTGTCCGCATTGATCCACGCTGCCACGATGGTGGCGGCCGGCGTGTACCTGATCGGGCGGCTGTTCGAGATCTTCGTGTTCGCCGATCAGTGGGTGCTGACGACCGTCAGCATCATCGCGGCGATCACGACGCTCGGGGCGGCGCTGCTCGCGATCGTGCAGGACGACATCAAGCGTGTGCTTGCGTACTCGACGCTGTCGCAGCTCGCGTACATGGTCGCCGGTCTCTCGATGGGACCCGAAGGGTTGACGGCCGGGTTCTTCCATCTGTTCACGCATGCATTCTTCAAGGCATTGCTGTTCCTGGGCGCCGGCTCGGTGATCCACGCGGTGCACTCGAACAACATGAGCGACATGGGTGGCTTACGAAAACCGATGCCCGTGACGTTCTGGACGATGCTGATCGGCTCGCTCGCATTGGCAGGGATCATCCCGCTCGCCGGGTTCTGGTCGAAGGATGAGCTGCTCGTCGTGGCGAACGACACGGGGAACACGTGGCTGTTCTGGATCTTCCTGGTCACGGCCGTGATCACCGCGTTCTACACGGCACGCATGGTGCTGCTGACGTTCTTCGGGCGGTACCAGGGCGACGCGCATCCGCACGAGTCTCCGGTCTCGATGACGGGTCCGCTCGTGTTCCTCGCCGCCTGCACGCTCGGCGTGGGATTGCTCGGCGTTCCGCAGCTGGGGGCCGTGTTCGGCAAGTGGGTGTTCTTCGAAGCGATCCACGAAGCGACGTTCGTGCCCTGGATCGCGCTCTTGTCGACCGCGGCCGCGCTCCTGGGCCTGTTGGCCGGGTTCGCGCTGTATCGGGAGCGGCGCGCCACGGATCCACTGGAGGCACCGCTCGGACCGGTGTGGCGGCTGCTCTCGAACCGCTACTACATCGACGGGTTCTACATGCGGGCGATCGTCTATCCCATCCGGGATACCTGGTCGGCCGCGGTCTACTGGTTCAACCAGAACGTGCTGGACGGCATCGTGAATGGCGCGGCGGTGCTGGCTCGGGGCGCGGCGGCCATCGTGTCCTGGTTCGACCGGACGGTGATCGATGGCATCGTGAACGGGTCCGGCCGGACCGCAGGCCGGACCGGCAACGCGCTGAAGTACCTGCAGTCCGGCAACGTCCAGTGGTACGCCGTCGGGCTGTTCGTGGGCGTGATCGCCTTGACCATCGTGTTCATCAAGGTCGTGTGAGCCAAGGTCGTCCGAAGAGGAGCGTATCGGGGATGGAGGAGCCAACGATGTGGGAGCGACGGGCATGACGTGGCAGAACTCGGCCATCACGATCACCACCCTGCTGCCGGTCGCCGGTGCCCTGGTGATCGCCCTGATGCCGAAGGAGAAGGACCGCACGATCCGTCTCCTCGGGATCCTGTTCACAGGCGCCGCCCTGGTGCTCGCCGCGGCGATCGCGATCGGCTTCGACTACGGCAAGGCGGGACTGCAGTACGTGCTGAACGTCAGCTGGATCACGGTCATCGGTGCCAGGTACCACGTGGGGATCGACGGGATCTCGATGCCGCTCTACGTCTTGACGTTCCTGCTCTCGTTCCTGTGCGCGATCTACACGTGGCGGTTCGTGCCGGATCCCGGACGCACCCGGGCGTTCCTCGCGCTGATGCTGCTGCTCGAGACCGGCATGGCCGGCACGTTCATCGCGTTCGACCTGATCCTGTTCTTCGTGTTCTGGGAGCTGGTCCTGGTCCCGATGTACTTCCTGATCGGGATCTGGGGTTCATCGAACCGCGAGTACGCCGCGATCAAGTTCTTCCTCTACACGTTGCTCGGCTCGATCTTCATGCTGCTGGGGTTCCTGGCGATGTACTTCCAGGGTCCCGATCCGCACACGTTCGACATGGTTCGGCTCGAGGCGTTCGGGGCGTCGGGCGGGTTCAGCCACACGTTCCAGTTGATCGTCTTCGGCGCCGTGGCCCTGGGGTTCGCCGTGAAGGTGCCGATGTGGCCATTCCATACGTGGCTCCCCGACGCGCACACGGAGGCGCCGACCATCGGGTCGGTCCTGCTGGCCGGGATCATGCTGAAGATGGGGACGTACGGGTTCATCCGCATCGCGCTCCCGTTCATGCCGTACGGCGCGCAGAAGTACGCACCCTGGATCGGGGCGCTCGCCGCGATCGCGATCGTGTACGCCGCGCTCGCATGTCTCGCCCAGAAGGATCTGAAGCGGCTCATCGCGTTCAGCTCGGTCGGACACATGGGCTTCGTGATGCTCGGCATCGCCACGCTCACCGAGATCGGGATCCAGGCGGCCCTGTTCGGCATGGTTGCCCACGGCGTCATCACCGGCATGCTGTTCTTCTGCGTGGGGTCGATCTACGACCGCTACCACACCCGGCAGATCGCAGAGATCGGCGGGGGCATGTTCACGAACCTGCCGAAGATGGGCGGCATCTTCGCGTTCGTGGCGATCGCGTCGTTGGGCCTGCCCGGTCTCGCGGGGTTCTGGGGCGAGGTCATGGCCCTGCTGTCCTCCTTCAATCCGAGCCCGATCTTCCTGCCCGAGCACGTCGGGTTGTTCCGCGTGTTCATGGTCATGGGCGGCATCGGGACGGTGCTGACCGCGGGCTACTTCCTCTGGATGCTGCAGCGCGTGAACATGGGCACCTTGCCGGATCGATGGCGGGAGTCCGGGCTGCGGGACATCCTGGCCGTGGAGTGGGTGGCATGGGTGCCACTGCTGGTCCTGATCGTGGCGCTCGGTCTGTTCCCCCGGATCGTGTTCGGGATGACCGACGACGGCGTCCGAGGGCTGTTGGGGCTGTTCGGCGGGTGAGCGACGGCGGTCGGAGGGGGCTGAGCGAGGCGCGATGAACATCGACTACCACGCGCTGCTGCCGGAGTTCATCCTGTCCGGCACGATCCTGCTCGTCCTGGTGGTCGACGTCTTCCTGTCCGAGCGGCGGAAGTGGCTCGCCATGCCGATCGGGCTGGTCGGTGTGAGCGCGTCGCTGGTCGCGGTCCTGAGCCTGATCGGCAACGTCCCTCGGGTGTCGTTCGGCGGGACCTACGTCGTCGACAACTTCGCGCTGCTGTTCAAGGGCTTCTTCCTGATCGTGGCGATCGTGGTGCTCGCGCTGTCGCTCCGGTACTTCCGCGAGGGCGGCTTCTATCAGGGGGAGTACTACTTCCTGTTGCTCACCTCGTTCCTCGGGTGCGTGTTGATGCCGAGCTCCCGGGACCTGCTGCTGCTGTTCATCTCGCTCGAGCTGGTGTCGGCACCGGGCTTCCTGATGGCCGCCTTCCGCAAGGGCGACATCAAGTCGAACGAGGCCGGCGTGAAGTTCTTCATCATCGGCGTGCTTTCGACGGCCGTGATGTTGTTCGGGATGAGTCTGATCTACGGCGTCACCGGCGGGGCGACCCAGCTCAACGAGATCGCGGCGAAGCTGGGGACACTCTCGGGGGACCAGGAGACCCTCGCGCTCGCGGCGATCCTGTTCGTGGTGGTGGGCTTCGCGTTCAAGGTGAGCGCGTTCCCGTTCCAGTTCTGGGCGCCGGACACGTACGAGGGTGCGCCGGTGCCCGTCGCGGCGTTCCTCGCGGTCGCGTCGTCGGCGGCGGGATTCGCCGGCCTCCTGCAGCTGATGTTCGTCGCGTTCATCCACCAGCACGAGTTCTGGGTGCCGCTGTTCGCGTTCCTGTCGATCGCCACGATGTTCGTCGGGAACCTCGTGGCGCTGCAGCAGCGTCAGATCGTGCGGCTGCTCGCGTATTCGGGCATCGCGCAGGCCGGCTACATCCTGCTGACGTTCGCGCTCGTGACCGACGACGTCGCGTCGAACCACTCCGCGTTCTCGGCCGCCGTCGCCTACATCCTCATCTACGGGATCATGACCCTCGGCGCGTTCGCGGTGACCGTGGCGGTCAGCCGGCGGCATCCGTCGCTGTTGATCTCGGACTTCGCCGGGCTCGCGAAGACGGCCCCGGTGCTCGCCGTGGGCATGACCGTCTTCATGATCTCGCTCGCGGGGGTGCCGCCCACGGGCGGGTTCTGGGCGAAGATCCTGATCTTCCGGGCCGCGCTGGATCGCGGCGGCGCGCTCGGCCCGTGGCTGGCGGTGATCATGCTCGTGAACTCGGTCATCAGCATCGCCTACTACTTCGCGGTGCCGCGACAGATGATCTTCCGCGACGCGGAGGACGGGTCGCGGCTCCGGGTGCCGGCGTTGGTCACGGCGGTGGTGGCGGTGGCCATGGTCGCGCTGGTCGTGGTCTTCGTGATCCCCAACCCGTTCGCGCGGCTCGCGGATCTGTCCACGCTCGTCGGCGCCGGCTGAGGGCCCGCGCAGGCTCCTGAGAACTCCCTGAGAGTTCCAGGCTGGATCCTCCCGTTCACGGGCGCCGTGAGACCATGGTTCGTGAGGAGTGATGAGGAGATGACACCCGGCATCAACCGACTGAAGACGTGGGTCCTGATCGCGGCCCTCGGCGGCCTGTTCGTCCTGATCGGGGCCTGGATCGGCGGGCCCACCGGCGCGATCTGGGCGCTCGGGATCGGGCTCGCGTTCAACTTCGCGATGTACTGGTACTCGGACCGGATCGCGATCGCGACCACGCGATCTCGGCCCGTTACCGAAGAGCAGTACCCGCAGCTCTATCGGATCGTGCGTGAGCTCGCCGACGAGCGCCACATGCCGCTGCCGAAGATCTACGTCTCAGAGATGCAACAGCCCAACGCGTTCGCGACCGGCCGCAACCCCGAGCACGCGTCCGTGGCCGTCACGCAGGGGATCCTGCAGATCCTCGACGAGCGCGAGCTGCGTGGTGTGTTGGCGCACGAGCTGTCCCACGTCACGAACCGCGACATCCTGATCTCCTCGATCGCCGCAGCGATCGGCATGAGCATCACGTTCCTGGCCCGGTTCGCCCTGTTCTTCGGAGGCGACGACAACCGAGGCGGAGGTGGCCTCGGCATCCTGTTCGCGTGGATCCTCGCGCCGATCGCGGCCGCGATCATCCAGATGGCCGTGTCGCGCTCTCGCGAATATCAGGCCGACGAATCCGGCGCGTACCTGTCGCGCGATCCCGACGCGCTGGCGAGCGCGCTGCGCAAGCTCGAGTCGGCATCGAAGCAGGTACCGCCGCCGAGGAGCGTGAGTCCGGCCGAGGCGCACATGTTCATCGTGAACCCGATGGCCGCACTCAAGGGCAACGGTGGCTTCGGGAACCTGTTCTCGACCCACCCGCCTACCGCCCAGCGGATCCAGCGCCTGGAGGTCATCGCGCAGGAGCTCCGCGGCGGTTCTCCGATCGGAGGTGCGCCGACGCGTCCGGACCAGGAGCCGTTCCCCGGCTGAATGCAGCCTCGAACCGTCTGAGCGACGAGTTCAGCCCATGGTTCCGAGGACCGCGAGCACGTGGTCCATCGTCGTGCGGGGGTTGACGAAGCACAGGCGTGCCACCTTCTCGCCATGCCATGAGGTGGGTTGGACGAACGCGATCTGCGCCTCGAGGATCCGCCGCCACCAAGCTTCGTAGTCGGCCTCCGTCCACCCTCGCCGGCGGAACAGGATCACCGAGAGGTCCGGTTCCGTCACGAGCTCGAGGTCGTCGCGCCGGCGGATCTCGTCCGCCGCGTCGGTCGTGAGCTGCAGGACCCGCTCCACCGCCTCCCGGTACGCGTCGGTCCCGTACGTGGCGAGCGAGAACCAGAACGGGAGCCCGCGCGCTCGGCGGGTCAGGTGGTAAGCGAAGTCGGCCGGGTTCCACTCGCTCCAGGCGGCGTCGTCTTGGTTCACGGTGTCGAGATAGCTGGCCTCCTGCCGGAAGACGCCGCGAGCCCGTCGGGGCTCCCGATAGAGCAGTGCGCAGCAGTCGTAGGGGGCGAACAACCACTTGTGTGGATCGACGATGAACGAATCCGCCCGCTCGATCCCCTCGTACAGCCCCCGGACCGACGGCGCGGCGAGCCCGGCGCCGCCGTAGGCGCCGTCGACGTGCATCCACAGACCCCCGGCCTCGCAGACGCCCGCGACGCCGGCGAGGTCGTCGACCGTGCCGGCGTTCGTCGCCCCGGCGCTGGCGACCGCCGCGAACACGCTCGAGGCCTGGTCGGCCGGCAGTTCGGCGATCGCCCGGTGGAGCGCCGCCCCGGTCAGGCGCCCCCGGTCGTCGCCCTCGACCCGCAGCACCTCGACGTCCATCACCCGCGTCGCGGTCACGATCGACGAATGGGCGCTCTCGGCCAGCGCCACCTTCCAGCCGCTCGCCGGCCGCTCACCGAGGCGCGCGTGGGCCGCCGCCCGGGCGGCAACGAGCGCGGAGAGGTTGCCGGCCGATCCGCCCGAGACGAAGACGCCGCCCGCCGTCCCGGGGAACCCGGCCAGATCGGCCAACCATCGCAGCGCCTGGTCCTCCGCCCAGATCGCGCCGGCGCCGTCGATCCATCCGGCCGCGATCGTCGATGATGCCCCGACCACGAGGTCGAACAGCACGGACGCCTTGGTCGGCGCCGAGGGGACGAACGCCATCGACGACGGATGGTCGGTGGAGATCGTGGCGGGCGCCAGGACCTCGGCCCAGATCCGCAAGGCCTCCTCACCGCCGAGCCCCTCGGGCGTGATCGTCTCCCCGGCGCGTCGGGTCAGCTCCTCGCCGGAGGCCGATCCGTCGAGCGGCTGTGGGTTCGCGATGCGGTTGCGGGCGTAGGCCACGACCGCGCGCGAGAGGGCCTCGGTCTCGTCGGTATAGCGGTGCATGAGCTCCATCGGTGCCTCCGTGGCTGCCGCGTCGTGACCATCGGGACGAACGGGGGCCGGCTCCTGTCGGAGCCGGCCCCGAGGAGGGTACGGGGGGAGCTGACGGCTACGCCGTCAGCTCCTGGCAGAACGCCCCGAACGCCTCGACGTAGGTCTGGACGTCGTCCTCGGTGTGCTGCACCGAGACCGTCCATTGCTCCTCGTCGCCCGGCGTCATGAAGATCCCGCGGTTGACCATCCAGGGGTAGGACGCCCAGTAGATCTCGGGCACCGTCTCCAGGAAGTCCCGGTAGTTCGTCAGGGGCTCGGGGCGGTACGAGACGCATCCCTTCGCACCGAGATCGACGGTGTGAGCCGGGATGCCGCTGTCCTCGATCGCCCGGTCGCACCCCTCGGCCAGGAGCGTGCCGAGCTTGCCCAGGTGGTCGTATGCATCGCGCGTCAGGATCTGCGTGAGTGCAGCCAGACCGATCGCCGACGAGAGGGGGTTGCCGTTGAACGTGCCCTGCTGCGCGGCGCCTTTCGTGACGTGCGCCATCACATCGCCATCGCCACCGAACGCGCCGATCGTGGACCCACCCCCGATCGCCTTGGCCCACGCGGACAGGTGGGGCTGCACCCCGAACCGCTCGGCCGCGCCGCCGTACGCGATCGTGCCACCGCACTTGACCTCGTCGAAGATCAGCACGGCGCCGTGTCGGTCGCAGGAGTCCCGCAAGCCCTGGAGGTACCCGTCCTTCGGCACCACGATGCCGATGTTCATCATCACCGGCTCCAGGATCACCCCGGCGATCTTGCCGGGTTTGTCGGCGAACGCCTGCTCGACGGCGACGTTGTCGTTGAAGGGGACGATGATCGTCGTGTCCCACAGGGCCTCGGGCACGCCCTTGGACGTCGGCCGCGTCGTGTACCAGGGCTTGCCCTCCTGGTCGACGTCGTAGCGCATGCCGAGCGTGTCGGCCTCCGGCACCACGGAGAACAGCACCGAGTCGTGATGCCCGTGGTAGGAGCCCTCCATCTTGATGATGATGTCCCGGCCGGTTGCGGCCCTGGCGACGCGGATCGCGTCCATCGTCGCCTCGGTCCCGGAGTTCACGAATCGCATCTGCTCACACCGGAACCGCTCGCAGATCGCCTCGGCGAGCGCCACCGTGGTCTCGGTCGTCACGGCGAAGTGGATCGCGTCGTCGGCGGCCTTCCGGATCGCCTCCACGATCTTCGGGTGCGCGTGCCCGACCACGTTGACGCCGAACCCGCCGTGGAAGTCGGTGTACTCGTGGTCGTCGACGTCCCAGACCTTCGAACCCTTGCCGTGCTTGAGGTACACGGGGTAGGGATCGCCCGTCTGGAAGTTCGAGACCACGCCGTTGGGCAGGGACTGGGTGGCCCGCCGGTACAGCAGCTCCGAGGCCTGGGTCCTGCTCAACCACTGCTTCGTTTCCTTCTCGGCGACCTCCGCCGCGCGCGCCTTCAATCGTTCGAGGTCCACGCGTATCACCTCCTGAGTCGAGCAAGGGTACCCAAGCGCCCTGGGGCGAGCAACGCGACGAAACGGTGTGCTCGGAAGGGGGTTCGGCGCCGTTACGGCCGGTAGTTCGTGAACTGGAGCGCGATGCCGAAGTCGTGCTCCTTCACCGCCTGGATCGCGGCCTGGAGCTGATCCTTGCTCTTGCCCAGCACGCGGACCTGCGGGCCCTGGATCTGCGTCTGCACCTTCGGCACGGCCTGCCGCACGAACTTCGAGATCTCCTTCGTCTTCTCGTCGCTGATGCCGGTCACGACGGAGACGTTCTGACGCACGGTGCCCTTCGCGGCGTCGGCGACCTCTCCCGGCTGCAGCGCCTTCAGCGGGATGCTCCGTTTGATCGCCCGCTCCTGGAGCACCTGCCAGGCGGCCTTGAGCCGATCCTCGGTGGAGGAGTGGAGCTCGATCGTCTGGTCGCTGAGCTCGACGGTCGTCCCGGTGTTCTTGAAGTCGAACCGCTGCGCGATCTCGCGCCCCGCCTGGTCCACCGCGTTGCGAACTTCCTGCAGGTCGACCTCGGACACGATGTCGAAGCTGAACTGATCCTTCGCCATGAGCCGCAGGATACCCAGCGCCCCGGTGTCTGCCACCGCCCTCCTTCGCTATCCTCGACTCGCATCACGGGAGGATGCCCGAGTGGCCAAAGGGAGCGGCCTGTAAAGTCGCCGGCGTAGCCTACGGAGGTTCGAATCCTCCTCCTCCCACCGACAGCGGGTGCTCTCGATACGGAGGCGCCCGACATCTCAGAACTCCGTTGAAGGGCTCGACGCCAGTCTCACGGGTGCACCGCCAAGCCGTAGCCGTGGTTGAGCCGGATCGACTCCATCAACCAGAACGCGACGTCTGGGGTGAACACGTCCGCGGCTGCCAGCACGCCCGTGTACTTCTCCATGACCGGAGCGGCCGTCGCCTCACCGACCGCATTGAGGTACCCCTTGACGCCGTGGTGGGCAATAGGAGGGACTCACGGCCATCTACCTGGAGCCGATGGTGTGCTCCTTCATGTTCACGGTAGGCGACGCGAAGCGCGCGCTCTAGGTTTCCACGAGCACCCAAGCTTCCCTGAACGGCGTCGAGACGTGCCATGTCGTCGGCATCCCGGCCGGGATCGTCCCGATGTCGCCGGTCCCGACGGTCACGTCGCCGCCATCCTCGAACTCGATCCGGACACTCCCCTCGAGGACGACGAACACTTCGCGCTGCTCGGGCGTCCAGGATGTGGGCTCGGGGTCGTCGATCCTCGTCATACCGGCCCAGACCGGCCCGTCGTGGACGAGTTCGTGCATCGTGGAACCTGGCACGTCCGGGTCTTCGGTCCACTCCGTCGTCGAGCCACGCGCGACGTGCATCCCTGGCCTGATCTCCATGATCCCGCTCCTGACGGTCGGTCGGCGCTCGGACTGTAGACCCAGACACGTAGAACGACTTGGCTGTCCGCACTCCGCTTTGGCTGTTGTTCGCGACATCGCGTGCGACACAGTCGAGCTTGCCGAGCACGACGACACGGATGACGTCGATGTCGGCATCGCCTGCCCCGGCGTGTCGTCGGTCCTGCGTAGCCTGCCGGTTCGTCGCCTGACGAGGGAAGGAGAGGTGACATGGCAGCCACAGCCGTCACACCCAGCCCCGGGTTCATCTCGATCGCGGTGAACGACGTGCAGCGGTCCGCCGCGTTCTATGAGCGGTACCTCGGTGCGATCCGAGACACGTTCGATTTCGGCCCTGAAGCGGTCGCCTTCGTTGGCTGGCCCGCCTTCGCGGTGACCTCCGCGCCTGGGCAGCCCGAGCCGTCACCGGAGTCCACGAGCATCCGGCTTTGGTGGAGGGCCAGCGACGCGCAGGCGGTGTACGAGGGTGCGGTCGCGGACGGGGTGCCGATCCTCATCGAGCTCTCCGACGGTCCGTTCGGGCGGACGTTCGCGATGGCCGATCCCGACGGGTACCGCGTCACGGTCTACGAGAAGGACCAGCCGCTGTTCTGGCCGCCGAAGGGCGTCTGAGGCCTCGAGACCGGTACCAGAGAGAGAATCGGCACGGCTCTCCGCTTGCACGCTCGGGCTGTTTCGAGGGTTCACACACCGACATGACCGATCGGATCGTGGTCTCGGAGTCGGCCGTGCCGAGGCGGAGGAGCTGGTGCTAGGGTCGGAACGTGATCCGCGCCCACCTCGCGGCGGAGCTCCTCGTCGAGGGCGAGCGCATGCCGGTGTTCGTCTGGACGATCGACCACCCGGCCGGGCTCGTGCTCGTCGATACCGGGATGATCGACTCGAGGCCCGAGGTCGACGACATGAGCCCGACACCGCACCCCGAGAACATCCCCCGCGACGTCGCCTGCGTCATCAACACCCACCTCCACTTCGACCACTGCGGCGGCAACCGCCTGTTCCCGGGCGTGCCGATCCACGTCCAGGCGCGCGAGCTCGCCGACGCGCGTTCGCTCGACGACTACACGTTCCGTGAGTGGGTCGACTTCGACGGCGCGACGTATGTCGAGCACGAGGGCGAGGTGGAACTGTTTGCGGGGATCCAGCTGCTGCCGACGCCCGGGCACACGGACGGGCATCAGGTGGTCGTGGTCGAGACCGATGCCGGCACGAACGTTCTCGGAGGCGACGTGGGCGCCTGGTACGGCGAGCTCGAGAGCGGCGCGACCGAGGGACAGCGTCGCGTGCTCGAGCTGGAAGCACTGACGTGGCTCTCCCACGCGGTGGAGCCGAAGATCCCGGAACGTCACCCATAGGTCGATGGCCCGCCCCGGCCGATGCGTCATCGACCGAACGGAAGCCTCTTGAGATGATCGAGAGCTCCGCAGCCCCGGATCTCGCGTGGGCGTACACTCCCGGCGATCGCCCACACGAGGAGTCCGATGTCGACCACGCTTCCCGCTTCCGACAGGTTCCGCGCGCGGTGCGACCGGATCTGGCAGGGTCTGCACGACCATCCGTTCATCACCGAGCTGGCCACCGGCACCCTTCCGATCGACAAGTTCCGGTTCTTCCTCGAGCAAGACAACCTGTACCTGCAGGACTACGCCCGATGTCTCGCGATGGGCGCCGCGAAGTCTCGGAACGAGGCGGAGCTCCGGTACTTCATCACCGACCTCAATCAGGTGGTGGACCACGAGCTTCCGAGCAACCGTGACCTGCTGGACCGAGTGACGCAGCTGGGCGCTGTGGATCGGGGTGGCTCATCGGGGATGGCGCCCGCCACCGTCGCGTACACCAGCTACATGCGCTCGAGGGCGCTCCACGGTGGGCCGCTCGAGATCATGGCGTCGCTGCTCCCGTGCGCCTGGTCCTACGTGGAGATCGCCACGGCCCTCGCCGGCCGGATCGATCGCGACCACCCGGTGTACGCGGACTGGGTCGGATACTTCTCGCTTCCGACCAACGTCGAGATGGTGGCCGACATGCGCCACGACTTCGACCGGCTCGTCGAGGAGGAGGCGTCGGGCGTGGCGAGGTGGGAGGAGATCGACGAGATCTTCGCCACGGCCTCTCGCCTCGAGCACCAGTTCTGGGACATGGCCTACACGCTCGAACGGTGGCCGGATCTCGCGGAAGACCACGCCGCGCCATAGCCCGCCCGCCTCATCACACCTGCGCGCCAGCGGATTTGACCCTAGCCATCGCCTTGGCTAGCGTCGCGGCACGCGATGTGATACCTCAGATATCAGATATCAGAGGCGGGAGGGTCCGTTTGGGGGAGCAGTCGGTGGGCGCGGAGAGCCCGGCCACGCCGGGCCCGAGCGATGTCAGCGTCGGCATCGGGTTCGCCGGCGTGGGGAAGGCGTTCGGAGACGTGGTCGCGCTCGACGGCGTGACGTTCGAGATCGAGCGCCACTCGCGGATCGGGATCGTGGGGCCGAGCGGGGGTGGAAAGTCAACGTTGCTGCAGCTGACCGCCGGGCTCCTCGAACAGGACACGGGCTCGATCAACGTCGAGGGCGAGACCTCCGCGCAGGGCCGGCTCAGCCGGTGCGCGATGATGCCGCAGCGCGATCTGCTCCTGCCGTGGCGGTCGGCGCTCGACAACGCGATGATCGCGATGGAGAACCGGGGCGTGTCGAAGCAGGATGCGCGCGCGAAGACCCGTCCCTACTTCGAGCACTTCGGCCTCGCCAGGTTCGAGGATGTCCGTCCCGATCAGTTGTCGGGTGGCATGCGTCAGCGGGTGAGCTTCCTGCGAACGCTGATGGCAGACAAGGACATCCTCCTGCTCGACGAGCCGTTCGGGGCGCTCGATTCGATCACGCGCGCGCAGATGCAGGAATGGCTGCTCCGTGCGCTCGGTGACGTGCCGCGGACGGTGCTCCTCGTCACCCACGACGTCGACGAGGCGCTCCTGCTGTCACGGACCGTCGTCGTGATGTCTGCCCGGCCCGGCCGCGTCGTCACCGTGATCGATGCCGACTTGGAGACCGAAGGCTTGTCGCGTCGGGAGATCGTCACTAGTCCCGAGTTCATCGAGTTGAAGGAGTCGGCGCTGGAGGCGATCGAGTGAGCACCCGGGCTCCGGAGCAGACGTCGGCGGACGAGTTGCCGGCCGAGATGCCGGCCCGGAAGCGGCCGTCCATCTGGGCGCGCGCCTGGCACGCCTACGGGCTCGCGGTCC